>Ga0137379_10000957_pt1 | contig 26039 bp, 24 predicted proteins | sample SagtaG_18_FD_104812 | JGI IMG/M metagenome (GOLD analysis project Ga0137379, IMG submission 104812) | Vadose zone soil microbial communities from Sagehorn Ranch, Mendocino, California, USA - Sage2_L_80_16 metaG | ecosystem: Environmental > Terrestrial > Soil > Vadose zone | place: USA...
CACCTGCTGCCACGCGGGTCGCTGGCTGCCGCGCTCGACCACCAGCGCCGGGAACCTGCTGTGCTCGGTGAACGGCCTGCCGGCACACGTCAGGTCGCCGCACTTGCGCAGCCGCGCATAGAACGTATCCAGGACCGGCCCGCGGACCTTGCGCAGCTCCATCGACCCGAGCGCCGGCAAGATCGTGCGCCGGATATAGCCCTCGTAAGTCTCTCGGGTGGACGGTTCCAGCTCAGCTACGGCCATGTACCGGTCGAAGACATCCGCGACCTTCACGTCCGAGCCGGGCCGCTGTCCGGATGCGGCCTGCTCGAGCAGCCTGCCCAGGACGATCAGCGCCTGTTCCTCAGTCTTCGCAGTCTGGCGGTGCCGGAGCTGTCGGCCGGTCAGCGGGTCGATCCCCGAGTACACGTGGACGCGGTATGACCCGCTCGGAAGTTGCTCTAAGTGACCAGTCCCGGTACGTGGCATGGGACAACGGTAGCCCAAAAATTGGCCGTTCGTTCCACGACTCGTTCCACGCCGGGCACGGGAGGAACCCTGTTTTCGCAGGTGGGGCGCCAGGGGCTCGAACCCTGAACCAACGGATTAAAAGTCCGCTGCTCTACCATTGAGCTAGCACCCCGAGGCGCACACGGGTGATGAGCGCCACCGCCCGAAGCGTACCGAGTCCAGCGGACCTGTGCCGAGCGTGCACCCGGGTAAGCTCCTGGCCGGTGCTGACGTTGGCCCCGTTTGACACCCCGGGGGCACAGGCAGTAGGCCCTGGCGCCGCGTTCCTTGCCGCGAGTCAAGTTCGCGAGCTGCCTGTGAACTTGACCTGAGGGCCGTTGGACTGAGGGCTTGCCATACCCAGCCGGGGTGGCGTAACATAAATGCTACGCGCCTAGGGATGGGAGACAGGGTAAGGATGCGTGCAGAGCGTGGCGTGTTCTGGGATGACCTTGCGCAGGATCTGAAGAACCCACAGTTCCTGCGGGAGTACGTGGCGGAGTCCATCCGGATCTCCACTATTGACCGGGTCGTGAATGAGTTGGATGCGGCGCGGGAAGCGGCTGGGCTGTCGAAAGCCGAGCTTGCCCGCGCCATCAACTCCGAGCCCGCGACTGTGCGCAGGCTCTTCTCAGCTGGTCATGTCAACCCAACGCTCGGCACACTGGCCGAGGTTGCAGCCGCTCTGGGAATGCGGGTCGTTCTAGAGCCGCTGGAGACCGAGGATCGGCAGCAGATTACTGAACCGCTACTGAAGGGCAGCACTAGTGATCCTCGTGCCCTGGCCGGTCGCATGGAGGCGGTGCGCCGTAGCGGCGTAGCGAGCTAGCCACAACATAACCCGGGCGAGCGCTCACGCCAACGATCGTGGGTTTCGGTGGAGGTACTCATCGCCGAGGTTCCGCACCCGCCGGTAGTCGGCATCGGATAGTTGCGTCTGGAACGGCTTGTCGAGTCCGCAGACTACAACGAGCAGCGGCTTGGGCCGGTCTTTCGCCTCGTAGTCAAGGCGGCAAAACAAGCGGTAGTGGTGACGTCGTGGCCCATTGACGCGGACCTCAAACCATCCCGTCATCTCGTCCTTCATCGCTTCCCAGTAGCCACCGCCAGCGAATCGCTTTGGCGGTGCAGCTGCTACGTGCGCCAATACTGCGCGCATGGTCGCTCGAACCTTGACCGGGCAGGCATTGAGGAACTGCCTACCTGGGATTGCCTGACCAGGGTCATTTTCGGGATGTCGGCGAAAGAACACCACGTCATGCTGGTCATCCGAGGATGGCCGCGTACGAACCTGTGGGACACCTTTGCCCCCAGGTCGAGACTGCTTGCGACGCGAACGTGGATCCGGGCTCATAGCCAAACGATGATAGAGGCGACCGGCGGTTGTGGATTGACAATGCCCACCCTCGGGTGTGGGCGGCGCGATCGGCAGGTGCGCTGAGCGCGCTTGCTAGAGCAAGCAAGGCTGCGAGCATAGGAGGAATTGAGCGTGGGATTGTATGCACAGCGGTTGGCCTGGACCTGCGTTGCCGCAGGCCAGCACAGCGTTAAGGCTGGTGGGATTAAAAGTCCGCTGCTCTACCGTTGAGCTAGCACCCCGGGAAGAACTGCCCATCTGACGTGCGGTTTCTGATCAAGGCTAAGCCTTGTGCGCCAGCCTGCTGCTGGCCGATCTTCGGACAGCAGGCCATATTTCGCGGGCAACGACCCGCAAGCCCGGCGGACTGATACCGCGCTGCCGGATGGCGGAAAGCAGTTCGGTCGTTGACGCACTCTCCGTCCCCAGATCCGGGGCGCCGAAAGGGGCGCAGGCGCGGGGCAATGAGTCGAGCGCCGCGAGAAGGACCCGCTGCGCACCGGTCGCATCCGGGTCGGCCGCCAAGCTCAGGCGCAAGTGCCGGTTGACGGCCCGTTCGGCCGCGACGAACTGGGCCGCGGGGCCGGAGTCGCTCAGCACCGGTACGCCGAGAGCGGTCAGATCCGCACGTAGCTGTGCCACCGCGCTGACCGGGTCTGCCACCAGCTCGGCAAAGCGAACTGTCACCAAGGGCATCCCGGCGGCGCCGCGCAAGGCGGAGCGAGAATAGCGCTCCCACTGGGCAATACAGTGGGCCTTGCCAAATCCGTCCCGGCGCTGTAGGGAGAGAGCAACTTCCAGCGGCTCTCGATGAACAAAGACCGCAGCCGGGCTCTCGGAGAGAACGCGCCGCCAGAATGGCAGGGTAAGGCACGTCCTCGGATCCTTCCAGACCCACACAGCCGCGCCATGAGCCCGCCTGAAAACCCGGTAGGCTTCATCATAAAGAGCAACTGCGCTTTCGTGAGATTCCCAGCCATCGCCCATAGCCGCCGGAGCCGCGGGTATTCCTCCAAAGAGGCTCAGCAGCCGGTCATTGAACGCCACCAGCGACGTGCTTTCCCAGTGACCTGTCGGATTATCCGGCGCGGCGTACAGGTCTTTCTCCCGGCACAATGACAAGCCGAGGAGGCTGATTACACGGGTCACCACTGATGTACCACTTCGGTGCATTCCTAGCACCACCACGGATCTGCTCGGTGAAGTCACCAGCGCTACACCTCCGCAATCCCAGCCTGTCACCGTAGCGGGAACGGTGGCATTCACCGTCACCGCGGCAAGAGCATACCCACAAAGTTTGGCCGGAGGCCGAGATCCCAAGTGAATGCCACGCACCTGGACGCCTGCTTCCTGTTTAAGGAGAATAGCCCGGGTGTCCAGGCTATTTCGGCCAACGACGGGTATTTAACGTTTTGGGCGTCTACGGGCATACCACGCCGGCTTCCGGCGTGGCGTCCTGGCCAAGCCGGGCGGCCCACCGCGGATATGCGTTCAGGCCCCTTTCCGCTGTGCCAGTTGCGGTAGTTTTCTGGCAATGACGACGCTGGTCCGTGGGAGGTGCGGGCATTGACCAGGTGGCTGATTCTGGGTGCCGGCGGGATGCTCGGCCTTGATCTCCTCGCCGCCCTCAAGGCACAAGCGGCGCCCCTCCGGGCACTGGACGCGACTCGCCCGATCGAGGGTGACGCGGTGGTCGGGCTGACTCATGAAGATCTTGACATCACGGATGAGGCTGCCGTCCGGGCGGCCATCAGCAGGCACCGCCCAAAGACGGTGGTGAACTGCGCCGCCTGGACCGCTGTGGATGACGCCGAGCAGCATGAGGAGCGGGCACTCGAGGTGAACGGCCGTGGCCCGGGGCACATCGCTGCCGCTTGTGCGGCCACGGGCGCCCGCCTGGTGCACGTGTCCACCGACTACGTGTTTGGCGGGGACGGGAGGCGGCCGTATCAGGAGCATGACCAGCCTGTTCCGCGGACTGCCTACGGGCGCACGAAGCGGGCCGGGGAAGATGTGGTGCTCCGGTTGCTGCCCGGCAGTGGTTTCGTCATCCGGACAGCCTGGCTGTATGGGGCTCACGGGAGGAACTTCGTGCGGACGATGATCAGGCTCGCCAGCGAGCGGCAGATCGTCGAGGTCGTGGCCGACCAGCACGGCCAGCCAACCTGGACGGCGGATGTCGCCGCCAAGATCATCGAGCTGGCCGGGTCGCCAGCGCCGGCCGGGGTGTACCACGCGACAAGTTCAGGCGAGACGACGTGGTTCGGCCTGGCCCGCCAAATCTTCCGGCTGCTTGGGGCCGACCCTGCCCGAGTAAGGCCGGTATCGAGCAGCGAATACCGTCGGCCAGCGGTCCGGCCCGCCTACAGCGTGCTCGGTCACCGGGCCTGGGCGGCGGCAGGAATCGAGCCGATCGGCAACTGGCAGCGAGCCCTCAGCAGCGCATTTTCCGAGGTGGCCGCCGCTGAGCGGACGAGCGCGGCGTCAGCAGCACCAGGACGCGCCCCGGCGGCCCCGCCTCGCTGATTCCCGCGCCCCCCCGGCCCGCTGATCCCCGCCTCGCTGATCCCCGCGGCCCCGCCTCGCTGATCCCCGCGGCCCCGCCTCGCTGATCCCCGCGGCCCCGCCCCGCTGATCCCCGCGGCCCCGCCCCGCTGATCCCTGCGGCCCCGCCTCGCTGATCCCCGCGGCCCATCCCTGGGCCGCTGCCCGCCCGTGCCTGGCTGATCCCGGGCCGCCTGCCCACTCCGTCCGAGTTGTCGCGAATATTTTCGCCTGGCCGAGTAATTGGCTTTGCCCATTTACATGTGTCAAATTCCGGGTAAATTCCCTTCTGGGCCATCACTTATGAGCTGAGGCGGCTGGCCGTTAATGATGAATTCATCAGATGCCGTTGACAACGAAGGGCGTTGGCAGCAAGCTTGCAGCCGTGAGTCCCCGGTGGCCTGGCGGGGCGGCTAACTCATTCCCCGCAAGAAGGGCGGCCCCGCCCGGAGCGTTAACTGCTGTACAGGCAAAACCTATGCCGCACCTGACGGCACCGACACCACCACCACGGAGTCCTGTGTGAAATTCTTGCCATCGGACAGACCACCCAAAGTTGCTATTGTTGGCTTCGGGTATGTGGGCTCCTGCGTCGCCGCGACACTGGCCGAACGAGGAATAAGGGTATTCGGCGTCGACAATAACCCGACGCTCATCGAAGAGATGATGGCCGGCTATTGCCGGTTCAATGAGCCGCGGCTGGCCGGCGCGCTGGAGAGTGCACTGGCCGCGGGCATCCTCACCCTTTCAACTGACTACGAAACTGCGGCGCCTGCCGACGTGATCATCATCGCGGTGGGAACTCCAATCGACGCCCGCAAGATGGTTGTCACCGAACATCTGGAGACGGTCTGCTCGTCCCTGGCGCCGGTACTGCGCGCGGGCCAGCTGGTGATCCTGAAAAGCACGGTGGCGCCGGGTACCACCAGCGAACTCGTGCGCCCCTTGTTTGAGAAGGGCGGCCTGATCGGTGGCCGTGACTTTGGCCTCGCCTTCTGCCCGGAACGCCTCGCCGAAGGCGCGGCGCTGGCCGAATTCCGGTCCCTGCCCATCGTCATAGGCGGATGTGACGAAGACAGCGCCGAGGCGGCACGCAAGTTCTGGGTGGACGCGCTCGATGCAGAGGTCCTCATGTTCGCCCGGCCGGAAGTCGCCGAACTGGTCAAGCTCGCCGACAACTGGTGGATCGACGTCAACATAGCCCTGGCGAACGAACTCGCACAGCTGTGCGGGCGGCTGGGAGTGGACGTGCTGGACGTTATCTCTGGGGCGAACTCCCTTCCCAAGGGCGACGGCCACGTCAATATCCTGCTGCCGAGCGTGGGAGTCGGGGGATCCTGCCTGACGAAGGATCCGTGGATCCTCTGGAGCGCCGCCCGTGCGCGGGGCGTGCGGCTGAGGCTGGCGGAAACGGGCCGGGACGTCAACGACGGGATGCCCGGTTACACCTACCGCCTGATCCGCAACGGGCTGGCGGACTTGGGGAAGGACCTCGCGCACGCCAAGGTGGCTGTGCTCGGTCTGGCCTTCAAGAACAACACGAATGACCTGCGGAACACACCCGTGGCACCGGTGGTCGAAGCGCTGCGGACGGCTGGGGCACGGGTGGAGATCTACGATCCGCTGGTCGCGGATGGCATGGCAGAGGCGGTGTTCGGGCAAACGCAAGCCGCCTCCTTGGCTGATGCCGTAGCAGAAGCCGACTGCGTAGCTGTCCTGGCCGGCCATGACCAGATTCGAGATCTCGATTTCCCTGGCCTGGCGCAGCAAGTTCGCCTGCCCTGCCTGCTGGTTGACGGCCGCGCCTATTACCCGCCGCGGACCCTGGCGCAACTCGGCGCCCTGGGGATCGCCTACCGCGGCATCGGGCGCTGACAATGGCGCGCGCACTGGTCACCGGCGGCAATGGCTTCGTGGGAAGTCACCTGGCCGAATTCCTCGCCGCTGCCGGTGACGACGTGACGGTATTCGATGTCGCGCCGCCCAGCGTGGAGCTTTCAGGCTCGCTCCGCTTCCTCCAGGGGGACGTCCGGGACGAAGAGGCGGTCGCCAAGGCGTTCACCCACGGATTTGATACCGTCTATCATCTTTCGGCGGTCGTGGGGGTGGACCGTTATCTCGCGGTGCCCGCCGATGTGGTCGAGATCAACACGCTCGGCACACTCAACCTGCTCAGACAGTCCCATGCCGCCGGGGCCAAGATCGTGGTCGCCAGCACGAGTGAGGTGTACGGCAAGAATCCCGTCACTCCGTGGCACGAGGACGCGGACCGCGTTCTCGGCAGCACATCGGTGGACCGCTGGTCCTACTCCACCAGCAAGGCCCTGGCCGAGCATCTCACGTTCGCGTACATACGACAGCACGGGCTCCGGGCCGCGATTGTCCGGTACTTCAACGTCTATGGCCCCCGCCAGCGTCCCGCCTACGTGGTCAGCAGGAGTGTGCACCGTGCGTTGCGCGGGCTGGCACCGCAGGCCTATGACAGCGGCGCGCAGACTCGGTGCTTCACGTTCGTCGAAGACGCAGTCCGCGGGACCGCGCTCGTGGGTGCCTCGCCCAGTTCAGAGGGTGAATGCTTCAACATCGGCAGTGACAGGGAGAGTACGGTCGCCGAAGTCGTGAGCATGATTTGCGAGCTCACTGGAGTCCGGTTCCCGCCCGCCGGGCTGGACACGGCGGCCATGCTCGGGGCCAGCTACCAGGACATCCCCCGCCGGGTACCGGACGCCAGCAAGGCGCGGAAGATGCTCGGCTGGGAGGCTGTGACCCCGCTCCAGTCCGGCATCGGCAGGACCATCGAGTGGGCACGGGCCAACCCGTGGTGGCTGGAATCATGAAGGCGCTGGTCCTGGCGGGAGGGTCGGGCAGCCGACTTCGGCCGATCACCCACACTTCGGCGAAGCAACTGCTGCCGGTGGCAAACAAGCCGGTCCTGTTTTACGGGCTTGAGGCGATCCGGGACGCTGGGATTACCGAGACCGGCATCGTGGTGGGAGATACCGCCCCAGCGATACAGGCGGCGGTGGGTGATGGCGCCGCATTTGGGCTTGATGTCAGCTACCTCAGGCAAGAGGCGCCGCTCGGGCTGGCCCACGCGGTCCTGATCGCGCGCGATTACCTGGTTTACGACGACTTCGTCATGTACCTCGGGGACAACTTCATAGTCGGCGGGATCAACTCGCTGGTCGACGAGTTCACCAGCAGCCGGCCGGATGCTCAGATCATGCTGACCCGGGTGAGCGACCCACGCCAGTTCGGGGTGGCCGAACTCGATGAGGCTGGGCAGGTGGTGCGGTTGGAAGAAAAACCGCGCCAGCCTCGCAGCGAACTGGCCCTTGCCGGCGTGTACATGTTCACGCCGGCTGTGCACGACGCCGTGCGTGCCCTCAGGCCCTCTGCCAGGGGCGAACTCGAGATCACCGAGGCCATCCAGTGGCTCATCGATGGCGGTCTCAAGGTCCGGTCCACGATCATCGAGGGCTACTGGAAGGACACCGGCAACGTCGCCGACATGCTCGAGGTCAACCGCATGGTGCTGGAGGGCATGACAGGGAGGCTGGCTGGCGCGGTAGACCCGGCGAGCGAGCTCATCGGGCGGGTAGTGGTCGAGGAAGGCGCCCAGGTGAGCGACTCCCGCATCGTCGGCCCTGCCATCATCGGCGCGGGCACGCGGGTGGACCGCTGTTACATCGGCCCATTCACGTCGGTGGGCCAGGAATGCACTCTCGCGGACAGCGAGATCGAGTACTCGATCATGATGCGCGGCGCTTCGGTGCAGGGCGTCCGGCGGATTGAGGCGTCGCTGATCGGTCACAGCGTGGCCGTGACACCCGCCCGGAGGGTGCCAAAGGCGCACCGGCTGGTACTGGGGGACCACAGCAGGGTGCAGATCAGCTCGTGATAACCGGGGCACCGTGACCGCTTATGATTCCCGCTGACCGCCGCTGGGATGGCATGGTCGTGCTTTGTGCGGCCAACCTGTACGACGGCATCAAAATGGCCGACCAGCATCTGGCAGAACAGCTGTCCGTGCTGGTGCCGGTGCTGTACGTGGACCCCCCGTTGTCTCCGCTCACCCCGCTGCGCAACCCGGAAACAGCCGCGCTGCTGAAGCGCCCGCGCCTGCGTGCCCTGGCCCCCGGCCTGGCACGGCTGACCCCGGTGGTGCAGCCTGGCCCGGCCCGCCGGGGGCTGACTGGCTGGACCGCGGTCCTGGCTCGCCGCTATCTTCGGCGCGCGACAGCCCGGCTGGGCGGCGACGTGCGCGCGGTCATCTCCGCGTGGCCCCAGTTCCCGGTGTTCAGTAGCTGCCAGGAGGACGTGCGCGTCTACTGGGCGCAGGATGACTTCGTCGGAGGCGCATCGTTGCTCGGGCTGCACGCCCGTCATCTCGACGTCCGGGAGCGGGCGGTGGCAGCGGGCGCCGATCTGGTTATCGCAGCCAATCCACTGGTGGCCGAGACCTGGCGGAACCGGCACAGCCAGGTAAGGCTGATCCCGTACGGGGCTGACGTGAGTGCCTATCGCGCCGTGGACTCGGCGCCGCTGCCCGGCGGCGTCGATCTCGAGGGCCCGATCGCCGGTTTCGTCGGGCACATCAACCGGCGCACGGACCTGCGCCTGCTGGAGGCGGTCGCGGACCGTGGGCGTTCGGTGCTGCTGATCGGGCCGAAAGACCCGGGCTTTGAGCCGGAACGGTTCGCCGCGCTGCTGCGGCGGCGAAATGTGCGCTGGGTGGGGCCCCAGCCTTTCCGCGCCCTGCCCAGCTACCTGCGGCTGGTGGACGTGGGGCTGGTGCCCTACGGTGACAGCCCGTTCAACCGTGGCAGCTTCCCGCTGAAGACGCTGGAGTATCTGGCGGCCGGGCGAGCCGTCGTGGCTACCGACCTGCCGGCGATCCGCTGGCTGTCGACCGACCTGGTGACGGTCGCAACCAGCCCAAGGGCGTTTGCCGAGCAGGTCGACCTGCGACTGGGAGAGGTCAGGACGCCAGCCGTCATGGCGCGCCGCAGAGAGTTCGCCGCCACCCACAGTTGGTCGAGCCGTGCCGCCAGCTTCCACGAAGCCATCCTCGGTCCCTGCGCTCAATCGACCACCGCGGGACAGTGACCGGGCGCCGCCAGTCAGGCCGCGGCCGGAAGCACCGGCTGATGGGCAAGCAAACCCTGGCAGGCAAAGCGGGCCGGGCCCTGGGAATGAGCTTCACGAACAACGCCGTGGCCAAGCTGGGCACCGCCGGCGTCGGAATCGTGCTTGCCCGGATGCTCGGCCCCCACGCATTCGGCACCTATGCGGTCGCCTACCTTGCCATGCGGGTGCTGATCAATCTCAACGACCTCGGGGTGACCCTTGCCATCGTCCGGTGGCCGGGTGAGCCCCGCGAGATCACCCCGACGGTCACCACCATCTCCGTTGTGACCAGCCTCGTCCTGTACGGGGGCTGCTACCTCGGCGCGCCCGGCTACGCGTCCGCCATGGGGGCGCCCGCGGCCACCGGCGTGGTCAGGGTGCTGGCCCTCGTGGTCGTGATCGATGCGGTGGTCGCCACGCCCGCCGGGCTGCTGCAGCGGCACTTCCGGCAGGACCTGAGAATGATCGCGGACCAGGTCAACGTTTGGCTTGGGACCGGGGTGACCTTGCTGCTCGCCTGGCTGGGCTCCGGGGCCATGAGCCTGGCACTCGGCCGGCTGGCTGGCTGCCTTGCCGCCCTCGTGCTGTTCGTGGCCTTCTCGCCGGAGCCGCTGCGGCTGGGGTTCAACCGCGCGACCGCGCGCCCACTGCTGCGGTTCGGCCTGCCGCTGGCCGGGTCCGGAGTCATCGTCTTCACGGTGGTCAATGTTGACCAACTGGTGGTGGGCCGCACTCTCGGGGTCACCGCCCTGGGCTTCTTCGTGCTGGCCTGCAACCTTTCCAACTGGCCGGTCACCATGTTCTCGCAGCCAGTGCGCAGCGTGGCGCCGAGCACCTTCGCGCGGCTCCGGCATGACCCGGCCGCCATGCGCAGCGGGTTCCTGACTGCGGCTGGGCTCCTGGGCACCGTCGCGCTGCCGGTATGCCTGATGATGAGCGGCTCGGCCCGGCCGCTGGTCGGCTTCGTCTACGGCACCCGGTGGCTTCCGGCGGCGCCGCCACTGGTGTGGCTTTCCGCGCTCGCGGGGCTGCAGATCTTCTTCGAGCTCAGCTACGACTTCTTCGTCGTTCTTGCCATGTCCCGGGTGGTCTTCACCATGCAGTTGGTGTGGCTGCTCGCACTGGTCCCGGCGCTTGTCGCGGGAGCGCGATGGGGCGGCGTCTGGGGGCTTGCCCTGGCCGAGGCGTGTGTGGCAGCCGGCCTGACTCTCCCTTGGTACTTGCGGGAACTGCGCCGGGTCGGTGTCGGGCCGCGCGCACTGGCCGCGCGGATGCGCCTCCCGGTGGCGGGCGCCGCCCTGGCCGGCCTGGCCGCCGGCGCGGCCGCGCGCCTGGCGCCGAGTGATTTGACGGCCCTGGTCGCGAGCGGCGTCGCGGCACTTGCGATCGTCGGGGGGCTCGCGTACCAGGTGCGGGCCGATCTCGGACGACTGCGGCAGCACCCACGGTCGCGCGTCGTAGCCGCGACCACCCCGGCGGAACGCCAGGGCCCAGCCGGCAGCGCCGGGCCGGTCCGGGATCCAGCCCCGGTGCTGGATCGCCAGGTCCGAGCCGACAGCACGGGGCCGATCCTGCTAGCCAGGGACCCAGCCCCACCTGACCACAGCCTTGACGCCCTGCCCCGCGGCCCCCTGCGCCGCGGCCCCCTGCCCCGCGGCCCCCTGCCCCTTGACGCCCTGCCCCCCGAGGCACTGCCGCTGTACCGGGCTACGGTCGCGTCCTTGCGGTGGGACCCTGCCGCCCCGGCCTCACGTGGCTCGCCTGCCAAGTCTGGCTAAGCCGGCGGCGGCAGCGGGTCCAGCCGGTCTTTGGGCCCGGCCGCGGGACCCGCGCCCCGCAGCCTGGCGGTGTGCGCCAGGCAGGCACCGTAGGCCGGGAGGATGCCTGACGCCCGCGCGCCGGCCAGCGAGGACGCCGTGGCATCCCGCTCAGAAAGAATTGGCATAACGCCTTCCGGCCAGCTAATGCCCAGGGCTGGGTCGAGCGGGTGCACCCCGTGCTCACGGTCAGGAACATACGGGGTGGAGCACAGGTACATTACTGTCGCTTCCTCGCTTAGCGCCATAAAAGCATGACCCAGCCCTTCGGCGACAAATACCGCCCGCCGGGTCTGGTCATCCAGCAGCACGCTGGCCCACCGGCCGAAGCCGGGCGCTCCGGTCCGCACGTCGACGATCACATCAAGGACCGCCCCGGCCACACACGTTACATACTTGGCCTGGCCAGGCGGAACGTCCGCGAAATGGACACCGCGGATGACACCCCTGCGGGACACGGAGCAGTTAGCCTGCACGAATTCTGGGTGATATCCGAGATCTGTCCAGAATTCGGAGTCGCGGAGCCATTCGAGAAAGCTGCCCCTTGCGTCCCTGTGAATGCGGGGCGTAAAGACCCATGCACCATCAATATCCAGTGCGTCCATACAGAAAACCGTAGACGGCGCTGATTGGCTCCGCTACCATCTTACGCATAGTAGTGAATCAACTACAAAGAGTTGCTTGGAGGGACAGAGCTTGACGACGGCCTCGCCCAGGGTCGGCCTGGTCGCCGCCAGCGATCCCAGCAGCGCCACCCTGCTTGAACGGCTCCTGCGTAATGGCGTGCGGGTCCTGCCGCAGGCTCACCGGGACGGGAGCTTCGCGTTCACACTGGCCGGTGCCCAGCAGGGCGACGGCGGGTGGCGGGTGCGCCGGGTGGGGACCAGCGCCCGTTACGCGGCGATCACAGCACTCGGCCTGATGCGCCTGCCTGAGGCCGGCCAGCGTCAGATCCTGGCCGGTGAGGACTGCCATGACCTGGTGGGCCGACTCGCTAAGCGGCTGGACACCATGACCAGCCTGGGCGACGTCGCGCTGGTGTGCTGGGCTGCGGCCGAGGCCGGGCACAGCGAACTGCCCCACGCGCTGGGCCGCCTGGGGGACGTCGACCGGGCCGCCGGGCCGGCCGACGTCGTGGCGGCGGCATGGGTGGTCACCGCACTGGTCGCCGCCCGCCCGCAGCACGACGTGGAACGCCACTTGGCCGCTGCCCGGCGCCGCCTGCTTGCCGCCCGTGACGCGGTCTACCCACATACGACCGGGGGAGCCGCCGGCTGGTACCGCTCCCACGTGGGCAGTTTCGCCGATCAGGTGTACCCGGTCCAGGCACTCGCCCGGCTGCATGCCAGCACTGGCGATCCCGAGGCACTGGCCGCCGCGGATTCGGTGGCCGACATGGTCTGCCGGGCGCAAGGTGACGCGGGCCAGTGGTGGTGGCACTACGACTCGCGCACCGGGTCCGTGGTGGAGGGCTACCCCGTGTACAGCGTCCACCAGCACGCGATGGCGCCGATGGCCCTGCTCGACCTCGCCGAAGCGGGCGGGACGGAGCATCTCACAGCCGTCTGCCGGGGCCTGCGGTGGCTGGCCCGCCCACCGGAGACAGACGAGGACCTGATGCCGGGGGAGCCGGGAATCGCCTGGCGGAAGGTGGCACGCGCGGACCGCAGGAAAGCGGTACGGGGCCTCCGCGCGGCAGCCACCCGGCTCCGGCCGGGGCTGCGCCTGTCGGCGCTCGACCGGCTCTTTCCTCCCGGCGCAGTCGACCACGAGTGCCGGCCCTATGAGCTTGGCTGGCTGCTCTATGCGTGGCTGCCGGCCGGAGCGGGCGCATGATCGGCCATGGCGTGGCCGTGCCTGCGCGGCGCGAGGTGCTGGGAATGGGGATCGACCCGTTCACCATGACGGACGCGGTGGCCCGCTGCGTCCGCGCCGTCGCTGACGGCGGTTACCTGTCCATCGGCATGCTGAACGCAGCCAAAGTCGTCGCGATACGCAAGAACGAGCGGCTTGCGCGGGCGGTCGCGGACTGCGGGATGGTGCTCGCCGATGGCCAGTCGATGGTGTGGGCAAGCCGGCTGCTCGGCATCCGGGTGCCGGAACGAGTGGCTGGCATCGACCTGTTCACCGAACTGCTTCACGAGGCCGCTCGCCGGTCCCACCGGGTGTACTTCCTGGGCGCCCGCGGGGAAGTGCTGCAGCGGATGCTGGCGGAGGTCGCGCGCCGCCATCCGCACCTGGCCGTGGCCGGTGCCAGGGACGGCTACTTTGCGGCCGGTCAGGAGCCAGAAGTCGCAGCCCAGATCCGGCGATCCGGCGCCCACGTGCTGTTTCTCGGCATGACTTCGCCGAAGAAGGAACTGTTCATCAACCGCTGGGGCGAGGCTACGGGGGCGAACGTGGTGCACGGGGTGGGCGGCTCGTTCGACGTTCTCGCGGGGGTGACCAGGCGGGCACCGCGCTGGTGCCAGGACCACGGTCTGGAATGGCTCTACCGGGCCTGGCAGGAACCCGGCCGGCTCGGCCGCCGGTACCTGACCACCAACACGGCGTTCATGGCACTGGTCGTGCGGGAGTTGATACTGGGGGGTCGCACATGAGTACGGTGGTCGTTGCCGGCCTGGGCTACGTGGGCCTGCCGCTGGCCATGCGGGCTGTGGCGGCGGGACACCAGGTGATCGGCTATGACACCGATGCCAGCCGGGTGAAGGCACTGACAGCAGGTGAATCGTATGTCGAGGACGTGCCTGCCGGGCAGCTTGCCGCGGCTCTGGCGGCCGACAGGTTCCACCCATCCTGCGAGGCCGTGGCATGCGCCGGCTTCGATGTCGCGGTGATCACGGTTCCCACCCCGCTGCGGGACGGCCTGCCCGATCTCACCTATGTCGAGGCCGCATCCCGCACTCTCGCGCGTTTCCTGCGGTACGGGGCGACCGTGATCGTCGAGTCGACCTCCTACCCGGGAACCACGCAGGAGCAGGTACTGCCGTGGCTGGAGGAAGTATCCGGGCTGGCCGGGGGCACCGACTTCCACCTCGGGTACAGCCCGGAGCGGATCGACCCGGGGAATGGCACCTGGACGCTGGCGACCACACCCAAGATCGTCGCCGGGATCGACGCCGACTCCCTCGCCGCGGTTCAGGATTTTTACCGTGGCCTGGTGGACAGCACGGTCGCGGTCTCCTCCCCGCGGGAGGCCGAACTGGCCAAGCTCATCGAGAACACGTTCCGGCACGTGAACATCGCCTTGGTGAATGAGCTCACGATGTTCGCCCACGGCCTTGGCGTCGACGTCTGGGAGGCGATCGATGCGGCGGCGACCAAGCCATTCGGGTTCATGCGTTTCACTCCCGGCCCCGGCGTCGGGGGTCACTGCCTGCCGATCGACCCCTCGTACCTGTCGTGGCGGGTGGAGCGGGCGCTGGGCCAGAGTTTCCGGTTTGTCGAGCTTGCCAACGACATCAACAGCCATATGCCCGACTATGTGGTCCGCCGGCTCATGCTGGCCCTCAACGAGCGCGGCCTGCCAGTCAGGGGCGCCCGCATCCTGCTGCTGGGCCTTGCCTACAAGAAGAACACCGGTGACGCCAGAGAGTCGCCCGCCGTCAGAGTAGCCCAGCTGCTGGCGGGCATGGGGGCACTGGTACACGCAGCCGACCCGCATGTGGAGTGGGCCGCACTGGATCCGGCGGTCGCCCGGGTCGAGCCCACGCCGGCCGAGATCTCCGGTGCCGACGCTGTCGTGCTGCTCACCGATCATGACGCGTTCACGCTCGCCGACCTTGGCGGCCAAGCGGCCTACGTGCTGGACTGCCGGCGGGTTCTGACCGGCCCGAACGTCGAGACCCTGTGAGGGCAGGACCCGTGCGGGTGGTCTGCGTCGCCGGAGCGCGGCCGAACTACATGAAGGTCAAGCCGGTCATGGACGCGCTTGAGGACGGCGGGGCGCAGGTCATCCTGGTCCATACCGGCCAGCACTACGACCCGGACATGAACGGCGTGTTCTTCGCCGATCTGCGCATTCGCCGGCCCGATCATTTCCTCGGGGCCGGCTCCGGGAGCCAGGCCGGGCAGACGGCCCGGATCATGACGGCGTTCGAGCCGCTGGCACGAGACCTCTCACCCGATGTGGTCGTGGTGGTAGGGGATGTGAATTCCACGCTCGGCTGCGCGCTGGTGACCGCCAAGTCCGGTGCCTTGCTCGCCCATGTCGAGGCGGGCCTGCGCAGCCGGGACTGGTCGATGCCGGAAGAGATCAACCGGGTCGTCACCGACCGGGTCAGCGACTATCTCTTCGCGCCGTCGCCGGACGCGGTCGCAAATCTGCGGGCCGAGGGATACCGGGATGACCAGATTCATCTCGTCGGCAACGTCATGGTGGACACGCTGCGCGCGAACCTGGATCGCGCTTCGGACCGCGACGTGGTTGCCAGACTCGGCCTTGCGCCGCGTAAATATGGGCTGGTCACCATGCACCGGCCCGCGAATGTGGACGACCCGGCCATGCTGGCGGCCCTGCTAACCGCCCTGGCGGAGGTGGCGCGCCTGTGCCCGCTGGTGCTGCCCGCCCACCCCAGGACGGCGGGACGGTTGCGGGATGCTGGGCTCCCGGACGGGATCCACGTCATCCCGCCCGCCGGTTACCTGGACTTCCTGGCGCTGGAAGCATCGGCCAAGCTGGTGCTCACCGACTCGGGCGGTGTGCAGGAGGAGACAACCGCGCTGGGCGTGGCGTGCCTCACCCTCCGGGACAACACGGAGCGGCCGATCACGCTCACCGAAGGAACCAACCGCCTGGTGGGCAGAGATCCAGGCCGAATCGTGGCGGCCGCCCGTGCGGTGCTGGAGTCGCCACCGGCCCCGCGTGCGCCTGCCCTCTGGGACGGCAAGGCCGGGCAGCGGATAGCGGCTGCCCTGCTGCGCTCCGGAGGCCCGGTGCCGGAACGCGCGCGGCCCACCAGCGTGCCCGCTCAGCGGTACCGCATGGGCACGGGTGAGGACTGCCCTTCCCGGGCAACGGCCCGCTGCTGATGACACATCCCTCACCGGGATGATCCGCGTGACGGCACCCCGTCGCCGGCCCAGCCATGACATGCCCGGGCGCCCGGCGGCCGGCGGTGCCGGTCAAGCAAGCCAGCTACCACGAAGACCGCCACCGTGGTCAGCGCGGCCATCCCGCCGAAAACCCGCACCCCGGAGCCGGAACTGCGCTGGAGCCCGGTGTCCGCCGCGACATACACCCTGATGCGGTTGCCAGCAGCAGCGCCCGCCCGCGCCTGCCAGGCGGCCAGCCGGTGCGCGATCAGGTTCAGTACCAGCCGGAACGTTCGATGAGTCGCCGACGGGCTCGGCGAGCTTGCGGCAAGCGTGGCGCTGGGCTCGGCGTAGTCGGGATACTCGAGGTCGTATGCGTTGAACGGGGTGACCGTGAATTGGGCGGTTCCACCCGCGGCGCGCAGGCTCGCCGCTGCCGGAGGGCTGCTCACTGCCTCAGCCATGGTCGCCTCCGTGGCGATGAGGGACTGGCCGATCAGCACGCTCTGGTTGCTGGAGCGGGTAAGGCCCGCCGGGTGTCTCGTCATGGTGAAAATTACGCTGCCGCTTTCGGAGTACACCGGTGGCGTGGTCAGGATGTCGTACCCGGCGAGGCTCGCGAGCAGCACCACCACCGCCACGGCGAGGATATGACGGTGCAGCAGCGCGATGATCTCATGAAAGGTCATTGAGGGTGCTCCATCCGCGTTGGCAGCCGCATATTCGGATCTGGCGTTACCCAGCCCGCCGCCGCGGTATCAGGATACCGGCGGACCCCGTTCGGCCTCTGGCGCAGAGCCACATTCGGCATTTAAATACGTCTTGCCAATTGTGACCGAAATGAACGTAAATACGGAAACGGGGATATCCCCGCTGTCTTTGCCCGCGGCCAGCGGGCCGTGGGCAAAGACAGATAGAATTCAGCCATGGCCTCGATCACGCAACGGGAACGCTGCGATCAGTACTCACTAGACGGCCTGACCGATGCTCCGGAATACGGTCACGACATAGGAAGGTAATATGGACCGGGCCAATTCACTTGGGGCATGGCGCAGGCAATGGATCTTGACCGCGATGCTGCTCCTGCTGGTGCTGGCCGGCACAGTCGTCGCGGTGGCCCAGATGCCCCGTACGTACCAGGCGGAAGGATCGGTTGTCCTGCTTGCCTCGCGCGCGGTCGCCAAAAGCACGGGGGACAACCCCTATCTGAGTTTCAGCGGGTCCCTCACGCTAACCGCTGATGTGCTCAGCCGCGAACTGATGGACCCTGGCACGGTCAGCGAATTGGCTGCCCATGGCTTCCGCGACCCCTACACGGTGGAACTGGCGACCTACACGACTGCGACCACGGGCTCCGTGCTGACCGTCACGGTTACCGGAAGCGACCGGGTAGGCGTTGAGCGCGACCTCGGCGGAGTAATGAACGAGATACAGGCCAGGTTGGCGAGCCTCGAGTCCGGCGTATCCTCCTACAACCGCATCCGGATTGCGACGATCGCCAAGAGCCAGTGGGCCACCCTCAGCGTCAGCCAGACGGCGCGGCCCCTGACCGTGGTGGCCGCTGGCGGGCTGCTGCTCGTCGTTGGGCTGCCCTGGATCGTGGACGCGCAGATTGCCCGGCTACAGGTGCGGCGGGCCGGGCTGGCAGCGGCGGCGCCCGGCTTCGACGGCCCGGCCGCCGGAGGAGAGAACGGCCGACCTGCTGGCGATCCCGAACTGCCTGACACTCAGATATTCCATCCGCTCGCTAGCCGGCCGGCCACCCGCCGCGGTTCCCGCGGGCTGAGCCGCTCCCGCTGACGGCCGGTCCTGCCCCGCGAAGGTGACCCATCAACCGGAGCGCGGAGCGCGCCTTCGGCCAGCGCCAACCGCCACGCTGCCCCGGCGCATCCCAAGACCAGGAACGTCAGCCCGGCGGCGATCGCGAATGAGAAGGCATCGAACGTGGCGAATGCCGCCGCGGCGGCAGCCACCGCAGCGGCAAGACTCTGCAGCAGATCTCGCAGCTTGGGGTCGGCCAGCCGACGTCTCGCCTGCCGGACCGCGAACCACCCAGTGGCCAGCATCGCGAGCAGGGCCAGCAAGCCAGCGAAACCAGTCTCGATCAGCGTGGTCACGTACTGGTCGTCGACGAAAAAGTAGTTCAGCGGCAGGAACGTCTGGAAGCCCTGCCCGAACCACGGGTGGTGGGCGATGAAGGGAACACTCGCCGAATAAGCCAGGATGCGGGACTGGCTGCTGGATTCGCTGCCGATGTGAGTGAAGAGCTGGTAAAAGAGGCTCATCATTCTGGGAAGCGCCAGCCATAGTCCGGCGAGGCCGCCTGCGAGGAAGACGTATGCGATCCGCCGGTCACGTTTTGGCCAGGTTGGGAGAAGCGTGAGCGACACGACGACAATTCCCAGCAATGCAGATCTGGAAAGGGTGATCGGCAGCGCCCCGCCGATGAGCGCGACTTGCAGCCAGCGCCGGAGCCCGGTCCCGGCAGCCGCGAACCGGGCCTGGTGCAGGGCGATGGGAAGGCAGACCACCAGCACCGCCGCGAACTCAAGTGGGTGAGCCGCCGTTGCGGAGGGCCGGTTGATGCCGTCGCGGATCAGCAGGTCCACGAAAGGCACCTTCGTAGTGAACCCGGGAATGGCGATGAAAGCGTCGACGTTCAGCCCGGTGATGTATTGCGTGATCCCGATTGCGGCCATGGCCGTCCCGCCAATGACGATGCGGTGGAGCAGTGCCTCCAGCCGGTCCCACCTGGTGATCCCATCCGCGGCGAGCACGAGCACTCCGAGCCAGCCCAGCGCCAAGACCAGGCCCCGGTCCGCGCCGTGCTGCTGAAGCGCTGGCAGTTCATGCCGGCTGGCGGACACGTAAGCCGCCAGGGTTGCGCAGGTGAACGTCAGTGCCGCGAGCCTGACGGGCTGAGAGCCACGGTCAAGTCCGGAAGTGGGATGCAGCCACAGCAGCACATACCAGGCCAGCAGGGCGGCGGCCAGCATGGTGGCCGGGCTGCCCGCGCCACCGAGCGGCGCCAATACGAGGGCAGAGGGAATATACATGAGCAGGATCACGTAAATTGTGAGCAACGTAACCGCGTGAGTGCCGGTGGGACGGATATCCGCTTTGCCGGAAGGTTCTATTTCCAGCGGTGCGAGGCTGCGGTTATAACCCATAAGCACGAGTCCGGTCCATCCTTAATTGCGGCGCTGGGATGACACCATACGTCGGCGAACCGTGCCTCAACATGGCATAAGACGGTCGCTGCATCCCAATTCGGCGGGGCGCCGTGATGGCTTCAGCAGGGCTGCGATCGCGGCCCGGGATTGCCGGTGACCGCGTGCCACCCAGGAAAGCTCGCTCATAATGGTCAGCCAATAGTAGCACCAGGACGCCAGCGCGCCATGTCGCCGTCGGTGCAGCCGTACCCGGTTCACGATCTGCATGGCATGAGTCCAGTCGTTCCGTCCAGATTGCCCGCCAATATGGGTTACAACGGACAGTGGTTCGTAGCGTGTCAGGAAACCGTGGTCCCGTGCCCGCAAGCAGACGTCCGTCTCTTCTGAATACAGAAAATACGATTCGTCCCAGCCGCCGATAGCCTCATAGCATTCTCTGGACATGACAAGAGCGGCGCCCAGCGCCCAGTCAACGGTCCGGGCGCAGGCGTACGCGGCCTTCCCGGTGACGTACTCGGAGAGGGAGCTCAGGCCGGTCCAGTTCAGGCCCATAGCGCGCAGCACCGTGGGATCGCGCCGGAGCGAGCAGTCAAGATGACCCTGTGGCGACCGTACCTGCGGCACCACGATCCCTGCACCCCGGTTCCGCAGTTCGGCCAGTAGCGGGGGCAGCGATCGCTCGTGCAGACGGACGTCCGGGTTGAGGATGAGGATCGCGTCCGCCCCGGCGGCCTCCCTCACACCCCGGTTTATGCCGCCCGCGTAACCGACGTTGGCCGAGCGCACCACGCGGCATCCGCCAAGTTTCTCGGCCACCTCTGCCGTCCCGTCGCCCGATCCGTTATCTACGACGATTACCTCGGCCGTCAGCCCGTCGAGAGCAGCCGGCAGCGAGTCGAGAAGGTCACCAATGACATGAACGCTGTTATATGTCACGATAATGACATCGAGATCAACGGCCATGGGTGACATCGTAGGGGCAAGATTTGGCAGAAGCGCTCTCATCAATTTCATTGGCGCTACGGTGGCCAGATGGTCAAGCCAGTGATCGCCTTGCGCTGCCGGCCCGCCGTGGTAACCGGGCTGTGCTTTCACGGCGTGGGCGAGCCAGGGCCGGAAATCGGAGAGGACGCGGCAAGTTACTTCATTTCCCGCGACCTGTTCCTCGAAATCCTTGACGACGTGGTGGAGCGGCCGGACATTAACCTGACATTCGATGACGGTTACGAATCCGATGCCGGGATCGTGCTGCAGGCCCTCGTCCAGCGGGGCTTGACCGCCACGTTCTTTCCCCTCGCTGGCAGTCTCGGCCGGCCCGGCTATGTAGACGTTGGCGGCGTGCGCGCGCTGGCTGCAGCCGGAATGTCTGTCGGCTCGCACGGAATGCGGCACCGGTCCTGGCGGGGACTGGACTGCGGCGCCGCGGACGAGGAACTCACGGGCGCTCGCGCGGTGATAGCCGAAGCCGCCGGCGCGCCTGTGACCACGGCCGCCTGCCCGTTCGGCGCGTATGACCGGCGCGTGCTGAGGTCCCTGCGCCGCCTCGGTTACCGTCAGGTGTTTACCAGCGACAGCAGGCGGGCCCGCGCCGGCGACTGGCTGCAGCCCCGGTACAGCGTCCGCTGCAGGGACACGCTGGCGAGCGTCCGCCGCGACATCCTCGCGCCGCCGCCGCTGGCCGAGCGCATCAGGGGTGCTGCCGCTTCTCGCGTCAAGGCGTGGCGATGACTTCGCGCACAGGGCGGCCAGGTGGTCACCACCGATGGGGCGCTGCCGCTTCTCGCGTCAAGGCGTGGCGATGACCCGGCCCGTCCTCGTCGGATTCGCGGATGCGCTGGCCGCCATCGAGTCCGTCTGGAGCCTCGTCGATCACGGCTTCGAGGTGCATGCCTTCGGGCGATCCGGGTCACGCCCGGCGCTGAGCCGCTGCCGGGGGGTGCGGATCATCGGTATCACCCCACCCGAGCTCGATGCCCTCCGGGCCGCGGCGGACTTGGCGCGGGTGATCAGGGAGCTGCGCCCGGCAGCGGTGCTGCCGCTCGACGATCAGGCAGTCTGGCTGGTGAATCAGGTTGTGGCGGAGAACCCAGCGGACGGCGCCCGCCGGCATGTTCGGCGTAAGACCGTCGTGGCCGGACCGGTCGGCACCGCGGCGGAGCTAGCGCTGGACAAGCGCCAGCAGCTCAAGGCGGCCATGTCAGCCGGGTTCGCCGCCCCGCCCTCGTGCGACGCGACCGGCGGGCTGCTGCCCGGCCCTGGTCCATGGATGGTCAAGCCGGCCATGGCGGTGGAACTGGCCGGCGGCCGGCTCCGCCGCGGCACCGGAAAGATCGCCCGAACTCCCGTGGATGCCCGGGCTGCCGCGGCGGCCATGGGCGGGGCGGCGATCGCGCAGCCCATGATCGGAGGCACCGGCGAAGGCATCTTCGGGCTCGCCACCGGCGGCGGGGTGGTGGCGCTGAGCGCGCACCGGCGGATCCGCATGATGAACCCCCGCGGTTCAGGGTCAAGTGCCTGCCGCTCAGTTCCTGTGGACGATGCGCTCGCCGGCCCGGTCCGAGAATTCGTCGCCGCCACGGCCTGGCAGGGCTTGTTCATGATCGAATTGTTGCGCGATCCGGGCGGGACGCCATGGTTCATGGAACTGAACGGAAGAGCATGGGGGAGCATGGCACTGGCGTGCCGACGTGGATTCGCCTATCCCGCCTGGGCTGTGAGGGCGGCGCTGGATCCGGCCTGGCTTCCGGACGAGCCGCCCCCGGCCGGCCACCTGACCGCGCGGCATCTCGGCCGGGAGATCGTCCACCTGGGCGCGGTGCTGGCGAAAGGGGGCGCACCCAGGCTGCGCACGGTTCGTGACGTCATGACGGTGCGGCGCTCGGACTGCTGGTACAACTGGCGCCGCGGCTACGCCCAGGTGTTCGTGGCCGACACCTGGGCCACGGTGTCCGGCCAGTTCCGCAGCCGTGGGCGGACTGGTCGCCGTGGGCAGGCTCATCGCCGGCCGGCTGGCCGGGGGCAGGCCGGCCGGTGACCAGCGCGGTGCCTGCAGGGTTGCGGGCGGTTCGTGCGGCGGCCCATGTCCACTCCGCCTGGTCCGACGACGCATCGTGGCCGCTGAGCCGTATCGGCGCGGCCTTCGCCCGGTTGCGCTACTCCGTCGTCCTCATGTCCGAGCACAGCCGTGGCTTTTCGGCGGCGAAGTGGCAGGAGTACATCGACGCGTGCCAGGAACAGAGCAATGAGCGCGTCACGCTGGTCCCTGGGATCGAATACGGCGACGAGGACGACGTCGTCCATATCCCGGTGTGGGGCCGGGTGCCGTTCTTCGGCGAGGCGCCCCGCATCCCAACCCTGCTCGGGGAGGTAACCGAGGCGGGTGGGACAGCGGTCTGGGCACATCCGTGGCGGCGCAGCGCCTGGCGGCGTTTTGAACCATCCTGGTGTCAGCATCTGGCCGGCGTGGAGGTGTGGAACCGGAAATATGACGGTATCGCCCCGAACCGCCGCTCGGTCGAGCTGAGCCACCGCCACGAAATCCGCTCGTTCGTAGCGCTCGACTTCCATACCCGGAGGCAGTTGTTCCCGCTTTCGCTGGCCCTTCAGGTCGAAAGCGGCACGCGTGCAGTGCCAGCACCAGCCCACCTGCCGCCGGTCTCGGTGGACGATGCGTACGCGGCTCTCAGGGCAGGCCGTTTCTCGCCCCGGGCCTTCGGCCTGCCGCTCGCACCGCTAACGGGTGGCGTTCCCGCTGGCGCCCTGCGGATGCTGGAATCGGGCCGCCGCGTTGTGGCCAGGCTGGCGGGCTGATGCTAGGTGCGGGCAATCTCGCCGCAGATGGCGTCCAGGTGATCCACCTTGCTCTCCCACAGACCGATTCGCGCTGCGCGGCGGCGCGCGCCGTCGCCGAGGGCCAGGCGGAGGCTGCGGTCGGAGACCAGCATTGAGATCGCCGCCGCTATGCTGCGCGCATATTGACCGGGGGATTCAGGATGAATTCGGATGCCCGACTCATCGTCGACGGCCGCCCCGGGCCCGCCCACGTTGCTGACGATCAGCGGCAGTCCGTGGCCCATGGCCTCGAAGACCACGTTGCCACCCGGCTCACGGTAGCTCGGGAAGACGAAGATATCCGCTGACCGGTAGAAGTCGCTGACTCGCTCGCGCGGCAGCCAGCCGTGCATGCGGACCCGCCCGTCGAGCCCTAGCTCGTCAATGAGGGCCTGGCAAGCCGCCCGGTCGAAACCTTCGCCCACAATATCGAGCAGGGCCGGTGCCTCGCGCACATGCGCCAAGGCCCGGATGGCGTCCCGTGCTCCCTTGGTACGCACGAGCCGGCCAACGAACAGCAGCCGCACCTCGCCTTGCCGCCCGGTCCGGTCAACCCTCTCCGGCAGTTGCTCCACACCGGTTTCGCTCATCACCTCGAACCGCTGCACTGCGACTCCGCCGAGGAATTCCTTGACGTAGGGGGCGATCCCGAGCACGCAACTGGCCTGTTCGTAGGTCCTGCGCAGCAATGGGTCGTTCCGCATTCGCAGCCGGTCGAAGCGCCGCAGCCCGACGTACCAAGGCGCGGTGTCCCCTGCGTCGCCGAACCCCGGCGGAGACGGGAGGCTGCCCCCTACTGGCCCGAGGACGAAGGGTATGCCCAGGCCGGCCACCGGAGACGGGTAGCGCATCGCGACGGGCACCGGCTGGTAGGCGACATCGAACCGCTCGCCATTGGCCAGGGACCGGCCGATCCATCGGCGGGCGCGCAGGTAAAACGGGATATAGCCGGGCTTGAGCAGGCTGTTCAGCCGCTCCGCCCGGCCGACACAGGGCGGTTCAGCCCACTCGATCACCCGGGCCCCTCGCAGTTGCCGCGAAGGCGGCGTGCGGCCCTGCTTGTAGTAGGTCAGCAGGGTGACCTCATGCCGGGCCGCGAGGCGGTGCGCCCACTGGTAGGCGACCCAGGCCTCGCCAACGTCCTCGCCGTCACATGGCGCTATCAGGAGCAGTCTGAGCACGGTGTCTCACGACCCTGGGTATGGAGCCGTCTCACGACCCTGGGTAGGGATGTGCCTCGTGATACCGGGCATGACGGCCCCACCTAGCGCGGGGGAAGCGCCGCGTCCAGTGCCCGCAGGGATCCCGATGGGACGTCCCGTCGCGTCCCAGACGTTGCCGGCCCAGACGTTGCCAGGGCCGTGCGGACTGTAGTACGCCACCGGCCCCCAATGCCCGCCGGAGGGAAAGTAGATCGAGCTGATCCGGTTGTTCGTGATGCGGATGTTGAACGTCTGGCCCTGCTTGCCGCGCCCGCCGTAGATCGTGTACCCGCCCCCGGCGAGGAGGTTGTCGTTGATGGTGCGGTTCCCTTGGATGCCGAAATCCTCGAACAGGGAAACAGCATCGTTCTGGGGATAATTGACGAACACCGTGTTGTGCTGGATGGTCATCGACAGAGTGCGTCCGCCGTTGGACGTTATGCCATTGATGTGGTCACCGCGCAGGAACCCTGGGGTATGGAGATAGTTTCCCTCTATCACGCCTTCTCCCATCTGCACGCCAGTAGAAGCGTGCCAGATGTTGTTCCGCAGGACGGAGGTACCGCTTGAGTCGCCGTAGACATCCTTGACTCCCACCATCAGCCGGCCGCTGCCGCCGTTTGGGCCGCAAATATCCGAATCCTCTATCGTGACATTCCTGGTGTGCCGCAGACTGACCCCGAACGAACTCTGCCCACTGTTCACGATCCGGTCATCGGAGATGATGACATCGGATGCGCTGATGTCGAGGTTGTGAGGGATGTACAGGCCTCTGAGCACCGCGCCGTTGCCATCCACCTCGACAAAGCCCCGGGAGTCGTAGTACCAGCCCGGCCCGCGGGACACCTGGGCCGGGACGCTCTTCAGCGTCATCCCGGCGGGCACTCCGGTATTGGTCGCGTCGGGGAACCCGCACCGATGCGGCGCGGCGGCGCAACCGCCCGCCAACGGCGCGGAAGGCGGGGGTGGCCGGAAGGCCGGGGTCAGCACCCCACCGACGGCCAGGACGGCGGTCACGGCGACGGCCAGCAGGCTGAGCAAGAGTGCCATCCTCACTAGCGACCTCGCTTCCTCGGGCAGTAGCGGTCATCGATAGCGTTACGTAGTGGTGATCTTACTGTCCGCTAAACGACTCCTGTGGGCCGTTGCGCGGAAGGGGCCTGCCTGCTGCCTGCCGCCTGTGTGGCGTGTCTTCACCGTCCCGGTATTGCGGGGCGGGCCGGTATTGGGCACAGAAATGTCTCAGCCATCCCGTTACGGGATGGCTGAGACGTTTTTGTGTGGTGAGTGTTAGTTGGGGGCTGGGATGGTCAGGGCGGTGTTGTCCCAGATGTTGCCGGTCCAGGAGTTTCCGTTCCCGGGGGAGTAGTACGCTACCGGGCCGTAGTAGCCGCCCTTGGGGAAGTACATGGTGCTGATTCTGTTGTTCGTGATCGTGATGTTGTAGGGCGGTGGCGCA
>Ga0137379_10000971_pt1 | contig 25893 bp, 19 predicted proteins | sample SagtaG_18_FD_104812 | JGI IMG/M metagenome (GOLD analysis project Ga0137379, IMG submission 104812) | Vadose zone soil microbial communities from Sagehorn Ranch, Mendocino, California, USA - Sage2_L_80_16 metaG | ecosystem: Environmental > Terrestrial > Soil > Vadose zone | place: USA...
CACTGCTGGAAAAAAGCATCGTCCCAGTCGTGACAGGATTCATTGGCGCTACCAGGGATGGACAACTGACGACGCTCGGCCGGGGCGGCTCGGATTTTTCGGCGACTATTCTGGGCGGAGCGCTCGACGCGGATGAAGTCATTATCTGGACCGATGTGGAAGGAGTGCTGACGGCGGATCCCCGGCTGGTGCCGGAAGCGCGCACAATTCCGGAGATTTCTTACCGTGAGGCAGCGGAGCTGGCGTACTTTGGCGCAAAAGTGCTGCATCCCAAAACATTGAATCCCGTGGTGCAAGCGGCGATTCCGGTGTGGATTCGCAATAGCTTCGAGCCGGAACGGCTGGGGACGAAAATCACGCCCCAGGGGCGGAGCATCGGCGGCGGCGTGAAGGCGCTTACGGCCATTCGCGACGTAACCTTAATTAGTGTGGGCGGGCCCGGAATTGTAGGACTGCCGGACGTCGTGGGGCGGACGTTTTCCACGACGGCCGAAGTGCGGGCGAATGTGCTGTTGATTTCGCAATCCTCTTCGCAAAACGATATCTGCTTCATCGTGGCTTCGACGGATGCGCAGCGAACCGTAGAGGCTTTGCGCAAAGAATTCGCTAAAGACCTTGCGCATCACAATGTGGAACACATCACCGTGGACCCGAACATCGCGATTGTTGCCGTGGTGGGAGAAAACATGCGCGGGATCCCGGGCGTTGCCGGCAAGACGTTCAGCGCGCTAGGCCGCGACGGCGTAAACCTTATTGCCATTGCGCAGGGCTCTTCCGAGAGCAACATTTCTTTCGTTATCGAAGAGAAGGCGGTGAAGCAGGCTCTAATCACCACACACCGCGAATTTGGCCTCAACGCGCCGCAGAACTGAGAGCGAACAATAGTAAGAATGGTAGGCCCGGGAGGACTCGAACCTCTGACCTCTTCCGTGTCAAGGAAGCGCTCTAACCAACTGAGCTACGGGCCTGCAAGTGCGTCTAGTTTAGCATGAGTGGCAACGGTTGAGGGCGGGACCTGGCAGCGCGCCTCGCAATGGATGGCAGTATCAGAATGGAATGGGGTCATGCCCAATTTGGGCTGATTCTTGGTAGCGAGACTCAAACGAAACCTTCTTGTAATTCCTTGTTAGTCAATAATTTATGATTGATTTCCTGAGAAATAAATGTATATTTTGGCAGCCCGCCCTGTGTACTTGCTTTGGCCTCGCAAGTGCCTCTCAAAGTTGCTTGGCCAGTCAAAAACAGCAACGCGACGGAGGAGCCACTAGCAAGATGTGGAAAGCCCGTTCGCCGTCACACCCGCAATGCCACCCCTGTCACATCGATTTGTGATGCGAATCACTGCCTTTCGCCGTGAGGGTTGTCACCATCAAGGTAATCAACGAACAGAACTTGATCGCGAGGTTGACCGGTTATTGGTAAAGGAGGGGAAATGCAGACAAAAACCTTAGGCGCTTCCAAAAGCCCGCTCCTTGCTTTTCTGCTATTTCTTATTGCGTTTGGACTCGCCGTTCGCCTGAACGCGAAGCTTCCGGCCCAGGATGCAACGAATCCGCCGGCTGGACAGGAAAAGGCTAAAGCCGCACCCGCTGCTGCCGGGGACGGCGACTATGTAGGCAGCGAGACCTGCATTGCCTGCCACCAGGACCAGGACCACCGCTTCAAGAACACCATCATGGGCAAGGCGATGGCCCACCCTAAGACGCCTCTGGAAGCGCGGGGCTGTGAAGCATGCCACGGACCGGGCCGCGCCCACGTGGAAGCCGGCGGCGGCAAGGACACCATTCCCATTCGCTTTGGAAAGGATTCGCCAAACTCCGTAGCCGAGAAGAACGCGGTCTGCGAGGAGTGCCATACCCGCGGGACGCATTTGTTCTGGAAAGGCAGCCCGCATGAATCGCGTGGCATGGCCTGCGTGGATTGCCACAACGTGAAACAGGTTTTGCAAGTCGCGCTTTCCTCCGAAGGCCGATTCAACTCTCCGCTATCTGACGTACGCGGCGTCAAGAAATCCCAGCCGGAATTGTGCTTGCAGTGCCATCAAATGCGCCGCGCACAGTTGCAGCGCTCGTCCCACATGCCTTATCGCGAAGGCAAGGTGACGTGCACCAGTTGCCACAATCCCCATGGTTCGCCGAATCCCAGCCAGCTGATTCAAAGTACCACCAACGAAAACTGCCTGAGCTGCCACACCGAGCGGCGCGGGCCTTTCCTCTGGGAGCACCCGCCGGTGATGGAGAACTGCGCGAACTGCCATGAGCCGCACGGCACCAGCAACCCGCAATTGCTGAAGACGCGCATGCCACGGGTTTGCGACTCGTGCCATGACAGCAGCCGCCACCCGACTCAGCCGCAGCCGCTGAGTTCGATCAAGAACTTCAACCGTGGCTGCACCAACTGCCATTCGGCCATTCACGGGTCCAATCACCCGTCGGGCAACGCATTCCTGCGCTAAGGAAGGGGACACGAGATGAAGCGATATCACCAATACTCAGCTGTGGTAATCCTGGCTCTTTTGTTCTCCCCGGCCACCCTTCTGGGACAGGACAAAAACGACGAAAACAAAAACGAAAACAAAAACAAAGAGCAGCAGACGGATCATGGATTCGTTGATTTTGGCATGCGCTATGCCGACGGCAGCGTTTACGGCCGGCCGGACCTTCAATCGGGGCAGTGCCTGGGCTGCGGAACGCCGTTTAACCCCCTTTTGAAGACGTCCAAATTTAACGAGTACCGCGACTTGCGCAATGGTTTCTACGTGCGGCGGGCGGACGTACATTTTGACGGCATCCTGCATTCCGAAAAGTATGTGGCGCTTCAGTCGCAAAGGACGCTCTATCGCGACCAGAGTTATCTGGCCACTTTCGGCGAGTATGGCAAGTTCAAACTGCAGTTCCGCTACGACGAGATTCCGCATACCTACAGCAACACCACACGCACTTTGTTCACGGAGACTTCGTTAGGGGTTTGGAGTTTTCCGGCGACCATCCGGCAATCCATCCAGAACTTCCAGGCCGCGCCGCCAGCGGGCACCAGCATCCAGGATTTCATCAATACGCAGGTCGTGCCTACTTTCAACTTCATTACGCCGTCCATCATCCGCAAAGCGGGAACCGCGCTTGTTTCCTACGACCTGACTCCTTTTTGGAATGTCAACGCACGGTTTACGCGCGAAAACGAAATAGGGATGCGCCCGATGGGGCTGATCATGAACTCCAGCCCCAGCGCCAGCGCCACCGCCGGCTATGGAGTCGAGCTGCCAGAACCTATCAACTATTTCAACAACACGCTGCGAGCCGGCGCGGAGTTCGGAAAACGGGCCTGGGGCATCCAGGCTGCCTATATCGGATCGTTTTTCCAGAACAATGCGGGACAACTCGTATGGGACAACCCTTTCCGTTTTTCGAATGAAACCATCACCAATCCTCTGACGGGGCGCATGGATCTTTACCCGGATAACCAGGCGCACTACCTGAGCTTTGCCGGCGCTACAGATGTCACCAAGTACATGCGCTTCATCGCGGGTATTAGTCCGGGCTGGCTCCGTCAGAATGACGCTTTCCTTCCATACACCACGAACACGGCCATCAACACTTGCGGAGCGGGCGCGGCAACGGCTTGCACTTCACTCTCAGTTCTGCCCGCGGCCAGCCTGCACGGAGACAAACAAACGCTGGCCATGAATTACACTCTGGTCACCACAGCTTGGAAGAATGTGCAATTAAAGGCGATGTACCGCCAATACGACTACAACAACAACACGCCTATCCTTGCGTTCACTCCGGTGGAAGGAGATGCCGCGGCCCCCGGCTCGGATCAAAACACGCCCTTCGGTTTCAACCGCAAGAATGTGGAAGTGTCGGGAGAGTGGTTCTTCGCCAAGAAGAGTTCATTCAAGGCCGGCTATGGGGGCGAATGGATGGATCGCTCGCACCGCGACGTGGAGCATTCTCTCGAGAACTCCTTCTTTACCTCGGTCGACTGGGTTCCGCATAAAGACTTGCTGGTTCGCGTTTCCTACCGCCACGCCGACCGCAAGCCGGACGCGTATCAGGACGATAACGCCAGCGATCCGGTGACCGGTCTTCCTGTGACCTGCGCCGACACCACTACAGTGTCGTTCACGTCCGACCAGCGTTGCAGCCGCCGTTTTGACGAAGCGGGCCGGTTGCGCGACCGCGGCGATGGATTGATCCAGTACAGTCCCACCGACAAACTCACCTTCTCCGCATTCGGTGGAACTTTACAAGACAACTTCAATCGCCTTGGAGGCGCCAATAGCCCCGTGGCCCTGAATTTCCTCACCGGCACCGCGGCCACCACGAGCCCCTACTATCTCTACGGAGTGCTGAAAGACATTTCCTACAATTACGGCTTCGACGCGGACTATGCAGTATCCACGCAAGTCACTCTGTTCGCCGAGTATTCGCACGAAAGATATTACAAGCGCATCATTTCGCGGAACCGCACCCCAGCCGGAGCCGGGCAGACCATCCAGACTTGCAACGGATGCGACAGCGCCAACAACGACTGGGAAAGTGTGACGCGGGAGCCGGTGGACATTGCAACCGGAGGTGCGGACCTCTATTTGGGAAAGAGGGCTTACTTCACCACCTATTACTCGCTCTCGGCCACCAAGGGAAATGTTCTCTCCCGGTTTCTCGGAGATCCCACCATCGTCGGCACCGCCGCCGCGCCAAATCCCAACTCGTTCTCACTCATCGGCACCAACGCGGCCGTGGACTATCCGGAGACGGTCAACCGCCTGCACGACGTCGCGATCATTTTCAAGTATAAAATTACAGAAAATCTCGCGCCTCGCATCGAATACCACTACCAGCAGTGGGACAACAAGGATTATCAGACTTCCCCGATGACGCAATACATGGGCTGCGTAAGCCCGGCACCGAATGGGCCTCCGGTCACCAATTCTGTGCCCGGCTGTGCAACGCCGATTCTAAACAGCCCCACGTCGCCATCGCCAACTCCTGGCGCCACCAGCCCGTTCTACCCTTACTTCGTAGTGGGCGATCCATCTGCAGCTCGCTATATGTTCTTGGGAGTGGATCAGCCGTCTTATCATGCACACACGGTGATGGCCACCCTCGAGTATCGCTTCTAGCAGACTTGCACCTCGCAGGACGAGGCAGAAAGCGGCTGTATTTAAAAACTCAAGACAGAACGCACCACTTTTATGAAGACTGAGGAGCCCGGAAGGATTCAACCGCTGCGGCGGCGCATGGTGGAGATGTTGCTGGGAGGCGGGCTGTTTGCCTCCATCGTCTCCGCCATCTATCCCGTGCTCCGTTACCTGGTTCCTCCGCCCGTCGCCGATCTTGGCGGCGATGAAATCGTGGCCGCAAAAGTTGGCGACCTCAAGCCGAATAGCTCCAAAATCGTTCGCTTCGGAACTCGTCCTGCCCTCCTGCTAATGACCTCTGAAGGCGAGTACCGCGCGCTCTCCGCGGTTTGCACGCACTTGAGCTGCACCGTGCAGTACCGCAACGATCTCCACCAGGTTTGGTGCGCCTGCCACAATGGGATGTACGACCTCAACGGGCGCAACATTTCCGGCCCCCCTCCCCGCCCGCTCGAAGTCTACCAAGTGCACGTGCGCGGCGACGAAATCGTGATCAGCCGAAAACGGGAGGCATGACTTGAGCGCTCTCACCCGCGCGCGCACTTGGCTCGATGAGCGGTTCCACTGGGCCGACCTCGTCGGTCCCCTGAAGAAAAAGACCGTTCCCGTTCATCGACTTTCCTACTGGTATTTTCTGGGCGGAATCACCCTGTTTCTGTTCATAATTCAGGTCTGCACAGGAATTCTCCTGCTCCTCTATTACCGCCCTGGCGCTAACGAAGCGTTCGAAAGCGTGCAGTACATCATGACCCGCGTGCAGTTTGGCTGGCTGGTGCGCTCGATTCATTCCTGGGCCGCGAACCTGATGATTCTTACCGCCTTCGCACACATGTTCAGCGTGGTTTTCTTGCGCGCCTATCGCAAGCCCCGCGAGCTCACGTGGCTGAGCGGCATGGTCTTACTTTTTCTCGCGCTGGGATTTGGGTTCAGTGGCTATCTCCTCCCTTGGAACACCCTCGCATTCTTTGCCACCAAAGTCGGCACCGAAATTACCGGCCAAGTCCCCGTCGTTGGTCGCCATTTGATGATTTTTTTGCGCGGCGGAGAAGACGTCACAGGCGCAACACTTACGCGTTTCTTTGGCTTTCATGTCGCTGTCTTGCCAGGACTAACGACGCTTTTCGTGCTGATTCATCTCGCGCTGGTCCAATACTTTGGCATGAGCGTTCCACCGGGCGTGGAAGCGCGCTGGAAGACCTCGCCGCAAGAAGCACGACAGATGAAATTCTTCCCGAACTTTTTCCTTCGCGAGCTGATGGCCTGGTACATCGCTCTCGGCGTTCTTGGAGCGCTGGCCGCCATTCTTCCCTGGGAACTGGGTACGAAAGCGGATCCCTTCGCACCGGCTCCGGCGGGAATCCGCCCGGAGTGGTACTTCATGTTCATGTTCCAGACGCTCAAGAAAATCCCCGCAAAACTGTGGTTCGTGGATGGTGAAGTCGTCGGCATTCTGGTTTTCGGGGCCGCGGGACTCGTCTGGATGCTGCTGCCTTTCTTCGATAAGGCCGGGGGCGGGCGCGGCCGGAAATTCATCATGGGCGCGGGAGTTTTTGCGCTTGCTTACATCATAGCGATGACGTTCTATGGCTATGCGGCGAAATAGCGGAGCATCGAAGGCGCGGTTCCTTGTTCTGGTAGCGCTGTCTTTGGGCGGTGCCGTCTGCGCTCGAGCGCAAAACACCTGCCTCGTCTGCCACGGCAGCATGGATCCGCCCCTTCAAGTCACCGAACAACAGTTTGCAAGCGACATTCACGCGCAAAAGGGCCTCACTTGCGCGAGTTGTCATGGCGGCGATCCCACCAAAGCGGACATGGACGCCATGAGCAAAGCCGCAGGTTTCCGTGGAAAGATCGACCGCAAAAACGTGCCGGAACTCTGCGGGCGTTGCCACTCCGACCCCGCGTTTATGCGCCAGTACAATCCATCCCTGCGCACGGACCAGTTGAGCCAGTACAAGACCAGCGTCCATGGCAGGCTCTTCGCCAAGGGAGACACAAAGGTTGCCGTCTGTATTGACTGCCATGGGGTTCATGGACTGCGTCCTGCCAGCGATACGCGCTCCAGCGTTCATCCGCTCAACATTGCGCAAACGTGCTCCAGGTGCCACGCAGACGCGAACTATATGAAAGGATACGGGATTCCAACGGATCAGTTTGCAAAGTACGGCGCTAGCGTCCATCACGATGCGCTGACCGTCCGTGGCGATCTCAGCGCCCCGACGTGCACCACGTGCCACGGGAATCACGGCGCGGCGCCTCCGGGAGTGGATTCGGTTCAAAACGTTTGCTCCAAGTGCCACGTCTTCCAGGATCAGATGTTCGAGAAGAGCACGCACAAGGCAGCATTTCAATCGGCAGGCCTTCCCGGATGCGTCGTTTGTCATAGCAACCACGGCATCGCTCATCCTACCGACGAGAAGCTCGGCGGCGGACCTCAAGCCGTCTGCATGCAGTGCCATACGCCCGGAGATTTTTGCGATCAACAACGCGCTGCTATGCTGAACGGCCTGAAGAAGCTGGATGACGCCGTCCAAGCCGCCGACAAAGTTCTCAGTGTCGCAGAGTCCTCCGGTATGGAAGTCAGCCAGGCGCGGCTGGACCAGGATCAGGCGCGCGACGCCTTGACCAAAGCTCGCGTCACCATTCACAGCTTCAAGCCGGCACTCGTCGAGCAGGATGTCCAGGAGGGCGTGAAGATTGCCGCAAAGAATTTGCAAGCGGGCCAGACCGCGCTGTCCGAGCGGGATTATCGGCGGAAAGGGCTGGGGCTTTCTCTCGTTTTTATTTTTATTACTGTGCTGGGACTATTTCTTTACATTCGGCAACTCGAGAGTCACGCGCCCAAGGCTTAAGCGGTGAGGCAGGTCGAAACGAACGGCAAAAATGAGTGTTTTATGAAGTACAAGGGGCAGTCCGGAAAGAACGGGACCACGGAATTTAGTAGTAGGGATATGGTACAACTTGGCAACAACGGCGCGCGGCTTTTCGCCGGACGCTGACATCTCAAAGGAGAGGAACATGCGAAAGACAACCAGTTGGATCGCGGGAATCATGGCCGTTGCCGTTGCGTTGGCAACCCTTGCCTTCCTGAGCGCTTCGGCAAAGGCGGATGCCGCCGCAGCTGAAGCGACCTATAAGGCAAAATGCGCCATGTGCCATGGGCCGGACGGTAAGGGCGAAACCGCCACGGGAAAGATGATGAAAGTGAAAGACTTCGCTTCAGAGGACGTCCAGAAGATGAGCGACGCGGATTTGACTGCAGCCATTAGCTCCGGCAAGGCCAAGATGCCCGCGTTTAAGACTCTCTCCGCGGACCAGGTGAAGGATCTTGTGGCCTTCATCCGGGCGTTCGGTAAGAAGAAGTAACCGAACGGCTACAAAGGGTTTTGCGGACGCCTGGCGGCTCCACGCCAGGCATTCGCGAACCATTGCAATCAGATCAAGGAGAAAAACATGAGCAAGCTTATTTCAGGAATCATTTTTGTTGCTATGATTTGCCTGGCAGGTTCGGTCCCGCGAGCCGATGATGCCGCCAACGGCGAGAAGACTTTCAAAGCGAAGTGCGCCGCTTGTCACGGTCCAGACGCCGCCGGCAAGCCGGCCATGAAATCGCCTTCCATCAAAGGCAAGACCGCCGAAGACATTAAGAAAGTGATTTCCACTTCGCCAAAGCATGCCGGCTTGAAAAGTCTGGCGGATGACCAGGTAAAGGAGCTCGCGGCTTATCTGGCCACTTTGAAGTAACTACAACCATAACGCTCGGCACCCAAGACTGCGGCTTGCCCTGCAAGGAGACTTTCTCTTCCGGGATGAAGAGAAGGACGGACACTCAACGAAATGACCTTTCGCGAAACGGTTCGGAGTTGGATTCGGATTCTATACTTCCTGGGACAGAATCCCGTTTCCCTGGTAGGCGCGGTACTCACGACTAGCGGCGCGGTCACTCTGATCGCCTTCTGGTTCTACGACTTCCTTCTCCCCGGCCCGCCACATCCGTACATCGGCATCCTGCTTTTTGTGATCTTGCCCGGAGTTTTTGTTCTGGGGCTTGTACTCATTCCCGTCGGCATCGTGCTGCGACGGCGCAAACTCAAGGCCAGGGACGAACTCCTGGATGTCTACCCGGCGATCAACTGGCGCCAGCCCATGGTGCGCCATGGCGTCTTCTTGGTAGGGGTGGCCAGTTTCGTGAACGTCATCATCTTCGGAACAGCCTCCTACCGGGGCGTGGAATATATGGACTCGACGCAATTCTGCGGGCAAACCTGCCACACGATAATGATCCCTGAATTTACGGCTTATCAGAATTCACCGCACGCTCATGTCAATTGCGTGGAGTGCCACATCGGCCCAGGGGCAGGATGGTTCGTGCGTTCCAAACTTTCCGGCGTGCGCCAGGTCTTTGCGGTAACGTTTCACACTTACTCCCGTCCTATCCACGCGCCGGTCAAGTACTTGCGTCCCGCCCGCGAGACTTGCGAACAGTGTCACTGGCCGCAGCGTTTTACCGGCGACAAGTTCATCGTCAAAAAAACATTTAAGGACGATGAAAAAAATACGGAGCAGACCACCGCCATGTTGCTCAAAATCGGCGGCCACACCTGGCAAGGCTCGCTGGGAATCCACGGCAGGCACCTGGATGAAGGCGCAAGAATCCGCTACATCTCTATCGACGATCAGCGCCAGGTGATCCCTGTCGTTTATTACACGAACGACCAGGGCAAAACAGTCGAATACGTTTCGAGCGACGTTCAAGCCTCAAAGCAGCAGCTCGACGCGGGCGAACATCGCTCAATGGATTGCGTGGATTGCCACAATCGCCCGACTCACGCCTTCGAAGTCCCCGAAAACGCGGTGAATCAGCAAATGTCGACCGGCCGGATCAGTCCGGAACTCCCTTTTATCCGGAAGAAGGCCGTGGAGCTTTTGAAAGCGGATTATCCCGACCGCGACACCGCGCAACAGCGAATTGTGGAAGGAGTGAAATCGTTTTACCGCACCAGCTATCCGGCGGTCTATGACGGTCGGCGCGCTCTCGTGGAACAATCCGCGCAGACCGTTGCCGCCATTTACCTGCGCAACATTTTCTCGGAAATGAAGGTGGCCTGGGGTGTTCACCCCAACAACCTCGGGCACACCGATTCCCCCGGTTGCTTCCGTTGTCATGACGGGAGCCACACGAGCGCGGACGGCCAGATGATTACGAACGATTGCTCCGCCTGCCACAATCTGCTGGCCGTGGAAGAATCGAATCCCAAGGTCCTCACGGACCTGGGACTGAAGTAACGGCGGGCTGCCATCTTTCTGCCGGTAGGAGACGATGAGCGGATGCAGATAACTGTGGCGACCCGTTCAAAGAATCCGCGGCGTTGGAGGATTCTGACGCAAGGAAGAATCTTCTGGCGATCCCTTGCGCTGCTGGCGTTTATCCCTCTGTCCCTTTCCGCTCGCGACCAGGAAAAACCTCCCCAGCCTCTGAAACAGGATGAAGCCTGCCTTGCCTGCCACGGGCAGCCGGACATGAAATCCGAAAAAGGCAAGAGCATTTCCATTCCCCCCGAAAAGCATGCAGCTAGCGTCCATGGCGTTCTCGGATGCACCGACTGCCATACGTCCATCAAGGATTTTCCCCACCCGGCAAAGATTGTGAAAGTGAAGTGTGAAACGTGCCACGCGGAAGAAGTGGCAGACGCCGCGAAGAGCATTCACGCAGTTTTAGGCGAAGAATCTTGTTCTTCCTGCCACGGCAACGTCCATGAAATTACTTCCGCCGCAAAGTTGCAGCCCCAGAAGTGCGCGGAATGTCACGCAGCCGAGGTAACGGAATTAAGCAACAGCATTCACGGCCAAGCTGCCAAATCCGGCGACCCGGACGCCCCCACTTGCGGCTCCTGCCACGGGCCTGCGCACAAAATCGTGGCTTCTACCGAAGTTGCTTCGAAAGTCGCGAAGAAAAACCAGCCGGCAGCCTGTGCGCAATGTCATGCCAATCCGGGATTCTTGTCGCGCCACAAGATTCCGGTTCTTCATCCCGTCGAGCAGTACTTGCAGAGCGTGCACGGGCGCGCTGTGCTGCAGGGCAAAAACGCGGCCGTCTGCGCGGACTGCCATGGAGGCCACGCCATCCGGCCAGCGCGCGACGCGCAATCGACGGTGAGTCATTGGAATGTCGCCGGGACCTGCGCTAAATGTCACGGCGAAATCGCGCGGCAATTCAACGAAAGCGTGCACGGCGAAGCGCTGAAAGCCGGCGTGCGCGATGCGCCGGACTGCACCAATTGCCACGGCGAGCATTTGATTCTCGAGCCGAGCAATCCCGCATCAGCGTTAAATGCGGCAAACATCTCCACGCAAACTTGCGGGCGCTGCCATTCGGATACTCGCTTGGCCCGGCTCTATGACCTGCCTGCGGACCGCCTCCCCTCCTACGCCGACAGTTTTCACGGCCTGGCCGTGCGGGAAGGTACGCTCACCGCGGCCAACTGCGCCTCCTGCCACGGCGTTCACGCCATTCTGCGCTCCAGCGATCCGCGCTCGACCGTCAATGCCGCGAACCTGGGCAAGACCTGCGGCCAATGCCACCAGGGTATCGGCGAAAAACTGAGCATCGGCCCCGTGCATGTGCGAATTACCACTGGAGCGGCGCATCCTGTCGTTCAATGGATTCGTGGCTTCTACCTGCTGATCATTCCTCTGACCCTGGGATTCATGGTGCTCCACAATCTTCTTGATTGGCTGAGGAAATTGCGGAGCCATCGTCGCCCCGAATTCAGCGGAGAGCGCGTCGTTCGGATGAACTTGTGGTTTCGCATCGCGCATTGGGGCGTGATGCTGAGTTTCCCCACGCTGGTCTTCACCGGATTTGCGCTGAAATACCCGGATAGTTGGTGGTCCGCTCCTTTTCTCCTTTGGGGCCGGCACGAAGCTTTTCGCGGTACTCTGCATCGCGCCGCAGCCGTCGTAATGATTGCGGCCACCTTGTACCATCTCGTTCATCTCGCGTTGAGCCGCCGCGATCGCGGATTTCTCCTCGCGATGTTTCCCAAATGGAAAGACATGACCGATCTCATGGACGTCGTGCGCTTCAACCTGGGCCTGACTAAACAGGAACCGCAATTTGGAAAATTCAATTACGCCGAGAAAATGGAATACTGGGCGTTTCTTTGGGGCACCGCCGTGATGGCTCTTTCCGGTTTTCTGCTGTGGTTCAATAATTTTGCGCTGCGCCATTTTCCGAAGTGGATCACGGACGCCGCCACCGCGGTCCATTGGTACGAAGCGCTGCTGGCAACCTTCTCGATTTTGCTCTGGCACTTCTACATGGTGATTTTCGATCCGCTCGTCTACCCGATGGACACCGCGTGGCTCGACGGCACAGTCCCCGCCGACCACTATCACCACTCCCGCCCCGCGTATCTGCGTATCCTGGAGCGCGCAGGTCTCGTTGTTTCTTCAAACGATGAAGCTCCGGTACAAACGGAAACAGATCCTGTGGCAAAGCCCGAAGTTGCAGGCAAGTCCGCCCCTCGGAAAGAAGAACGATGAACTTGTGTACGTACTCGCGAACTTTCCTCTCTTCGCTGTAGAATGCGATTGCAATCAGTAAATTCACGAGGCGGATTCACACGCAAAATTGAAAATTCAAATTGATGCGGATCTAAAGAATAAATGCCCGCGAACGGCGCTCGGCTGCCTGACCGCCCGCGTGCAAGTTTGCCCCTCACCGGTAGAGCTGCTCGCGGAGATGAATCAAAGAGAGCTCGAAATCCAGGAATTGCCTTTTCCGCGCGGCGTGCTGGAATCGCCACAAGTGGAAAGCGTCCGCAAAGCCTACAAATCCCTGGGAAAGGACCCTGCACGCTATCGCGGTTCGGCGGAAGCCCTTCTTCGGAGAATTGTGGCTGGCAAAGGCTTCCCTCAAATCAATGTCGTGGTCGACGTGATCAATCTCGTCTCTGTCGAAAGCCGCCTTCCCGTTGGCCTGTACGATGCCGCTCATGTGAGCGGTGGCATGGTTTTTCGCGCGGGGCGCGCCGGCGAGACATACAAGGGCATCGGCAAATATGATTTGAACCTTGAAGGTTTGCCGCTGTTCGCCGATGACGTGGGGCCGCATGGCAGCGCCACCAGCGATTCCGAGCGGACCATGGTCACGCCACAAACCACAGGGATTATCGCCATCGTCGTTTCGTTCAACGGGCCCGAAGGTCTGGACCCCTGGACGCAGCGCATGTCCGTCCTGCTCACGCAGCACGCCGCCGCGCAAAACGTCGAGATTCGTATCGTGCAGTGAACGGCCGCTCCTCCGCCCCGCTTCGGAAACTGCCCTCAACAAACCGACTCGATTCGCCGCGCGAAGGCAGTAGCACTTCCGTCACAAAGAATCCCAAGTTCCATTGCTACCGCCGATTCCCCGGGCGAGCATGGGAATCGTGGATTGGTTTCCCTCACGGGTGTCGCCTCGGCGCAGAAGCGCCGCTGCGCATGACCCAGAGGAAAGTGGCAGAAGAAAAGTATGGCAACGCTGAACCGCGCGGAACTGGACCGGCTCGAAAAGCGTGAGCTGCAGCTCACCGTCCTGGCCGCAGTGTTCGTGCTGGTTCTGGCCGGCGGGCTTGCGGCATTTATGTACCCGCTCGTCTTTCTCCACCCCGTCGGCAACAAGTGGACGCTGCGCGTGGCGTTCTTCGGATTTTGCGGCCTAACATTGCTCTTTGTCGGCTACCTCCTCGAGCGCCAGCGCACGGTGCGGCAGTTGAAGCAGCAACTGCTGGCGGAACTGGAACGCAACGTCACGCTGCAGCATCAGGCCAGCGTGGATTTGCTCCACTCCATGCCGGACCAGAATCATTTCTGGGACCGCCTGACAATGGAATTTCGCCGGGCGATGACCATGGAGAAAAATCTTTCACTCCTGGTTGTCAAAGGCAAAGCGGCTGCCGGTTCGGCAAAGCAAAATGCCGACGACGACGCAGCCTGGAGCGATACGGCGAAAGCGATGTCCCGCAAGCTGCGCCCCACAGATTCCATCTACCGGCTCGCCACCGACATTTTCGCGCTCGTGCTGCCCGAGACGGATGCCCTCAATGCCAAACGCGTCGCCGTCCGCCTGCAAGAAGAGCTGCAGGAAGTTCGCACGAAACATGGCAAGTCATTCGACATCACCGCGCACAATTACCCGCAGGATGCTCAGAGCGCTCACGAACTCGAAGATATCGTGAAGTCGCTGCTTCCCCAGCAGGAAGAGTGGGACGCTCCCGTCCCAGCCACCTCGAATTAGTTTCGTCTTGCACCGCCGACCTCTTCTTTGACCCGAAGCACGAAGGACCGACGCCCGCCTGGTTTACTCCAGCGCCTGCTTCAAATCCTCGATCAGATCCTCTTTGTCCTCGAGGCCTATGGAAACGCGCACAGTGCCCGGGCTGACGCCCACACGCTTTAATTCTTCGTCGCTCATGTTGTAGTGCGAGCTGTAGATGGGCAGAATCACGAGCGACTCGACGCCGCCGAGACTGGCCGCCAGCAAAAACAGCCGCGCGCGATCGCAGAAACGCCGCGCCGCCGGCAAGCCCCCTTTCACGTCAAACGCCATCATCGAGCCAAATCCGCGCATCTGTTTTGACGCGAGCTGATGATCCGGATGCGACTTCAGCCCGGGATAGTGCACGCGCTCGACCTTGGGATGCTTTTCGAGAAAGGTTGCAACGGCCATGGCGTTCTCGCACTGGCGCTCGACGCGCACGCCGAGCGTTTTTACGCCGCGAATCAGCAGATACGCCGCGCCGGGATCCATCGAGCCGCCGAGATGAATGATCATGTGGCGCACTTTGTCCATCCACTCTGAACTGCCCACGGAAACGCCCGCGAGAATGTCCGAATGGCCGGCGAGAGCTTTGGTGGCGCTGTGAACCACGATGTCGTAGCCCAGCGCGATGGGATTCTGCAGAACCGGCGTCGCAAACGTGTTGTCAATCAGCGTGACGAGCTTGTGCTTCTTGGCGAAGGCGGCCGCTTTTTGAATGTCCACGAGGCGCAGCGTGGGATTCGTAGGAGTTTCGACGTAGAGCGCCCGCGTGCGCGCGTTGACCAGCTTTTCGATGCCGCCGAGATCCGGCTGCACGTGATGCACGGTAATGCCCCAGTTCGGGAACACGTCGCGCATTAACCGGTACGTTCCTCCGTAAAGCTGCGCGGTGGAGATGAGTTCATCTCCGCCCTTCAGCACGGCCAAGAGTGAAGAAGAAATCGCCGCCATGCCGGAAGCCGCGACCACGGCCGCTTCGGCGCCTTCGAGCGCGGCAATTTTCTTTTCGGCAACACTCAGCGTGGGATTGCCGTAGCGCGTGTAGATGTACGCTTTGTTCTTGCCCTCGGCCCACTCCTTCATTTCTTCGGTGTTGGTAAACGTGAACGTCGAAGAGCGAATGATCTCCGTTACGATGGGGCCGTTCACACCGTAGCGATTCGGCTCCCCGCCATGAATGGCTTTGGTCTGCGGGCCGAGGCCGTTCCTGCCGTGGAGCGCCTGACCGATATTACTCTGCGAGCTTGCGTTGCGGCGCGCGCCGTCCCCGGTCTGAAGGCCGGACTTGCCTTGCGCAGCGGGCTTGGAGTGTTTTTCGGTTTTCATGAGCAACAGTCTGCGCTTGGTGCTGGAAGAAAAGCAGCCTCCAAATTGGCGGCCGCGAGAGGAGTCGTAAGTTTTAAGCTGTAAGTCGCAAGTAAGTCTAGCGCCCATGGCCACTCCAATGGAGTTGCCGCGCGGACTCGAAGGAACCCTGGGCCCCCGGGGGGTCTCGTAAGTGTGGTAAACAAAGGACTTGCGAGGGCCGGTTTTTGGAAGTGTGGCAAATAAAGGAGTTATACCCGAGATTTGCGGATGTGTGGCAAACAAAGGGGTTACTGGCGGGGACGCGAGGTTCTTGACAGAAAGGTCTCGAAGGATGCAGAAATGCGGAAGAGAAGAGACCGACTCGGAAAACAGCAAAATCTTTCGTTGCTCGGTAGTCGGCAGAGGAAGTACGCATCCCATGGAGAAATGCTTTGAGTAAACGGGCTGGAGGCGTTGAATCACATAACACTCTACCACGGCAGGTACCAAGTCGTCAAGTAATAAGCGGGGAACGGTCGAAAATAAGGGTTAAACGGGCGCGGAGGAAGGGTGAACGGCAAGTGCTGCGGCCGGGCGAGGCACTGAAGAAGGTGAAACAATGAGCAGGAGCAGGGATACTTATCCGTTGAAACTTCCACATTCGATCAAGAAAGCGGCGTAACGGCTGGCGAAAGAAGATGGAGTGTCTTTGAAGCAGTGGATCGCGGCGGGGGTGGCGGAAAAAATCGGTGTGGTGGAAACGGCGGCAGAGCTCTTCAGGAAGCGCGGGGGAAAGGCTAAGGGGGATGGATTGATGAAGTTCCTGCGAAACGCGCCGGACGTTGCTCCTGAAGCGGAAGATGAAATCCGCTGACAAAGCTGATCGAAATTGCGGCGACTTCCATTAACTCACAAAGCGGAAACGTTCCTGTCCCTAGATTCCGTCCCCAGATTCCCCTGGATTCCCGTACCGCGGGCCTCATTTATCGTTTTCTCTCTCGATCTCCGCTAGAAAACCCCGCACATCGAACGGAAGCTCTTGCTGAGGCACACCTACGGACATTCTCTTCATGGGAAAGGTCGCGGCTACGCGAAACACCGCATCGGCGAGTTCGCCATTCCGTAACCAAGGCGAGAGCAGCATGCCCATTGTTCCGGCCAACATCTGCAGCATCCAAACGCGATACAAGACTGCTTGCAAATCGGCACCAGGGCTGCAAATACGCTCAAAGGCATGCATGTCTGTCGCGGTCGATTGGCCCGAGGGGTTGGCTCCGCGCATCGTCCAGATGCTCCGCAGATCGGCGGGGGCAACAGCGGGTACAGGCTCATTACTGGCAAACCAAGAAAGCAAGTCCACTGTAGTCCCCCGAGGGTCTCATATTGTCCGGGTTGTTCGCGCTCTCATAATCCACAACCCAATTGCAATCGCTGCCAAGAACACAGCCCAAAAAACCGGACTGTGCAATAGGTTAAGCCATAGGCTAATGTCATATTGTGTGCCACCACCGTGCCTGGCGGTCCCTGCTTTAAGTTGTTGTGTAAGCCGATACAATCCAATGGCTATGTCAATCCCAACAAATGAAATTCCGCCGACAATGAAGAGCACAATCCCGAGCAGTATGCCTTTTGTGATCCACACGGTTTGCCTCCTTCGAGATGGGATCGGGAGGATGATACATCACCCTCCCCTAAGAGTGGTTAAGGAGTATGTGTGCAATTCGCGGGTTGTAAGTTAGCAGTTGACGGATAGTGGATATTGGCCGAGCCGGGGAAAAAAGTCCCGCTTTGGTCTGATAAACATACCCATCCTTGTTGTCCGGTTCCTTTTATCCGGACGCACGCGGTGACACCGTCGATATACCAGACTGACAAAGGTTGCCCTGCATAACCGACTGATATTAGATAAGTGTTCGGGTCCCAGTCAGGCGGCGTCGTTGCAGCGGTACAATATGCGCTGGTTTTCCAAACATTACACGTGTCACCTCCAAAGCAGGAAACCGTTCCCTGATTTACCCCGCTGTTGATAGTTCGTACGTAGGCAACTTCGAAGTCGAAGTATTGGAAGACGTCCCAGAATGTACCGGCTATGCTGCAATTCACGGTCCCCTCGTCGTCCTCGGTTACGTCATAGCCTAACGGAGCGAATTGGACAGGACCGAAGTTGACTTGTCCATCGCTTTCTATGCGACCGCTTGATGAGTTGTGCTCGGCGGGATGCAGCATCCGCTGGCATATCCTTCCGCGATAACTTTGCTGTAGACAATCAAGTTGTTGTTGCTGTCAAGTGTCTGAGCAGTGTTGTGCACGAAACTGTAATTTGGGGTCATCGCCCATGAAGGTGCAGCCGCCAGGAACAAAACGCTCAGAACAAACAAAGTCTTTTTCATTCTCTTTTCCTCTCTTTCCTAAATTTTCTGAGGAACTACATCTTGACTGATTGTTTCAAACGAAGGGTGTTAGAGTGGAATTTCAACATGCTGTCGGTGGATAATGCGCCTTGAAGCTCCAATCTGGTCATGGCAATCAAGCCTGAAAGGTCGTTAGCGAATTGTGTTGGGTCCGCCGTTTCGCCACGGTTTCGCGGCGGCTGTAGCTTTTTGGTTATATGCAGCCGACAACTTTTCGTAACGATTCCGAAAGTCATCCACAATTTCAATAACCTTCGGAAATTCCTTTTCTGAAATTCCGGTTTGTTTCAAAAATGCCAGCCGCTCTGTTTGTGCAGCAGGGTCGTTCAATTTGTCCGGTGTTAGCGAGATGAAGAAGAATTGAAGTTTATATGCAATGTTATCGGGGATACGTTCAGGAAATTTACTTCCGTCGATAACGTTGGCGGTTTCCGGGGCATGCTGATGCTGCGCTACCGCTGGTCTCGACAGAAACATTGAGAGAGCCATGAACACCACGAGCGAGAGTTTGACTTTCATTTTGGTACGCTCCTTTTCGTGAATTGCGGCGGGATAGCGCGTGAGGTGGAATCGCCAGAGGCATCCGGGTCTCCTTTTGGTGGCTCGGATTGCGAGTGGCACGTCTCGTGTTCACAGCACGGCGCGTCCCGTTTTGATTTGCGGACGCTGAATATGGCCCGGTCCCGGCTGGATGCCGCCAAGCATACGCTCCTTCAAAGTGAAAATCTACCTGCTCGGTTGCGGCAGGCAGAGCATATACATCGAGATCTAACTGCAGCCGGCACTCCGTTAGTCATCGTCGGGTCGAGGGGGCGGTTCTGTCGGTCGACGTTTCTTACCCTAGATCTTCAGGAACAGTTTGCGGCGGTACATCCAGAGCAGCATGAGCCAATAGCAGAGCAGAACCGCGGCGCCGGTGAAAAATGGCTGCAGGCCCACGCCGGCGAAACCGAAGAAGTTCGGACCCAGGTGAATGCGGAACGTGCTGACGAAAAACTCCTCGAAGAAGTGCGCGATGCAGTATGCCGCAATGGAATTCATGCCGATGACCACGAGCGGAAACGACCATTTCCTGAAACCCTTCACATCAATGACCCAACTGAACGCGGCCAAGAACAAAAAGCAGATGCCGCCGCTGAAGATGGTCCAGGAAGGCGTCCAGATGCGCTTCACCACGGGACAAATGCCCGAGTAATGCAGCGCCAGCCCGAGCGCAATGCCCGCAACGCCGGCGAGCAGCATTTTTTTCATGGGGATTTTCGGCCGGGCTTCGCGCAACCAGCGGCCGGCAATCAGGCCGAGGATCATCGTGCCCAGCGTGGGAATGAAACTCAGTGTGAGGTAGCCGCCCTCGTTGTACACAAAGGGGTGCTCGCGCGGGAAGAGGTTCAGGAACCACTGGTCGAAGCGGTTGCCGACATTGTAGTTCTTGTTCCAATGCGCGGCGAATCCCGTGTAATTGTGCTGCGCGTTCCATTGCGCGGAAACACCTACGCTCGGCCAGTCGAAATTCGCAGGCGCCGCGGGATACACGGCCCACAGCAGCCAATACCCCACGAGAATAATCGCGAGGGTCACCCAAACCCACTTGAGTGATTGCAATTTCGAGGAAAAATATCCAAGCAGAAACAGGAACGGATAGCCGAAGCCGATCTGCGAGAGCGTATCTTCAAAAGTGAAATAGGTCATGCGGTGATCCATCGAGCGGAGGAAAACGCCCAGAGCCGCGAGGGCGAAGGCACGCCACAGCGTATGCCGGAACAAATTTGCGAAGCTTGCGCCTTTGGCCATGCGGCTGGCGATGGAGTACGGCAGCGCCACGCCTACGAGGAAAGAAAAGCCCGGTTGAATCGTGTCGTGAAGGGAGCAGCCGAACCACTGGGTATGCGTCTGGTTCCAACCCAGAACTTTCCAGAACACGCTGTCGGGGTAGGCCGCGGACACGTGAGAAAGCTGCAGCACCTCCGCCATCATGAGCAGCATGACCAGGCCGCGATACGCGTCAATGGCGACGTTACGCGGCGACGCGACTCCGGGAGGTGTGCCCCGCCGATCCGCCGGCGATGTTCCCGTCATGGGTGTCACGGGCGCTGTTTGGCTTACCGTTGTCGCCATAAGGCCCTTCTAAGAATTGGTCCAAGCATACACGGAAAACAGCTCAGGCTTCTTCTTCGACCAGCGCTTCGCCGTGGGCGGCTTTGTGCGCCGCGATCACTTTTTCCGCCATTTCGTTGGGCACATAGTCGTAGTGCGAAAACTCCATCGAATACGACGCACGCCCTTGCGTTTTGGACGTAAGGTCGGTGGCATAGCTCAGCATTTCGGCGAGCGGCACCTGCCCTTTGATGATGACGTTGTGGCCGCGCGCTTCACTGCCGGAAATGCGGCCGCGCCGCGAGCTGAGGTCGCCCATCAGGTCGCCGGAGTATTGATCCGGCGCGTAAACTTCCACGTTCATGATGGGCTCGAGAAGCGCGGGCCGCGCTTGCTTCATAGCTTCCTTGAACGCCAGCGAGCCTGCAATTTTGAACGCGATATCCGATGAATCGACGTCGTGGTATTTGCCGTCGTAGAGAATGGCGCGGAAGTCCGTCATCGGAAATCCGGCCAGGTAGCCGCGCGCTGCGGAATCGCGAATGCCCTTTTCGACCGAAGGAATCCAGTTCTTCGGAATCGCGCCGCCGAAGATGTCGTCGACGAACTCGATGCCCTTGCTGCGCTCGATGGGTTCGAACTTCACACGGCATACGCCGAACTGCCCGTGCCCGCCGGACTGTTTCTTGTGCTTGCCTTCCGCGTCGGCTTTGCCGCGAATCGTTTCGCGGTAGGGAACCTTGGGAGGCTTTAGCGTGAGATTGACGTTGTAGCGCTTCTGGAGCTTGGCGACAACGACTTCGATGTGCTGCTGGCCGGAGCCTGCAAGCAAGAATTCCTTGGTTTGCGTATCGCGTGAAAAACGGAGCGCGCCGTCTTCTTCGAGAATTTTGTGGATGCCCACGCCAATTTTGTCTTCGTCGGCGCGGCTCTTGGGCTCGATCGCGAAGGTGATGGACGGCTCGGGTAACCGTGCGGGCGTGTAATAGATTGGCGCAGCCTTGTCGCCGAGGGTTTCGCCGGTAGTGGTTTCCTTCAGCTTGGCGATGGCGCCGATGTCACCCGCGTGCAACTCGCCGATTTCGGTTAGCTGCTTGCCTTGCACGACCTGGGTATGCTGCAAGCGCTCCGGCGTGCTGCGATGGTAGTTCACGAGTGTGGCATCGTTTTTGAGCACGCCGCTTTTCACTTTGAAATAGTTGATGCGTCCGGCGAAAGGATCGGCAAGCGTCTTGAACACGAAAATGGAAGCCGGCTGGGCGTCGTCGTATTTGCGCTCGACGCGGTCGCCCTTTCCGGCGGGATCCTTGTAGCCAACCTGCGCGTGCTCGTCAGGATGAGGGAACACGTCCGCAAGAAAAGTGAGCAGGCTGGCGGTGCCGATATTGTGCAGCGCGGAGGTCATCAGGACGGGAAAGATTTTTTCTTGGACGATGGCTTTGCGGACCGCAGGAATCAGGTCTTGGATGGGAATCGTACCTTCGCGGAAAAATTCCTCCATCATTTCGTCGTCGCCTTCGGCGATCATCTCCACAAGCTTTTCGTGCGCTTCCTTGGCTTCGTCGGCGAGCGCCCCGGGAATTTCCTCGATCGTCGGCTTGCCATCGCCGTCGGGCTTGTAGGTATGCGCCTTCATGGCCACCAAATCGATGACGCCGCGAAATCCCTTTTCCGAACCAATCGGCAACTGCAAGGCGACAACGTTGCGCCCAAAAACCTCCGTCAGCGACTCCATCGAGCGTTCGAAACTCGAGAGCTCGCGGTCCATCCACGTAAGCACAAATGCGCGGGGAATATCGTATTCGGTGCAGTAATCCCAGACTTTTTCGGTGGTGACTTGCACGCCCACGTGCCCGTCCACGGCAATCAGCGCGGCATCGGCCGCAATCAGCGAAGCTTTCGCTTCGGTAATGAACGTGGAATACCCGGGAAGGTCAATAAAATTGATTTTCACTTTGTCGGACGAGCCTGAAGGGCCTGTCGGCGTCGCGGGCCACTCGGCATGAGCGAGGCCCGTTTGAATGGATATTTTGCGCGCCACCTCTTCGTCGTCCCAGTCGGTGATGGCGCTGCCATCCGCAACTTTTCCCCACCGCGGCGTCATGCCCGCGGTGTACAGCAACGACGACACCAGTTGCGTCTTGCCGGTGCCGCCGTGACCTACAATGCCAACGTTTCGGATGTCCTTGGTGAGATAGGATTTCATGCGAACTCTCCTTTTTCTGCGATGCCGAGGGAATCGCGTTTCTGCAACCCACAGGCAATCGCGGCGAAAGTCCACCACCTGGTTTCAAGCGCGGGCTTGCGCCTGATCGGATTTTCCACTTAGGAGGAAGAGCGCGCCGTCGTTCATTGAAGCTTCTTGCGGTTCTTTGCCCTCGAATCTGCGAGGGGCCCTGGGTCTCCGAGCGGGCGGAGGCGAAGGAGAATCGAAAGATTCCCTGGAACGCTCTTCTTTCAGGGCGGATGCTAGCACAGGGGGTCGATTCGCGGCAACGAAACACGCGGGAGAAACGGCAAATTCTGCGTGGGAAGGACGAAACTTCTTCGCTCTGGAACTGTGGAAAGTCGTTCGAAATGAGGACAAAATTGCAAGGACTAGTACCAGGGATGCTCTTACATTCGCAGACCTCGCGGCCTGTTAGTTGTTGGCGCTGCGAGAGTTAGCGATGCGCAAGAGTTTCGCCCTTCAGGGCCATTTCTTTGCTGTGGAACAGCGGGGGCTTCGGGTGAAGACGCAAATCACACAGCAGAGTTCTCGTCAACCCAAGAGCACAAGTGTGGAAGGCTTCTGCCTGAGTGGCGTCGCGTTATGGAGCCGAGAAATTGAGGAGGAGCGAGAATGGAAGAGAACATGCACAACCAAGAGCATCAAGAAACTCAGCACGAAAGTAGTTGGGAGTCTGGAACGGCAGGCATCAACCGCTGGGTTCTGATTGGCGGCGTGGCGCTGCTGCTCGTGGCGGGACTCGCGTTTGGTTACGGTTACAGCCAGCAGAGTGCCGTCGGCCATCTGAGCGCGCAGCAGTCCGCGGCCAACGCTACGATCGACCAGCTACAGGGCCAGCTTAACGCCGTAACTACGAAACTGAACGACATGGTCACGACGCAACAAGCTGCTGCGCAAGCAGCAGATCAGGCGGCGGCGCAAAAAAAATCTGCTGGCAAGCACGGTGCGCCGACGGACAAGCGCTACAAGGAGTTGAAGGCGCAGTTGGATGACCAAGGGAAACAGTTGAAGGACACGCAGGACCTGGTCGCCAAGGACCGGACGGACCTCGAGACCAGCCTCAGCTCCACGAAAGACGAGCTCAACGGCTCCATCGCCAAAACGCACGAGGAATTGGTTGTTCTTCAAAAGCGCGGTGAGCGCAATTACTCCGAATTCGACCTGACCAAGTCCAAGCAGTTCCAGCGTTTCGGACCGCTCACGCTTTCTTTGCGCCGCACCGATGCCAAGCACATGAACTATGACTTGATGATGGTCGTGGATGACAACACGCTCAGCAAGAAGAGAGTGAATCTCTACGAGCCTATCTGGATTCATTCGGAAAGCGGCGGGCAGCCCGTGCAAATCGTGGTGAACAAGATTGGCAGGAATGAAGTGCACGGCTACATCAGCGCGCCGAAGTACAGGGAATCCGAACTGGCTTCGAGCACCGCCGGCACGCCGGCTCTGACTCCGGTTTCCGCCCCAACGCCAGCAGATCCGAATCGCCCGAATCAACAACCGGATCAACCGCCCCAAACACAGCAGCCACAAACGCCGCAACCCCCGCAGCCGGAGTAATCCGGCTGCAGTTTTAACAACCCCGCTGCTTGCCAGGGCGTCTTCAGAGACGCCCTGTTTTTTTTGAGCGCCTGCAAGCCGCGAGAAAATTTGGAGGTCAGGGAGCACGATCGAGCGTAGCCCGCAGAGTGACTTTGCTCGATTTGAACACTTCAAGCGTGCGTTTCCAGTCGGCGCGGCCCGGAAATTTCAGCACGATCGCGTGGCTGCCCGTCGGAAGTTTGAGAGTCGCCGGTGTATTGCCGTGGAATTTCTCATCTACAAAAATTTCCGCGCCGTCGGGTACTGAGCTGATGATAATCGTGCCAACTCCATCAGAACCAGCCGCAGGGGGGGCGCTTGAGGTTTCCACAGCGACAGAGTCTTCTTCAGCAACCGGTTCTCCCTGTTCCTGCTCGGGATTCTCTTGCGGCTTGGATGCAACAACATCGGGATAAAAACGATGCAGTACCTGCAATACGTCCGAGGAACTTAGCGCGAATCCGATTCCGTGGACACTCTTTCTGATGAGTTTTGATGTGTTGACGCCTACTACCTCGCCACGCAGATTCAGCAAAGGGCCGCCGCTGTTGCCGGGATTGATCGGCGCATCCGTTTGCACCCACGTGCCAGGACCCGCATTGGAAAACCTGCCGACCGCGCTCACGATGCCTCTTGTCGCGCTGAACAGCATGGCGTCACCTGGATTTCCGATGGCCAAGACTGCTTCGCCCTGGCGCACTCCATCTACGCTGATGAGTGGGAGGTGCGGAAAGTTGGCCTTCGCGGACGGAACGTCAACTTTGGCCAGCGCAATGTCGAGTTCTGCATCGATATAAACGACTTTGGCCCCGACTTGTTCGCCGGTGGAAAGCATCGCAAGGAGTGACTCCTCACCACGCGCCACATGCGCGTTCGTAACGATCACACCGGTTCCCGTGACAAAAAACCCCGAGCCTGCTTTGTCCAATCCCTTCAAATAGACCACCGCTGGCTTGGCCTGCCGAACGACTTCTTCCCAGGAAAGCGCCGGCCGAAGGCTCGAGCTTGTTCCGGAAACATTTGCGGAGATTGCCCCTGTAAACGTTTCTGAAATCGGCTGCAGCTCGACCGCGAAATGATTGGACTTCAGCAACCAGTAATCGCCGTGATTTTTTCCGTTCAGCGAAACCCATTCCATGGGGCCTTCCGTCAGCGTCAGTTCTTTCGTCGTGTACCCCGCAAGGCTGACGCGCGCCACCATGGGATGTTCCAGCCGCGCACCGAACGACGTCCGTGTTTTATGAAAATAGCCACCGGGATAATCTTTTTCGAACGGCGTCGTGCCCATCGCAACGCCGTCGATCTCCACGGTCGCGCTGGGGGGACTGCTGGTAATTCGCAGTTTGTCAGCGAGAGCGTACGGCGGGCACGTCAGGAAAAACAACAATGTATAGAAACGCAGTCGCGAGCGGGAAGCCATGAGCAAACCTCCCATGAGGATGAGCCACGGCTATTATTATCATATAGGTACGTCTTACGGGAAGTACCGCATGGACCGCTCGTCTTGTCGCGGGGTTGGATCGCCAGTCCCGCAACCTGAAACTACAGCCTCAGCTATGCGCCCGCATCTTTCTTTTCATAGCCGCGGCACTCAAGTACCGGAAGCCGAGGATACTTTGCAAAACCGGGATCGCTCAATGACAGCTCGCAAAACACGAACACGGTGCCGCGCGAAGATTCGACACGGCGGCAGTGTCGGCAGCCGCCGCACAGCCCGGGATCCGTTTCAAATTTCGCAGGAGCTTGAGTTTCCTTCATGAAAAAAGGATAGCCCAGAGCATTACCGGAACGCCAAACGAACGCTCGCATCGAGCGGCACGCCTCGAAGAGCCGTGCCTTACTCGAA
>Ga0137379_10000993_pt1 | contig 25633 bp, 31 predicted proteins | sample SagtaG_18_FD_104812 | JGI IMG/M metagenome (GOLD analysis project Ga0137379, IMG submission 104812) | Vadose zone soil microbial communities from Sagehorn Ranch, Mendocino, California, USA - Sage2_L_80_16 metaG | ecosystem: Environmental > Terrestrial > Soil > Vadose zone | place: USA...
ACAACCGTGTTCACCTGTACGGTTGCGCCCTCGGCGACTTTGATTTCCTGGAGCACCCCAGAGGCAGGCGCAGGTATTTCTGCGTCCACCTTGTCCGTGGAAATTTCAAATAGCGGTTCGTCGCGTTGGATCTTGTCGCCAGGCTTTTTCAGCCATTTGGTGATAGTGCCTTCAACGATGGATTCTCCCATCTGAGGCATAACAATGTCGGTAGGCATAATTCCTCTTGAACGCAGCTCAAGGCCGAATCAAGGCCGCAAGCGAACAGAACATTATATAGATTGAATCGAAATGTAGATTGAATCGAAATTAGATCGAATCGATGAATCAGTGACCCAAGGAATCCGGGCATCAGTGTTCATGCTCTTCATGGCCTTCGTGCTCTCCACCGGCACGCGGAGCCACGCCATAGGCTTTCTTCCAGTACTCCTGCACCCCAGGAGAAAGTTTTTCGATTCGGGAGAGGAACGCCGTGACCTTCCAGATATCCTTGTCCGCCAACGCCTTGTTCCAAGCCGGCATTCCGGTATAACGGACTCCGGTGCGGATGGCGTAATGGATGTGCCATTCCGGATCGTCCAGCGGTTCCAGAATAATCTGCGGTGGCGGGGGATACATCGAGTGTTCCAGCAGGCTGGGCTTGTAGTCCAGCGTGCCATGGCAGACGGCGCAATTCATGGTGTAGATTTTTATTCCATCGATCAAGTTATCGTCAGTCGGCGGCACTGGGTTCGTGACTCGCGGAGCATGACGTTCCATGGAAGCGTCGAGCGCATTCGTGGCAATTCGCTGTTCAAACGCCGGCGGGGTAGCATCAGCGTTGGTCGGCATAAGACCGAACTGGGCGATGATGAGTCCGGTCACGAACAGCACAACAATAGTGGCGATGATTCCAAGGATGAATGTTCGCATCTTGTCTCCTTAGATCCGACTAAAGACTCGGCTAGTACGTTTTCAGCCAGCGCGCCTTCTCCACGACGTCGCTTGACTTGGGCAGGAAATGTTCCTCCTGCGGCGGCGAAAAAGGCACTGGCGTATCGAGCGCGGCGATTCGAACAATGGGCCCGTCAAGGTCGTCGAAAGCTTCTTCGTTGATGATCGCGGTAATTTCGCCGCCGATTCCGCCGGTGCGCGTGTCTTCATGCAGAAGGATGACCTTGTTCGTCTTCTTCACTGTCTGCGCAATGGCCTCGCGGTCGAGCGGCGCTAGCGTGCGCAAGTCAATAACTTCAAGTTCGATCCCTTCCTTCGCGAGAAGCTCCGCGGCTTCGAGAGCCGTGTGCACCATCGCTGCGTAGGTGATCACGCTGATGTCTCGTCCTTCGCGTGCGATCCGCGCTTTGCCGAGGGGAACGACGTAATCCTCCTCAGGCACTTCTTCTTTGATGCGCCGGTAAAGATATTTGTGCTCGAAGAAGATGACGGGATTATTGTCGCGAATGGAGGCTTTGATCAGGCCTTTGGCGTCGTAAGGAGTAGCAGGACAAACCACTTTGAGCCCCGGATTGTGCACGAACCACATCTCAGGATTCTGCGAATGAAACGGCCCGCCATGGACGTTCCCACCGCTGGGGCCGCGGAGGACCAGAGGCGCAGGCGCTCCCCACAAATAGTGCGTCTTGGCAACCATGTTGCTGATCTGGTTCATGGCGCATCCGATGAAGTCCATAAACTGGAATTCAGCCACCGGACGCATGCCGGTAAGAGAAGCGCCAAAGGCCGCGCCCACGATAGCGGATTCAGCAATGGGCGTATCAATCACGCGCTCGGGACCAAAGCGGTCGATAAAACCGTCGGTCACCTTGAAGGCGCCGCCGTAGATGCCAATATCTTCGCCGATACAGAAGACGGTTGGGTCACGATCCATCTCCTCCCAGATTCCCTGACGAATCGCTTCCAGATAGGTGAGCTGGGGCATGACGGGAAAGTTTACTACTTTGTTGGCCTGGAATGCTTTCGTCCGGTTGCCAGGTTGGGTTGCGACGCTTATAGTCTCAACCTTGGAGGCGTGACATGCGTCATCTCATCAACTGGCTGTTGAGCGCGCTGGCCGTTTGGGTGGTGGCTCAGTTTGTGCACGGCTTTCACGTTACCGGTGTGGCCGCTGCACTCATTGCGGCACTGGTCATCGGATTCGTCAACGCCACCTTAGGCGCGCTGCTGAAGCTCATCACTCTTCCCCTGACCATCCTCACTCTGGGGCTATTTTGGCTCATCATCAACGGGTTAATGCTGGAACTGGCTTCCGCACTCTTATCACCGGCGTTCCATGTCGATAGCTTTGCGTCCGCATTCTGGGGCGCTATTGTACTCAGCTTGGTCAATATGCTGTTTCGTTGGCTTGCAGGGACAGCCAAGAGAGAGAGTTGACTTCGGTTTCTCTGGCATCCACTTTCGAGTTGACTTCCAGCCGCCCTTTCGAGCTAGACTCAAAATCAACGGATTCCCCGGTCCTGAACTTTTGCGTTGGAGCGCAGGATGAACCAGATGTTTTTGTCGCTAGTTGTACAAATGTCTCTGGCCTTCGGAGTTGCAGGACTGCTTTGGCCTGAAAAGCTGGTCGAAGTCTTCGATGTCCTGATGTTTCCCTGGCCTTCGAGCTACCGCCTGATCCGCGCCAACTGTATTGGAGCGATCCTGCTCTCGTTTCTGTTATTTCTGGGTCTGCTCGCCCGAGGATAGTTGTCGCGACTTCTGCCGGTGGCGATGAAGTCTCTTATCAATGTCAGGCCCGAACTCGCTAATTAGCGCGCCCACGCCGCCATACAGTAGCGAAATTCCAGCACGATTCATAGTCAATCCAAAGCCGCGGTACAGCGGACGGATAGTAAGCATTAGAGAGGGCACCGGAGGAAAGTGCTCCCAGTGCGTTGGCCCAATTGAAAGTTCGGCCACCATTGTCTTTGTGGGCAACCACTATCTGCGCTAGCGCGTAGCCAAGTCTGTGCTTTACAGATCCTTGACCAAGTCTGAAATAGCGCGGGTCTTCCTTGAGCAGCGAGGGATAGACAAAGTTGACAAAGAAACCACTGGAAACCTGGTCGGCGAAGGCGGCGCCATAGCGCTTCCCGTATCCGGATGCTCCCTGGCCGTAAGCAGGGAAGGAATCTTCCGCCTGGCTGATGCCCGCCTGAATTCCGGCTAATGCAAAGTCGGCAGGATCAAACGCGGTCTTATAAAACAAGCGAAACTTTCCCTTGGGAGTCAGTGGTGGCGCGTTCTTGCGGTCGGTGACAGTAAATTGCGGCAATACTGCCAGCACCCGCTGCGACTGCTCCTTCTTCTCGATCTTCTTCTCCTGCGCTGAGTTCTTGGGAGGAGCGGGCGCTTGTGAGGTCTGTTGCGCGAAGGCGGAGACGCATAACCAAGACAAAAGAGAGACTGCGAAGAAGCGCGAGTTCATAGAATAAAACCTGGTGTAAAAAAGCTGTTCCCAACTCTAAATGTTTGGGGAGAAATTCGCAGGTTACTGATGTCTCGCCCCAGTTCGGATTGACCGCAAGCCACCGGAGCGTTTAGGTTGAGTGGCTGATGAAGAATCTGGGCATACTCCTCTCCGGACGTGGCTCCAACTTCGAGATGATTGCGAAAAACGTTGCCTCTGGCAAAATTCCGGATGCGCGCATCGCAATTGTCATTTCCAATCGCGCCGACGCTGGAGGACTAGAAATCGCGCGGCGGCTGGGACTAGAAACTCTGGTAATTCCGTCCAAAGGCAAAGCGCGCGAGGAGCATGACCACGAAGCGGTCGCAGCGTTGCAGCAACGCGAAGTCGATCTTGTCTGCCTCGCCGGATACATGCGCCTACTCTCTCCCTGGTTCGTGCGCCAATTTCCGCATCGCGTTCTGAATATACATCCATCATTGCTGCCCGCATTTCCCGGCCTAGAAGCCCAGGAGCAGGCTTTCGCTTACGGGGTCAAAGTGACGGGATGTACCGTTCATTTTGTGGATGAAGAACTCGACCACGGGCCGATTATCGTTCAGAGGGCGATTCCGGTGCTGGACGGGGACGACGAGAAGACTTTGGCAGCAAGGATATTGGAACAGGAACATATTGCCTACTCGGAAGCGATCAACCTGGTTCTGAATCGGGAATGTCGGATTCTTGGGAGACGATTTATCAGTGATGGGGGGCACAAAACCGAGTAAATTTCAGAATGCAGATTCTAGATGGCAGATTTTTGTGATGGTGCAGACAATGAATTCGGAGGCGATGAAGAATCGCACCAAGAATTTCGCTCTGCTGGTGATTCGCTTGTGCCGGACTGTGCCGCGGACTGAGGAGTCTCGTATAATCTGGCGTCAACTGCTCCGATCTGCAACATCCGTCGCGGCCAACTATCGCGCAGTCTGCCGGGCACGTTCGACACCCGACTTCATCTCCAAGCTCGGCATAGTTCTGGAAGAAAGCGATGAAACACTATTCTGGATCGAGCTGCTCGTTGAAACTGGAAGCGTCGCACTTGAAAAAGCCACGGCGTCTCTAATTGAGGCGAATGAACTAGTCTCAATCTTCGTCGCCTCTCTGCGAACGGTGAAGAGGGTTCAAGCTGCAATCTAGAATCTGAAATCTGCAATAATGTACGTCCATGCCCACCTTCGCCCCTGTTGAAGAACAGATCACTTACATCAAGAAAGGCAGCTCGGAAATCATTCGCGAGTCTGAGCTTCGCTCGAAATTGGAGAAGTCCCTTGCCTCGGGCAAGCCGCTGCGCGTGAAGGCCGGATTCGATCCGACTACCCCTGACTTACATCTCGGCCACACCGTGTTGCTGCGCAAGCTCAAACATTTTCAGGACCTCGGCCACGCGGTCATTTTTCTGATTGGCGACTTCACCGGAATGATCGGCGATCCCACTGGCCGCTCGGCCACGCGGCCTCCGTTGAGCGCGGAAGAGCTGATGCGCAACGCCAAGACTTACATGGAGCAGGTGTTCAAGATACTCTCGCCGCGCACCACGGAAGTTCGCTTCAACAATGAGTGGTTCGAAAAAATGAAGTCAGCGGATTGGATCAAGCTGGCTGCGAAGTTTACGGTGTCACAAATGCTCGAGCGCGAGGACTTTCATAAACGCTTCCAGGATGAGAAGCCGATTGCGCTACACGAGCTGCTTTACCCGATTTCGCAGGGATACGACTCGGTCATGCTGAAGGCCGATGTCGAACTCGGCGGCACCGATCAGAAGTTCAACTTGCTGGTCGGGCGTGAATTGCAGCGCAACTACGGGCAGGAATCACAAGTCGTTCTGACCATGCCCATCCTCGAAGGCCTCGATGGCGTGCAGAAAATGTCGAAATCGTACGGCAATGCAATCGGGATCAAAGAGCCGCCACTCGAAATGTACGGCAAGCTGATGTCGATTTCCGACGAGATGATGTGGCGGTATTACGAACTGCTCACGGACGTCCAGGTCGCAGACACCGAAAAGATGAAGCGCGAGTCGCATCCCATGCAGGCGAAGAAAGATTTGGCTGCGCGGATCGTGAAAGATTTCCACTCGGCCGAGGCAGCGGAGAAGGCGGGAGAGGACTGGGCGAAGCAATTTCAGAAGGATGAAGTGCCAGCAGATATTCCAAGGGTGCAGGTCCGTTTCGTAGATGTTTGCAGCGAGGACCCGTTCAAGTTTAAGGACGTTGTGTACACGATGGAATGGCCGATTCGCATCGACAAGCTCCTCTCTAAAAGTGGGTTTGTAAGCTCTAACAGTGAAGCTGCCCGGAAGATCAAAGAAGGCGCTGTAAAGGTCAACGGAGCAGCAGTGACCGAACTGATGATGAAACTTAGGATCGACAATGACATAGTTGTTCGTACCGGTCGCACCGTGAAGAGCGTGCGCGTCTGCGTGTAATTTCATCTCCCATCTAACATTCCTCTGTGCACCCCTGTGTTCTCTGTGGTTAAATTCCTTGCACATGCGCGCCGCTGCCATCCTCGGGCCGGGGAATGTAGCCAGGCGTGTTGCCACGTTCCAGCGCGCTGCAGGTGCTCAATGGACATCTCTTATAGAACAAGCTGATGTGGTGGTTATCTTTGGTGGGGACGGCACCATCCATCGCCATCTTTCAACCCTTGTAGATTTAGAAACGCCGCTGCTGGTCGTCCCTTGCGGCAGCGGGAATGATTTTGCTCGGGCGCTGGGGTTGCGTAGCGTACGCGACTCGGTCTCAGCTTGGCGCAAATATGCTTCGGGCGGAAATAATGTCCGCACCATCGATCTCGGGGTCATGAAATGGTGCGAACCGCGGCCAATAGAAGTAGGACAGAGGGACTCCGCAGCTGAAGTGCCCGTACGCCAAGAGCGCCATTTCTGTTGTGTTGCGGGCGCGGGGATTGATACAGAAATCGCCCGTCATGCCAACGCTCTTCCCAAATGGATCCGCTCGCACGGCGGGTATGGCTTCTCCGCGCCCAGCGAACTTCTCCGGTTTGTTCCCTTTTCCATGAGAGTTTCCGGCACCGACGGGATCCCTGACAGCTTTCACCCAACAATTCTTGCGGCATTCGCGAACACACCTGCCTACGGTGGAGGCATGAAGATCGCTCCACATGCACGACTCGATGACGGCAAGCTGGACATCTGCACGATTCGCGCGATGGACAGGTTTAAGCTGTTCTGCCTCTTTCCAACGGTCTATTTTGGCGGGCATCTCGGCTTTGACGAGGTGGAATACGTCCGGGCGACGACGGCGAAGCTCGAAACCGAGCACCCTCTCGACGTCTATGCTGACGGAGAGTACGTCTGCCAGACTCCGGTGGAGTTCAGCGTTGCCCGTGATGCCCTGAAGGTGATCGTTCCGGAATAGCGCACTAACGCGGTCGGCGGTGCTACACTACTGACGTTTATGGCTGAAAACGGACGTTCGCGCATATGGTTGTGGGTACTCATCGGGGGAGGGGCTTTCTTCCTCTTTGTGCTCGCCGTATTCACCCTGGTTTACATCGCACTACACGCCGGGGGACAGCAGGCCGGGTTTCGCGGCTTCGGAGACAAGATCGGAGTGGTGGACCTCGAGGGCGTGATCCTCGATCCTAACGAAGTTGTTGATCAACTTCATAAGTTTGCCGATGACGATTCCATCAAAGCCATCGTCATTCACGTGAATTCGCCAGGCGGCGGAGTGGCGGCGTCAGAAGAGATTTATCGCGAAGTCAAGCGGGTCAGGGACGAGAAGCACAAACGCATCGTAGCTTCGATCGAAACTGTCGGCGCCAGCGGGGCATATTATGTTTCCTCAGCGACCAACAAAATTTATGCCGACAGTGGCAGCGTAGTGGGTTCCATTGGCGTGATTGCCGAGTGGGTGAACTATGGCGACCTCATGCGCTGGGCGAAGCTCAAGCCTGAGATCTTGAAGGTCGGGCAGTTTAAGGACACCGGCGATCCCACGCGCGAACTGACTCCGGCCGAGCGGCAGTACATGCAGGGCTTGATTGACAATATGTACGGGCAATTCGTGCAGGCGGTCGCGGACGGAAGGCATGCGAAGGTTGCTGATATCAAATCCATCGCCGATGGCCGTGTCTGGACGGGAGAGCAGGCGCTCAGCATGCACTTGATTGATCAGATTGGCGATTTCCGGACCGTCGTCCTGGATACTGCAAAGTCTGTCAACATAAGCGGCGAGCCGGTGCTGGTGCATCCTGAAAGAGATCGCAAGTCGCTGCTCGATCTGTTATTTGGGGACGCGTCCCAGTGGCTGCCTACAAAAGAGAAGCTGCTCGACCAGCAGATGGGGTTCTATTATCTCTGGAAGTAAGTGGCGGCGGGGGCAATATACCCCCTTGCCAACAACCCCTGAAATTTGAGAAGGTTATGCAGCCCCGATTCAATCCGTACCGGGGGCTGGGACTTCCGACCGACGAATCCATAATAAACGGAGAGCAAACAGGCAATGACAAAAGCGGATCTGATCGATGAAGTCTCCCGTCTCGCGGAATTGACCCGCAAAGACAGCGAAGTGATTGTCGAAACCATCTTCGACAGCATCGTGCGCTCGCTACGCGCGGGCGACAAGATCGAAATCCGCGGATTTGGCAGCTTCCGTACCCGCCAGCGCAAGCCCCGCGTGGGCCGCAACCCCAAGACCGGAGAACGGGTCGAAGTTCCGGCCAAGAAGATCCCCTTCTTCAAGCCCAGCAAGGAATTGAAAGACCTGGTGAATGGCGAGAGTGCGGCGACTGCACCGGCCGCGCCCTCCCCAGCGGTGCGGTAGTTCTTCACATGGCTCTCACGCATTTAGAATCCTGGCAGCATGTTTTCCCGCAGAATCCGTGTGGAATATGAGCAGGATGGCAAGCGCCTGCCTTGCCCTTTGAAATGGCTTGACAACTTCTCCATGCGGAATTTCACCAATGCCAGCATCTTCGATGACACCCTTCCCGTCGCTGACGGAGTAATGGAAGTCGGAGAGCGCGTGCCGCTGGACAAGTTGAAAGAAGCAATGCAGGACTGGTTCCGCAGGAAGGGATACCTCTCAAAAGAAGCGGACCTGGTACTTGAGACGATTTAGCAGCGTTTTCGCTCAGCTTGCGGCCGTTTCAGCTAGATCTTCTCGGTGGGGGACCGGCATCTCGGTTGTGTTTCGCGAAAACAGCAAGTTCGCTGCATCGCTCCTGTTTTCTATTCTCACCCAGATATATTCTCCGCAGACGACCATGCGTACCTCTTGAGCCCCGAGCTTCAAGGCATAACTCGAAGTGATTCGCGTCATCTCCTCGGGCAGACCGCGGACCGTCGAATACTTTGTCCGACCGCTTTGCTTCCTGCTCCAATCTAGCGAGCACAACTTCGAGCGCCGCCGAGGTCGTGAGACAGGCTTCCGTTTTGCAGCTCAGCATCTGCTCAATAGCAAGCAGCGCCCGATAGGCCACATAACCTTTGGCATCGGCATCCGGATTCCCAGGTTCGTAGCGCAAGATGGGCGGCTTGCGGTCGGCAATCACCTGGTCCAAGCCCCGCATGTCTGTCTTAAACCGCCTTTCCCAAGAAAATGGGCCTTTGCACGGAGCTAAAACTCAGGTGCTCGGGGAGAATGACTTGGCAGTCCTCAGCCAGAATTGCCGCCCGCTCCAAAATTTGCTGCAACTCCCGCACATTTCCCGGCCAGGACCGGCCATTGAGCACCTGTTCCGCTTCTCGACCGAGCGCGACCGGCAAACCCGCTTCCGCAATTCGTGTCATCAGGTGGGCTGCAAGTTTGGGGATGTCAGCCCTGCGGTCAGCTAGCGCGGGCAGTTCAATGGGAAAGGCGCAGAGCCGGTAAAACAGGTCTTCGCTTCTACGCGAGCAGTTTCTGCGCTTCCCAGACGCTGGACCTCTTTGTGCTCCAGAAACCGCAACAGCTTGGACTGCGCGCTCAGGGGAAGCTCGCCAATTTCATCCAGGAAGAGCGTCCCTCCCTGCGCCGCGTGAATCCGTCCAGCATAAGTCTGCACCGCTCCAGTAAATGCCCCCGGGCATATCCGAAAAGTTCAGACTCGACCAGCTTTTCCGGAATGGCGGCGCAATTCAGCACCGAAAAATGGTTCGCAGTCCTTCCGCTCAGTTGATGAATGGCCCGCGCCACCAGCTCTTTGCCACTGCCGGTCGGGCCTGTGATCAGCACAGTCGTGTTCCGGCGCGCCACCAGACGCACCATGCGATATACCCGGCGCATCGGTTCAGCGTCCCCGACCATACCCGGAAGTGGCTCGGATTTGCTTTCGACTAGTGATGGCATGGCACACGCCGGCGGCGAGACGTCTGGTTTCCAGTCATTGGCGCGGCCCGGCAGTTTTGCCGAATCGTCCAAACCTGAATCCATCAGGACCACGCGGATTCCTGGATAACGCCGTTCAATGATTTCGACTAGCTCCTCGGCGTCCAGATCCGGAAGCTCGCGGTCGAGAAACAACATTTGCCAGTTGCCGGTCTCCAGTTTGGCAAGAGCTTCGGCGCCTCCCGAGGCCACATGAACTGGCCCGCGCTGCGGCTTGAGCTTCTGCAGAACGCGATCGCGGACCTGGGCGCTGGGACTGGCGACCAATACGCCACCTGAAGCCGGAGGAAGGAATGCAGGGCTGGTCATGCTCTTGATTCAAGCAGGAGAAGCTAAGAGCGCGATTAGTAGAAGATTAAGAAATTCTGGTTTCGGCAAATCTTTCCCAGTTTTACGGCGGAGTATCAAGGTGGGAAATATTTGCCCGGGCCTCGAGAAGACAAGTTCGCGAATAAAAAAAGAGCACAGATTCCTCTGTGCCCGTAGCCTGACCTGAGCGAAGTCGAAGGGTGTACTCCGTGGTTAAAAGATTTTCACGCCGCCGTGGTTGCATACCGTTCCGGCTGGCTGTCAAAAGTGTCCTTGCAATCCTCGGAGCAGAAATAATATTCCCGTCCCGCATACTCCGAGCTGAAGTTGGTCTTCTTTTCGTCCACATCCATCTTGCAAACCGGGTCTTTTGTCATGATCATCCTCCGTTTGGAGATTTTGCGTTTTGGATGCGGGGAAGCGAGTAAGGGTGTTTACCCGACGTGGGGTGCCCCATGTCTCGCCTCTTTTGCGAGACATGGGAATAACGGGAGCTCAATTTCCAGGTTTGTCGAATCAGTAAGGACAGGTTTCATTCCCAGGTCTCGCAACTTCGGCGCGACCTGGGGGCATCCGGCACCCCGAAGTGTCCCCCAAGAATGGTTTACCGATGGCCACCGTGATGTCCGCCATCGCCGTGGTGACCGCCGCCACCGTGGGATCCTCCACCTCCGTGCCCACCGTCGCCGTGGTGACCACCTCCACCTCCGTGCCCACCGTCGCCGTGGTGACCACCTCCACCATGGAATCCTCCGCCGCCATGGAAGCCTCCACCTCCATGAAATGCGCCGCCATGGTGTCCGCCGTCGCCGCGGAACCCTTGACCGCCGTGAAATTCGCCGCCGTGGTGGTCGCGGTGGAATCCTCCACCTCCGTGAAAGCCGCCATCATGAAAACCGCGATCGCCGGCACGGAATCCGCCATCGCTGCGGAATCTGTGACCGCCTCGGAATCCACGGTCATCGTCTCGGAATCCATGACCGCCTCTGAATCCGCGATCACCGCGGAAGTCCCTATCGCCTCGGAATCCACGATCACCACGGAAGTCCCTGTCGCCTCGGAATCCTCGGTCATCACGGAAGTCGCGACCGTCTCGGAATCCTGACCGGAAGCCATATCCCGGGCCGCCATAGTAGCCGCCTCCGTAGTAGCCGCCGCCGTAGTAGCTGTTGTACCAGGGGCCGACTCCGATAAACACGCCCTCAATAAAGTAGCTTGGCCCGTAATAACCGTACGGCGCGCAGGCATATGGATAGTAGTTGTAGTAGCCGTAGGGACAGACTGGTTCTGGTCCGTAGCCCGAGTAACCGTAATTGGAGGAATCGTAATTATCGTAGCTGCCATAATTATCGTAGCTACCGTAGTTATCGTAAGCCACTCCGACACCCACAGAAACTTGTGCCGGCGCGTTTCCTACGGCAAAGAGCAAGATTCCCAACAACGCAACGTATTTTAGATAAGACATGGTCTCCTCGATTCCGACCCGGAAATCGTGTTCTTCACCGAAGTGGGGCGGGGAAAGCCCCCGGCAATTCAGCCTGGGAAGGCCATCATCAAAATTGAAACCCGGAGTTGGCCGAAGAGTTTCGAGTGTTCGTTAAAATCTCGCGGCTCAGGGTAGGGCTGTATCACACGGACTGAAAAGGTTTTAACCGCTCGGTACGACATCGAACGAAAGCTTCTATCGCGCGCGAAGAGGGAAAGGATTTCCGCAGAGGTCGAGAAGGAGACCACGGTTCGTGTCTTTACGCGGCGGTAGTTGCGTAGGCTCCGGTTGGCTGTCAAACGTGTCCTTCCATTCCTCGGAGCAGAAATGATATTTCCGTCCTGCATACTCCGAGTTGAAGTTGGTCTTCTTTTCGTCTACATCCATCTTGCAAACCAGGTCTTTGGTCATGAGCGTCCTTCTGGTTGGAGATTCAAAACTAAGATGCCGGACTGTGGGACGGGTTTACTCAATGGGGTGCCCGATTTCCAGGTTCGACGAATCAGAAGGAGAGGTTGCATTCCCAGGTCTCGCAACGTCGGCGAGACCTGGGGCACCCGACTAGGACCACTGTCAATCCTTGCAAGAGCCCTCCTCCTCGGAGTTGTCTGAGCCTCGACAACGCTATGAAACTTGTGATTTTCTTCTTGCGCTGGCCAGAGCAGCCAGTTGCCGTTGCAGCCTGCCCGTCTTAAAGAATTAATAAATGCAAACTGTCCAAGCATCAGACGCACGACGGACAAGAATACGCGCCCACGCCGGTGCTCAATTCGTATCACCCGCCCCAAGCCCATGGAGCCTGAAGAGTTCCGCCCTGAACAGGTCTTCGGCGGCGATCGCAAGTCCACCGGGCGCGTCGATGTGCAATGTCGAGTCATCCAGCCACGCGTGACCTCGCGTTACTCTGGTCTTGATAGTTAGTTCGTCTCACATAGAAGAATACTTTGTACTTCATCTTCCTCTCCTTACACGTGCTTCGTCGGCTGCTCTGCATTTCCTGTGCTCGACATGTGGAAATTAGGGCTGTGAGCTTAACAAATTTAGTGCCACGACGCGCACGCGGATGTTACCAGATCGCGAAATGCCCTATCAATATTGGCATTTGTGCCGCGCTTGCGTTGGTGCGTTATGCCGGCCTTGCAGCCACGAAGTTCTTCCGTTGCACGATTAGTTGAGAATTGACCAGGGAAGGTTCCGCGAGTAGAGTCAGATCACATCAAAAGAAGTTCAAGCCGGCAGTTTTCAGCCATACGCCCCCGGAGTCCGAAGTCATGTCTGACGATTGGAACACCTATCGCACACGTTCTCTGATCCGCGCGAAACGACTCACCGAATATGTATCATTCACGGACCCGCTCGGTCGCACCCACAGCGGCGATCCAGGAGATTATCTGGTTCAATCGCCTGACGGCCAGCTTCGCATCACCCCACGGCAAGTTTTTGAAGACGTGTACGTCCTCCTTGAGCAGCAGGAACCTGAGTTCTCTTCGCGCTCCGACAATAAAGCGCAGACGTCGTTACGTCGAGCTTGAAGCGATTTGTGGAAAAGAAGGCCCTTACCAGGAATTCATCCAGTTAATTCAATACGATACAATATATAGTGATTAATTGTTGACACGTACAACATAGAGTAGTACTGTTGCTATCCCAGAGGCCGTATTCGCAGCTGGAAACGGCCGCGAAGCGGGACAAGGAAAGAAGCTAGGCAACAAGAAACTGGGGTGACGCTCCTGGCCGAGGTGACCCGCTGCCGCCCCCAAAATCAACAACGCGGTGACCGTTCCCTGGGCAATTCCCAGCGAATTTTCGGGGAACGCAACCTCTTGCAAGCGGAACCACTTAAAGGAGTTGCGGGATGGAAAACATTTCCCGAATGGTCAGTGATTCGCTGGCCCGGAACGGAGTCGAACTGAGCTTTGACCACCTCCGGCTGGAATGGTCCAGGTGGTTCCGCTGCGAATCCAGCTTCAGTGTGCTGCTGGCTCCATGCAAGCCTGGGATCTTCGCGCTTGGTGAGGAGATGATGTCCCCGGCGGACGGAAGCAAGCGCATGCTGGCGCTGTTTCAAGTCGTCGAGACAGACGATCTCGGGATGACCTTGGGTCGTCTGTTTCTGCCTGGCAACCCTATGCGTGAGCGGCTGGCGTGTGGGCGGTGCTTCGCCCGGTATACGGTGATCGAAGACCACGCGCAACGGACGGCTGCTTACGGAATTTTTCAGCGCTGGATGCAAGAGTCAGCAGAAGCTGCATCTGGCATCGGCTCGTGTGGTGCGGGCGCCCGCGCCCGCGAATCTGCAAGCTCGTATGACAAGGAAATTTTTGCAAGTGAATCTCAGCCTTCCAGTTCCTTCGCGTGGGGTATGGAAGTACAGAATCGGGAAACAATAGCAGTAAAAGTTCGTCCAGTGCCGCTGCCTTCAGGCTTCTGAAAGCATACTAGGGTCACGAGCCGCAAAGCGGCGGCATGAGAAAGCTCGGCATGGCAATGCCGGGAGCAGAGAATAGAAGACCGGTCCCGCACGGCACAGCACGACAGTCGCTGAATTAGTAGATCAGGTTCAGGAGAGAAAGACATGGCCGAAATCCAAACCCAAAACACAACCACTACTGCCGCCACCTCAACCGTTTCAACGCCGAAGCAAAAGGTCTCTGGCCTAACCGTCCGCCGCTTCTTCACGAAAGCGGGTGTCTCCCCCTACGACGAGGTCGAATGGGAAAAACGCCTCGCGCAGATCACCGACTCGAAGGGCGGAATCATCTTCGAGCAGAAAGATGTCGAAGTCCCGAAAGACTGGTCGATGACCGCGACCAACATCGTCGCCAGCAAATATCTGCACGGTGAGATCGGCACTCCGCAGCGCGAAACTGGGGTACGCCAACTTGTCGGCCGCGTCGCCGAAACTATCCGCGATTGGGGATTGAGCCAGGACTATTTCCGCTCTCCCGAAGACGGCGCCACTTTCCACGACGAACTCGTGCATCTGCTCATCCGCCAACACGCGGCGTTCAATTCGCCGGTGTGGTTCAACGTGGGCTGCGATCGCATTGAGCCCAATTCCGACGGCCGCAACTGGCACTGGAACCCGGTTTCCAGCCGTGTCGAATTCGGCGTCACCGGATACACCAAGCCGCAGTGCTCGGCCTGCTTCATCAATTCGGTGCAAGATTCACTCGACTCCATCCTTACTCTTGCCAAGACCGAGGGCATGCTCTTCAAGTGGGGGTCAGGCACCGGCACCAATCTCTCCGCGCTTCGTTCTTCGACTGAGACTCTCGCCGGCGGCGGCACTGCCAGCGGCCCGCTCAGCTTCATGAAAGGCTTCGACGCATTCGCCGGAGTGATCAAGTCCGGAGGCAAAACTCGCCGCGCCGCCAAGATGGTCATCCTCAACGTCGACCATCCCGATATCGTGAGTTTCATCGAGTGCAAATCGAAAGAAGAAGCCAAAGCTCACGCGTTGGTCGCTGCCGGATACGACGGCTCATCTCCCGACTCGGAAGCGTATTCGTCCATCTTCTTCCAGAACGCCAACAACTCAGTTCGCGTGACTGACGACTTCATGTACGCCGTCCTGCGCGACGCCGACTTCTCCACCCGCTCGGTCAAAGATGGCCGGCCGATGCAGACCTTCAAAGCCAAAGAGCTGCTCTACAAGATTTCCGATGCCACTTGGCGCTGTGGCGATCCCGGCATGCAGTACGACACCACCGTCAACCGCTGGCACACGTCAAAGAACACTGCGCGAATCAATGCGTCGAACCCTTGCTCGGAGTACATGTTCCTCGACGATTCGGCGTGCAACCTTGCGAGCCTGAACCTGCTGAAGTTCGCTCTCAACGGCACATTTGACGTTGAGGCCTATCGCCACGCCGTGGACATCCTTATCACCGCGCAGGAAATCCTGGTGGACAACGCCGGATATCCGACGGAAATGATCATGAAGAATTCGCATGATTACCGTCCTCTCGGACTCGGTTATGCCAACCTAGGCGCGCTGCTGATGGCCTGCGGCCTTCCCTACGACTCCGATGGCGGACGTGATTACGCCGCCTGCGTAACCGCAATCATGTGCGGCGAAGCCTACTTGCAGTCAAGCCGCATCGCCGAACTCTGCCCCCCGCTGGTCCCAATTACCGAGCCGACACAAAAAGGCCTAGCCGAGACGAATCTCGGATTTACCACCGCCCACGTAGCGGCGGACGCCTCCGTCCGCTCTGCCGAGCAACGCTCGGCATTCCCCGGAGGCGCCTGCCCCGGCTTCTACATCAACCGCGAGCCGTTCCTCGACGTAATCCGCATGCACCGCGCGTCGGTGAACAATATCAACAAAAACAATATCCCGAGCGCACTCTACGAAGGCTCCAAAGCTTGTTGGGACGAAGCCCTCGCCAATGGCGAAAGACACGGCTACCGCAACTCCCAAGTCACGGTTCTCGCTCCTACTGGCACGATCGGGTTCTTTATGGATTGCGATACCACCGGCATCGAGCCCGACCTGGCGCTGGTGAAGTACAAGAAGCTGGTCGGCGGCGGCATGATCAAGATCGTGAACAACACGGTGCCAACAGCGTTGTTCAGGCTGGGGTACTCGCATGATCAGGCCGACGCGATCGTCAGCTACATTGACGCCACCGGCACCATCGAAGGCGCGCCGCTCGTCAAAGACGATCATCTGGCTGTTTTTGATTGCTCATTCAAGCCGGCCAAAGGCACGCGCTCGATCGCTTACATGGGACATCTCAAGATGATGGCGGCGACGCAGCCATTCATCTCCGGAGCGATCTCGAAGACGGTCAATCTGCCGGAGTTGGCGACCGTGGAAGACATCATGGAAGCTTACCTTCAGGCCTGGAAGCTGGGACTGAAGGCAGTCGCTGTCTATCGCGATGGATGCAAGAAGTCGCAACCGCTCTCAGCGGCGGGGACCAAAACCGCAGAATCCTCGGACAGGAGTGTCCGAGCCACACAAGTCGAAGAGCAAGACCTCCATGCTCCGCCGCGCACCAATCGCCACCGGCTGGACGACGAACGCATGTCGGTAACCCACAAATACAAGGTAGGTGACCACGAAGGCTATCTCACCGTCGGGCTCTACCAGGACGGCAGCCCGGGCGAAATTTTCATCACTATGGCGAAGGAAGGCTCCACCGTCTCCGGCCTTATGGACAGCTTTTCTTGCGCCATCTCGCTGGCGCTGCAACACGGCGTGCCGCTGAAGCTGCTGTGCGAAAAGTTTGCCCACACCCGCTTCGAGCCTAGCGGCTGGACGGGGAATACCGATATCGGCTACGCCAAGTCGATCATGGATTACATCTTCCGGTGGCTCCAGCTCCGATTCCTTACCGGCCAGCAGCAATTGCTCTTTGACAACCTGCGGCCAAAATCCTGGTCGGCACCGCAGTTTGATCCGAGTAATGTTCCACCCGTTGGGGAGGGGTCAGGGTCGGCAACAGGAGGGGTGAACCAGATGACCCCGGCGGGCCACGGCAAAATTCACGCTGCTGATGCCCTTGCCGAAATGGTTGATCTGGGAGACGCGCCCACCTGCCACGTCTGCGGCTCAATCATGGTGAGAAACGGCAGTTGCTACAAGTGCATGAGCTGCGGGAGCACGAGCGGGTGCAGTTAAGAGGAGCGATGAGCGGCAAATTGCTTATCGAACGGCGGCCGGAAGAAGGCGATTACGCGATTCGGAGGCCGGGTGCTCAAAGAATCAGTGATCACGAGGCTACACAGGCCGAAGCCGTCGAGCGAGCCAGAGAAATAGATCCCAACGCGGCGATTCTTGTAGAGCGCGTTCGATATACCGACAGGGCAGTCCAGACAAGTGGCGCAAGCCGTAGATGCAGCGCCACGTTCAGAAAGAACGGTGCTCCGGGCAATGTGTTTGGCTGAAGACTGAGAGCTGACAGCTAATGCCCGTGCCTGCGGTCGTACTTCTCGCCTGCAGGAATCGCGACTGCCAGCCGATTTTCCTTAGGCGCCAGCGGACAGGTCGCATACGGCGTTACTGCGCAGGGCGGGCTGTAGGCGCGATTGAAATCAAGGATCACCTTCCCGTCCTGTACCGGGTCAGTATCGAGGAACCTGCCGCCCGGGTATGTCTCCGTCTTGCTCGTCAAATCGCTGAGAACGAAACTCAGACCTTTCGTCGGACTACCGCCCAGCGCAGTAAGGGTCAACTCCTGACCATTGAGTTTGAAGTGAACTTTGCCTGTCATCGGAGTCGGAGTAACATCCCCGAGCACGTTGGGAACGTCCACGGACTTTTTCCCGTCGGAAGGCACGAACGTTGCGCTCACGCGATAACTCATGTCCAGAGGAAAGAACACGGGGCCACCATAGTTGCGGGCAGCTTCGCTATTCAAGTCTTTGACGCGGATTCCTAGGCGCTCTCCGCGCTTGATCACGTGCATGAGCAAGCTGCCAAGCTCGATCACCGTGGGACTGCTGGTCACGTCGGCCTGCAGGTTGGCCTTGGTTTCGGATTTGCCGCCGATTTTTGCCTGTACTCCGGGCTGCAGCTCAATCGAAATGTCGTTGCCTTGCAATTCGAATACTCCCGCATGCGGCGGCCCGGATGGAAGCACGATCGCATTGTCACTTGCGCTTCCGAACGTATTTGCACCCGGTTTCAACCAGAACAATCCTGCAAGCGGCAGCCAATTCTGTTTGAGGTCGTCGATCAGTTCGGCTTTCCATTTTTCGAACGACTGGACGTAAGCTGCGTCCGGCTGCTGCAGCGCTGCGCTGATAGTTGCAACTAACACAATCACGAGAGTGAACGTTCTTTTCACAATCATTTCTTCGCGTACTCCCTCGGATCAGGCAGCGGCTCCAATCCACGTCCTGCAAAAATCTGCTGAAACTCGTGCAACAGGGCTTCGTGTATTAGTCCATTCGATGCCACTGTTTCGCGACTGTGTAACTGAAATGGGCCGCCATGGAAGTCAGTCACTCGGCCACCGGCCTCTTCAACGATCAACACTCCGGCCGCGGTGTCCCAGGGATTCAGATTGAACTCCCAGAAGCCGTCGAGACGGCCGCACGCCACGTAACACAAATCCAGCGCCGCCGATCCGGCACGCCGCACTCCATGGGTGCGCAACGTGATCTGATGATAGAAATAAATATTGGGATTCTTGTGGCGTTTGTGGCTGGGGAAACCTGTGCCTACGAGCGATTCAGAAAGCTTGGAAATTTTCGACACATGAATTGGACGATCATTTAAGTACGCTCCCTTGCCGCGCTCGGCCGCGAACAGCTCTTCGCGGGTCGGGTCATAGCAAAGTCCGGCGATGGTTTCATTTTTGTGCTGGAGCGCCAAGGAAACGCAGAACACGGGAAATCCGTGGGCAAAATTCGTGGTGCCGTCGAGCGGATCTACATACCAGCGGTATTCGCTGCCGGTATCGCGCAGTCCTTCTTCTTCGCCCAGTACGTCGTGCCCCGGCCACAAGCTGCGAATGCGCTCGCGGATCAGTGTCTCCGATTTCCGGTCGGCAGCGGTGACCAAGTCGGCTTCGCCCTTGTATTCGATCTTGATGTTCTGGTCGAAGTACTCCAACAGCAGCGCGCCCGCCTCGCGCGCGATAGAGGCGATCGCAGGCAAGTAGTGGAAATTGGGTTTCTGTTCGGTCAAGTGGTTCAGTTTCGCAGATAGCTAGATACAAAGCAAAAATTCCGAATCGGGAAGTTCGATGGCCACTGAGCTTAATTTCTATGTCGCAGCACTTCAGTGCTGCGCTAGGGTGGAGCAGGCCTTCCAGGCCTGCATTAAAGGGTGCATTTTGATTTGGCTTTAGCCCCTGAGGTACTTATGCCAATTCCGTATCGCGGAAGCACAGGTAATGGGACATACTTCATTACCGCATCAACTTTCGACAAGCAATGCATACTGCAATCTGAAAGAATAGCGGGACTCCTCATCAATGTCTTCTCTCATTACCACCAACAGGGCAAATATCAACTGCATGAATTTGTTGTCATGCCTAACCACTTTCATATACTGATTGCACCACTTGCGCCAACAACCCTAGAGAAGGCAATTCAGTTCATTAAGGGAGGATTTTCTTACCGGGCGAAGAAGGAATTAGGACTTGCCGGGGAAATCTGGCAGACCAGTTTCTATGATCGCCGCGTATGAGAGGCGGATGAGTATGTCCGCTTCCGGCATTACATCCACATGAATCCCGTACAGCGAGGTTTGGTGTCCGTACCGGAAGAGTTCCTTATGGTTCGGTAAAGCTGAGATTAGATGAGGTCCCTCAGTGGCTAAAGCCAGCCGCATAGTTGGCCCTTAATGCAGGGCTGGAAGCCCTGCTCTACCCATAACGACTCATTCCGGCTTACGCACGAGTATACTCAATTCCTTCAACTGCGCTTCGCTTACCGGTGTTGGCGCGTCCACCATCAGGTCCACAGCTCGGGCAGTCTTGGGAAACGGGATCACTTCGCGCAGACTGTCCGCTCCGGCGAGGATCATCACAATGCGGTCGAGACCCAGCGCGATGCCACCGTGCGGAGGGGTGCCGTACTCCAGTGCTTCCAAGAAGAATCCGAAGCGGGCGCGGGCTTCCTCGTCACTCATGCCCAGTGCCTGGAAGATTTTGCGCTGAATGTCTTGGCGATGAATACGGATTGAGCCTGACCCCAACTCCGTCCCGTTGAGCACAACGTCGTAGGCCAGGGCGCGAATTTCTCCCAGTGGAGACTTGGGATCGTGTACCGAGTCAATGTTCGCCTCGAGCTTCGCCATGTCTTCTTCATGCAGCGAAGTGAAAGGATGGTGCGCCGGGTTCCAGCGCTTCTCCGTGTTGCCCCACTCGAACATGGGGAAGTCCGACACCCAGAGGAAGCGGAAGTCTTTTCCCGAAACACCAGTCTTCTCGAAAGCCTTGTGTCGGGCGGCATATTTCTGCGCCAAATCCAAACGCAAGTAGCCGCACTTTTCGCAGAAATGCTGCACGCTCTGATCCATTGCGGCGGCGTTCTCTGGACGATTGAGGGCGCCGGCCAAGACCCAGAGATCATCCGCTGCCACGCTGGCGAATTTGAGAATCTTTTCCGACAGCTCCGGATAATCCTTTGCAAATCGTTTAGGGTCGGTCATCAACTGCACGAACGAGGCTCCTTGCACGTGCTGAAATGCACCATAAGTGCCAATCGTCCGTCGTTCGGTGCCCGAAATGTCTCCCGCTTTCGGGATACGAATCAATTGCAGCGGAAATTCTGTCCGTATGCGAAATTTTCCGGCGAAGTGTTCCAGTTCCTGGGGCCTCAACGCTTCGCGCACGTCCACCATCGCCGGCAGGCGCATATCTGGCTTGTCATTTCCGTATCGGCGAACGGCCTCGTCATAACTCATTCGCGGAAACGGCGTCTTGATTTCGTGGCCTGCAGCCTTGAACGCCGCAGTGAGAAATCCCTCAACCACCGCCCAGACCGTATCGGTCTGCGGATACGACATTTCCAGATCGATTTGGGTGAATTCCGCCTGGCGGTCGGCGCGAAAATCTTCGTCGCGGAAGCAGCGCACGATCTGGAAATACTTGTCGAATCCGGAAATCATCAGGATCTGCTTGAACATCTGCGGCGACTGCGGCAAAGCATAAAACGACCCGGGCTGCACCCGGCTGGGGACCAGATAGTCGCGCGCACCTTCAGGCGTGGAACGCGTCATGAACGGGGTTTCAATTTCAAAGAAGCCTTCAGCAGAAAGATAGTCGCGGATCGCCTTAGAGACTTTGTGTCTCAGCTCGATATTAAACTGCATCGCATCGCGCCGCAGATCAATGTAGCGGTACTTCAGCCGCATTTCTTCATTCGGGAGAACCGCTTCTCCGGGCAAGAATGGTGGCTGCTTCGATTCGTTCAACAGGCGCAATTCTTCGACAACCAACTCGACTTCGCCGGTGGGGATGTTCTTGTTCACCGTGTCGCGGTCGCGCTGCTTGACCGTGCCAGTCACCGCGATCACATACTCGTTACGCAATTGCTCGGCTTTGTCGTGCGCGGCGGAGTTGAGCTCGCGGTTGACGACGACTTGAGTCACACCGGTGCGGTCGCGCAGATCAATAAAGATGATGCTGCCCAGGTCGCGGCGGCGGTTCACCCATCCCATGAGCACGGCCTTCTTCTTCCCCGCATCGGATGAACGGAGAGCGCCGCACATGTGCGTGCGTTTTAAGTCGCCTAAAAAGTCGAGCAAGCTTTGCCTTTCAGAAAGGAATGCGGCGGAAAGCCGAATTAGAGATTATAACTGGCGTGGCAGAATACGAGCGGACAGGAAACTTGCTGGTTTGTGGAAGAGCGGCCCTTTCAAGGCAAGCCTGGCCAACAATTCACTCGGAAAGGAGCCTGCTGAAACGCCATTCCTACTTCTTCGTTGCTTTGCCTTCCATTCCCGTCATCCAGTTCGTGCCGTCCTGGGAGAGCTCAAATTTCATGGTGTACGACGTCGGCGACAATACCTTCATTGTGAACCGGCCCTTCATTGTCATTCCGCCCATGTGCTCGTCGCTGGTCCAGGTCCAAGTATCGCCGTCCACGGTGCCGGTTGACGATTCCGCCTGGCCCATGCTGTTGAATGCGTTGTAGGTGTACACCTTGCGGTCGGGATCGTAGCCCAGGACTGCCAGCTCTTTCATCTTGCCCATGGCAGCCATATCCAAGTCACTGTGCTCGACCAGGAAAAAATTCCCATCCATCCATTCAGCATGGCTGGTTGTAGAGAACTTACCGCCGGGCATACCGGGCCCGGGGTTTATGGTGCCCTCGGCCGTCCAATTTCCCGCCATAAAATCGAGCTTCTTCAGCTCCGGTGCGGGTGCAGACGGCCCCATTTGCGCTTGAGCCGACATCGCCGTAATAAGTACAGCCACTCCAATACAAAATGCGACTGATACACGCCTCATCGTCTTCTCCTGTAGGTGATTTTCCCGGCGTGCAGATACTAGGCTGGGGCATCGGGGTTCGTCAATCCAGAGGTTGTCAATAAATGATGGATCAGTAACTGACCAATCAATCGATCGGACGCAGAGGTGTCGCTTGCTCAAACTTCAGTCGCCAATCGTTGCCCTGGCGGACCCAGAGATCGGAGATTTTCTGGTAACGCGGAGACAGAAGGTCGTCCCCCTCGGGTATGGTGATGATCAGGTTGTAGGTGACCAGCGCAGTGTCGGCATCAATTTGAATCACCTGAGGGTTGTAAAACATGAAATCCCGCAAGGCGCCTTCTTGCGCGGCGCCCAGGATCTCACCTTTCTCATGGACCCTGCCCTCGCTGCCCACGATTCGCAAGTCGTCGGCCAGCAGGCTTTTCAAGCCTTCAACGTCCTTGGCCTTCATCAATTGAGGAATGGCTTTGGACTTAGCGATCAAGGTGTCGGTGATAGGGTTGACTGCTTGGGCGTGCGTGAAGCTGCTCAGCACACCGCAGATTACGACAATCATTGCCCAGATGTTTTTCATGATCTCTCCTCCGCTCAGGATTGAATCGCGCTTGCCAGATCACTTCGCGGCACTGGCTTTTGCTCACCAGTCGCCAGGCTCTTGAGTGCGAAAACTCCGGTGCTGAGTTCGTTTTCTCCGGCTATCAAAGCATACTTTGCGCCCAGTTTGCTGGCGGTCTCGAGCGACTTCTTGAGGCGAAAGCTTTCGTCGCCCAGTTCGACCACGAGGTCGTGACGGCGGCGCAGCTCTCGGGCCAGCCGTGCCGCTTCTCTGTTCATTCCCGCGCCGAGTGGAGCGATGTAAACGTCCGGCTTGCGGTACACGGCCTCCGCAGATTCAGTCAGCGCCATCACCAGGCGATCTTCCCCAATGGCGAATCCGATCCCCGGAGCGGGTGGGCCGCCGAGTGCTTCCGAAAGGCCGTCGTAACGTCCGCCGCCCAGGATCGCGTTCTGCGCGCCGAGAGCTCCGTGGGTAAATTCGAAGGCGGTGCGGGTGTAGTAGTCGAGGCCGCGGACCAGCCGGTCGTTTAAGTGAAACTCGACACCGACTGATTTCAGGATTTCCTGCACCTGCGCGAAGTGCTGGCGGCAAGGCTCGTCGAGAAACTGACTGATGCGAGGAAGCTTTTCGATGATCGGCTGATCTTCGGGAACTTTGCAGTCGAAAACGCGCAGGGGATTGGTTACAGCACGGCGCTGGCAATCGACACACATGGTGGCCGCAACTGGCTCCAGAGCCTTGCGCAGAACTTCGTTATAAGCGGCGCGGTCGTTGGCGCAGCCGGTCGAATTCAGTTGGAGACTCCAGTCTTTGATACCCAGGCGGTCAAGCAGTGTCGCCAGCAGTTCTAAAATTTCAGCGTCGCGCGCAGGTGATTCACTGCCCGCGCTGGTCGGGCCGATGACCTCAGCCCCAATTTGAAAGAACTGCCGATAGCGCCCCTTCTGCGGACGCTCTCGTCGAAACTGCGGCCCGATGTAGTAGAGCTTGTTAAGCCCGCGCTCCCAAAGCTTGTGCTCGATGTAGGCGCGAACCACGCCGGCAGTATTTTCTGGGCGAAGAGTTAGTGATTGGCCCTTGTCGCTCTGAGCGCGACCGCGGTCTTCCCATGTGTACATCTCTTTGGAAACAATATCCGTCTCTTCGCCCACGCTGCGGGTGAATAACTGCGTGTCTTCAAAAATTGGGGTGCGAATCTCATGGAAGTTGTATGCACGAAACACATCGCGCACAGCGGCTTCCACAAAACTCCACAGCGCCGTCTCCGGCGGAAGTAGATCGCGCGTCCCTCGTACAGCTTTGATCATGGGCCTTTGCTTCTAACTGTTAACTCTCACCTCAAAACTGTCATCCTGAGCCGAGCCAATGTTTTCGCTCGGGAAAGCATTCGCGCAGTCGCGGGACCCCGCGTCACCTGCACCAGAAAGGACGCATCAGGGAATTCTTACGATGCATCGGAACCACGATGACCCTGTGAGAATCCCTTACTAAGTAAGTAACGTCCACAAGCAGCGCAGGGGTCCTTCGACTTCATTTGATCTTCGCTTCGCGAAGATCAAATTCCGCTCAGGATGACAGTTCAAGGGAACTCAGCGATTCCTCTCCTTCAAATACACATCCTTGTACTCCAAGTAATTCTTCGCATAGCGCATGATGCTTTCTGAATCCCGCTCCACCAGCTTGCGGCGGAACTGGCCCGGGGATCCCATCCACAACGAACCGGCCTCAACCACCGTCTTTTCGGGAATGAGCGTTCCCGCGGCAATGATGGAACCAGCGCCGATCCACGCGCCGTTCAGGATCACTGAGCCCATTCCAATCAAGCAGCGGTCCCCGATCGCGCATCCGTGTAACGTGACCGAATGGCCGACGGTGACATATTCTCCGACGAAGACGCCGTATTGCTCTTTCATACCATGCAGCACGCTGCAATCCTGAACATTCGAATACGCTCCAATGCGAATTGAATGCACATCGCCACGCAGCACCGCATTCATCCAGACGCTGGCGTGCTCTCCAAGTACTACGTCGCCAAGGATCTGTGCCGACTCGTCCACGTAGCAGGACGCAGGAACCGTTGGCGTAATGCCCTTGTACGTCCGGATCATGAATGAATGTCAGGCGCCAAATGTCGAGAAATGAAACTAACACATTTTCCCACGACGGGAATGGCCAGCGAATTTTGGTTAGGAGTCACCGACTTCCGTGTTTCGCCTGTGCTATACGGAAGTAGTCTCCCGTCGAGGCTGGACTCACTTGCTTAACGGAGTGAATCCATGCGGCGCTTTGTCTCCTTTCTTATTGCAGCTCTCGCCTTCCCATTGTGCTGTCTCGCCCAGGATGCCTCGACTGGGGCCATCCAGGGAATAGTTCTCGATCCCTCAAACAGCCGCATCGCTGGGGCAACGGTTGCTCTGGTCAATGATGCAACTGGCTTGCATTACGAGCAGACGACTGACAGCGTGGGCCGGTTCGCGTTCGAACTGCTGCCGCCAGGTGAATATTCGGCGCGTGTGACCGCGGATGGAATGCCACCGCAACTCAGTCAGAATCTGCGCGTGAACGTCGGCCCGGCTGCCGAGATCGAGTTCAAGCTGGCAATCGCCGGAGCACGCG
>Ga0137379_10000994_pt1 | contig 25628 bp, 23 predicted proteins | sample SagtaG_18_FD_104812 | JGI IMG/M metagenome (GOLD analysis project Ga0137379, IMG submission 104812) | Vadose zone soil microbial communities from Sagehorn Ranch, Mendocino, California, USA - Sage2_L_80_16 metaG | ecosystem: Environmental > Terrestrial > Soil > Vadose zone | place: USA...
AGCTGCAGGACAAGATCCTGCGCACCTTCCCCGAGGTGGAGCGCGTCTTCGGCAAGGCCGGCCGCGCCAACACCTCCACCGACCCGGCCCCCTTCTCCATGATGGAGACGACGGTGGTGCTGAGGCCGGAGGCGCGGTGGCGCGAGAAGCCGCGCTGGTACTCCTCCTGGGTGCCCGAACAGCTGAAGGGCGTCCTGCGGCCGTTCTGGCGCGACCGCATCACCGAGGACGAGCTCAAGGACGAAATGAACGCGGCGCTGCAGCTCCCCGGCATCTCCAACGCCTGGACCATGCCGATCAAGGGCCGCCTCGACATGCTCTCGACCGGCATTCGCACGCCGATCGGCATCAAGATCGCCGGCGCCAAGCTGGAGGAGATCGAGCGCCTCGCGATCGAGACGGAGGCGGCGCTGCAGAAGATGCCCGGGACCCGCAGCGCCTACGCCGAGCGCGTGGCGGGCGGCTACTTCCTCGACTTCGTGCTGAAGCGCGATCGTCTCGCCCGCTATGGCCTCACCATCGACGACGCCAACACGATGGTGATGACGGCGGTCGGCGGTGACGAGCAGGGCACCACCGTCGAGGGGCGCGAGCGCTACAGCATCAACGTCCGCTACGCCCGCGACTACCGCGACGATCTGCCGACGCTACGGCGCGTGCTCCTGCCGCTGCCGGGCGGCGGCCAGATCCCGATGGAGGAGATCGCGGAGGTGAAGCTCGCCCAGGGCCCCTCCATGATCCGGAACGAAAACGGGCTGCTCGCCGGCTACGTCTACGTCGACTTCGACACCTCGAAGATCGACATCGGCGGCTACGTCGAGCGAGCCAAGCAGGCAGTGGCGAGCGCCGTCAAGGTGCCGACCGGCTACTCGATGACGTGGAGTGGCCAGTACGAGAACATGCTCCGGGTGCGAGAGCGCCTGAAGGTCATCCTGCCCATCACCCTCGTCCTCATCTTCGGCCTGCTCTACATGAACACGAAGTCGTCGGTGAAGGCCGGCATCGTGATGCTGGCGGTGCCCTTCTCCGCCATCGGCGCCGTCTGGCTCATGTACGGGCTCGGCTACAACATCTCGATCGCGGCCTGGGTGGGCATGATCGCGCTCATGGGGCTCGACGCCGAGACGGGCGTCTTCATGCTGCTCTTCCTCGACCTGGCCCATGACGAGGCGAAGAAGACGGGCCTCCTCCGCACCACCGGCGACCTGCGCGAGGCCATCGTGCACGGCGCGGTGAAGCGCGTGCGCCCGAAGGCGATGACGGTAGCGGCCGCCTTCATGGGCCTGTTGCCCATCATGTGGTCCACCGGAACCGGCGCCGACGTGATGAAGCGCATCGCCGCGCCCATGGTAGGCGGGCTCGTCACCTCCTTCGCGCTGGAGCTCCTCGTCTACCCGGCCGTCTACTATCTGTGGAAGCGGCGCGGGCTCGCCGACGGGCCGGCGACGGCCGAGCCGGCGGAGCCCGTTGAAGCGCGCGCGCTGGCGACGTGACGGCAGGCCCGCCCGGGGGGTGCTAGCATTGCGTTCGCGATGCCACGCCATCCCTCGCTCTCCGCGACCGCCCAGGGCCTCTCCGACGCCGTGTACAGCGCGCTGGCGCAGCGCCTCCGGGACGGGTCCGGGCCGGTCTACCCGCTCCACGTGGGCGACACCTGGCTCGAGCCGCCACCGGGCGCCCGGTCCGAGGCGCAGCGCACCGCCGATCACCCGCGCCTCCACAACTATGCGCCTGTGCAGGGGGAGCCGGCGCTGCTCGCGGCCATCCGGCGCCGGGCCTTCACCCGCCACGGCTTCGACCTCGATCCCACCTGCCTGCAAGTGATGCCCGGCGCGACGACGGGGCTCGCCGTCGTCGTGGCGGCGCTGCTCGATCCGGGAGACGAGCTCCTCCTCCCTTCGCCGTTCTGGCCGCTCATCCGAGGCATCGCCGCCACGCGCGGCTGCCTGGCGGTGGAGGTGCCGTTCTTCACCCGCCTCGACGAGCCCTCGTTCGACCCGGAAGCGGAGCTGGAGCGCGCCGTCACCCCCCGCACCGCTGCGCTCTACGTGAACACCCCTCACAACCCTACCGGCCGCGTGCTGCCCGAGGCGGTCGTGGCCGCCGTGGCGCGGGTGGCGCAGCGCCACGATCTGTGGGTGCTCGCCGACGCGGCCTACGAGGATCTCGCCTACGGCGCCGCTCCATCCCCGCTCTGGCTCCGCGCCGACCTCGCCGAGCGCACCATCGCCGTCCACACCTGCTCGAAGAGCTACGCGCTCGCCGGCGCACGGGTGGGCTGGGTGCACGGGCCACCCGCCGCGATGAGCGCCATCCGCGGGGTTCAGACCTTCAACGCCTACTGCGCGGCGCGGCCGATGCAATTCGCAGCGGCGCGCGCGCTGGAGGAGGGCGATGCCTGGCTGGCGGAGGCGCGGCTGCTCTATCGCGACGCCGGCGCCGCGGCGGCCAGAGCGCTCGGCCTCCCCCCGCCCGAGGCGGGCACCTTCCTCTTCTTCGACGCGGCGCCCTTCCTGGGGCCAGGTGAGCGCCTCGACGACTTCCTCCTCCGCTGCCTGGAGGTCGGGGTGCTCCTCACGCCGGGTGCGGCCGCCGGCCGCGACTATCCGACCTGGGCTCGGCTCTGCTTCACCGCCGTCCCGCCGGAGGATCTCGCACGGGCACTGGAGCGTCTGGCGAGCGTCCTGCACCCGCCTCGCTGAGGTGCCCGACCGCGAGGCAGCCTGGGCAGCTCACCGCGCCCGGGCTCTTCGCCCAGCTCACGCTGTCACCCCAGTCACCGCACACGGGCCGCACGTTGTCGCCGCCTGCGTCCGACTCCACGAGGTGAACAATATACAGCGCCCTCGGCTTCTCGTTCCCCGCCACCATGATCGAGGGCCATGGAAGCGGCATGCCGCCGACGCATAGGGGGAGGCCGCTGCGACATTGTGCGACATGGCGTCGAACCCGCCGTGATTCGTCGAGAGTTTCAGGACTCGCCCGACACCTCCCCCATATCCCACCATCCGCCACATCACGGGCGGCAGGATCTGCGCCGGAGCTGATCCCGGTGCGCAGGGCATGCACGCGCGGTACGACTCGCACGCCTCGTGCGGCCGAACCCCGAGGGGCCGTGTCACCTCGCCATGGCGGCGTCCATCTCACGACTGGAGGTGGCCATGAACCTGGACACGCAGGCGCGCGTGGGGACGGGCGGAGCGACACAGCTCAGCGACGGCGAGATCGTCGCCCGCGTGCGCTCGGGCGAGGTGGCGTTCTTCGAGGTCCTGATGCGCCGCAACAATGCCCGCGTGTACCGCGCCATCCGCAGCATCCTGCGCGACGAGGGCGAGGTCGAGGACGCGATGCAGCAGACCTACCTCGACGCGTACCTGAACCTCGAGCAGTTCGCCGGCGGCGCCGCCTTCTCCACCTGGCTCACCCGCATCGCCATCAACGAGGCCCTCGGAAGGCTGCGCAGCCGCGCTCGCCTGGTCGTGGTCAGCGAGGCGGAGGGGGACTCGGAAGGTTCCACTGAGGATCCCATGAGCGCCCCGCCCGAGACGCCCGAGGAGCGCGCCGCAGTCCGCGAGACGGCGGCCTTGCTCGAGGCGGCGGTCGATCACCTGCCGGTGTCGTATCGGACCGTCTTCGTGCTGCGTGAGATCGAGGGGCTCTCCACCGCGGAGACGGGCCAGGTGCTCGGCCTCACCGAGGAGACCGTCAAGATGCGTCTTCACCGGGGGCGGCTGGCACTCAAGGACGCGCTGCTCCGGGTGGCGGGTCAGGCCGCGACCGGCGCCTTTCCATTCTTCGCGCCGCGCTGCGATCGCGTGGTGACGAAGGTCATGTCGGCGCTGCCCGCGGAACCATTTCGGTGATTCGGTGTTGGCAAGAAATGACCCTGGTGGAGGTGCACGATGAGGCGCATGGCTCGAATGGCAGCGGGTGCTGGCGTCCTGGGACTGGCAGCGTGTGGCGGGGGCGGGGGCGGCGGCGGGGGAAGCAACAGCTGCTCGCCCGGGCCGGCGGCGGCGATCACCATCACCGCGACGGGCACCTCACCCACGAACGTCTGCGTGGCACCAGGTGGTGCGGTCACCTTCAGCAACAACGACATGACCGCGACGCATGACATCGAGTTCGACACCGGCGGCTGCCCGACCGTGGGCAATATCGCCCCGGGAGGACAGGTCACGGCGACCTTCCCCACCCAGGAAAACTGTTCGTTCCATGACGGCAAGAACGCCACCAGCACCGCCTTCAAGGGCGTCGTGGCAGTCACCGCGGTCACCGTGTCGGGCGGCGGCTACTGACCTGGCCTCCAGTCAGGGGGAAGGACCGGAGATGCGGAAAGAGCGAGGCGCGGGCATGCTGCGCGCGGTGGCGGCGCTGCTCGGGGCTGCGGCGTGCTCCGCCGACACTGCCGTCATCACCCCGTTGCATTGGCAGAAGGTCGAGACCTCCAGCACCGGCCTCGAGGGTTCGGTCCTGGGGCTCGACGGCGCCGGGACCTTCGACGAGATCGGGAACTTCACGGTCAGCGCCTTCAAGGACAACGGCGTCACGTCCCTGTACTACGGGGGCGCCGATGCCGCCGGGACCTGCCCCGGCATCAACAGCGCGCATTGGCGCATCGGGCTGGCGCAATCTACGGACGGCGTCGCCTTCACGCGGGTGCCCGGCACGGAGCTCGGCGGCGCGATCCTGGACAATGGTTCGTCGGACAGGTTCGACAGCTACCTCACCTACCGGCCGTACGTCCTGAAGGACGGGGCGCTGTTCCGCATGTGGTACAATGGCAGCCAGAAGCCGTTCAATGATTGCGCTCTCCCGGTCGGCCCGGGCCGCCTGGCCAACGATCGGCGCATCGGCTACGCCGAGTCGTCGGACGGCGTCCACTGGACCAAGTTCTATGACGGGGACGGTCCGGGCGGGAGCGTCCTTCCCATCGGGGCGACCGGCGAGATCGACGCCCAGCAGGTGGGGTACGTCTGGGTCATCAAGGACGTCGGCCAGTACAAGATGTACTACTCGGCCAATGACGTGACCAATACCTGGCGCGTGGCGCTGGCGGTCTCGACCGACGCGCGGCACTGGACGAAGGTGCGCGGCAAGACCGTGGGTGGCGCCGTCCTCGACATCGGCGGCGCCGGCGCGTTCGACGTCGCCTGCGCGTATCAGCCGTCCGTCGTGAAGGAGCAGGCCAGCCTCTACCGGATGTGGTACCGCGGTTGCCAGGCGGCCAACCCCACGCTGGGCGGGCCGAGCCAGGGCGTCATCGGCTACGCCGAGTCGAACGACGGGATCACCTGGGTCAAGGTGAAGCAGGGCGGTGCCGTGGGCGAGGCGCTCTCCAAGGGCGCGCCGGGCCAGTTCGACTCGGGCGGCCTGACAACGCCCGCCGTCTTCCTCGATGGCGCCACCTGGAACATGTACTACGCGGGCTTCGACACCACCGGGCGGTTCCTGGCCGGCCTGGCCCGGGCTCCGAAGTGAGGAGGGGGGTGCGCGCCGCGGTGGTCCTGCTGCTCGCCTGCGTCGCCGGCTCGGCCGGCGCGCAGACCATGCTCGACCAGCAGCTCCGGCTGATCGACATCCACTGCTTGCTCCTCGAGCTCCCGCCGGTCGAGGCGCCGGCCGCCCTCCGCGCGCTTCAAGTGAGCCTGGGGGTGGAGGGCATCACCATCCCCTCCATCGACGGCACCACCGGCGGCAAGCGCCAGATCACCGCCTCCGACCACACGCCGCTCTTCCCCCGGCCGCGGTTGATGGTAGGCCTGCCGGGCCTTGGGGCCTTCCGAGCTTTTGCCGGGCTCGCCTACATCCCGCCCCTCACCATCGAGGAGGTGAGTACGCACTATGGCGCGGCCGAGGCAGGCTTCGCGTACGCTCCTGGCCCGCTCTCGGTGGCGCTCCGCGGCCACGCCGTCTACGCGTTCTCGCGGAGCCCCGTGACCGACCCGCTCACCCGAGACAGCCTCGAGAGCGTCATCTACGGGGCGGACGTCAGGTCCGGGTATGCGCTCGAGACCGGGGGGCTGAGCTGGACGCCCTACGCCGGGCTGGGCGTGACGCACCTCCACGGGAGGTTCCGCGTGACGAGCGACGGCGTGGTGCTCACGAGCGACGCCACCGTCCTCGCCGTGCACACCGGTATGCGGCTCCTGGTGCATGACCACTGGGAAGGCGTGGTCGAGCTCGACGCCTATCCCGGGCGCCTCGTCCACCCGAACTTTCGCCTGGCGTATCTCTTCGACCTCTTGTGAAAGGTTGCATCGTGCGCCGCTTCCTCGCCGCCCTGGCCCTGCTGTCCTCGCTCTCCAGCGTCCCTGCTCGCGCGGCGCCCGAAGCCTACAGCGTCCGCGTGCCGCGCGACGGCCTCGTCGTCGACGTCCCCTACTCCCTGGGCACGCACCACGAGCACGTCACCGCGGTCGACGGCTCGGTGCGCATCGACCCGGAGACGCTACGGCTGGAGGGAGGGCGGCTCGTGTTCCCGCTGGCCGGGTTCCGCAGCGACGACCCGAAGCGTGGCTGCCACCTCCGCGAGGCGCTCGGGCTCGACTACGCCCGATCGCGCTTCCCCCGCGAGCACGTCTGCGACGACCAGAACCGTCTGCCCGCGATGGGCCCCGATGCCATCGCGTTTCCCGAGATCGTTCTCGAGCTGACGAAGGAGGGGCCGGCGCCGGCCGTCCCTGGCACGGCCGGCGGAGTCGAGGTGGAGGGGATGCTCACCGTGCACGGCTCATCGCGACCGGTCCGGCTCCGCCTCGCCGTCGCGCGCGACGCGTCGGTGCCCGGCACGCTCCGATTGCGCGGGCGCGTCCCGCTCCACCTGTCCGACTTCGGCGTCAAGGTGAAGCCCGCCAACGTGCTCTTCGTCTCGATCACGGTCCGGGACGAAGTCACGGTCGCCGTGGACGCGCTGCTGGAGCCTCGCTAGCCGGTCCAGCCCGCCCGCTTCACCTCGGCCGGGATGTGGCGTGGCCGAGGGACAGACGCGCTGGTCTTTGCGGCGGGGGATGAACCCCCGCCCTTCGAGACAACGTAGGGCGGGGGCTTGTCCCCCGCCGTAGCCTCCTGTTCCGCCGCCTCGACCCCGAGCTCAGCGGGGCCGAGGCACGAAGCGGACGGCCGGCGCCTTCACGAGTGCGATCGTGCGCCGGCCCGGCGCCAGGCCGAGCCGCTCCGCGCTGCCGCGCGTGACGAGCGCCACCAGCGCGAAGCCGCAGTCGAGCGCCACCCGGACGAGCGGCCCCTCCACCGCCAGCGATCGCACCGTACCGGGGAGCTGGTTGCGGGCGCTGGTGGCGGCGGCTGGCTCCGGCTCGAGCACCACGTCCTCGGCGCGGATGCAGGCGTAGGTGTCGCCGTCGAGGTGGCCCGGGTCGACCCCCCACAGCCGCGCCGTCCCGACCTCGACCAGCGCGAGCCCATCCCGCCGCTCGAGGAGGCGCGCCGCGGCCACGTTCTCCGTCCCGACCACCCGCGCCACCGCGAGGTCGGCCGGCGCGCTGAAGACCTCGTGGACCGGTCCGACCTGACGGATGGCGCCGTCGGCCAGCACCGCCAGCCGGTCGCCCAGCGCCAGCGCCTCGACCCGGTCGTGCGTGACGACCAGGCAGGGGATGCCGCTCCGCTCCAGCAAGGCGCGCAGCTCACCGCGCAGCTCCTCGCGCGTGGGCGCGTCGAGCGCCGAGAGCGGCTCGTCGAGGAGGAGCAGGCGCGGCCGCGGCGCGAGCGCACGCGCCAGCGCCACCCGCTGCCGCTCGCCGCCGGAGAGCCGGCCTGGGTGGCGCGCCAGGAGCTGCTCCAGCCGCAGCAGCCCGGCCGCCTCGCGGACGCGCGCCTCCCGGGCGCCGCGATCCAGCGCGGCGAGGCCATAGCCGATGTTCTCGGCGACCGTGAGGTGCGGGAAGAGCGCGTGATCCTGGAAGACGAACCCGGCCCGCCGCCGCTGCGGCGCGAGGCAGCGCCCGGACGCCGCGTCGAACCAGGTCTCGTCCCCCCAGCGGATCGTGCCGTGGTCCGGACGATCGAGCCCGGCCAGGCAGCGCAGCACCGTCGTCTTGCCGGCGCCCGACGGGCCGAAGAGGACCGTCACCGGCGGCCCCTGGAGCGGGAGGCGCAGGGCAGCCCGGACCGACCAGCCGCCCGGATGGCGCCGCTCGAGGTCGCAGGCGAGCTCAGGGGTGGCGGAGGCGGGCGTCACGCGAGGAGCGACCGCCGCTGGAGGGCATAGGTCACCACCAGCACCGCGAAGGAGACCCCGAGGAGGAGGAGCGAGGTATGCCCGGCGGTGGCGTAGTCGAGCTGCTCCACCGAATCGTAGATGGAGATGGCGAGCGTGCGCGTCTCGCCGGCCAGGTTCCCGCCCACCATCAGCACCACTCCGAACTCGCCCAGGGTGTGGGCGAAGGCGAGCACCGCGCCCGCCACCACGCCTGGAAGGGCCAGCGGCAGCCGAACCCGGAAGAAGGTCCGCAGCCGCGATTCACCCAGCGTATACGAGGCCTCGACCAGGCGCGGATCGACCCGCCCCAGCGCCGCCGTGAAGGGCTGCACCGCGAAGGGGAAGCTGTACAGCACGGAGGCGAGGAGGAGCCCCTCGAAGCTGAAGGCGAGCCTGCGGCCGGTGGCGGCGTTGAAGGCGCTCCCGAGCGGCGATCGTGGACTGAAGGCTACCAGCAGGTAGAAGCCGAGCACGGTGGGCGGCAGGACGAGCGGGAGGGCCACCGCGGCCTCGACCACCACCCGCCAGCGCGAGCGGGCGCTGCTGATCCAGGCCGCGAGCGGGAGCCCGAGGACGAGCAGGACCCCGGTGGTGAGCGAGGCGAGAAGAAGACTCAGGCGCAGCGCGGCGAGGTCCACGTCAGCGCTCCGGCAGCTGGTAGCCGTGCCGCACCAGCGCCGCCCGCCCCTCGGGGCCGAGCAGGAGGTCGCGCAACCGCGCCGCGGCAGCGGCGGCCGGCGCATTGCGTACGATGATCCCGGCGTGCGCCAGCGCCTCGCCGTGGAGCCGCGCCGGCACCACCCAGCAGCGCCCGGCGGTCGCGAGCGGCGGCGCCCGCGCCAGCGAGAGCGCCACCAACGCGGCCTCGGCGTTGCCGCTCTCGGCGAACTGCGCCGCCTGCGCGACGTTCCGCCCCGTGACGAGGCGCGGCCCGAGTCGGGACCACAGGCCGGCCGACTCCAGCGCGGCGCGCGCGGCGCGGCCGTACGGCGCCACGTCGGGGTTCGCGATGGCAATGCGCCGCACGGACGGGTCCTCCAGGGCGGCCAGCCCGTCCCGCTCCAACCGGAGCGGCGAGCCGTTCGGCACCCATACCGCGAGCTGGCCGTGGGCGAAGAGGAACGGCGCGCCGTCGGCGAGGCCGCGCTCGGCGGCCCGCGCCGGCTCCTCGCGGTCGGCGGAGAGGAAGAGATCGAACGGGGCGCCGTTCGCGAGCTGCGCCAGCAGGGTGGCCGAGGCGCCGTAGCTCACCCGCAGCGGCGTATTCGGCTCGCGCCGCTGGAAGGCCGCTGCCAGCTCGTCGAGGACCGGCTTGAGGCTCGCCGCGGCCGCCACCGAGACGCCGGGTGGTTCAGCGCGGGCGGCGCCAGCCGAGCAGAGCGCGAGCGCCGCCAGGGCGAGGCGGCTGATCAGGAAAGTGCGGCCCGAGGAGGCCAGGATCATGGCGATCACGACGAACGGGTGGAGGGCCCATCGAGGGGGCGACGAAACCGACAGTACCATCCCGGCCATGAGCCCCGGGGATCCAGACGACATGTCCGGGCCGAACCGAGCCGTCACAGCCCGGCGGCGAGCACCTTCTTCAGCACCTTCCCCATGGCATTCCGCGGCAGGCTCGCGACGAGCCGCACCAGCCGCGGCCGCTTGTGCGGAGCGAGGAGCCGCGCCACGTGCTCGGCCAGCTCCTCGGGCCGCGGAGCGGCGCCGTCCATGCACACCACGAAGGCGACGATCCGCTCGCCCAGGTCCTCGTCGGGCGCGCCGATCACGGCCGCCTCGCGCACGGCCGGGTGTTCGAGCAGCGCGCCCTCCACCTCTCCCGCCCCGACCTTGTAGCCGCCCGTCTTGATGAGGTCGGTGGCCCGGCGGCCGACGACGCGCACCTCGCCCTCCGACGTGATGGAGGCGATGTCGCCGGTGTAGAAGAAGCCGGCCTCGTCCATGGCGGCGCGGGTCGCGTCCTCGCGGTTGAGATAGCCCGGGAAGACATTCGGGCCGCGCACCGCCACCTCGCCCAGCACGTCGGGGCCAGGACCGATCGCCCGGCGCTGGTCGTCGACGAGCTTCAGCTCCAGGCCGGGCAGCGGCGGCCCCACCGTGCCCGGCGTGCGCGGCCCGTCGCCGTGCGCGGCGCAGATGATGAGCGTCTCGGTGAGGCCATACCGCTCGACCGGACGCTGCCCGAAGAGCCGCCACAGCCGGTCGTTCTCGCGCACCGGCAGCGCCGCCGAGCCGGAGACGAGCAGCCGCGCGCGCGCGAGCCGCCGCGCGTCGGCAGGGGTCGCCTCGGCGTGCTCGGCGAGCCGGTGATACATGGTCGGCACCGCGAAGAGCATCGTGCCGCCCGCCTCCATGGCGGCGCAGACCGCCTCCGGCGCGAAGCGCGGCAAGAGCTCCAGGCGGGCCCCGACGCGCAGCGTCCCGAAGACGCCCAGCACGAGGCCGTGGACGTGGAAGAGCGGCAGCGCGTGGACGAGCACGTCGTCCTCGGTCCACCCCCACGCGGCCGCGAGCCCGTCGAGGTCGAACGCGGCATTGCGGTGGGTGAGGACGGCGCCCTTGGGCGGTCCGGTCGTGCCCGAGGTGTAGAGGACGAGCAGCGGGTCGTCGGGCGCCGGCTCGGGGCCGAGGTCGGAGGCGGCGGGTCCGTCGAGGGCGATCGCCCGCGCGCCGGGCGTCCGCGGGAGGAACGGCGCCGGCTCGGCCGCCAGCACGGCGCGCGGCGCGGCATCGCGCAGCACGTGCGCCAGCTCGGCCGCGCCGATGGCGGGGTTGAGCGGCACGGACGCGACGCCGGCGAGCGCGTTCCCCACCAGGGCGGCGACCGTCGCCGGGTGCGGGGTGGCCCACACCGCCACCCGGTCGCCCGCGGAGATGCCGTCCTGGCGCAGCCGCGCGGCGTGTGCGCGCCCGGCGCGATCGAGCTCGGCGTAGGTGAGCGTCGCCATGCCGGCGCGCAGCGCGATCCGGCGCGAGGCGCCCAGACGGGGCAGGAGCGGGTGCATGGGGGCATTCTTCTCGCTGCCGGGGGGCGCGCGCACGACGCGGCGCGGCGCGACGCGGCGATCCCTGACGTGGTGCACGGTGGGTGTCCATGGCGCAGCGCCCGCTCTACACTTAATGAGCGGGGAACGCTGGGTGTGAACCGACCGCCGCCCACCTGGAGGCGCGCATGACCTCGGCCCGTCGCTCGCTGTCCCTCGTCCTCTCCCTCGCGGCGGCGCTCCTCGCGCCCCCCGCGCACGCCTCCGACAAGGCGAAGATCCTCATCGGCGCCACCCTGCCCCTCACCGGCGCGGAGGCGCGCGTCGGCGGCTTCTTCAAGGAGGGCTACGACCTCGCCTTCGAGGAGGTGAACAAGGCGGGGGGCCTCGTGCTGGCCGGGAAGAAGGTGCCGGTGCAGCTCATCCTGCAGGACGACACGAGCACCCAGGCGACGGCGGTGAGCCTCGCCGACCGACTCGTCAACAGCGACAAGGTCGATCTCCTGCTCGGGACCTACGCGAGCCACCTGGTCGAGGCGCAGAGCACGGTGGCCGAGCAGAACCGCGTCCCGTACGTGAACGGCGGCGGCGGCGCGACCAAGATCTACAAGCGCAAGTACAAGTACCTGTTCGGCGTCATCTCGCCGGTCGAGCTGCTCGGCACGACGCTCATGCAGTGGATCGACGAGGAGCAGCGGGGGGGCAAGCTCCCGAAGCCCGCCAAGATCGCGCTGGTCTGGGAGAACTCCGCCCACGGCAAGGACTTCCGCAAGGGCGTCTCCGACTTCGCGCAGAAGAGCGGCGGCGGGTACCAGATCGCGGTCGACGAGTCGTTCGAGCTGAACGGCAAGGACTTCGGGGCACTGCTCGGGAAGGTGAAGGCGGCCGGCGTCGACCTCTTCCTCGTCGACGCGCACTTGCCCGACTACATCACCATGCACCGCCAGTACGTGGCGAGCGGCTTGTGTCACAAGGTGGTGAGCTACGGCGCGCGCGGCGGGGAGAAGGACGCGGTGCAGGCGCTGGGCGCGGACAACGTGACGGGCATCCTCTCCGGCGTGTGGTGGAGCGCCCAGCTGGCCGGCAAGAGCCCGCAGTCGAAGCGCTTCGTCGAGGCCTTCCAGGCGCGCTATGGTGGCCGGGCGCCGGAGTGGTTCCAGGCACTCGCCTACGAGAGCGCGCGCGTCCTCTTCGCCGCCATCCAGAAGGCCGGCAGCGCCGATCGCGAGGCGGTGCGCAAGGCGCTCCTCGAGACGAAGGCGGAGTCGCTCCTGCCGGGCGGGACGATCGAGTTCAAGCCCGAGTTCGGACAGCAAGTCCAGAACCGCTTCGTCATCCAGCAGAACCAGCCCGACGGCACCGCGCCCATCATCTTCCCGCACGACGCCGCCGGCGCCACGGGCGTCGCGGTGAACCCGCGCTGCGCCAAGTGACCTGGTGGGCCGCTTCGTCGACCTGACCGTCTCGGCGGTCCTGCTGGCCGGCCTTTACGCCACCATGGCCTACGGGCTGGGTCTCATCTACGGCGTGCTGCGCGTCGTGAACCTGGCCCACGGAGGCGTCATCATGGCGGGCGCCTACATGGGCTGGGTCCTGCACAGCCGCGCGGGCCTCGACCCGTACCTCTCCATCCCCCTGGTGGTGGCGGCGACGTTCGGATTGGGGGTCGTGATGTACCGCGTGCTGGTTCGCCGTCTTCAGCGCGGCGCCGCCGGCGGCCCGGCCTCGCTCTTGCTGCTCTTCGGCGTCTGGCTCGTCCTGCGCAACGCCGCCTACCTCCTCTTCAGCGGGAATGATCAGACCATCCGCACCAGCTACTCGACGCGGGCCCTGCCGCTCCTCGGCTCGTTCGTCTCGGTGAACCGGCTGGCGGTGCTCGCCATCGCCGTGGTCACGCCGGTGCTGCTCCACCTCCTCCTGACGCGCACCTACCTCGGCCGCGCCATCCGCGCCGTGGCGCAGAACGCGGACAGCTGCACGCTGGTCGGCATCGACGTGGAGCGCATCTACACCATCACCTTCGGTATCGGCTCGGCGCTGGCGGGCCTGGCCGGCGTGCTCTCCGCCACCATCTTCTCCTTCAACCCGGCCTTCGGCTCGGGCGAGCTCCTCAAGTCGTTCGTGGTGGTGGTGCTGGGCGGGCTGGGGAGCGTGTTCGGTGCCGGCATGGCGGCGCTCATCCTGGCGGTGGTGGAGGTGTTCGCCATCCTGATCCTGCCCTCGTACCTCACCGCGGCGGTCGGCTTCGTGATGCTGGTGATCGTCCTCGTCATTCGGCCGGGCGGCCTCTTCGGCCAGCGGGTGCTCGGATGACACCGCGGCCGCCGGCGCTCGTCCCGGCGCGGACGGCCCTCCTCTTCGCCGTCGCGGTGGTGATCCTGGCGGCGCTGCCGCCCGTGCTGCGCCTTTCACCCTACAGCCACAACCTCGTCACCCTCACCTTCCTCATGGTCTCGGGCGCGCTGGCCTGGAACTGGATGGGCGGCTACGTGGGCCAGGTCAGCTTCGGGCACGCCGCCATGTTCGGGCTGGGCGGCTTCGTGGCGGCGCGGCTCATGCTGCTCGAGCCCGCCCCGCCCGCGCCGCTGGCCTGGCTCGCGGGCGGCCTCGCGGCGGGGATCTTCGCGCTCGGCGCCCACCCCACCCTGCGGCTCCGCGGGCCCTACTTCTCCATCGCCACCATCGGCCTGGGCGAGGCGGCGCGGCTGCTCTTCACCTACTGGGAGGACTTCACCGGCGGCGCCTCCGGCCTCTCCCTCCCCATCGACGCCGACAGCAAGTACTGGCTGTACTGGTGGGGCCTCGGGCTGATGGCGGCAGTGACCGCCGCCTCCTTCGTCATCCGGCGCTCGACGCTCGGCCTGCAGCTTCTCGCCATCAAGGCCGACGTGGAGGCGGCCGCCGACGTCGGCGTGAACGCCACCTTCTACCAGGACCTCGTCTTCGCGCTCTCGGGCGCGGTGGTGGGGGTGACGGGCGGCCTCTACGCGTCGTACTTCAGCTTCATCGAGCCGAATGACATGTTCGGCTTCGATCGCTCCATCTCCCTCGTCCTCATGTCGGTCATCGGCGGCGTCGGCACCATCTTCGGGCCGGTGCTGGGGGCGGTCGTCTTCGTGCTGCTGCGTCAGTTCCTCCTCGCCTCCTACCCACAGCTCTACCTCGGCCTGTACGGGCTCCTCCTCATCTTCATCATCCTCTTCGAGCCGCTCGGGCTCTCCGGGCTCGGCTTCCGGCTCCTGCGCCGCTTCGGGCGCGGGCAGAAGGCGGCCGCCAAGGCGTCCATCGCATGACGGCCCCCCTGCTCGAGACGCGCGCGCTCTCGAAGAGCTACGGCGGCCTGCGCGCGGTCGACGCCGTCGACCTCCTGCTGTACGAGCGCGAGATCCTGGGCGTCATCGGGCCGAACGGCGCTGGCAAGACGACCCTCTTCAGCCTCATCGCGGGCTCGGTGCGGCCCACCTCGGGCGAGGTGCTGCTGCGGGAGCAGGTGGTCAGCGGCCTGGCGGCCCACCACCTCGTCCGCGGCGGGGTGGTGCGGACGCACCAGATCGTGCGCCCCTTTGCCAACCTGACGGTGGAGGAGAACGTGGCGGTGGCCGCCCTGCACGCCGGCCGCCGCGGCGAGGCGCCTCCCCGCCGGCGGGCGGCGGAGGTGCTCGACTTCGTCGGCCTCGCCGATCGCGCCGGGCAGCTGCCGGGCGCGCTCACGCTGGCGGGGCGGAAGCGCCTCGAGCTGGCGCGCGCGCTCGCCACGCTCCCGAGCGTCCTGCTCCTCGACGAGGTCATCGCCGGCGTGAACCCGGCCGAGGCCATGAAGCTCGCCGCGCTCATCCGCCGCGTCCGCGACGAGCGCGGGGTGTCGATCATCATGATCGAGCACGTCATGGCGGCGGTCATGTCGCTCTCCGACCGGGTGGTGGTGCTCGACCACGGCAAGAAGCTCGCCGAGGGGCTCCCGGCCGAGGTGGTGCGGAACCCGCGAGTGGTCGAGGCCTACCTCGGCAAGGGCCACGCGGCGGAGGCGCGGACGTGACCGCGCCCCTGCTGGCCGTCGAGGCCATCGACGTCTTCTACGGCGACGTCCAGGTGCTGTACGGGCTCGGCTTCGAGGTCCGCGAGGGCGAGGTGGTGACGCTGCTCGGCTCGAACGGCGCCGGGAAGACCACCACCCTGCGCGCCATCGCCGGCCTGCGGCCGCCGCGCGCGGGCGACATCCGGTTCCGCGGCCAATCCTTGCTCCCCACCCCCGCCGCAGCGCGGGCGGCGCTCGGCATCTCGCTCGTGCCGGAGGGGCGCGAGCTGTGGCCGCAGCTCACCGTGCGCGAGAACCTGGAGCTCGGCGCCTACCACCCGCGCGCCCGGGCCGGCGCGGCGAGGAACCTCGAGCGGGTCTTCACGCTCTTCCCGCGCCTGCGCGAGCGCACCTCTCAGCTCGCCGGCAGCCTCTCCGGGGGCGAGCAGCAGATGTGCGCCATCGGCCGGTCGCTCATGAGCGAGCCCTCGCTGCTCATGCTCGACGAGCCGAGCCTGGGGCTGTCGCCCCTCCTCGTCGAACAGGTGATGCGGACCATCTCCGAGCTGCACGCGTCGGGGATGACCATCCTGTTGGTCGAGCAGAACCTGGCTCAGGCGCTCGAGGTGGCCCAGCGCGGGACCGTGATCGAGACCGGGCGAGTCCGGTTGCAGGGCACGAGCGCCGAGCTCGCCGCAAACCCGGAGATCCGCGCCGCCTACCTCGGCCTGTGAGAGGCGCCATGGCGCGGCCGGGAGCGAGTACTTCCGCGCGGGGCCCAACCGATCGCCACGAGCCAGTTGCGCACGATCAATCACGGTCCGTTCACGCCCCGACCAGGACCTGGAGTGCGTGACCTCGATGTGAGCACACTTCGAGGTCGTCCGTCGCAGCACCCACGAGTCTCCACGAGGTCCAGCCATGTCGCCATCCGCTTCGCAGCCCCCGACCGTCACCCACCCGCCGGAAGCCGAGAGCGCGGGGACGGTGGCCCCGAGCGCCCTCGCTGGCGCGCGGCAGCGCGTCGCTAACCTCATCGCCTCCAGCGGCGCAGGCCTCCGGTCGTTCGACCGCACGCTCGAGGACCTCGCCCGGCGCGACTGGTCGGTGTCCACGGTCGCCAAGAATCTGGAGGCGGCCGCGCGCGACGCCAGCTCTGGGCTGCAGCGGCGCGCGCGCGAGCGCCTGCGCCGGCTGGACCACCTTCCGGTCGAGGCGGTCACGGCGACCGTCGAGCGCTCGCGCTCGGCCGTGAAGACGCTGACCAGCTCGCTCGAAAAGGTCGCCACTCGCGTCAGCGGCACGAAGCCGAGCCCGTAGAACAGCGCACGCTTCGCTCAGCCGGTGGGGCGGTGAGACCGCGTGTAAACCACGGTCACTCCAGCCCGGCGATGGCGGCGTCGCGCGGGTGACGGACCTCATAGCGGATCTCGACCACCTGCTCCTGGCGCGGCTTCAGGTCGAGCTCCCACGCTCGCACGCCCGGCCGCTCCGGATCCTCGCGGGTGGGGCGTGTCGAGCCGTCGAGCACCGCCACCTCGATCGACGCATCGCGCGCGACAGGGACGAGGTCGAGCAGGGTCAGCCGGACCGGCTCGTCCCAGCGGCTCTTCACGCCGATGCGGACGCGGTACCGCCACACGTCTTTCTTGTCGAGCAACCCCGAGGTGTCATGCTTGCGCTCCAGCACGCGCCGCTCGATCTCGACCCGATCGTCGGCGCCGAAGGCGAGCTGCAGGTCGCCGCCGGCCGGGGTGGAGCGGAGGGCGGCCCGCCCGACGAACTGGTCCCCCACGTAGACGCCGGCCGCCCCGGGCAGGATCGGGAACCCGGTCGCGTTCACCACCTTGGCGGTGAGGTAGGCCGCGCGGTCGAGGCGCGGCGCCGCGGTGCGACCCAGCTCGGCCGGGAGAGGGAAGCGCGCCAGGGCGATCTTCCGCGCCTGCCCCGCCCCGTCGACGCTCTCCCGGCCCGGCGCGGTGAAGGTGGTGGCGAGCAGGCCGGTCTCCACGGCCGCCTGGGGCTCCACCGCGGCGACGAGGTCCTCGTCGGCGGCCTCGGCTTCCGCTGGGGCCGGCCCCGTTGCACGCACCGCCTTGCGGGCCGCCTCGGGCGCGGGCGCCTGCGGCGAGAGGGGCGGGCGCGAGACGGCGCGGTCGAGCCAGCGGGGCGCGAGCTCGGGGATGGAGAGCGCCCGCCCCGGCACGGTGGTGGAGACGGCCAGCCGGACGCCGCTCCAGTCCTCACCCGTCCGCTGCCAGACGGAGCCATAAAAGGCGAGCTCGACGCTCGATCGCGGCGCGTCGAGCCGCACGTCCCAGACCGGCTCCCACCCGGCTGAGGGGACGGTGTACGCGACGGCCAGCTCGATCGCGCCGGAGCGGGAGGCCGTCACGTCGATGGCGACGCGCTTGGTGGTCTCGCCGCGCTTCGCGGCCAGCTGGTCGAGCGCGGCGCGCGCCTGCTCGATCCGGCGCCGCAGGTCGCGCCGGGCCACCTCCGCCTGACGCACCGCCGCCGACGCATCGGCGAGCTGCCGCTCGACGAAGGTCGCGGCCTCCGCCCACTCCTTCGCCGAGAGCGGACGCACGGCGAGGTTGCGCGAGCGCTCCTCCGAGTAGGTGGAGCGCAGCGACTCGACGAACGCGGCGCGCGCCTGGGCCGCCTTGACCCGGTCCTGCAGTGCGCGATCCTCGTCCTGCAAGCCTTCCAGTCGCTCCTCGGCCGCCCGCGCCTCGACCGCGACGGCCCGCTCGCGCCGCACGCGCTCGACCGTCACGCCGTGGATCTCGACGCGTCCCCCGCCGCGCCCCTCGACGCGGATGGAGTCGTCGTCGAGCTCGGCCGGGAGGCCGGGGAGCACCACGTGCGAGGCGCCCGCGCCGACCTCGATCCGCAGCGCGCGGACGACGCGGGCCGAGGAGCGGAACACCGTCACGCCGTCGATCCGCGAGGCCGCCTCCACCTCCGGGGCAGCGAAGGCGAGCAGCGGGGTGGTCACGGCGAGAGGAACGAGGACAGCGAGGGCAGCGAGCGGGCGCATGGAGGGTCTCCTGCCCTCTACTACGCACGAAGCCGCCCGTGGATCTACGCCAGGTGGAAGAACCGCGCGGCGTTGCGGGTGGTCACCTCGCCCACCTCGTCCACCGTCGTCCCCCAGAGCTCGGCCACCTTCTCCGCCGTCCTCGCCACGTAGGCGGGCTCGTTGCGCTTGCCGCGATACGGCAAGGGGGCGAGGAACGGGCTGTCGGTCTCGATGAGGAGCCGATCGCGCGGGGTCCTCCGCACCGCCTCGCGCAGGTCCTCGGCGGTCTTGAACGTCACGACCCCCGCCACGGACAGATGGAGGCCGAGGTCGAGGTACGCCTTGGCGCGCTCCCAGCCCCCGGTGAAGCAATGGATGACACCCCCCGCGGGCGGGATGCCCTCCTCGGCGAGCACGCGCGCACAGGCCTCGTCCGCCTCGCGCACGTGCACCACCACGGGCTTCCCGGCGGCGCGGGCCGCGGCGAGCGAGCGCCGGAACGAGGCCTCCTGCACCTCGCGCGGCGAGTGGTCGTAGTGGAAGTCGAGCCCGGTCTCCCCCACTCCGACGACGCGCGGGTCGCCGGCGAGCGCCTCCATCGCGCGCCAGTCCTCCTCGGGCACGCGGGCGCACTCGTGGGGGTGGATGCCGATGGTCGCCGCGAAGTAGCCGGGCTCGCGCGTGGCGAGCTCGAGGGCGTTCCCGAACGACCCGGGGGCGCGCCACAGGCCGATGAGCACCACCCGCCCCACCCCGGCGGCGCGAGCGCGCTCGACCACGCCTTCGAGGTCGCCCTGGTAATCCTCGAAGTCGAGGTGGGCGTGGCTGTCGACGAGGCGCGGCACGGTCACTTGACCCGCGTCCCCGCGGGAATGCCTTTACCGATGGTGACGACCTGCAAGTCGGGCGGCTCTCCGGCCGCGAGCAGCATGCCCTGCGAGGTAATCCCGCGCAGGGGCCTCGGCGCCAGGTTCGCCACCACGATGATGCGCCGGCCGAGCAGGGCCGCCGGGTCGGGATAGGCCTGCGCGATGCCGGCGACGATGGTGCGCGGCTGCGGCTCGCCCACGTCGACGGTGAGCCTGAGGAGCTTGTCGGCCTTCGGCACCACCTCCGCCGCCAGCACCTCGCCCACCCGCAGCTCCACCTTGGCGAAGTCGTCGTACTGGATGACGCCGAAGGTCGCCGCCGGCGGAGCGGGCTTGGCCGTCGCCTTGGTGGCCGTCTCCGCGGGGCTCGCGGCCTTCGCCACCGGCTGCGGCGCCACCTCGGCAGGGCTCGCGATGAGCTTCGCCACCTGCTTCGGGTCGAGGCGGGCGATCTGGGGCGGCTTCTCCTTCGCGACGACCGGCGGGCCGGCGAAGGGATCGAGGCCCTCCGGCCAGCTGCGCGGATCCGGCTGCCCGAAGGCGGCAGCGAGCTTCTCGGCGAAGGACGGCATGACCGGCGCCAGCACGACCGCGAGGCCGCGCAGCGCCTTCGCCACCGTGAAGAGGAGCGCGCGAGAGGCCGGCGCGGCGGGATCCTCCCACGGCTTCGCCTCCTGCATGCGCCGGTTGCAGAGGTTCGCCACCTCGTTGGTGAGCCGGATCACCTCGCGGTATTCGAGCGCGCCGTAGGCCCTGCGGGCGGCGGCGAGCGCTGCCCTGGTCGCATCGACGACGGCGGGCTCCGGGGTCACCGCGCCCTCGCCGGTGTGTAGGGCGGGGGCTTGTCCCCCGCCGCCGGAGATCGGCCCGTCGAGCCGGGCGACGAGCGCGAAGGCGCGGGAGGCCAGGTTCGCCACGTTGTTGGCGAGATCGGCGTTGATGCGATTCCGGAACTCCTCGAGCGAGAGGTCGAGATCGGAGATGCCCGAACCCAGCATGGCTGCGTAGTAGTAGCGAAGGAGCTGCGGATCGAGCCCGGAGTCGAGGTAGGTCTGGGCGGTGACGAAGGTGCCGCGCGACTTCGACATCTTCTCACCGTTGACGGTGAGGTGACCATGCACCGCCAGCCGATCCGGCGTCTTCAGGCCGACCGCCTGCAGCATGGCCGGCCAGAAGACGGCGTGGAAACGGAGGATGTCCTTCCCGATGAAGTGCTCCAGCCGCGAGGGCGCGCCCTTGGCGAGGTAGCGCGCCTCGAACTCGGCCGGCGCGAGCCGCCGGTCCGGGGGCGCCTCGTCCGCGAAGTAGTGCTCCGCCGATGACACGTAGCCGATGGGCGCGTCGACCCACACGTAGAGGAACTTGCCCGGGAAGTCGGGGTCCTTCACCGGGAAGCCGAAGTACGGCGCGTCGCGGGTGATGGCCCAGTCCTGCAGGTCGTCGAGCCAGCCCTTCACCTGCTCGCGCACGGCGGGCTCGAGGTGCCCCTCCGCCTCCACCCAGCGGCGGATGTCCGGCTCCACCCGGCGCAGGTTGACGTAGGCGTGATCGGAGGCGCGCACCACCGGCGGCGTCCCGCAGATCGCGCAGCGCGGCGAGATCAGCTCGCGCGGATCGTAGGTGGTGCCGCACTTCTCGCACACGTCGCCGTACTGGTCCGGCGTGCCGCACTTCGGGCAGGTGCCCTTCACGAAGCGATCAGGCAGGAAGCGGCCGTCCTTCTCGCAGAAGAGCTGCTCGACCGACTTCTTGTAGATGAGCCCCTTCGCCTTGAGCACGTCATAGACGCGGTAGGCCCACTTCGCGTTCTCGGGCGAGTCGGTCGTGTAGAAGGTCGAGAACTCGACGCCGAAGGCGCGGTAGCCCTCGTGGTGCTCCTTCCGGTACTTCTCCACGAACGCGCGCGGCGCCACCCCGGCCTTGGCGGCGTTGACCTCGATGGGCGTGCCGTGCGAGTCGGCGGCGCAGACGTAGGTGACGTCGTCGCCGCAGGCGCGGCGGAAGCGCACGTAGATGTCGGTCTGGATGTACTCCACGAGGTGGCCGAGGTGCGGGCTGCCGTTCGCGTAGGGCAGCGCGCTCGTCACCAGGATCCGTTCACTCACCGTGTTCTCCTCGCTTCGGTCGGCCCGGCCTCGGGCGCCATGAGGCGCCACAGCGCCCGCTCCAGGAGCGGCCGCTCGTCGAAGCCGGACTTCATGGCCAGGTCGGCGTCGGCCAGCTCGGCCAGGCCGCGCAGGAGCGCGGCCCGCGGATAGCGCTGCGCCGCCTGGTACTTCATCCAGAATCCGTAGGGCTTCCTCGTCCCGAGCTCGGCCGGAGGGATGTGCGGCAGGACCAGCGCCTCCCACTCGCGCACCGAGCCGATGCGCCGGCCGGCGGCGGCCTTGCGCCCGCGCTCGCGCTCCACCACCAACCGCCGCACCGACGAGGCGAGCGCGCCGAGGATCATGAAGGGGCTCGCTCCATCGGCCAGGCTCCGGTCGAGGACCGAGAGCGCCTGCGGCAAGTCCCGCGCCTCGAGGGCGTTGCCGAGCGCGAAGAAAGGATCCTCCGCCACCCGGGTCACCAGCGCGTCCACGTCGGCGGCGCCGATGGTGCTCCGGTCGCCGACGTAGGCGGCCAGCTTCGCCACCTCGCTCGCGAGGGTCCGGGCATCGGCGCCGACGAGCTCCACCAGGCGCGCCTCGCCCGCGGCGTCCACCCTCTTCCCCGTCCCGGCCAGGAGGGCGTCCAGCACCGGCCGCAGGACCGGCCGCTGCGCGTCCCACTGCCCCTCGGTCTCGATGCCGACCGTGACACGCCGCCCGGCGGCCGCCAGCTTCTTCACGAGCGGCAGCCTGCCGTCGACCTTCCCGGCCGCCACGACGAGGACGTGCCCGGGCGGCAGACCCAACCCGAGCGCTGCGTCCAGCGCGGAGGCGTCGTCACGCGCGACCTTCATCTCCTTCTCCCTGGCGTACTGCGCTGCCTCGCGCACGAAGGCCAGGTCGGCGCCCTCGACGCCCAGCTCGCGCTTCCAGTCCTCGCCGCTCGGCGCGGCGTCGCCGGCCAGCGCCTCGGCCTTCCAGCCCGCCTTGGCCGCCAGGGCGAGGAGCTTGCGCGCGCCCTCGCGCTGGCGCCCCTTCTGCCAGGCCTCGCGCGCGCTCCGGAACGGTCCGCCGCCGTCCTCCTTCGAGGTGAGGAAGGCAGGCTCGGAGAGCAGGACCACCTTGCGCGAGGATGGACCGGCGAAGAGCCCGCGCGTCGCGACCTCGGCCGCCACCTCCGCCGGCGAGGCTGCCCCGTCGAGCTCCACCAGGTTGAGATCCCGCTCGCCCGCAGGCACCAGCGCCTCCGCCAGCTCGCGCGCGGCACGACCCGTGAGGAACGCGTCGCCGTCGAACAGGTAGACGGGCGCGGGCGCGCCGGCGCGCGCTTCCTCCAGGCAGAGCGCGAGGGTGGCCACGCCCGACTTCCGCGCGGTGGGCCGGCCGCTACCGGTCGCCATGGAACCACCCGATGAGCATCCGCTCCAGCGCCAGCGCGGGGCTGGCGTTCTGCTTCAGCGCTGCCGCCGCGCAGCGCGCCAGCTCGATCCGCTCCGCCGCCCCGGAGGGCGGCAGGACAGCCGCGGCGGCGCGCGTCTCGGCGGCGCGATCGGGCAGCGCGAGCGGCGCCGCCCCACCCGCCGCCTGCACCGCCAGCACGTCGCGCAGCCACACCTCCAGGAGCTGGCAGGTCTCGCGCGCCGACTCGCGGTCCTCGCCGTGGATCGCGCCATAGGCGATCCAGGTGGACGCGTCCTCCGGGTCGAGGCCGACCGCATCGCGCACCGGGTCCGGCGGCGCCTCGCCCCCCTTCTCTCGCCGCGCCTGCTCCTGCCGGCGCCGGCGCGCCACCTCGGCCGCCCGCGAGAGCGACCCGCCCGCCAGCGCGCACACGAGCGGGATCTCGCCCGGAGGCACACCGTCGGCCGCGAGCCGCTCCGCGAGGACGGCGTCCGCGAGCGGGGCGAACGGGACGCGCGCGCAGCGCGAGCGGATGGTGGGGAGGAGCGCGTCGGGGTTCGACGCGACCAGCACCAGCGTGGTGTCGTCGGGCGGCTCCTCCAGCGTCTTCAGAAGCGCGTTCTGGGCCTGCGCGTTCATGGCGTCGGCCGGGTCGATGATCACCACCCGCCGGCGGCCCTCGAACCGCCGCAGGGAGAGCCGGTGATCGACGAGGTCGCGCACCTGGTCGACCACGATGTCCTTCGACGGGGTCCGGCCGCCCTTCGGCTCCCATCGCCCGGCCTTGGCCATCACCCGCTCCTCGGCCAGGAGGAAGACGTCGGGGTGCGTCCCGCGCGCGATCTTTCGGCACGGCCCGCACGCACCGCAGGGCCGGTCGGCCTCGGCCGCGTCGCAGTTCACGATTTGTGCGAGGAGGCGGGCGGCGGTCGCCTTACCCACGCCCTCCGGACCGCCGAAGAGGTAGGCGTGGTGCAGCGCGCCGCGCGCCAGGGCGGACCGCAGCGCGCCCAGCGCGCGCTCCTGGCCGATGAGCTCCGAGAACGGCATGGGGCGGCGTACCCTAGCATAAGGCTCGCCCCGGCTCGGCGCCGCTTCCGCCCGGCCGCTGGTCGTAGTATTCGGGCGCCATGGCCCTGGAGGACATCCTCGCCCGCTATGCCACGAGCGCGTTCGGGTTCGCGCTGCTCGTCGCCATGGCGGCAGCCCGCTCGGTGACCCGCGATGCCGCCTACCGCCGCGACCTGCGCGGCGCCGAGGGCTACCTGTTGCTCTTCCTCGGCAGCGCCTTCCTGCGCGCGCTCACCCCGGAGCGCTGGCACAAGGTGGACAAGGGCATCTACGTGGCGGGGCTGGTGCTCTTCTCCTTCGGCGTCATCCGCGGCGCGGCCGCGACCTGGAGCCTCCTCCACCGCCGGCGGACGGGGGTCGAGACGCCCAAGATCCTGCGCGACCTGGTGGACGGGGTCCTGTTCGTGCTGTCGCTGCTGGTCATCCTGCAGGCGACGCTCGACATCGACCTCACCGCTGTGCTGGCGAGCTCGGCCGTCATCTCGCTCGTCCTCGGCCTGGCGCTCCAGGAGACGCTCGGGAACCTCTTCGCCGGCCTGTCACTGCAGGCCGAGCGGCCGTTCGGCGAGGGCGACTGGGTCAAGATCGGCGACTACCAGGGCAAGGTGATCGAGATCGGCTGGCGCGCCACCAAGCTCCTCACCGGCTCCGGCGAGGGCCTCACCATCCCCAACAACGCGGTGGCGAAGCAGGCGGTGCTGAACCTGTCGCGGCGCGGCTCGGTCATGCGCAAGGTGACGCTCGCCCTCCCCTACGACGTCCCGCCGAACGCGCTCAAGGATGCGGCCCTGACGGTGCTCCGCGCTCACCCGCGCATCGTCGAGGAGCCGGCCCCGCTGGTGCGCACCGCCGACCTCGGGGTGAGCGCCATCCAGTACGAGGTGCTGTTCTGGGTCGGACGCTGGGAGCAGGGTGGCGAGGTGGAGGACGAGGTGCGCTCGCAGCTCTGGTACCGCCTGCAGCGGGCGGGCCTCGCGCTCGGGCCGGTCGGGAACGAGGTCCGCCTCTCGCGCGCCTCGCGGGTGCCCGCCCAGCCAGGCGAGGTGGACGTGCGGGCGCTCCTCGCCCAGGTGGACTTCCTGGCGCCGGTCGAGCCGCGTCTGCGCGACGCGCTGGCGGCGCGGGCGCGCCTGGCGCGCTTCGGCCGCGGCGAGGTGGTGCTGCGCCAGGGCGATACCTCGCCGGCGCCCTTCTACGTGGTGGCCGACGGCGAGATGGTGGTCCGGGTGCGCACGCCGGCCGGGCGCGACGACGAGGTGGCGCGCCTCGGCCCTGGCGAGTTCTTCGGCGAGATGGCGGCGTTGACCGGCGACCCGCGCACCGCCACCGTGGCCGCGGCGCGTGACAGCGCGCTGGTCGCGGTCGACCGGGAGGCCTTCTCCGAGCTCTTCGAGCGCGCACCGGAGGTGGCGCGTGCGCTCGCCGACGTGCTGGCGAAGCGGCGCGAGGGCCTCGTGAAGACCATCGAGAAGGCAGCCACCGGCTCGGAGCTCCCGCCCGAGGGGTCGCACCAGCTCCTCGACCGCCTGCGAGGGATCTTCAAGAACCTGGCTTGAGCGACGAGTGGCGCGCTGCTCAGCGCCTCGCGTCCGGATCCGGCGGCTTGCCGCCAAAGGCGACCACTCCCAGGAAGGCTCCCATCGACCCGGCGACCGCCGGGTTGCAGGCGATCGATCAGGTCGAGCCTAGCGCTTGCGAGATGAAGCTGTAGCCGAGGCCGAGCACGGCACCCGCGCCGGCGCCGGTGAGAAGGGTCTTCCAGGGATGAGGGGTGCGGGTCACGAGGTCTCCAGTAACTGAGAGCCGTGGCCGGCGCAGTGGGTTCGCGTTCGGTCTTTCCTCGACCTCGACCTCGACCTCGACCGCGAGCGCGACCTCGACGGTGCTCCAACGTGCGCCCATGTACGCGGCGGGCGCATCTTGGACGGGTCACGGAAAGCGCGCTAGGGTCG
>Ga0137379_10001000_pt1 | contig 25585 bp, 26 predicted proteins | sample SagtaG_18_FD_104812 | JGI IMG/M metagenome (GOLD analysis project Ga0137379, IMG submission 104812) | Vadose zone soil microbial communities from Sagehorn Ranch, Mendocino, California, USA - Sage2_L_80_16 metaG | ecosystem: Environmental > Terrestrial > Soil > Vadose zone | place: USA...
ATCAGGATATTAGTCCAAAAAAGGACTTGCATTCCCTTACAACAGGCCTAAACTAAACATACCACCTAGACCCGGTTCAGGGTCCAGCGGGCAGCCGGTTCCGGGAAGTCCTTCCACTCCCGAGACCGGCTGGCCCGCCTCTTAGTTTCTGGGCAACTTTTGGCTCCCGACAAGCTTCCGAAAGCAGGCTCGCAACACCGTCAGAGGCTTCGCGCGGACAAAAGCCGCCAGACAAACACCCGCCTGCCATATACTTCGCTAACAACACCTCCTCAAAACGACAAGAGATCATGCTGGAGCTTCTTCCATCCATTTCGTTCTGTTTGTGGATTTTCGGGCTGCGTCGCAGGGGTTTTGGATGGCGCAAAGCTCTTCTCTTCGCTTCCATCCCATGGTTCCTCTTTGTGGTTTATTCGACCGAATTCCTCAGCGGCCTGCAAGCTGTATCCCAATTCGGTATATCCGTAGCGTGGCTTTTTTGCGCGATTTTGGCCGCGGCCTGGTTTGCGGTTGGCCGTCGAACGAAGCCCGACGTTCCCGGAAATGACACCAACGCCGCGTCTTTCGCGCCCTCGCTGGACAAATGGGACGGAATAGCACTTTGGTTAGTTGCAGGCTTCGTTGCGGTCGCAGGCGCCACGGCCGTAGTGTGTGCTCCCAACAACTGGGACGCTATGGAGTACCACCTTCCGCGTGTAATCCAGTGGATCGGCAATCGGTCTGTTGCGTTCTACCCCACGATCGACAGGCAGCAACTTTCGATGCCTCCCCTGACGGAATACGTCATGCTGCACCTCTATTTGCTCTTTGGCTCTGACCGGCTGGTCAACCTGGTGCAGTGGTTCGGATATGGCGGCTGCATCCTGGCAATTTCGCTTCTTGCCGAAGAACTGGGGGCAGATCGGAAGTCGCAGGCTTTTGCCGCGGTGCTGGGCGCCACCATGCCGCCCGCCTTGCTGGCCGCTTCGGGGGCGAAGAACGACGATCTGCTCGCCTACTGGATTGTCGTCACCGTCTATCTGCTGGTGGCATGGAAGAAGAATCAAAGCTGGTGGCTGACGCTAGCAATCGGCGCGAGCGGCTCTTTGGCGCTGTTTTCAAAGGGCACAGCCTACGTCTTCTTGCCTTGCCTCTTCATGGCCTGCTGGATGATTTGGACGGGGAGCAGCCGCCTTCGCTTCCTGCTGCGCCTTCCTGTTCTTGCGCTTGTGCTGCTCTCCGTCTGCGGCCCTTTGTGGCTACGCAACCACCAGATGACCGGCTCCGTGCTTGGCCTGCCATACTTCGACGGCGCCGGCAGTAACGAGCAGCGCATGTTTGCAACCACGCATCTGGGACCCGCGCAAGCGATGGCAGGAGTAATGCGCAATATCGCCATCGACACCAGTGTTCCCAGCCAAAAGGTCAATGACGCCTCCACTCGTGTTTTGAGCCGCCTGATCCGCGCGATAGGCGTGGATCCGAACGACGATGGGCAGATTTTTCGGGCCCAATCGGGGCGAGTCCATCCATTCGCCATTCATTTCGCCTATCGAGACGAAACGCTGGCCGCAAGCCAATGGGATGCCCTTTTGTTTCTGGCCGCGTGCATTCTCTACTTGAAGAACTACAAAACCATCGGTAAAGAGGCGGGATGGTTCGCATTCGGAGTCATCGGGGCGTTCATTCTCTTTTCGGTGCTGCTGCGGTGGGGTCCCTGGAATGGCAAGTATCAACTTCCGGTATTTGCATTGGCCGTCGCTTTCATAGCGATCGTTCTTCCGCGTGTGTTGCCGGTGAGCGCGATTCGATCGATAACGTTTGCGCTGCTTGTGCTCTCTGCGCCGCTGTGTGTCATGAACTATACGCGACCTTGGGTCCAGAGGAATGGCCTCTCAGAAACCCTATTCAAGCTTCCGCGTGAGAGAACATATTTCCTTGAAGGACATGGCGAGCTTGCCGACTCGTTTATTGCCGCGGCAAACGCGTCGGGGCTGAAGAGCTGCCGAAGCATCGGCCTGGATGCAACCATGCTGCGCTTCGAATACCCAATGATGGCGCTGCTACTCAAACAAGATCCCAGCCGCCGCTTTCAATACATGGCGGTGAACAACCCAACGGTTCAGTATCAGAATTCGCAGGCCGAGCCACCCTGTGCGGTCATTTGCCTGGGCTGTGCAGGGTCCTCTGAGAAGCTGCAAGTTTATGGCACGAATTCACAATCTGATACGTTCGGGACCATTGTCGACTTTAGTAACGGAGGCAGGCCAGTTCTGCTGAATGGCGCCGAAGAGTCGACTAGGCAAGCACCATGACCGGATAATCTGTGCGTCGTGTTGCAGCTCACTTCTGCCACGAGGGCTTCGGGCCGGCCACGGATTTATCCGGCGCCAGGAGTCCCTGGGCGCGGAGCCAGATCTCAAGCAGGTTAGGCCATTGATCCAGCGCAGCATCCGCCTTTCCGAGGCCTGTGCCGTGCGGTCCGTTCGCAAAAATGTGGGCCTCGGCAGGGACGCCAGCCTTGATGAGGGCCTCATAGAAGCGAAGGCCCTGCTCGACTGGAACCGTGTCATCGCTAAATGTGTGGAACAAGAACGTGGGCGGCGTGTCTTTGGTGACAAACAGGTCCGGAGAATAGGCCTTGCGCAGCGCGTCGCACTGATCCATCACGTTGAATATTTTGCAGTACGTGAGGTGCGAGGTATCGGTGGAAATGGCTCCAATCCAAGGATAGCCGAGAACCAGGAAGTCAGGCCGGCTGGAAACGCGTTCGATAGGGTCTTCCGATTCCGGCTTGCCGGGGACGGGTTGCGTGGCGGCGAGTGCGGCAAGGTGGCCACCAGCAGAAAAGCCAATGAGAACAATGCGGTTAGGCGCTATGAAGTAGTCGCGTGCACGGGCTCGGACCGTTTGAATGGCGCGACGCGCGTCGAGCAGCGGAACCGGAAGCAGGTAGCCGTTTGAACTGAGGCGATAGCTGAGGACGAAAGCTCGGAAGCCGCGCGCCGTAAACCAGTCGGCCACTTGCCGGCCTTCAAGATTTGCGGCCAGTCCAACATAGGCTCCGCCCGGCAGGACGACAACCGCGGAGCCGTTGTCGTGCCCATGTTGCGGTTCGAAGATAGTCAGCGTGGGAGTATCTTCGCACGTGGTTCCCTTGGCCTGCGGGGCATCTCCCGGCCATAGGCGGATGGTGCGGATGCCGAGAAAAGCGCTGTTTTCGCCCGGGACTGCACACGGGTCTTTTTGTCCCTGCGCCGACGACGCGAGCAGGCAGACCGCCATAATTAGGAATAGCCGGTTCATCCGTTGTCACTCCGAGATTCGGGAGGATTATAAGTCGAATGGGCGTCTTTCGTTCACGACAGGCAATCGATTGATCACCGACCACTGACCACGGCCTCTTAGAGCCGGAGGGCTTTGTGGCCAGGGCACGGATCTGTGGCGTGCGCGGTCAGAGTCTCAGCCAGTTCAAAGCCATAGCGGGCAAAATAGTAGGCCGCGCCGTGGACCCGTTCCTGAAGAACGCCGCCGGGATAGAGCGCCTGGCTCATTGCCTCTGCGTGGCGCGCGAGCGAAGTCTCGCGCGCCAATTGGAAGTTCGCGGCGAGACGGCGCAGGCGATTCATCTGATAACGCATCTTGCTGGCGGCGGTGGTGGCTGAGCGGCCAAGGCCTTCGTCGAGAACGCGCATCCATTCGAGCAGCGGAGTGAGTTCGGCGTCGAGAGCAGACCCCGCGGCGGCGAGCTTTCGTTTGCCTTCGATGGGCATTGCCCGTGCTGCGAGCACTTGCGCAAGCGAGGCAGCGCTCTCTGAGAATACGCGGTCGAGCGTGAGTTCATGTTTGCGCAACAGATCGCCGATCGCCGGCTCGATAAGCGTAGCGGAGAGACGCGGCTCTGCATGCGTCACGCGGCCGAGAATGCGTTCGTAAAGTACGGCCCTCTGCGCGAAGTAGGCGATCTCCGCCGGACCACCGATGATGAGCGAAGTTGAAAGGAGGTAATCCTGGAAGACTGGCCTCAGAAGAGCTGACGGCGAGATGCGCTCCGGCTCGGATTCGAGAATCCCAACAAGGTCGGCTGTGGAGAATGTGCTCCGCCCTGCTTGCCATGAGCCATTGGGGTCGGTTTTGCTTGACGCAATGCGCTTGAGCGCGAGGCGCGCTCCGCTGCGATCGTCGATGAGGAAAAGGAGGCTTGACTGCGGAGCTACGGCGACCTGGGCGTGATATCCAGCAGCCACAAGCTCGCCATTGCGTTCGAGCAGCGCGGCGTGTAACTCATCCGCCCGCTCCAGAGCCGACCGCAAGACTGGCGATCCCAAGCGGTGGATGTCGCGGCCACCAGCGTCAAGGATAAGCAAACCTTGTGCGGCGAATGCCCTGGAGTAGAACTCGGCAAACGCTTGGGCGAAGGTGCGGCCGGGCTTATAGGCCGCGGCGAGCGCCTCTGTGGCGTCGGAGAAGCCGAGTAGTTCCGTTGCCTGGTCAACCAGGGGCTCAATCGAAGCATCGAGAACAACGTCGCCGACAGGCCTCGGCACGGTGGGTGCTTTCGAATAGACAAGCTTGCGCAGCTCTTTGCGTGCGGGAAACGTGACGTGATTGATTTCCTCGAAGTCGTGATCTTCCGTGGCCAGCCAGAAGATGGCGGCATGAGGTCGCCCCTCGGCGGTTGCCTGTCGCGCACGGGCAAGTGCTGTTGCGGCTTTGAAGGGTGTAAACAGCGGGCCGCCGAACAGTCCCACTTGCTGGCCCGTGACGACGGTCCCAGCACCGGAGCGAAGCGCATCGAGCGCAGGTGCAGCGGCAGAGGATGGGTTTTGCGTAGCGAGGAGTGCGACGATTTCAGACCAATGCGAGGCGACGGGAGGGCGTTTCTGCCAGGCAGACTCGCGCGGTAGTGATGGGTAGAAGGGCCGCACGGACCCTTCCCCTGCGCAGTAGTCGAGGAAGAGCCGGCTCAATCCGGGAGCCACGTCGATGGGATAACAGTCTGCGGTCGACAACTCGTACCCTTCCGGTTGGTTTGCCCTGGCTGAACCCCGGATTGCGGGCTCGGGGGGAAATTGGCTGTGTTAAGGATGCCATGCCGGGCGCTATCGATGCACAAGTGTGTGAAAGGCGCGGGCGAAACTGGGCTGTGGAATCATTGCATATACTTTTGACTGTGCAACAAGGAGAGAATTTCCCGATGGCGAAGAAGACTCAGGCGGCAAAGCCCGTCAACCTGAAAAAAGTGAAGGTTTCAAAGAAGGAGACGGCGAAGCCCGCCAAGAAAAAAGGGGCCAAGGAGGAGCCGGTTGAAAAGGAGCGATTGATCAGCTCCGAGGTGGTCTTTCAGGGGCCGCTCTTCCGCGTTTTGCACGACAAGCTGATCGAGCCTGGGGGTAAAAAGAGCGAACGCGATGTCATTCGACACAACGGAAGCGTGGTCATTCTGGCGGTCGACAACATCAAAAGCAAGAGAGATCCCTGGATTGTAATGGAGCGCCAGTATCGCCACGCCGCCAGGCAATATCTGTGGGAACTGCCGGCCGGGAAGCTCGACGCGGGCGAGGAGGCACTGGCCGGAGCGCAGCGCGAGCTTGAGGAGGAGACCGGTTATCGCGCCAAGAAATGGAAACCTCTCGTCGAGTACTACGGAAGTCCAGGGTTTCTGGGCGAATCAATGAAAGTTTTCTTCGCCGAAGGTTTGATGGCGGGCGACGCCCATCCGGAAGACGACGAGGAGATCGAGTTTCGCCTTGTGAAGCTGTCGGACGTCGTGAAGATGATCGAAAAGGGTGCGATTAAGGACGGCAAAACTCTGTGCAGTGTTTTGCTCTATGCGCGACAGCTGAGCGGAAAGTATAAGAAGAAATAATTTCGGCACTGCTCGGTGTGTCGAATCAATAGCTTCCGAAAGGGCGGGTGTGCAAATTGCCCGCCCCGTCCCATTTTATGAATTCTCTTCGTGAATTCGATAAACCTTTGTTGTCATTTAAGCGTCATAGTCCGTAACGATGAGTGTTCCCCCTGTTGCTTCACTCGTCTACCCTTCCAGTGGCAAGAAAGGCAAAACCCTGTGGCTCAGTTTAAAGGCAAAGTGAAGTGGTTCAACAACGCCAAGGGCTACGGATTCATCGGACGTGATGACGGACCGGATGTTTTCGTCCATTATTCGGCAATTCAGTTGGATGGCTATAAAACGCTCAAAGAGGGCGATGACGTCGAGTTCGACATAGTCCAGGGTCAAAAAGGACCTCAGGCGGATGCCGTTACCCGATTGCGGGACGCAGCCACCCACAACGCCGCTTAGTAGGGCTTGACAATGTTCGTTACCCGACCCACCAAGAGGTGGCGAGGGAAGCTTCGCTCTGACTCCTATTCCACCTCACATTCTTTTTATTGGCTTCTTGACGCGCCCTCCTGGGTGCCGCTGAAGTTTTTGAGTCGGGAGACCTTTCCCCGGCTCGATCAGGTCGCCCGAGTTTCCCCTCTCGTCATTCATCGCGTAGATAACAGATACTGTTCGCGGAGACGCTCCCGATGGATAACCCCACCATGGCCTGCCTGCTGAATGAGACTGCCGATCTGATGGAGATCGACGGGGCCGACAGTTTTCGTATCCGCAGCTACCGCCGGGCGGCAGAGGCGGTGGAACAAACGACTGTAGACCTGGTGACTGCGGCGTCAGAGACAGCGCGACTCCTGGAAATTCCCGGAATTGGCAAAAGCATGGCAGCCAACCTGCAAGCCATCGTTGCGACGGGCACTCTTCCGCTGCGGGATGAGCTGCTGGCGAAGTATGGAGCTACGCTGCTGGAACTGCTCAAGTTGCCTGGCATGGGTCCGAAGACGGTGGCCCTGTTGTGGGACGCCGGAAAAATCTCAAGCATCGACCAATTAGCCGAAGCAATTGACGGCGGAAGGCTGAAAGGTCTTCCCCGAATGGGGACCAAGCAGATTGAGAAGCTGCGAAAGGGTATTGACGACTACCGCCGCAGCGCCGGGCGGTTTCGGATCGACGAGGTGGAGGACGCGGCCGAGCGGCTCACGGCGTATCTGCTGGCATTTGACGGAATGGATCGGGTGACGCCAGCCGGCTCATTGCGCCGGGGCCGGGAGACCGCGGGCGACCTCGACCTGCTGGTGACTGGGCCGGCTTGCAAGCCTGAACAAACCACCGCTGCGGTCGAATATGTGGCCGCTTATCCCGGAATCCACGACATCATCGCCAAAGGTGAAAACAAGGTGAGTTTTCACCTGTCGACGGCGTTGCAAGTAGACGTGCGGCTGCTGCCCGCGGAGAGCTATGGAGCTGCGCTGCAGTACTTTACCGGTTCGAAGGCACACAATGTGGCACTGCGCCAACGGGCGTTGAAGATGGGCTACACCCTCAGCGAATGGGCATTAGCGCGGCTGGACGACGAGACGACTGTGGCTGCGGCGACCGAGGAGGAGATTTACGAAGCGCTCGGAGTGGACTGGATGCCACCGGAGATGCGGGAGAACCTGGGTGAGATCGAGGCAGCTTCCCGGCATTCACTTCCAAGGCTCATTGAATCCGGCGATCTCAAGGGCGATGTGCACATGCACACTTCCGCCACCGACGGGCGCAACAGCATTCGCGAAATGGCCGACGCGGCGATCGTCCGCGGTCTCCAATACATCGCCATCACCGACCATTCGAAAAACCTGGCCATGACCAATGGACTCGACGAGAAGCGGGCTCTCGAGCACATTCAGCGGATCAGGGAAGTCAACGACCAGATGGAGGGGAGGATTCGCATCTTCACCGGCATCGAGGTCGACATCCTGGCGGATGGGACGCTCGACATGGATGATGAGGTGCTTGCGCAGATGGATGTGGTCATCGCCAGCGTCCACAGCCGTTTTGACCAGAGCCGCGAGGAAATGACGGCTCGCGTGCTTCGCGCCATTGAAAATCCCAACACGCGGATTCTCGGTCATCCCACGGGGCGGCTTTTGTTGCGGCGCGAGCCCTTTGCACTGGATATGGGTGCTGCATTGCGCCGAGCGGCTGAGCTTGGCGTAGCGGTGGAGCACAACGCGGCTCCGGAGAGACTCGACTTGAGCGATCGCGACCTGCGCCTGGCTAAGGAAATGGGGTGCAAGATCGTCATCAACACCGACGCGCATACCACGCGAGGCGTTGGAGAAATGAAATACGGCATCCGCCAGTTGCGGCGGGCCTGGCTCACCGCGCGAGACGTGCTGAATACGCTGCCGTCCGAGGATTTTCTGGCCGCGTTGAGGCCGAGGAATTGACCGCGTCGAGAATCGGAAGCTTCAAATCTTGCATCTTAACGTCAAAAGAGGCAGCCCCGGATTTCGTGGATTGTTTTGGTACCGGGGGTCTAAGATAAGGGCGCTATGAGTCCGCTATCTCAGGAACCGACCGACACTTTGATTGAGGCCGCTCCGGGCGAGTCATACACCAAAGGCAGCGGCCACATGGTGATCGCCTGCATTGTTGCGGTTGTGCTGGTGACGATTGCCATTGCGATCTATGTGATCACGGGCGAAAAGCCTCCAGCCTCGACTGGCGAGGTCCTCGGCGTCTGGGCGCATCCCATGCACACGGAGTCGTCTGGATTTGACGCCAACGGAGCGGTGATACCCAAGGAAAGCATCGACCAGGTGCTGGTATTCGCTCACGTACGGCTTCACAACCAAGGAAAACAGCGAATCTTTCTGCACCAGATATTGACCAACATCACACTCGCGGATGGTTTGCATTCAAGTTATGCAGCGATGCCGTCGGATTACGAGCGCATCTTCAAGGCATATCCAAGCCTGGCACAGTGGCACGCCACGCCATTGTCGCCGGACACGACTATCGAGTCGGGCGAGACGAAGGAGGGATCTTTCGTCTCCTCCTTCCGTCTGTCAAAAGACCAGTGGGAGGCTCAGAAGAATCTCAACTTCACCTTTGCCTTCCAATACCTGCCCAGCCTGACGCTGATGCCCGCGGGCCAGCTTATTGAACACTGACGGGAGCCGGTGCGGCCTTCGGAGTCGAGAGATATCCGGAGATCGTGTTCTTTGAGCTGATGGAATTCACCACAATCTCAAAGAGCCCGGGGTCCTTGCCGCTGTAGAACTGGAGCGGCTCGTTCAGGTTCCGATCCTTCTTATCGTACTGTTTATCATCGGCAAAAACAGAGAGCGTGAAGCGGCTCTTTTTGGAGTCGGCCTTCTTCAACTCGAGGCTGACGGTGCCTACGGGTTTCTTCTGGCCCTTGAGTAGACTGAACTCGTAGTAGTTGCGATCGCCTTTGTGCTTGAGCGTTTCGAGTTCGTCGTGATTGCGCGCAATCAGGCTGCCGTGATCGCTCAAGTCGCCTTTCATCGTTGTCAATTGAGCCACGGCGGCGGCCAGATCGCTTTGGGTCTTGGCAACATCGGTCTTTACGCCGCCGACGTCGGTCTTCACCGTTGAGACATCGCTGGAGACAGCGCTCACCTGCTGAGCAGTCTGCTTCTGTGCGGTCTCGAGACGCTTGTTGTCGGCCTTCTGGCGTTGGATAATCTCGTCGGCGCGGGCGTCCATTTGCTTCTGCGTCAGGCCAAGCGACTTGCCGAGCTCGTCGGTGGCCACCTTGAGACGCGCATTTGTCTCGCGCAGTTCAGCATCCAGCTTCGCGTTCTGCTGGTTGGCTTCGACCAACGCCGTCTCCTGGTGTGCGATGCGGCTGCTCAGACTGTAAGTCCAGATCAGGCCGCCAATGGCGGCGAGGACTGCCACTGCAATGGCGCCCAGCAGTGCGCCGGAGTAGCTTGGAGCGGATTCAGCAACAACTTGTGTCGTTCTCGGGGTCTGTTCAACATCACTCATATTTGCATTTCTCCTTGAAGACGGCTTGTTTCAAAAAGCCGCTTGTCACAAACCTCTCGGTGCATTCCAGCCGTGGAGCACGCTGGTAATTTCAGAAGCCCCTGGCCTTGCGTCTCCCGGGAATTAACAGAATAAATAGAAAAGCTGAGGAGATGCGGTGTATTTGATCGACAGGTCCTCCAATTCCTGAGCCCTGCAAGAGGATCGGCGAGTTGATTTGTGGGCAGCCGGTGGTTTGGAGCGATATTCCGCGCTAATGGTAAGCCTCTCCACGGGTACCATATTCTTGGCTTTGAAGGGTAATGCTGTTGTTCTGGCGCGTTGGAGAGGCGTAGCGCCAAAATGGTGCACAGATAAGTGATTTCGCGTCTTACGAAACGATTGCTTGAGCGCCTTACCCCGCCGCTGCTTGTCGGCCTAGTAAGCGCCGTGGGATCCATGATGCTATTTGCCGCACTTGCCGAGGAGATGCTCGACGGCGATACGCGTCAGTTCGACAACGTAGTTCGCCTATTTATCCATGCCCACTCATCGGCTACGTTGACAGCCATTATGCAGTTCTTCACACTGCTTGGCTCCCCGCTATCCGTATCCATCATCGCGACGGCGAGTTGTGTCGCTCTCTGGATGAACGGCCATACTCGCAGGTCAGTGCTGATAGCGATCACTACCGCCGGAGGCAGCCTGCTGATGTGGGTTCTCAAGTTAGCCTTCCATCGTCAGCGCCCTGCGCCGTTTTTTGATACGCGGCTGCCGGCATCGTACAGCTTTCCAAGTGGCCATTCGTTGATGTCGTTCTGCCTTTGCGGGGCTGGAGCGGCTCTATTCGCCGCGAATCAAAAGAAGCGGTGGGTCAGGGTTACGATCTGGACAATTGCCTCCGTGGTTGCGGGTGCGATCGGCTATTCCCGCATCTATCTGGGGGTTCATTATCCAAGTGATGTGCTTGCCGGTTATCTTGGCGCAGTCGTATGGGTCTCGGGGGTTGCAATCGCATATCAGAAATGGCGAAGGCTCCCTCCGCCAGGTAAGGCCTCGCACAGGATCAACGATCTGAATTCAGACAAACTAGGTCCGTGACCGCTTGCTGTTGTATCAACCTTTGGGTGCCCCAGGCCCGGGGTCCCCGGCGACAGGTCTTAGTCGCTGGGGTGGAGGTCTCGATTCTGAGACCTGGGATACCTCGGCACTCAATCGCAACACACGAAATCACGCGGTCAGAGACCTAGCTGCGGAGGATCGCGTCAATCCCGGCTAACTCATCGGTTGAGAACGTCAGGTTTGCGAGCGCGGCCACATTTTGGTCAATTTGCTCGACGCTACTAGCCCCAATCAGCGCAGAAGTCACGCGGCTATCGCGCAGCACCCATGCCAGAGCCATTTGTGCCAGCGACTGCCCTCGCAGCGAGGCCAAATCATTGAGTGCGCGAATTTGTGCCAGGCGGCGCTCGTCGATATCGCTCCGCTTGAGGAAGCCATGCGCCTTGGAGGCGCGCGAGCCTTCAGGGATTCCCTTCAGATAGCGGTTGGTCAACAGGCCTTGCGCAAGCGGACAAAAGGCGATTGCGCCGATGCCTTCTTCGCCAAACGTATCCAGCAGGCCACTCTCAACGGTGCGGTTGAACATGGAATACCGTGGCTGATGAATCAGGCAGGGCGTGCCAAGTTCGCGAAGGAAATTGGCGGCGGCAACAGTCTGCGTCGGATTGTAGCTCGAGATTCCGGCATAGAGCGCCTTGCCGGAGCGCACGGCGCGATCAAGCGCGGACATGGTTTCCTCCAGCGGCGTCTCAGGATCTGGACGATGGGAATAGAAGATGTCGACATATTCGAGTCCCATGCGTTTGAGGCTCTGATCCAGACTGGCGAGCAGATACTTGCGTGATCCCCAGTTGCCATAGGGGCCGGGCCACATCACCCAGCCGGCCTTGGTGCTGATAATCAACTCATCGCGGTGAGCCGCGAAATCAAGTCGCATGATTGCGCCGAGGTTGCTCTCTGCGCTGCCCGGCGGAGGCCCATAGTTGTTGGCCAAATCGAAGTGCGTGATTCCGAGATCAAAGGCCCTGCGCAACATGGCTCGACTATTCTCGAAGACATCGACACCGCCAAAGTTGTGCCACAAGCCAAGAGAAATGGCAGGCAGAAGCACTCCGCTCCGTCCGCAGCGGCGATATTGCATCGTGTCGTAGCGCTGTTCGTTTGCGAAATACACGTGATTCTCCTTGTTGGAAAGCATGACTGATCGAGAGCCAGGAGAAAATCTCAGATCGCAGGCTCGAAATATTTCTGGAGGGCGGGCTCTGGGCATCACAGCCCGGAGTCGTGGCTCAGGATATCTGTGCGGCGACAAGAGCTCGCTTGCTGTTAGTATCTCCCGGTGGCCTCCTCACGCATCGACCTCGCCTCCGTCCTCAGAGAAACGGCGCTGTTTGCTAGCCTCTCGCAGCCTGAACTGCAAATGCTGGCAGCTCGCACGGTTCGAAAGAATCTGAACTCTGGCCAGTTGCTGTTCTCTGAAGGTGAGCCCTGCCATGGATTGCACATCATTGCGCGCGGCAAAATCAGGATCTTCAAGACGTCTATAGGTGGCCGGGAACAGGTGCTGACTGTGAATGTTCCTGGGGAGTCCGTTGCAGAACTGCCTGTTTTCGACGGTGGCCCCTATCCGGCTTCCGCAGTCGCCATCGAAGACGCGGAGATTGCCTTTATCTCGCAGCGGGACTTTCATGCCTACTGTCTCGAACATCCAGAGGTCGCGCTCAAGGTGCTTGCGGTCGTGGGGGCCCGCCTGCGGCGCCTCGTGGGAATCATCGAAGAGCTTTCATTCACGACGATTCGCCAGAGGCTGATAGCCTCGCTCGTGAAGCTCGCCCAAAGCGACGGAAAGAGAACGGAGCGCGGCGTAGAGTTCCAACTGCCCGCCAGCCACCAGGAACTCGCCAATCAGCTTGGCACCGTGCGGGAACTGATCTCTCGGAACCTCATGCGGCTCCAGGCTGAGGGGTTGCTCGATGTGGACGCGCGCCAGATCGTTGTCAAAGACATGAAAGGCTTGAGCGCTCTGCTCGAAGCGGCGCCGTAGCACTTTATCGATTGAGCCGTTCAGTGAGTTGCCCGGAGAAGCTAGCTTCTCCGGGCAGGAACAAATCAGGCGAGCATGGCGGCCAGATCTTCTTTCGCAGTTCCGATGGTCATAAGGTTGAACTTCTCATGGAGCAATTGGAGCACTGCCGGCGAGAGGAATGCAGGCAGCGTTGGCCCGATGCGAATGTTGCGAACTCCGAGATGGAGCAGGGTCAGCAGCACTGCCACGGCCTTTTGTTCGTACCACGAAAGAACCAACGAGAGCGGGAGATCGTTGACGCCGCACTCGAACGCTTTGGCAAGGGCGAGGGCGATTTGCAGCGCTGAATAAGTGTCGTTGCATTGCCCGATGTCGAGAAGGCGCGGAAGGCCGCCTATCTCGCCGAAATCAAGCTTGTTGAAGCGGAACTTGCCGCACGCAAGAGTGAGAATGAGGCAGTCGTCTGGGATCGATTCCGCAAGCTCGGTATAGTAGTTGCGGCCTGAGCGAGCGCCATCGCAACCGCCGATGAGGAAGAAGCGCCGGATCGCGCCGGACTTGACCGCATCGATGACGCGGCCGGCTACGCTGAGAACGGCGTTGTGGCCGAATCCGACCGTGATCTCTTCGCCGGAACCGTCTTCTTCGTACCCAGGGGCCCCCAGAGCCGCGGCGATAACGGGGCTGAAGTCCTGATTCGCGATGTGCTGAACATCGGGCCACGCCACCATACCCGAGGTGAAGATGCGGTCCATGTAGGTAACCTTGGGCTGCTGAATGCAATTGGAAGTCATAAGAATCGCGCCGGGGAACTCGGCGAATTCATCGGCCTGGTCTACCCAGGCGCCGCCATAGTTTCCGGCCAGGTTTTCATAGGCCTTCAGCTTGGGGTATCCATGCGCAGGCAGCATTTCGCCGTGGGTATACACCTGGATGCCCAGCCCCTTCGTCTGTTCGAGTAGCGCGTAGAGATCGTGAAGGTCGTGACCCGAAACAAGAATGGCCTTGCCCTTGCGCGCATGAAGCCTGACCTTCGCCGGCTGCGGATGACCGAAGGTTTCGGTGTGAGCCTTATCGAGAATTTCCATTACGCGGTAGTTGAGTTCGCCCACTGCGAGAGCGTTGCCGAGCAGTTGATCCGCAGTCGGAGACGGATGGGTAAGGAAGTCGAGAATCTCGTGAATCTTCGCAAAAGTATGTGGATCGCCCGCGCCGAGAGCAAGAGCGTGAGCCGCGTAAGCTGCTACGCCTTTGATGCCGTAGAGCACGAGTTCCTGGAGATGGGATACTTCTTTCCCCTCGGTGAGAAAACGTGCGGGAAGGACAACCTGGTGGCCTTGAATGAGCAAACCGTCAAGCGTCGCGGCGGGGATCCACGCGGCTGGACCTCCGAGTTCGCTTGGAACGATGCCTGCCTTGACGCTCGTGCGCTCATAGAGATCACGAGCGGAATTGCGCATCTTGATTGCCTGGTGAATCAGCTCAACGAGACGGTCTGGGGCGAAGTTCACGTTGGTCAACGTGGCGAAAACCGCCCGGATGGTGAACGCGTCGATTTCCGCGTCGGCCGCGCCTAGTTGCCCCGCGCGATGCGCATACATTGAGATGCCTTTGACGGCGTGGATCAGCAGATCCTGGAGAGTGGCAGTCGTTTCGTCCTTGCCGCAGACTCCGAGCGTCTGACATCCTTCGCCTTTTGAAGTCTGTTCGCACTGGTAACAAAACATGGTGTGTACCTTTCTGAATGGAATGATTGCGAGACCGATCATAGAAGCGGGATGAGGCCTCAACAGCGACTTAAGTCACCGCCAGGAACGGTTTGCCGTCACAGTATTTGCGAGGCCAAGTGACTAAAGTCGCTGCCCGGGTGGTCGAGATGCTTTTAGGTTGGATTCAAGGAGATCGAAATGACTGCGACAACCCTGACCGTTCGCGAAATCGCTCTGGAACAGCCTTCCTCCATACGGGTGTTCGAGCACTTTGGCATTGACTACTGCTGCGGCGGACGTAAACCCCTGACCGAAGCATGTTCGGCGAGAAACATTGCAGTGGATGCTGTGATCGCCGCCCTGGAAGCGGCGGAAAAGGCGCCACAAGCAGCCACTGAGGACTGGAACAGCATGCCCCTCGCGAGCTTGAGTGCGCACATTGTGGCCACGCACCATGCGTATGTGAAAAAGGAATTGCCGAGGCTGGCCGAACTGGCGAAAAAGGTAGTCAACCGCCACGGGGCAACTAAGGCTGAGTTGCCGATCATCCAGGCGAAGCTGGCTCAACTTGACGAGGAGCTGACCCAGCATCTTGTTAAGGAGGAAGTCATCCTCTTTCCATACGTGGCCAGCCTGGAGCGCGCCGTTGGCGAAGGCAGTTCAAGGCCACAGGGCTGCTTTGGCACGGTAGCGAACCCGATTGCGATGATGACCCGGGAACATGACGCCGCGGGCACGCTGCTGGCCGAGATTCGCAACTTGAGCAACAATTTCACCACGCCTCCCGACGCTTGCCCGACATTTCACGCCTTCTACGACGGCTTGAGCGAGTTCGAGCAGGACCTTCATCACCACATTCATTTGGAAAACAATGTTCTGTTTCCGCGTGCTATCGCGCTGGAGGTATTTGCCGACGCGAAATAGCGCAAACGGTGGAGAGAGTACATCCCGGGCGCTCGACCCAGCCTGATTCTGTGTAGGGAAGAACAAGAAACGGGCTACAATCGGTTCCTGCCAATGGAGCTGAGACGATGGCGTCTGAAACAGTGCTACCCACGGAACAAACAGAGCTGGTCGCCGCTCTCCGGCTGTTCCGCACGGAGACGGGGCGGTCGTTGCTCGAGGTCGTTGACCAGTCCCCTGTGCTTCTGATTTTCCTACGTCACTTCGGGTGCGCGTTTTGCAGGCAAGCCCTGGATCAGGTCTCACAGATCCGGGAGCAGATTACGGCAAGGGGTGTAAGTCCGGTCTTCGTGCATCTCGGCTCGCCCGAGCGGGCCAAGCCGTACTTTGACTACTATCAACTTTCAGATGTGGAACGCGTCAGCAATCCCGACGCCTCTCTCTATCAACACTCCGCCTTTCATTTGTCGCGAAGCAATCCATATTTGCATTTGGTGAACCCAGCGGTCTGGAAGGGCTGGCTCAAGGGCGCCTTGCGAAAGTATGGGATTGGCATGATCCAGGAAGACGCACATCAGATGCCGGGCGTGTTTTTTCTGAAGGATCGCAGAATAGCCAGAGGCTTTCGTTATGAGACCATCGCCGATGAACCGGATTACTTGAAGCTGATTAAATAGGGAGGATTGCGCGGACAGGCAGGATCCACGGAAAGAATCGCTCTTTACCGTGGACGTCGATGGAAACGAAAGTCAGGTGCAGTCAAGGCAGGCATGCCGCCCACCATCACCCAGCTACTGTTTGCGATTGCAGTTCAATGAGGGGCTTGAGAGCCGCCAAGACCGATTCAACCCGTTCTTTGTGCTGCCGAAGCTTCTCGAACCGTCCAGTGATCTCGTTAAGTTCTGCGTTCGCTTCGTTGAACGCCGTGCGATAGACATTCGTTTCCATATCGACCTCCAGCGTGCAGTCTAGCGGAAAACCAAGTACACAAAATTTTTATCGAATCACATTTGATTCCCGAAGTAACTGGACAAGAAGACGGGAAAACGCACGATCAGGTCCCGGCTACCTCAAAAAAATGAGACTTGGTGCAGGCAGTTCCCTTGTGAATCGGCGCTTCGCAGAGTTGAATGAGCTTATTCATTTTGTGTGGCGCCTGGTGTAGCCCTTCTTTCTGAACCTGGTGTGGTCCTTCCTTCTGAAAAGGATGACGGACTGCGTAAAATCGGCCTTTGGAGGCCCTTTGATCCACCGCCAAATGCGGCCCGACCGTGACAACTATAGAACCGCTACGTTATAAAGAAGTTTGCTGCATTTCATTCATCGGGCTGTTTTTCCGAGGTCCGGCGAAATCTTGAAACGCTGTAACACAATTCACAATGGGGAGTTCCGAAGGCTATGTCCACCGCTGTCGCTGGAAAGGGACTGGAAGGAATTGTTGCGGCGAACTCCGGCATCTGCTGGATCGACGGAGAAGCGGGCGTGCTGGCCTATCGGGGCATCGATATTCACGAGTTGGCGGAGCACTCGACCTTTGAGGAGACCACCTTCCTTCTGTGGAACGGCCACTTGCCGAACGAGCTGGCGCTTCGCGAATTCAGTTCGCAACTGGCGCTGGCACGGGTGCTGGACCAGCGGATTGTGGACCTGCTGCGCTTCTTTCCCGCCTCGGCGACTCCGATGGAGGTACTGCGGACCGCGGTGTCGGCGCTCAGCTTTTATGATGCCGACGAAAAGGACAACTCCCACGACGCGAACGTGCGCAAGGCCTACAACCTGACGGCGCAGATCGCGATGATCGTGGCCATCTACGACCGGCTGCGCAAGGGCCTTGAAGTTGTGCCGCCGGACCGTTCGCTGAGCCACGCTGGCAACTTCCTGTGGATGCTGAACGGAGTAAAGCCGTCAGAGACGGCCACGCGGACACTGGACATCGCGTTGATCCTGCATGCCGACCACGAACTGAACGCATCAACCTTTGCGGCGCGCGTGATTGCGGCGACACTGTCGGATATTCATTCCGCCACCACCGGCGCGATTGGCGCGCTAAAGGGCCCGCTGCACGGCGGCGCCAACGAGGGAGTTATGCGCCTGCTCTACGCCATCGACAAGGCTGGAGCCGATCCGGTGGAATATGTGAGAAACATGCTTGCAGCGAAGCAGAAGATTTCGGGCTTCGGTCACCGCGTTTACAAGACCGAGGACCCGCGCGCCACGCACCTGCGCCGCATGAGCGAGCAACTGGGCAAGGACGCCGGCCAGCCAAAGTGGTTCGAGATGTCGCGGGCCATCGAGCTCTACATCAACAAGGACAAGAAGCTGAACGCCAACGTGGATTTCTATTCGGCGTCGACCTATGCCACATTGGGCATCGACATCGATCTCTACACACCTATCTTTGCGATCAGCCGCATGGCGGGCTGGGCGGCGCATGTGATTGAGCAGCTCGACGACAACCGGCTCATCCGGCCGCGTGCGGAATACATTGGCCCGGTTTATCCGTCGCACTGGATTCCGATAGAAGAGCGGCCGTAAGACGCAAGAACTCGCAGAGTCGTTCACCACCACGCACTTGTGAACGCCGCAGCACCGGGCGGTTTGAAGCCAGCTCCTGCAAGCCGGCTTCGGGAGGCCGTCTCCCTTCGTCGGTGCACCATCACAGGTTCTCGCTTGTGTTCGTGACACACTGCAGATAATTTCCCTCTCTCGGCGCAAACTGGTAGTTGGAGATTGAGCCGGGGAGCACCACCTGCATCCTCGTCCATGCCGCGTGTCAAAACCGCAATGCGAAACGAAGACCACGAATTGCCCCCAAAATTACCCGTAAGTCCTTACCTGAGAGGATTCTGCAGCTAAGTCCTTTCGGGAGAGGATTTTGGCGGGCAACCCTCCCTGCAAGCCGATGAAAAGAAGGAACTTCTCTACAGGATATGGGTGGGGGTATGCCGCTTGCCAAGGGTGATCGCCACTGGCGCGCTTTCCACATAACGTAAAGCCCCCAGGCGGCAACCGCGGAGCAATCCCCAATCACGCCGGAAGGAGTATTCGACATCAAGGGCGTGGCCAAAGATAACAAAGGGAATATCTATAACGTGGTCTTCTGATGTCCGGCGGCGCCTGAATGCGATTCCATGACAAGTCCTCTGGCGCCCTATGGTAATCTTGCTGCGCTCAAGTTGGCACGGGCGTTGGATTCGAAAGTTGAATCTCACCTCAAAAGCTCTGCACAGTAGATTCCCCAGGGATGCTACAACCTGTAACGCAATTCAAAAGGGGCGCGGGTAACGCGCAGGGCGGATATTCAAGCTCTCTCCATGATTTGCGTTCCACTCATTTCAAAGGAGAAGAAACATGATGGTTTTTGGCATAAGTCTGATGACGTTCACTTACCTGCATGTTGCATTGAGCCTGATCGGAATTGGCGCGGGATTGACTGTGGTCATCGGCATGATCAACCGTAGGCGTCTCGTTGCCGTGACTGCGCTTTTTCTGATCACGACCGCACTAACAAGCCTGACTGGCTTTCTATTTCCTTTCAAGGGCATGACACCTGGAATTGTGATCGGAATCCTGTCGATAATCGCGCTGGTGCTGGCGGTACTTGCGCGGCGCCGAGTTCAGACGAGCGACGTCTGGCGCGGCACGTATGTGATCACGTCGGTATTGGCTCTCTTTTTCAACTTCTTTGTTTTGATCGTGCAGTCGTTTCGGAACATCTCCACGCTGCACGCACTGGCGCCAACCCAGACCGAGTTGCCCTTTAAGGTCGCGCAACTTGCGGCGCTCGTGCTTTTTGGAGTGCTGGGAACGCTGGCCTTCAGAAAGTTTCACCTGGCTGAGTAGGACTTGGTCAAGGGTGATCGCTACTGGCGCGCCTTCCACATAAGGTAAAGCCCCCAGGCGGCAAGCGTGGAGCAATCCCCGATCACGCCGGAGAGCATCATCTGCTCGAATTCCTCGACCGAGACGGTGCGGATGATCAGGTCATGCTCTTCGGCATCGGGTTCGCTGTCGGTGGGTGTGAGCCCGGTAGCGAGAAAGACGTGCTGCTTCTGGCGGGTGAACCCGTACGCGATCCAGGCAGCTCCCAAATAAGTCATCTCAGCGGCGTTGAGGCCCATTTCCTCTTTGAGTTCTCCACGGGCCAGTTCTTCGGGATTCTCGACTTCCATCTCCCACCCGCCCTGCGGCAGCTCCAGAGCGCGCTCCTGAATCGTGTAGCGGAACTGCTCGACAAGCCAGATGCGGCCGTGGTCGAGGGGCACGATGATGGCGCAGTCGTCCTTTTCGACGACGCTGTAGATGCCCGCCTCACCATTCGAACGTCGGATCTGATCCTCGCGCAAACGCAGCCAGCGATTGCGATAGATCTCGCGAGTGGAGAGGGTCGTTATGGAAGGAGCGGGGTCGGCTGAATTCATTGCTGTTCCTTTTCGTTCAACTGGACCAGAGATGATTTCTCGTCACGCACACGGTATTTGCGAAGGCGGCCGAGCAGCGAAGCTGGGCCGCTGACAACGAGGCGAACCAGATTGCCTTCGTAAGCGCGCTGATGGACGACCATGCCGGCTCCGATTGCGGCTAGCGCCGAGCCATCGCTCTGGGGAACGCGAAGCTCCGTCTCGATCACCGGGTCGGAATGCAGCGCGATGTCGATGGCCGCGAGCAGAGGGTCGATTCCCTCCCCTGTCTGGGCTGAGACGAGGACTTCGCCGTGGGGCTCAGTGGAACTTGGCAAGCGGGATAGGAGGCCTTCGCGTTCGTGCTCGCCAAGCAAGTCAATTTTGTTGAGCACCTCGACGCGCGGCTTGCCGAGGGCCTCAAGCTCGCCGAGCACCTTTTCGACTTGCGATTTTTGTTCTTCGCCGTAGGTTGAGGCAGCATCGCGGACGTGAATCAGCACCTCGGCCTGCGCGACTTCTTCGAGCGTTGCACGGAAGCTGGTAACCAGCGTATGCGGCAGGTTGCGGATGAATCCGACGGTGTCAGACAGCAGGATTCTCCGGCGGCTGGGCAGTTCAATGGCGCTCAGTTTGGGATCGAGGGTGGCGAACATGCGGGCTGACTGCAGCACGTGCGCACCCGTGAGCCGGTTGAAAAGCGTGCTCTTGCCGGCGTTGGTGTAGCCCACCAGGGCGACTATCGGAACCGGCACGGACTCACGGCGCTGGCGCTGTTGCTTGCGAACACGCCGCACTGCGTCAAGATCCAATTTGACCTGGTCGATACGGCGTTGAATCTTGCGGCGGTCGGTTTCGAGCTGTGTTTCACCGGGTCCGCGGGTGCCGATACCGCCGCCGAGCTGCGACATCGATTTACCGCGGCCAGTGAGCCGGGGCAGCATGTATTCGAGCTGTGCCAGCTCGACCTGCAACTGGCCCTCGCTCGTGCGCGCGTGGCGGGCGAAGATGTCGAGGATCAACTGAGTTCGATCGAGCACCCGGCAGGGCAGCGCCGCCTCGAGGTTGCGGAGCTGGGTGGGCGTGAGGTCGTGATCGAAGAGCACCAGGTCCGCCTCGGTGGACGCGGCGACCCCGGCGATCTCCTCGACCTTGCCTGCGCCGATCAGAGTGGCGGGATCAGGACGCGCACGCCGCTGCATGAGTTCCGCTGCAACTTCACCGCCGGCACTCCACACCAACTCGCGAAATTCAGCAAGAGATTCCTCGGCGTTGAGGCTCGTGGATACAGACGCCGGAGGTTGGGCAAACGCGGCGGGACCCTCGCCTGATTGATCACCGCTGTCTTCGCGACGCAGAGCCGCGAGGCGCGCACCAGCCAACCCCGGGCGAGTCGCGTGTGAGCGGGCCGTTAGATCCACACCCACGAGGACCGCACGTTCTCGACGAGTACTTGCGCCAGCCTCAACAATCACTTGAGGGCTCCCTCAAGCGTTATCGTTGCTCCGCGTTGGCTGCAGTCGGAGTGGGCGCCGGCACCGCAGAGGGGCCCATCCCGCTAAGCGCAGGGCGATGCTCCGAGTGCATGACGCTCCGATTGCTCACCACGGTTGAAATAGCGTGCTTGAAGATCAACTGCTCCTGGCTGTTGTTCTCGAGCAAGACCGAGTACTTGTCGAAGGAGCGGATCTTTCCGGTAAGCTTCACGCCACTCACCAGATAAATGGTAATGGGGGTTTTGTCTTTGCGAACAGTGTTCAGGAAGGTGTCCTGAATGTTCTGTGCCGGCTTGTTCTCCATATGCCGATCTCCTACTTCCTTTTGAGGATGATTGGATGCAATCTTGCTGCACCGAATTGAAGAGACAAATAGGCGGGGGCGGTGCCGGAATCCCCGGAACCGTCAAATCCCGCAATGTGACAACAATATAGCGGTTCCCGGACCTTTTCAACTCCCTGGCTGCAAACTGCTGCCTGAGACAGTAATTCACGGTCATGGAATGAGACGAGAGACTCTGATCGGCTGCTACCATTATCAGGTGAAAAACGCAGCCAACTCATCGGTGCAACCCGTAACATCATCAGTACCAATGCTAGATCTGAAGCGCCAATATGAGCCCCTGCATCAGGAGCTGCTGGACGCGCTCAGCCATGTTCTAGAGACGCAGCAATTCATTCTTGGAGAGCAGGTTGCGGAATTTGAGCGCGCCGCGACCGAGCAACTCGGCGTAGCCCACGCCATTGGATGCTCCTCGGGAACTGACGCCTTATGGCTGGCGTTGGCGGCGGAGGAGATTGGTCCAGGGACGGCTGTAATCACCACCCCTTTCAGTTTTTTTGCGTCAGTGAGCGCGATCTTGCGGGCTGGCTCCCGGCCGGTGCTGGCCGATATTGACCCCGCAACTTTCAACCTCGACGCCAAGGCGGTTGAGGCGGCACTCGAAGGGCCTGGGGCTCGGGACGTAAAGGCCATTTTGCCCGTCCACCTCTATGGGCAGTGCGCGGATTGGACCGCATTTTCGCAGATCGGAAAAGAGCGGGGACTGAAGCTGATTGAGGATGCCGCCCAGGCTTGGGGTGCGGAATGGGGCGGGGTCAAGGCAGGCGGACTGGGCGACGCCGCCGCTTTCAGCTTTTACCCCACCAAAAACCTCAGCGCAGCCGGCGACGCCGGCATGATCACCACTAACTCCGACGACTTGGCCGAACGCGCCCGCATGCTGCGCCAGCATGGAATGCGCCGCCGCTACTACCACGACGAAGTTGGCTGGAACACCCGCCTCGACGGATTCCAGGGGGCTGTCCTCCAAGTCAAGCTCAAATACATTGCAGGATGGAATGAGGCGCGCCGTATTGTCGCCAAGCGCTATGACGTGCTCTTCCGCGACGCCGGTCTTGGCGAAGCCGGACCCTACCCGGTCCACGGCTTAGTTCTGCCCCGTGAGGTCCCGGGCTCCCACCACGTCTGGCACCAATACGTGATCCGCACCGCCCGCCGCGATGCCTTGCGCGATTTCCTGAGCGCCCGCAAAATTGGATCGGAGATTTACTACCCGGTCCCGCTTCACATGCAAGATGCTCTGAAGAGTCTGGGCTACAGCAATGGAGACTTCCCTGAAGCCGAGCGCGCCGCCCGCGAAGTCCTCGCTCTGCCCATCTTCCCCGAGATCACTGAAGACGAGCAGCAAACGGTTGTCGACACCATTGCCGGGTTCCTGAGCTAAGCGGGTGGCAAGGTTTCGCTATCCAGACGATAACGACCTCCGTGGTACATGTCTGGAAGGATATGTCGGAATAAATAGACAATCTTCATCCAGCCACTTGTTTCGATCAAGATTAGCGCACCCCAAAGATAACTATGCTTACCGCGATACCGGTCCTTCCAATGCCAAATAACGACGATATAGCTGTAGACAAAGGCAGGAAGAATCAACAGGACCGCAGCGGTTGCGCAGAAGGCACGTGCAAAATCTGACGTGAAGAACGCCACCAGACAGAATGGCAAGCCCACAAGCGCAATCCAGCCAAGGAGGCGAATCATTTCAAATCTCTTTTCCCAACTGTGGCTCATGCGAAAGATACTATCTCAGAAGTCATCTTTTAGTTCCCTTCCCGCTCATCCTGCGATGCCGTAGAATCGCCCTAAGCATGAAGTGTCCATATTGTGGATTCGGGCAGGATCGCGTGGTCGACTCGCGCGAGAGCAAAGAGGCTGATTCGATTCGGCGGCGTCGCGAGTGCGAGAGCTGCAATCGTCGTTTTACCACCTACGAGCGCATCGACGAAATTCCCTACATGGTGGTGAAGAAAGATGGCCGCCGCGAGCGCTTCGATCGGCAAAAAGTTCTCTCCGGCCTGCTCCGCGCCTGCGAAAAACGCCCCGTGCCATCGAGCAAACTTGAAGCCATCGTCGATGCTACTGAGAGCTTTTTGATCGATGCCCCCGAGCGTGAGCGCACTACCGCAGAGGTCGGCGAGCTGATTATGAATCACCTCAAAGGTCTCGACACCGTCGCCTACATCCGCTTCGCCAGTGTCTACCGCGACTTCAAAGACGTCCGCGAATTCAAGGAAGAGTTGGAAGGTCTGTTAGACAGCCACCGCACAATCAAGGGCAAGAAATGAAAGCCAGCTTCTAGCCACTAGCTGCTAGCTTTTCGGTGCCAAACTCAACCCAATCAAGGACGCTGAAGTGAGCAAGAACAAGCTAGAAGCTAGAAGCTAAAAGCTAGGAGCTGTTTGAATGACCCACAAAGTAACCCTGATCCCCGGCGACGGCATCGGCCCCGAAGTCACGCACGCCGTCGTCCGCATCCTCGAAGCCACCGGCATCAAGTGGGAGTGGGAGCGCTTCGCCGCCGGCGCCGAAGCCTTTGAAATCTTCGGCGAATACATCCCCGCGGATCTCAGCAAGTCCATCGAACGCAATAAGGTCGCGCTCAAGGGCCCCGTCACCACCCCCATTGGCGGTGGCTTCAAAAGCATCAACGTCACCCTCCGCAAGCAGTTCGACCTCTTCGCCAACTTTCGCCCCATCAAGAATCTTCCCGGCCTCGAATCCAAATGGCCCGGTGTCGACCTCATCATCGTCCGCGAAAACACCGAAGGAGAATACGTCGGACTGGAGCATGAAGTCGTCCCCGGCGTCGTTGAAAGCATCAAGGTCATCACCGAAAAAGGTTCGACCCGCATCGCTAAATTCGCATTTGAATACGCGCGCAAGCATGGCCGCAAAAAGATCCACTCCATCCACAAAGCCAACATCATGAAGTTGTCCGATGGCTTGTTTCTGCGCTGCGCCCGCAAGGTTTCCGAGGGCTTTCCTGAAATATTCTACGGCGAACACATCATCGACAACACCTGCATGCAGCTGGTCATGAATCCGTATCAGTACGACACCCTGCTGCTTGAAAATCTCTACGGCGACATTGTCAGCGATCTGTGCGCAGCTTTCGTCGGTGGCCTCGGTCTGGTTCCGGGAGCAAACCTGGGGCATGAGTGCGCCATCTTCGAAGCCGTTCACGGATCGGCCCCCGACATCGCCGGCAAGGACGTAGCCAACCCCACCGCCCTGATGCAATCGGCCGTCCTCATGCTGCACCACCTCAACGAGGAAGCTGCCGCCATCAAGGTTCAAAAAGCTCTCGAAACCGTCTACGCCGAGCGCAAAGCCCTCACCCGCGATGTCGGCGGTAGCGCAGGAACGACACAGTTTGCCGACGCCGTTTTGGCGGCGATGGGATAGGTCCCGGCACACACCCATACAGGAGCTGCACCGGATGCACTACCTCTTGTTCTACGAAGTGAATGACGACTACATTCCAAGGCGCGCGGAGTTTCGCAATGCGCACTTGGAAATGGCATGGCAGGCAAGTGAGCGCGGCGAACTAGTTCTGGCCGGGGCGCTCGCGAATCCCATAGACGGCGCCGTACTGCTGTTCAAGGGTGACTCCCCGGAAGTCGCGGAGAAGTTTGCGAACGCCGATCCCTATGTCACCAACGGCATTGTCAAGCGCTGGTACGTTCGCGAGTGGACAACCGTGGCGGGAGAAGGCTGCACGTCACCCAAACGGCCGTCGGCAACGTAGTCGGCAAGCTGACGACTCGTTGGGCTTTTCGCATGGTTCCGTCTTGCAGGAAATAAGACCGCAGAACCCGTCCTCCTGTACACTGGAGTGTTC
>Ga0137379_10001002_pt1 | contig 25567 bp, 17 predicted proteins | sample SagtaG_18_FD_104812 | JGI IMG/M metagenome (GOLD analysis project Ga0137379, IMG submission 104812) | Vadose zone soil microbial communities from Sagehorn Ranch, Mendocino, California, USA - Sage2_L_80_16 metaG | ecosystem: Environmental > Terrestrial > Soil > Vadose zone | place: USA...
CGTGCCGACACTCTTGATATAGACGAGGCCAGTGGTAATCGCCGAAGCAACCAGGTCATTCAGGACGATGTCGAGTCGTAGTCGCGGTGACACGCCGTATGCGGTGGCGTTTCTCATGAATGTGGGCGAGAACCCGTCGCTTGCGAGAAGCGCGATGTCCCGCTCAGCAAGAACTTTCGATTCGCCGTACGGAGTGACAGGATTCAGTTCGGAAGTCTCATCGAGGAAGTCATCGCCGGCCGCACCGTACGTGCTGCACGATGATGCGAAGACGAAGCGACCCACACCACTCTGCTTGGCGAGTTTGGCGAGTTGCACAGACGCGAGGTGGTTGATGTCGTAGGTGAGTTGGCGGTTCAGATTTCCCAGCGGATCGTTGGACAATGCAGCCATATGCACGACCGCGTCGAAGCCTGCGAGATCGCTCGTTGTGAGGTCGCGGAGGTCCTTCCGAACTTCGGGAAGGCTCGGCGCGTCATCACCAAAGCCGCAGTTCGAAAAGAGTTCCGTGTCGAGGCCAACAACCTCATGGCCTGCGACGCTTAGAACCGGCCCTGCCACCGCGCCGATGTAACCTCTATGACCAGTTAGAAGAACCTTCATAACTCAACTCTCATCTCTTTGTGAAATCGCCTGAAGCCGCCGGCAATTTCCGTTTGCAGCCTTCGCCAACCAACATCTTTCGTGGAGAAAGCCTAATCATAAATTGCCGGCAGCCAATGGAAGAGGCTTCCACACGAATTACCTACACTAACGTTACGTTGCATTCGGTACTCTTGCTGCCGGCTATATCGGCCGGGACTCGATGTGCGCAAATCTTCTCTTAAGCCTGAGGAAGGGAGACTCCAAGACCACGTAGGAAGTGGACGCCAGGATCACTGTGATCGCCAGGGCCATGATCGGCCGTAGCGCCAGTTGAATAAAAGCACTGTGGACCGGAATCAATATGTTCGACAAGACGTTCCCCAGCGCATGATAGACGTACAGGCCGTAAGAAATCTTACCCAGATAACACAATGGTCGCGGCATCCTGAGACCGATGCCAAGCATCGCGATCATGAGGATCGTGCAGCTGATTGCCACAACCGGGAAACCCAAAAGTGTAGGAACCCATTCCAGCCGCTCGGGTTCGTGGATCTTCCAGTAGTTCGCAACTAGTGCGAGAGGCAGGCTGCCCACTAAAAGCATGCCAATGCGCCGACCAATGCTGAGTTTAGGCAGGGTGCCATGCAACATGACGGCGACGAGAATTCCTGCGGCGATTGGATCGAGTCTTCCCAGGGTGTTGCACCAGACAGAATTCATGCCACCATGAAGAGCAATCATCGTGATCCGCGTCAGGTTCGAAATAGCGAGCATCCCGATGGCCGCAGATGCCAGACTGCCACGAGACAGATTGCGCACGACGGGCGGCCAAACGAGATAGAACTGTTCTTCGATCGAGACCGTCCAGAGCGGTCCTATGATCGAATGGATTGGCCAACCCCATGCAATTACGCTCCAGTTTCCCGCTAAGAACACAAATGCTGTCGCCTGACGCCAGGTGAAAGCATGATCCGGGTTGAATACGGGAATAAGAGCCAGTCCTATATAGAAGAAGTAGAGAGGCCAGATGCGCAAAATGCGACGAAGGTAAAAACCTTTGACATCCAGCGCGCCGGTAACTTCTTTTTCCCGCAGTAACAGCTCAGTGATGAGATACGCGCTGAGGACAAAGAACAGATCAACGCCAAAGACTCCACCCTCAATGAGACCGGTTGCAGCGAGCGCAACCGCCTTTGGAATTCCATGCTGCACATAGAAGTCCATAGGATGATTAAAGTGGAAAAGAAAGACCCCGAAGAAGGCGAAGAACCGCAGTACGTCAAGTTCGGGTCGGTAGAAGGACCGCTTTGCTGCAGTCGTTTCTGGATTGGCAGAGAGCGCTGCTGTCACCATAGAAAAGCAAGCCTCATTGAGAAACTCAAAGTGCAACTAGGGATGGCGCTAAGATGCTTTCGTAACAACCCGATCACCCGCGGCGGCGACTAGCAGCCCGCTCTCACAAAGGATGTCGGCAGCGGCAGAGATGGACGAGAAGGATATTCCAGATAACTCGGCGATATCCAGAAGCGAGTGTTTTCCGTCAGAACAATTCAAGACCCAAAGGCGCGCGTTAATCTCCGGGCCAATCGCCACGCCTCCACCAGATCGATAGAGGTTCCGCTTGCCGAGCTGAGGTTCGCAAAATGGATTGAGGTTCTGGTAGGTGCGATTGTTCTCCAGCACGTCAATGAGAGCAACGCATGTGCGAAGAGACGCCGCCAATTGTGCGGGGCGGATGAAATCGAGATTATCAGCGGAAGTATGGTACTCCGGAAATGTTCCCCAAACACTACGCATCAGGCAGCCAACAGGAAGATTGAATCCGGGCGAGCAGTACTGTCGCTCGTCGTAGCCATAGGGTGAAAATTCCAAAATATCGAAGGGCCCGTTTTGTTGACGAAGGATATGGGCCATCGCTTTATCCACTTCCGCATTGCCTTGTCGGCTTTTCTTGTAGTGAAATCCGCCGGCGTCTCCTAATCCCGTGAGAACGAGCCCGTTTCGAATGCGCCCGACCATATCCCGGTTGCGAGATAGCCACGTGATCGCGCCGATTGTTCCGGGAAGAAAAAGAAAGCGATACGAATAGTGGTGTTCGCGTTCGGCAAGAATCTCTGCCAGAGCCGTGGCCACGGCCAGCCCGGATAGGTTGTCATTGGCCAGAGAAGGATGGCATGCGTGAGTCGAAATCAGTACTTCATCGGCCCAAACACCGGGTAGATAGCATTCGGCATAAGTCAGGTTACCGTCTGCGAGCCTGGAATCAATGCATACCTCGTAGTCTCCATCCTGCAGCGCCAACATCTGGTTGTGTGACATGCAGAATCCCCATGTCTCCTTGTAGTAAGAGGTGCGATAGGGAATCCAATCCGGGCGCTCAGGAATCGTGAACAAGTGTGGCTTGAGTTCGGCCAGTGAAATTGTGGCGTGCACTGGAATGCTGTAGTTCACCACGTGAAGATTGGAACACTGAAAGTCCAGGATCCGTGTCCCATTCGAATCCTTGATATAGGCGTCGGAGATATTCCACTCTTTTGGAACGGTCCAATCAAAGACTTCCATGCCAGTTGGAACGTCACTGAATTGAATCGGGATTCGCCGATGAATCCGCTCCAGCGTCTGCCGAATACCGTCTCCCGTGATACTGCGGCAAATTGGGTAAAGCTCCGCCGCGAAGCGGTGCAGATCCTCGCCGATCCTTTCCTGATCGCTACTTTCGAATTCTTTCAGTATGCCCATGCGTTTTTCGAAGCCCTCGGGGTCTGTCGCGTCATTCGAAATCGGGATAGTTTCGGTCGCGTTCGGACATTACTACAGGCTGCGCCGGCCACTTGATCTGAAATGCCGGATCATTCCAGCGAACCCCGCGAGAGAATTCTGGAAAGTAGAAATCAGTCATCTGGTAAAAGACTTCCGTCTGGTCTTCAAGTGTAATGAGGCCGTGTCCGCAACCCTCCGCCACGTACAGCATGTGGCGGTTGGCCGCAGTGAGTTCCACACCAATCCATTGCTTGAACGTCGGTGACTTTGGCCGCAGATCCACGACCACGTCGTAAATTGCTCCTTGCGTGCAGCGAACCAGCTTTCCTTCCGGATGAGGCTCGGCCTGGTGATGCACACCGCGCAACGTTCCTTTCTTCTCATTGAATGCGATGTTACACTGCACCGTCACTGCCTTCAGCCCATGTTGCTCAAACTCGTGCTGACACCATGACCTGGCAAAGAATCCGCGCTCGTCCCGCATTGGCTCCAGATGAATCTCGAAGACGCCCGGCAGTTTCGTTTCAATAAAAATCATCTAGATTGCGCTCGCGCTTTCTCGATCGAAGGGGTCGGCGGAGCGTCGGCTAATGCCGCTTCGCCATTCAGCTCAGAATGCACCTGCGAACTCTGATAAGTCTTCTGGGCCGCAGCATCCGCGTTTGGTGACGACTTTCGTGAAAGCCTTTGGACCAGGCGATACAACAAAGTGCGGTTAGGGTAAGGATTGAGCATTTCTTCAACCAGCTCCGGTTCACCTTGAGGAGCGTCAAGAAAGCAGTTCTGTAGATCTTCGCGGCTTTCAAACGCTTGTGGAAAGTAGGCAATTAATTGATGCTGCGTTACCGGTGGTCTTTCCGCTAATTCTTGGCCTGAAAGTTGCGCCGCGAGAGCGCCCGCCAAATCGTGCCCTTTGCCGAGTCGGAGGTGACAAGGTGGCGCGGAACGCGGATTCATCTCGATCAGGTATGCTGCATTGCTTCCTTCTTCAATCACGAAATCGAGCCCGAAGAATCCAGAGAGCCCTAGTCGTAACGCAATTCTCTCTGCTGCGTAGGTCATTTCGGCATTGTCGACAAGGCGAACAACGCTCGCGGGGCCGGTCAACCCTTCAGAGCTGATCACTTCGACCCCAATGGACGCAAGCACATGACCTTTCCAGCAGACCGCTGCGCAATTCGACGGGCGCCCATGAATGTAAGACTGCGCCATGACCGCATGCTTCGAACGATTCCACCAGGGCCGCAACCAATATGGGTCTTGATTGACGACAAGTCGCTTGATAGCCCGAGGCAACCGGAACATCTGTGCCAACTGAGTGAAAGAGTGTTGAGCTTCATCTGCAGACTCTACAACTTTCACACCGCCGCCACCCCAGGTTCCATCTACCTTCAGAACACTGGCTGACAAATGCAGCTTCCACCAGGAATCGATATCCTCCGCAGCGTTAATGCGACTCATACTCGGCACGCGCACACCCTCTTCACGAGCCAGAGCGAGCAGTTCGTAGCGCGAAGAAACAAGGGGATAGCTGGTGGGCGACCCCAATGACCGCTCGATGAGCGCCATCATCCGGGTCCCCGCACTTCCGCGCGATTCCGACAGCGCGTACAACTCGTGGAGATGGCCGACGCTCCGGTCGCATGCGGGAATGATCATGTCCGGGTCCACTGCCTCAATTGCAGCGGCAATCGACTCCAGAGGTCCTAGTCCGCTGTAGCGAAATGTTCGATTTACGGCGTGCGTCTTCGCCAGAGAATGGCCAGGCATAGGACAAACGGCAGATACCTGACAACCCGCATCCGCGAGGCTGATTGCAAGTCGCGACGCCAGTGCCCACCGATGAGTATCGGTCAGCAGAACCTTTGTACGCGCAGCCCCAAGGGCTTCCGATTTGATCTCGTTCATGGTGCTGTACAACTCATTTCGTCGGTGTCGCGCGCGATTTCGCATTTTTAAAATGCGGTGACGCGGTAATGGGCCCGATGAAATTAACGTGCGACAGTTTCCGGTTTTTCCTGCCGCGCTTCAGTTTCAGTGGGAGATGCATCCTTGCGCACCGCAAACCTGCGCGATGTGGTGCGAGTCAAGTGCTTGGAAAGCCGAGACGCCGCAAACTCCGCTCCGTATGCAAAACGAAGCATAGGTCCGAAAGTGTTTGCCGCTGTCACACCAACAAAATATAGATTCGGAACTGAAGACTCAAAATTTGCCGACAGGGCCGGTGTCTTATCTACACAGCGAATTTGAGAAGCAATGTCGGAATCAAGAAAAGTAATTCGATTCAAATCGGCCTTGTAGCCAGTTGCCGCGATGACGTGATCGGTGTTGAGCGTCTTCCTGGCGCCTGTGTTGTCCGTCAGGTGGATGGAGATTCTTCCGCTCTCCACAGATGCGCTTTCAATGGACGCACCGAGATGAAATTCTACCTTGCCAATCACCTGTTCCTTTGTGAACCAGCACGGAGCAGGACCAAGGATGCGACGCACTTTATCCAGGCGAAATTCCTCCGGCATCATCCGAAAAACGAGGGGAAGCCTTGTGCACCAAAACAACTTCCATCCTGGGCCTATGCCTGTAACCGGAGTTCGCAGACGGTCGAGCCAGGATGGATTGAGGTTGTCGGGCGGGTCGTGAAAGCGGATCCTGGGTACGCGCGCAACAACCTGGACAGAAGAATCGGCTTGATGAAGCAATGCCGCCAAATCGATTGCCGACGCGCCTGCTCCCACGACGGTCACATCGCGTCCTCTGAATTGATCAACGGGGCCGTGCTGCGAACTATGCGACAAACGATTCTTTGGTAGTTCAGCCAGTTCGGTTGGTATATGGGCAAAATAGGTAAGGCCGACTGCGACCACAACACGCCGGGCGGAAAAGACTTCTCCGCTATCCAGGGTGGTCTGAAATCCTGATTGCGCGCGCTGAACACGAGTAACCCGATTTTGTTCGAGTTCCGGCACGAATCTCTTTTGGAACTCCACACCGTAAGCGGAGAACACCTCGAGTGGAACCGGCAAACCGATGTCGGCATAGGGAATCCCTCGCTCCAGGCAATAGGCTTTCAGTGTGAAGAACGAACCGGGGTCGTAAAGTGAGGAAGCAAATCCTTCGGATTTCAAGCGCATTCCCCCGGGCATATGCTGCCGCCAAAATTCCATCGGGCTGCCAAAGATCCGAAAGTCAACTCCAGCCGCTTTCAGATGAGCAGCGATGGAGAGGCCATAAGGTCCAGCTCCTACGATAGCGACGTCACAATTCTTCATTCCAGTTCCTCGTCTGAATTATTAAAGCTCAGCGTATGCTTTTCGAAGTCCCTGTCGAGACCGCTTGTCAAACGCGCGTTGGTATGCTGCCAGCAACCCCGCTACCGAGTATTCCCAGGCGAGGTGCTGCTCAACTCGGCTGCGACCGAATTCTCCCATTCTGCGTCTCTCATCTGGTCGATCGAGCAACCAAAGAACCTTGTCAGAAAAGTCTGGAATTTGGTTCTGGTTATCACAGTAAACAGCCGCATCCCCAGCACTGAAACGCCCCTCTTTCAGATCGAACTGCACGATCGGCTTTCCCAGCGCCATATACTCCATGATCTTGATCATCGTCGAGATGTCATTCATCGCGCATGGCTTATCCGGATTGACGCAAACATCCGATGTGGAGAGCACTTCAAGCAATTCCTTGTCAGGTACACGGCCCGTAAAGTTGACAGTCTCTTCAAGCTGCATCTCTTTCGCCATCTGGCGCAAGCTCGCTAACCCAGGGCCACCGCCGACACAAGTAAAGTGAACATCCGTGCGGCCACGCTTCTTGATGGTCAGAGCAACATCGAGCAGAATATCAAGGCCTTCCTGAACGCTCATTGTTCCCACATACCCAACGAGATATTGCTTCCCGTATTTGAGCGATGGCACCGTCGGGACCAGTTTGAAAGTCGAAAGATCGGGGCCATTCCGAACCACAAACACATCTTCGGCAGCGAGGCCGCCACGGCCCACCGCAAGTGCCTTGTAGCTCTCGTTGGTAGCCATGGCCACGTCGGCTACACGAAAGGTCATCTTTTCAAGCCACACTTGGATCTTGTAGAAGGCATCGCGTCTCTCATATTTCGAAAGATAGAGTTCCGGATTAGCATCGTGGTGATCAAAAATGTACTTCACTCCGAAGAGCTTGAATAGGAGTGCGACCAGAAAGATGTTATCGGGAGGATTGCATCCTTGTATTACGTGGAAGCCGCGCGTAAGGAATATCCACCACGAGTACAGGCACTCCCAAAAGAGAGCCCACCCATATTCCCTCAGATAGCCGAACGGAGTATTCCCCTCCTTGGGCATGGGATGCCGGTAGATATGAACACCTTCCAACACCTCATGGTTCCGCGTGTAGCCCTTGCCCCGCGGAGAGAGCACCGCAACCTCGTAGCCGGCATCCCTCAATGCACATGCCTCTTTCCACACGCGGCTATCAAAGGGCACGGGGAGGTTTTCAACGATGATCAGAATCTTCTTTTCCACGACTTCTCTCATTTCAAAGTGACTTGTACAGTCCTGCAAGCGCGCAAAGCATTGTCGCCTGGCCCCAGTGCAGTGTTGGGGTTTTGTTGACAATCAAACCCGAATAGCGGCGGTAGTAGAAATAGCCGGTCTTGTCCTGCATGTTGTCGATGGTCCACTGCGCGATCTTCATCGCCAACGGAAGGCTCGCAGCATCTTGATCCTGGAAGAAGACAAGTGTGTCGATAGCCTGCGAGCTGCATTGGATATCGAAGGGCAAGGTCTTATGGTCGTAATATCTCGGCGCTCCATCAGATAGAAAAAAAGTAGTTTTCCAGTACTCGTATCCGCGGGTCATGTTTCCGTGAAAGGTCTTGTCTCCAGAGTTTTCCTCGAAATATTTGAAGCAATCCAGAACATATGCCGAATGGAAGTTATCGACCCAATGCAGGTTTTCCTTTTCTCCGTAGTACCACGAACAATCTGGCCTTTGATGCTGAGCGGTGTATTGAATTGCCTTTCGTGCTAAGGAAAGAAAAGCGTCGTTGCGGGTAATTGCATAGGTCCGGACCAGCAAGCTCGCTCCCAGCGTATTGGCGTTGTGAACCTGGCAGTCCAATCCTGGAACATAGGTAATGCAAGCACCCTCGCCGTCAGGAAATGCGTGAAGATCCCGAACAATATGCTCACACGCACTTGCCGCGACCTGCAGGTAGCTCTCGTCATGGAAGTGTTCGTAAGCATCCAGAAATGCATGCCCAATCAACGAAGTCCAAACGACAGTGGGCACGCCCTTGGGCAGGTAGAACCCGCGGGATTGGTAATCGAAGTGATTTCCCCAGCAAGCCCCGTTGTAGCCTTTGGATTTGTGATCGAACAGCCACTGAAGCGCAAATCTCGCCTTGTCAGCCCATACTTCGTCGTCGGTTGCGTCATGGAGACGCATGAATCCGCGCGCCAGAAACGCCATCCCTTTGGACGAATGCGCCGCGGGGATTCCAAGCACCGGACGTAGATTCAAAGGAAACCGTCTCACTCCCTGCTGGAGAACTGTCCTTAGAAACCTCGTTTCGAATGTCAACGGACGCACAAAGGCGCTGAGTCCGTCGAAGGTGTCGTACCCTCGGTAGTCATTTTCTTCCAGCCAGCGAGAAAGCCGCAGAATGGACTCGAGGAGGCTGTCTTTGAACGCGGAGGTCGCGTCCGAAACCTCGCTCAGTTCACCAACAGATGCCTTCGTACTTCCCATTCCCACTCCTTCCTTCGATGACTCGAACGAAATCCACGAGTTGCTGCTCCTCTCGCAGTTGTTCAGGCACACGCTTGAACTCAGGGTCATTGTTGCCGATAACGATTGTTTGGCCGTGCTTCAAAACGGACTCTGCATCGCTGACCATGAGCCTTGCAATATGCGGAATATGGTTGAGGATAAAATCCCGATTCGCGCCGACCAGGCTGGCGATATTCACGTTCTTGTCATAAATACGCAGGTCATAACCCTTGCCAACGAGTCGTTCTATCACTTCGATCACCGGACTTTCTCTAAGATCGTCTGTGCCTGCTTTGAAACTGAAACCAAGCACGCCAACCTGGTTGTGACCCTTGTCCATTATCATCTGCAGGCCTCGCGCGATCTGCAAATCATTGCTTGGCAATATGGAAGTGAGAATCGGCAGCTGCAGATCGTAGACCTTGGCCTGATAGGACAGGGCTCGCAAATCCTTGGGCAAACATGAACCACCGAATGCGAAACCCGGCTTTAGATATGCGGAAGAGATGTTGAGCTTCCGATCCTGACAGAAGATATCCATCACTTCGTGAGCATCAATCGAAAAGGACTTGCATAGATTGCCTATTTCGTTGGCAAATCCAATCTTCAGCGCATGCCAGCAGTTGTCGACGTACTTGATCATTTCCGCCGTCTCTAGATCTGTTCTGACCAGCGGCGCATCGAGTTTACCGTAGAGCTCAGCCAGCATCTCGCCGCTCTCTCGATCAAACTCTCCGATGACGGTCTTCGGTGGAGAACGGAAGTCCTTCACGGCCGACCCTTCCCGCAGGAACTCCGGATTATTGCAGACGCCAAAGTCGACGCCGGCTTTTTTCCCTGACGATTGCTCCAGGACGGGAATCACGATTTTTTTCATTGTGCCAGGCAGGATCGTACTGCGAATAACGACGGTGTGGCGTGCGGCTTTATCTCTCAGCGCCTCGCCGATCTGTTCGCAGATCCGTCGAATGTATCTCAGATCAAGATTGCCGTTGACTTGGCTGGGTGTTCCAACGCAGACGAAAGACAAATCTGTCTCATGAATCGCTTGGCTGGAATCCGATGTAGCGCGAAGACGACCGGCTTGAACACATTCGGCAATGATTTCGCTTATGTCTGCCTCGACGATGGGAGATTGGCCACGGTTGATCAGGTCCACTTTCGTTGGAACCGGATCGACCCCTAATATCTGATGACCATCATTTGCGAGGCAGCCCGCTGACACGGTGCCGACATAGCCTAAGCCAAAAATGCTGATTTTCAAGGTGCTATTTCTCCTGGCTGCAGCAAATCCGATCGATCCTACAAGGGCATTGTTCCCTGGCCACCATCGGCGTAAATCTGCAACCTTGGTTTGGAAGCTTGTCGCCCAAATCTTCCCCTAAGGGGGTCGCGAGGGCCTTCGTTCAATGAGGTGGTTCCGATCCCGCTGTCGGCAGCTCTTTGTTCAGCCCGAATGCAGTCGACAAGTTCCTGAAATCCCTTTCCGAATCAATTCTTTGAAAATCCCCTGCAATGATAACTTGCCTCTCCTTTGTCAAACAGAGATTCACTTTTGCACTGGACTCGACTCCTTTACCGCGAGCGGCATCATTCCAATTTCGTCAGCATCACCCTCGTATTCAGTTTGTGAGAACAGCACTGGCTTTCGCGCGTCAAGCCGAAACAGGACGTGGTCCAGCTTCTTTGCAAAGCGCCATCTGATTTTTCGTAGCACGTGCTGCACTGGCTTGACTGCTATCCAGCCGAAACATTTCTCAATCCAGGTGTATTTCCAGGAAAGCTCAGGTGTCCCCAGCGGTTCTCCAAGTTCTTCAGCAAGAAGACTAGCTTCTTTCACGATGTGCGATGTTTCCGGATAGAAGTAGAACAAAGAATCTCGCAGAAACCGCAGACAGGCAGCTCGGACCCTCGCATCTTCTCCCAACGAACGCAGATACCGAATATGCAGCAGCATCGAGCGCCAATGGGCCTCGATCTTTTCCGGGAATCGACCCACGTAGCTCAAGCTGTCGAACCGGAAGGAACGGTAATAGACTTTTGCGTCTCCAACAAAACGGACGCCGTTACTGGCGAGCAGGACCCGGCAGAAATATTCGCCATCATCGTCGCCAAGCAAGCGCACGTCCCAAAGCCCAGCCGCTTCTGTCAACTCGCGGCTTACGAGCCATGTTGCAGTCTGCATGTAGACGTTCTGCTCCATCTTGCGCAAGAGCCATTCTTTGGGAGACAAATCGCTCCATAATGCAGACGGAGCGAACTTCGCAGTGAGAGGCCGGTACATGAAGTGCGCCCATGGCGAGGACAAGAGTGCTCGGGGGCTCAGGCCCTGCAGCACGAGTTCCATCTGCTTGGCAATCTTGTCGGGATCCAGGAGGTCGTCCGCGTCAAGCCACTGGATGTAGTCACCATGACAATGGGAGAATGCACTGTTCCGTGCGGCAGAAGCTCCTTGATTCTTTTGCACGATCACGCGCACGCCTTTGGATTCAAACTCCCGAGCAACCGCCACCGTTGAATCGCGCGATCCATCATCGACAACGATGATCTCGGTTCGCGGGTATGTTTGCGCAATTGCCGAGCGAATTGTGCCTCTAATCCATTCCTGAGCGTTGTATGCCGGTATGAGTATTGACACCAATGGAAGATCGCCGGAGAACTCCGGCTCACAAGATGGAGATTCCTTTGCAGGTGCAGTATCGATGTCCTCGGGCACGCCAACGGAAGTTTGCTTGCCCGATCGTGTCATCTCGCCCAAGAGTCCCGCGATTTGAAGGAGCGGAGCAAAGCCACCATGAAGTATCACCACCAAGCCAAGATATGAAATCGATACGAAGGTCAAGACAACTCCAATTCGAATCAAAGCTCCAGCAACACCAGTCATCTCGGTAAGAAGTGGAATCCGCCCCAGCAAGAGTGCGATACCGGCAACTGTGACGAGTGATGCAGCAACGTACCTCCACACCGCAGAGAGAACAGCAAATATATCCAGGCGAACGGGTCTTCCCGCATACCAGATCGCCGGAATCGTAAGAATCCAGAAAGACGCGCTCCATGCAGTCGCAATTCCCACCGGCCCCCATCGCAGGCAGCCGATGAAGAGTAGACAGGTCGCAACAAACTCGACAATCGCCCACCGAAACCACCGATCCGCTCTTCCGACCGAGAGATGGATCCAGCCGTGGGTGCAGTACAGGACCATGATGCCAATACCAGGCCCGAAGTAGGTGAAGATACGGCCTGCCGGTCCCCACTTCGGTCCCAGCAACACAAAGATGAGGTCTTTGCCTGCGAGCGTCAGACCGGATCCGATTCCCATGCCTACGAACGCCATGACCGCCAGCGTGTCGAGAAGATAACGTTTGTATAGCTGGGGATCCTTCCGAACGCGACTGAGAGCTGCGACTACCACGACCGCAATGGAAGCGACCAGTTGGTTGGCAGAGAGCGCGAACAGATCATAAGCCTTCTTGTAGAAACCAAGAGACTGAGCGTCGAAGCGCCAACCGACGAGCAGGTTATCGGTATTGCGTGACAGGTAATTCACGCCGAAGTTGCCATAAGTGTTCAACGCGAACCGCAACATTGGACCTGTACCCTCGACGACCCGCGGAAGGCCCGGTCTCCACCGACAGAGGATGAAAGCCCCAATACTCGTGCTTACTGGCAGGGCTACGACTCCCGCCACCAATGCCCAATATCCCCATCCAAGCCACCCAAGCAATATGGACACAATTACGGAGACACAACGGGCACAAATGTCATTAATCGAAACATGCGTGAAATGCATTGCCCGCTTAAGCAGAGCCAGATGCACTGTCGATAAGCTGGTGGCGAAGATTGTGAAAGAGATTCCGACAGCGACGCGCTCAACCAGCGCATCGTGATAAAACCTCGCCAATAGCGACCCAGCCTCTGCGAAGCCTATTGTCAGCAGGATGCCGCAGCCCATGCATATCCAAAAGAGAGAACTTGCTAAGGCATGATCCATCTCTTCCTGCTGGATAATCGCTTCAGTGATTCCATTGAAACCGAAGTTGGCAAACAGAAGGCTGAAGGTCGTGACCATGGCAACCAGGCCGAAGTCCTTGGGTGTCAGCAGACGCGCCAATACCATCGTGGCAAAAACCTGGACCGCCAGCGTAACCATTCCGGCGAACAGCGTTGCGCCCGCACCACGAACGGCAAGTCGGCGCAGCTTTCCATATCCGGGTTCAAAAGGAGGCACAAAAGTGCCATCCGTACTAAAGGGCTTCAACCTGACTCCTCTTTTGACTCTTGCCTGACTGTCCATGACTTCAATAGCAGCCATTCGTGCGCGCCTTTTTCATTGCGTTTGCCGGCCTTGTGAATTTCCCGTAGTCAGAGCGCGGAGGCTGTTCCGTCGGCTGTCGCTTTTTACGAGTTCTCTTAAGTGTTTATATCGAGTTCTGTTCTCCATTCGGGGCAAATCCCAGCGTCAGCCAAACCGTAGTACCCGACTTTTGGATGCTTTGGTTTGCTGGCGAAGGAGAAGAAGAACTGAACCATCGTAATCGGTTCGGATTTCCGGAGTTCCTAAGTTGTTCCTTTTTCCTGAAACCACAATTAAATTCAATGACTTGGCTTATTTCATTTCGAGATAAGTTGAGCGTCCATCTCGACAAGAAATGATGGAATCAGCCCCTTCGAGTATTGCACCTGTCTCGTATCGAGCGGTAAAATTATATGCGGTACTTCCTTTTCGAATTGACCCCAAATACATGGGACGGATCGCCAAGATCAGTCACATGAAAATGGCACATAAGTAACCTACCCATGTGACCTATGTCATCGTAGGCAAGAAACTAAAGGGGTAGACTCCTTGTGTATCGACCGGTGATCCACCGGCCGTTTGGGTAAATTCCTTGCCCAGACGAACGAAGATCGGGCCCTCTGGTTGCCACAAATGGAGGAATGCTTTGCTGCGAATCTACTCATTTCGTGTCTCTCTTCTAGTCGCACTGCTGTGTTTTGCAGGAATCTCCTACGGACAGCAATGGTCTGGTGTTCTTAGCCCCTCTCGCGCGACCGACTGGTCCCAGGCAGGAATTCCTGGTGGCATCCCGTCGGCTTCCTGGACCCAGTGCGGACCGACAATTGCCCCATATTCGGGGAGTCCATCGACGATTATCAACGCGCTCAACCATACCGGTACGGGATACACATCCTGTACAGCAAATCAGTACATTCAACTTGGTGCCGGAACCTTCAACCTCAGCGGATCCATTCGTTCCGTCGGTGTAAGCAATACTGAACTTCGGGGCATGGGCGCTGACCAGACGCATCTCGTGTTCAGCGCGGTATCCACTTGCCAAGGTGGCAATGGCACTTGCCTGGTCGGTTTTGAAAGCTCCGACGGAACCTACGCTGGCCAGTCGATGAGTCCTTTCAGTTGGACCTCGGGGTTCGCCAAGGGTTCGACCTCGATTACCCTGAGCAACGGCGCGAATATCAAAGCCAATTCGACCATGCTGGTTCTCGATCAATGCGACACCGGATACAGCGGTGCTCCATGCGCCGGTTCAGCCGTCGATAACGGCGGTTTCTTTGTCTGCAGCGACTCGTATTCCACAAGCGGGCCGACCGGGTGTTCGGCAAGCGGTCCGGATACCGGATTTGCTCGCCCTCATCGCTATCAAATGGAGATCGTCCAGGCGACAGCTTGCAGCCCATCTTGCGGCAGTTCGGGAACTACGACCGTCACAATCACCCCGGGCCTGAGACATCCAAATTGGTCATCCGGCCAAACACCTCAAGTCTGGCTCGTGCAACCGGCAAATAACGTTGGATTCAAAGATTTCTCAGTCAACGGCGCGGGGACTTCGAATACAGCTGGGGTATCTTTTAACAACACTTCCAACTTTTGGTGCTCTGGCGTCGCAATACTCAACCCTTACAACATCGGCATTTTTGTCTTACAGAGCGTTCATGGTCAGATAGAGAACAACTACATCTACAACGCCGGACAAAACCTCAACTACTCCGACTCAGTTGGCATCAAGTACAACGGATCCAACAACCTTTTCCAGAACAACATCATTGAAGCTTCACACGCATCTTTCATGGCAGAAGGTCCGGCCAGCGGAACTGTCGTTGCCTACAATTTCACGATCAACAGTTACACATACAACGACTTCATGTACGGAAGCATCTGGCAGCATTCAACCGGGGATGATTACGAGCTTTACGAGGGCAACGTTGCCAACCAGATGCAGATGGATAACATCCACGGGTCGCACCTCTCTGAAACGTTCTACCGCAACTTCTTCACTGGATGGGAATCTTGCGCGAATGGACAATGCGGAAGCTACCCGGCAAAGACTGTCAGTACAACCGCGATCGTCGATGCCAGTAACGACCGTTATGGAAACTTCGTAGCCAACGTGCTCGGAACGCCACGCTTCACGACAACTTACACGTCCACTTCGAGCAGCTATATGGCTAACGCTTCCGCCTTTGTTCTCGGCGGCGGCAACCAGGGAGGAGCAGTTCCAATTCCTTTTGATACCATCGTGGGCGCCACATCGCTACGCTGGGGCAATTACGATACGGCAAGTGCAGCAGTTCGGTGGAATACAAGTGAAATACCAACTGGAATCTCGCTGTATTCCAGCACGGTGCCGACATCTACCTGCACCATTTCAGCAGCCTGCCCGGCATCCTTCTACTTGTCGGCACAACCGTCCTGGTGGCCATCGTCGATTCCCTTCCCGGCTATTGGACCCGATGTGACCGGCGGGAATGTAGGACAGGTTAGCGGTGCGCTCAACACCTCCGGACATCAGAGCGGAAATGCGGCTATCAACGGCACAACCTATTCAGGCGATACCGTCACGACGGCGTGGGGTGGACATATCAATGCAATCCCGGCGATGGCTTGCTATCTGGCCAACATGGGTGGATTGCCAGACGGATCGGGTAGCGCGCTCGCCTTTAGTGCGGCCAACTGCTATCCGAACTCAGCAAGCGCCCAGCCACCAGCAGCAGCACCACCAGCTCCATCCAACCTTTCCGGTACTGTGGTGCAATAACACGGGAAAGAGAACACCAACTCTCGGGCGAGAATTCGAATCCCTTCCGCAACAGCTCTGGTCGTCCGAGAGTTGTTGCGGAAACCTTCAGAATCCTATTTAGACAACCTAGGCGCGCAGATTTTCCGCAATGCTTGAACGACTGGCAGAATCTGCGCCCCTGAGCCCACTGCATATTTCACGACTTCCTCGAAGAACTCGGGCGTGCAACCGTACGGACTTGGCTGCGAGGATATGTCATGAGTCGCAAAGATGATCCAACCTCGCAACTTCTTATTCTCCTCAATCAGATCCTTTATTGGTTGAATGTTCCCCTTCACCTTCTCCAGAAAATAAGCAGACAACTGATTGAGATCGGTTCTGCCGGCGTTGTACGTTTGACCACCAGCCCGGCAACACCGAAAATACTTGGCGGTTGCGCGCTTTGTCAGCGGTCGTGGCTCGCTGATTGGATAAGAGAAGGACTCGAACTCGCTCCCGGGAACGAACTCCTTCAGAGCGGCTCGATTGCGGTTAATCGACTCTTCAAAGTCTTTCGTCTCTGTTTGCCAGGAATGGCAATGTGAGTATGTGTGACAGCCCAGTTCATGCCCCTGCTCCAACGCCGTCTTGAGATCTTCCGCGAAAAATAACTGGCCCGATGGGGAGTCCTTGCCAAGTAGTCCAAGCGCTGTGTAGTAGGTGCCGGAAAGGTCAAAGCGTTTCAGAATCTCGCCGCCAACGTTAAGAGCTGTGCGTGGAAAGTCGTCAAATGTGAAAGAGATCATCGGCCGATCCAGACGGATATTCAGCGTTCTTCGGAAGAACGCGCGCGCCGATCTCCGTTCTATGTTTCGACGAATTCCCGCAAAAAGAAAACTCATTCTAATTCTTCTCTCGTACTGCCTCGATCGGTTTTACCGATGCCCGTGATTCTTCAGCACTCCTTGATTGTGCAGCAAGATACTCTTTCAATTGGTTTGCTACATCATTGGAAAACACGGCAGCTCCGGTCGCGTTCAGGTGTTGAGAGTTCTGAAAGTATTCCTTGCTCCCCGCATATTTCCAGTGACTGTAATCCCATAGCGGAATACCGTTTTGGTCTGCGAATTTGTGAAACCAATCGAAGATTTCCTTGCGGTTCCTGGTTAATGACTGCATTTCAATATATTCAGGAGAGTATACGAGAATCAGCTGAATCCCGTTTTGCCGGCACACGCGAATGAGTTCTTGTAGATCCTCAAGTCCGCCCGGCTCTATATCAAAGGTGACGCCATTTGGCCGGTCAGCTTTGAAACGATCGAAATCTTCTGTCCAATCCTTGGACCGAGGATTGAATCCTAGGAAATAATCTTCCCGCGGCGACCAGCCGAAGAAGCCCTTCAAGCCCGGAACCCACGTGAAGTTGATATCTTCAACGACGTAACCGTACAGGGGCAGATCGCGGCTTTTCCAGATATTGGGATTGATCTTCCATAGGGCGTCATAGAGATCACGATCGTAAAGATACGGAGTGTACGCTACTGGGTCGTACACCTCGCGGGTCTCGACAAAGGTGAAGGCATCAAGGTTATGGATCACAATCTCCGGTTTCTGGTTATGAGCAAGATATGCCTTGAGGGCCGCCACCTGTATGTCCGTCTGCGAACCGTTACGACCGAGATTGAATGCTGTCCGCCCGGTTGCTGCTGCAAGCAGCCGCGGGTCGTAGTGTGCAAGAGCTCGTGACGAGCCCGTAATGACCACCTGTGCGTTGACCTTGCCTTCCATGACCTGGTTCATCGCACCAAAACTCGAAGTCTTGATGCGTCTAAGGCCACTCGTGACGACTGCGTTCATGACGAAGCACAACACAACAATCAGTGTGAAGAAACTCGCGAGGTGTTGCAACGTTTTCAGCGTCCGGAGCGCCGACTCCTGCGCGCCGTCAAAGGTCATGGCGGCAGCCGTTGCCTCATTTCCTTCCCCCGGGACAGGAATCCCGGCATCGGTTTCGATGACTCGCTTCGAGTTGAATGTTTGAAGTGACATAGGCAAGGAGGACGCCGCAGCTCCTAAAATTGGAAATAAATGAACTGCATTTGCTTGTAAACGCCGAGCATCAAAACGGTCATGACAAAGCCCGCATAGAGCGCCCAGCGCGCGGGCAACGGCATCCTGCTCATCATGAACGAGATTGGCAGGGTGCTACTCAATCGCTGTCCGATTTCCAGCACCAGGAGCCCGCCAATGGCTGCAGGAAATTGTCGCAGCAAGAATTGCGTTGTGGCCACACTTTGGAAATTCCAGCCGGTTGCCAAATGAGTGAACACATACACCGCATCGCTCATGTTTCTCGCTCGAAAGACAATCCACGCGATGCATGTCAAGAGGAAAGTGGTCGATAGCATGATCGCCCTTCGGACCAGGGTGTCTTCTCCAATTCCTATGGCGCCAAACATGCGATCTCGCCAGCCCTTGGTGAGAAATCCAACGATCAAGTACACGCCGTTCAGGGCACCCCAGATTACATAGGTCCAGTTAGCGCCATGCCAAAGACCGCTCACCGTGAACGTGATCAACAAGTTGATAATATGGCGCGATTTCGAGACCCGGTTCCCACCGATCGGAACATATAGATAATCCTTGAACCAGGTCGAGAGCGAGATGTGCCAGCGCCGCCAGAATTCCGACACAGAAAGTGAGTAGTAGGGCGTCTTGAAGTTCTCCATCAATCGAAAGCCCATGACCTGGGCTGCGCCAATCGCGATGTCAGAGTATCCTGAAAAGTCACAGTAGATCTGGTAAGCGAAGAAGACGGTGGCCACCGTCAACTGCAGGCCATTGTAGCCTCGGGGTGCTGAATAGACATCGTTCACATAAAGCGCAAGCCGATCGGCGACCACCAATTTCTTGAAGAAGCCCCACGCCATCCGTTTCAAGCCATTCGTGATGCCCTCATAGTCGAAATTGTGGCGCTCTTGGAATTGATGCAGAAGGTTTTGGGGACGTTCGATAGGGCCTGCCACTAGTTGTGGAAAGAACATGACATACGTGGCATAGATAACAAAGTTCCTCTCGGCCTTCTGCCTTCCGCGATATACTTCGATCACATAACTGAGGCTCTGGAAGGTGTGAAAGGAGAGGCCAATCGGCAGGATGATTGAGATGGCCGGCTGCGGCAGGTGCCAGCCGAAGAGACCGGCCACACCCACAAAGCTACCTGTAAAGAATCCAAAATACTTAAAGATGAAAAGTACCGTACAAGTCGAAATGATGCTGACCCAAAGAAGCAACTTCTTGTGCTTCTCCTGCACCCTTTCGAGATACATCCCAGCAAAATAATCGATGAGAATCGTGACAAGGAGAATCAATATATAGGCCGGAATAAAGGCCATGTAGAAGACGCAGCTTGCAACCAAAAGCCAATGGACGCGCCAACGCTGGGTCAGCAGGAAGAACCCCGCTACCACAACCGGGAAAAAGAACGCAAAATTAAGAGAATTGAATAGCATTTTTGCTTTTACGCCTAGTTTGATCTTTGCGAGCGAGAGTAAAAGGCCCGTCTCCGTTCCACGATTAGCCCTGAGCTACCACAACGGAAGCGGAGTCCGATGCGTCCTTCCACGCCAAAACCTTTTGCACGGACGTTGCAATTCCGAGCATTGCGAGTATAGAAACCAGTGGGAGCATGGGAATGCTATATCTTGCCTGCGCGAGGATTGGAACATGAACCGCCATGACGTACCCGATGAACAAGAGAATCGGAGCAACAGATTTCATTCGGCAATTTCGATGAGCCTTCCACACACCGAAAAAGGCAAATGCAAGATACGGGATCTGTATCACCAAATTGATCGCCGTAGCTGACCAGGTCTTGCCCGCAACCCAGAAGTTCACCACATTTTGAGCTAAACACCTCAGGAACAGCATCGGGTGCCGCAAATATTCGCCTTTCACGCGTCCAAAGAGTGCTTTCGAAAATGTAACTTCATCAACGCTCCTGTAGAAAGTCTGGTAATAGCCGCCCGGCCCCTCTTTGAACGAATATCCCAGGTCAATCGCGACTTTGTCCCTCAACCGGGCGGCTTCGCGATCAAGGAGCCAGATGGGCTTCCCCTCCCACAAGTGGGTACCAATATATTGTCCGGCTTGCGCAGATACACCCAGTACACTCGCAGTTGGTACGATTTTGCCTGTAAGAGAATAGTTGCGGAGAATCCAAGGCGAGAGAATCGCAAACATCGCAAACACCATGATCGTCACATTTCTGAACATCGAGAATATTGATACTCGCTCTCTTTCAAACAGCAAAAGATAGACCAATAGAAAGAATGGAAAGAGCATCGGTGTACTTCTGAACAACAAAGTAACTCCAAGGACAGTTCCGCCGACAGCGTAATTCCACCATCTGTTCTTCTCGATAGCCTCATAGGTTGTCAGCATGAAGGTAGTGATCAAAAGCGAAAATACTATTTCGACGCCCCCTCGACTTTCAGCAACCAGGATTCCTGGATGGAAAAGGAACAATAAGGCAGGCAGCCACACCAGGAGTCCGCTCCGGGGCCCCTGTGAAGGCAGAACTCTCCTGGTCAGCTGCATCATAACCCAGGCCGTGATGAGTGCCATAACGACATTGGCAAGCTTGACCGCAGTGAAGCTGTTTCCAACCGTAAGCATCAGGCCCGCCAGGAGTAATGGATAACCTGGCTCGCGCATCAGCGTCTTTGCGGTATCCGGATAGAAGCTGTATCCGTTTCCTGTGACGAGATTTTCTGCTAGCTGATCGTATCCATCCGTGTAGCGATCTTGATTAATCGAGGTAGCAACGTATCCGCTCACTTGAGGGATAAGGAAGAGAACTATGGCCGCTTGGGTGGCGAGGACAAGAGCACCCGCCACAATCAATCTACTTAGTGGCCAACGAATCATCTCGGACCTCGGGTCAGGTTTAGTTGGGTGTGAGAGGGGCATGTGGCTAAAGAGTCGCAACGTCTGTGAATTTCTGAAACCGCAAAGTATCGCTCTCTTTCCTTGCTGTTGGACGAATCTTTCTCACCAGCGCTTCTGCAGGAAACTCCACAATCATCAGCATCGTAGTGAACCACATTGGACCCATGCGGGCAAAGGTCGACTCGGACAGATTGTAAATAACTGCTACAACCAAAACAGAAAGCCTTACTCGTCGGTACAGCTTCTCTTCGCGACTTCCCTTTTGCTTCGATACGATCCGCCGGCCGCAAACAATCAGGACAAGAAACAGCAGGGCGATCCCGACAAAGCCCCCATCGAGGTAGATATCCACGTATCCGTTGTGGGCATTGGGAACAATTGTGTCCATCTGCCTGTTGATGGCCGCCCCCCCCGGACCGCCCCAGAAGTTCCAATATCCTGAGCCGATCAGCGGATTAACTGTCTGCAGAGTGACATGCTGCCAGATGTTCGTTCTTCCCGTGAATGTCATGTCGCGCCCCAATGCTTGAATTAGGGGTGCAACAACTGAGCTGAACTGCTGTGAGAAGAACACGAGGAACGGAAGGGAGATTGCTCCAGACAGTGCCGCACGGCTGACTGTCCTGGACGCAAACCATCCGGTTCTCGCGATTAGAAAAGCGCCAACCAAAGTGCAAAGTAGCGCTGTCTTGCTTTGCGAAAGATTCAACAACCAAATGCCCATCAAGAGAATCACAACCCGTTCCCATGGCACCTGGCGCCACCAACTGCGCACGCCAGGCCGCATCGTTTCCAACTGGTCCCAAACCATGAACAGCGTGAAGATCAGAATGATTTCGCCTAGTGAGTTCTTCTGCGTTGTGACACCTGTAACCATCTGATTGCCGCCAATGCTATATGCCTTCGAATATTGAGGAAAGAATTTGACGAAGACTACTGAAAGCGGGATCAGAACAAAAGCACATCTGAGAAACACGGCCCTTATCGCCTGCATCGGGTTTTTTTCAGAATAGAGAACTGATATGACAAACAACAATCCAAAATCCTTTAAAAGGCGTTTTAATGACCCTGACGGATCGCCAGACCACATAACGCTGATGAGAAAATATGTATAAAACAGCATGATCACTGGATTCGTTGCGAAGAGTCTTTGCCATTTCACTCCGCGCATTGAGGCAATGAGAAAGGATCCGGCGATTACAACCAAATAAAACAGCTGATCGAATGGGTTTGCCGCCACCTCGTTCCCCATTTCGCCGATATAGCCTCCTCCTCCGCTGAGCCAAAGCGATATTGGCCTCGATCCCAGGATGAGGAGAAGGAATATCGGTATCCACACCGCCGCACTCACGGTGGGTCGGCGCATGCAATCGCGAACTACGAGCCACGCGATAAATACCACAAACACTAGTAAGGCGAAGAAAGCGATCAAATCGGGGCGTCTCCGTCGCTGGTCAGACCACAACCAGCGATTCAGCGGATCATTTATCTCGGGTCAAGAAACAGACGATGCTGGAGCTCGAGCGTCAACAACTTTGTAATCTCAGCAGTATAGTTTCGATTGCCCTTCAGGTGACCTTCAACCAAGCCTTCAACAGCTGTACGGTTCAGGTATGGCCGCGTCAGTGTCCGAGAATCGAGCAACATTTCGCGAACGTAGTTGGCCAATACATCTCGATACCAGACGCGATAGTGGCGAAACTTGTGCCTCCCGAGAAAGGCGCGCTCAAGGTGAAGAGCCTCCAAGACGTGGTCAACCCGAGCCACACTCTGAGGCATTCCGTAGTCATACGCGTACTCGGCCTTGAAAGTGAACTCGAGATATCTCTGCTGCATGTTTGCTGCGAAGCTCGGCAGTGCTCCGCCCAACCCTCGGTCGGTCCGAATCCGGCTGAGCGCAGGATTGCCGTCCTTGATTAGCCGCAGCGATATGTCGTTAGTGGTCAGAGTGGATTGCGGCGCGCGGAAGACCGCTTTTACGAACTCGTTGTCCAGATACGGCGAACGAAGGGTGAGTTGGCTCTGCTCCAAGCTAAGCAAACTATGGTGATGCCACGGCGCCTGACGAAACACAGCAAACGAAAGCGGATGCCCTTTGATTACTCCAGAATAAGTTTCCCTGGCGCGCTGAATATTGGTGGATATATCCGGATGAAATAGTCCCGGCATGGGATCGACAGGCTTGAATGCACGAACCTGGCGAAGCACTTCTCCGCCATAATTGCCCGTCATTCGGACTGGTCCTATCTTCGCGGCACGCTCGTTGACGTATAGATCAGCCGAATGTTGGACTTCCACGCAACCATCCGTAAGAAATACTGTGCGCTCAGAATAATGAGGAAAACGCGAAAGAAATTCCTCGCCTACTGAAATCACTTCGTGCTGCTGCCCGCAAGCACGGGCTACCCTTCGTGCAATCACCACATCCTGGCAATCGCGATATGGTCCTCGGAACGAATAGCAAGGAAGTGAGCCTGGCTCGGCCTTGTGCCAGGACATGATCATCCTTGAATCCAGACCTCCGGTTAAGGAAACCCCGATTCTTTCGGGTCCGCTGAAATATTTCGGGAGAACTCTCGAAAAGACGTCTCGCAATTGATCGTAGTAAGGTTCTGGATCGAGCACCGTCTGCTCTTCCCACTCTTTCGGATCAAAATACGTCTTCTTCTGCGCGACAGTACCGCGATTGAAGACCCAGGCGGATGCCGGCGGCAAAACATGAATGTCTTTGAATATCGTCCGGCCTTCAAGGGCGCAGCCGCAGGAGATGAACTCAGCAAACCCGCGCGGGTCCGCCGAGCGAAGGTCGGGACAGACTGCAAGGATGGCTTTTGCCTCAGCGGCAAAATAGAACGCGTCTTTTCCCTCGTGGAAGTAGACCCGCTGCATTCCATAGCGGTCATTGAATAACGTAGCCTCGCCTGTCGAGAGGTTAACCAAAAGACCGTGGAACCTGCCGTTCAATTCCTTGGGAAAATCTGGCGATTCTTCAGCCAGATGCACGAGGTATGAGGCCCTTCGATCCTCGATCTCATGTCCATGCTCCCGCAATCGGGAATTCACGCCGGCATCAGGGAATTCTTCTCCTGAGAAGACCAGAACCAAATCGCCCTTTTCATCTCGAAGCGGCATTTGGTCCGCGAAAGATCCTTCGCGCGCCACCCATCCAACGTAGAGCCCAAGGTTCTCGTCATCCCAGCTTCCGGTAACTTGAAGGGAATCGTGACGAAGTGTTTCCACCATGCTGCGCAGTTTGGACTCCGCTACCTGGCGCGGCATCTTGGTGATAAGCCCGACAATCCCTGGCATCATTCCCCTCAGGAAGCTTCAGTTTCAGAACGGAGTTTCCGGTTGTACCAGGCGTTGCGAAGCTGACGCAATTTGGTAGCTACAGGCTTGGGAAGCTGATCGGTTAACTTGCGATGCAGACCGTATTTCAGGGCCACTCTTCCAAGCGGAGTCAGCGGAATGTAGTATCTGGGAAGATCGACACGCTCGAAACCATTGATCTCTTTAAAGTGAGCGATCGTATCTTTCTCTTTGTTCCCGTATGCGAAGCTCTGGTACATCAAATGTGGAATCTTGCGATCGGCGCATGCCCGCACTGAGTGGGCGATCAGTGCATTGGTCGGAGCTTTATCACGATGGCGAATCATCGCCACAATGTTCATAAGCCCGGCCTGTGTGCCTGTTTCATCGACGACGAGTTTCACAAAGCCAATCAGCTTACCTTCGAAGAATGCGCCAATAAAAATGCTGCGATCCAGAAAGGTTGCCGCCTCGCGTCGCACAGTCTCAATGTCCTTGCCGTAGTGAGCGTTCGGCCTTCCCTGCCGCACCTTCGTCTCGTTGTAGACTTCCCAGATCCCTTCAACGAATGCGTCATCGAATGCCACTTCTCCTAGAGTCACGCCACGCTTCTCAGCTTGCCGCGCTCGATTACGAGGATAGGAACGAATCTGATTGTTCCACCAGTTTTCGTATGTCGAAACGGGTAAGATGGCCAGGTTGTCCATCTCCATGTGATAGTCGTATTTCAATTCGGCGTCGGGCATCACCTGCATAAAAGTGAACAGATCAATGCGAGTATTTACTGCTCGCAAGTCTGCAAGCAACTTCTCCGACGCCTTGACGGAGTCGTACTTGTCACAATCGAGACGAGCAATCTTAATGAGCCGCCCCCGTACGATGAGCTCGTTACCACAACACTTCAAAGTAGTCCTCCAAACCGATTCGAAAAGTGCTTCTCGTCCAATGAACTATTTCGCAACAAAACAACCTATTCCTCGGTAAGGGCCTCTCGTTGAGACACCAGGTGAAATCCGAGGTGCGCGAGAAGCCTTGCGCTATGGTCGCAGAGCTTTATCAGATATTTCATGAATAAATGCTTCCCGAAGATTGCCAGGATAGGTAGCGCAAGTGTGTAAGAAGGTACTGCGACTAGAGACTTAGCCGCATTCCGGATGCGGTGCCCTCCATGCTTGGGAAAATTGCTTCCA
>Ga0137379_10001005_pt1 | contig 25507 bp, 24 predicted proteins | sample SagtaG_18_FD_104812 | JGI IMG/M metagenome (GOLD analysis project Ga0137379, IMG submission 104812) | Vadose zone soil microbial communities from Sagehorn Ranch, Mendocino, California, USA - Sage2_L_80_16 metaG | ecosystem: Environmental > Terrestrial > Soil > Vadose zone | place: USA...
GAGTCCACCGACGAATGCTGGCGAAGGAAGCGATTGGTCAGCGCTTTGTCCTCGCGCAACAGACCGAGCAGGAGGTGCTCCGTTTCAATGTACGGAGAGCCAAACTGGCTGGCTTCATAACGTGCGAAGAAAATCACGCGCCTTGCTTTTTCGGTGTACCGTTCGAACATTTTGTTTCTCCAAGTCCCTCCGTCCCGGCCGTTACCGATGACGGGAGACTTTCTCCCTGCTTCACCCCTGGTACCACCGGAGAACCAATCCACCGGGGACCGTGACAGAATCCGATGCCGGATTCCGACCGGACGGCTACAATGCCGAACGGAAAAATACTACACCCTGTCTTTCTGCTGCCGCGAAAAGTTGCGGCTAGTCTTGCTCTCGTGCCAGTGTTCGTGTCGGTAACGCCACTATGTCACCAAATGACTGCCAAAGCTAAAAGAATTAACCCTGCGATGGCGATAATGACTCGGGTCTAATTTCGCTGACTGCGCCGCCCTGCAATGAAAGGACTCGGCCACACCGTCTTGCGAATGAAAGATTGTGGGTCACGATGATCGATGTCAGGCGGTAGTCGGCGTGGAGCCGGGAAATCAGTTCGAAAACAGATTCCGCCGTGCGATTATCGAGATCGCCCGTCGGTTCATCCGCGAGCAACATTTTGGGAGCGGTGACTAGGGCTCTAGCCAACGAAACTCGCTGCTGTTCACCCCCGGAAAGTTCCCCGGAACGATGGTGCCCGCGATCGGCCAAGCCTACTTCGTCCAGCCACTTAGCTGCGGCTGCCTCGGCCTTGCGACGGCTTTCGCCTCGCAGGTATAAAGGCATGGCAACATTCTCCAGCGCCGTAAATTCGGGAAGCAGGTAATGAAACTGCCATACGTACCCGATCTGACGGTTGCGAAATTCCGCGGCTGCCTCCTCAGACAAAGTATTCAGACGAATGTCAGAGAAGAAAACCTCACCGGAGCTGGCCGTATCCAACGCGCCCAGAATATGGAGCAGAGACGACTTTCCTGCGCCACTCTGGCCAACAATCGCCAGCATTTCACCTTCACGAACCCGGAAAGACAGGTTGTCAAAGAGCACAAGGTCCGTAGTCCCCGAAGGGTAAACCTTACGGAGACCCTCAACTCGGAGGATCTCGTCTTTCACTATTGGATGCACCCTGCGTTCTCCCTGGTGCAAATTCACAGCAGCGCAAGCGATTGTTTTCACTGGTGAACCTGCGGCTTCGTTTCTGAACTGTAGCTTACAAGTTCAATTAGACCACGACGGGAGCTTGGGTTCCGGTGATGCTGCGGCTGATATTGGTTCCGAACAATCGGATTTTGTCCTTAGTTCCCTCAAAATGATACGGAGCTGCCTGCCACTCCAGACCGCGGTTGCGGCAACTGTCCTTTGTTTGCTGATGGAGTTATTCACAAGTCCTATTCATAACGCAGCGCCTCGGCCGGCAACACGCGGGCGGCAGACTGCGAGGGGTAAACAGTGGCAATGAAGCTGATCGCCAGCGAGACTATTGCGACGAGCACCGCATCGATGGCTCGCGGGACAAATGGCACATAATCGATGGCGTAAACCTCTGCCGAAAGCGTGATCCAGTGATAGCGCCCGGCGAGGATGGCCACCGTGTAGCCGACGATCAGTCCCAAAGCCGTACCAATGATGCCGATCAGCAATCCCTGCCAAATAAATATCCGCCGCACTTGTTGACGGCGAGCCCCCATCGAAACCAGTACGGCGATGTCCCGGGTCTTCTCCATCACCATCATGATCAGCGAAATCAGGATGTTGAGCGCGGCTACGAAGACGATCAGTCCAATGGTAATGAACGTGACCACGCGTTCCAAGCGGAGGGCGCGGAAGAGAGCGCGGTTCTGGTCCATCCAGTTCGTGGTCTGGAATCCTTTACCGGCGGCGGCTTCTATCTGATTTCCGATGGCGGCGGCGTTGTAGATGTCGTCCACCTTGAACTCGAGGACACTGGCGATGTCGCCAAGGCTGAACAGCCGCTGAGAGTCAGAGAGCGAGCAAAGCGCCCAGGTCGAGTCGTAATCATAAAAGCCAGACTGGAAGATGCCAGCGACCTTGAATCGCATGTAGCGCGGAACCATGCCAAAGGGCGTCAGCTCACCCTGGGGACTCGTAACCAGAACGACCGAGCCAACGCTTGCTCCCAACGTGGTCGCCAGGTCCTTGCCGAGAACGATCGGCGGCATGGCGGCGATGCGGTCGGCAGCGCCTTCGAGAGAGGACGGATTGGAATCCTGCGCGCTCGGTTCGGGAGGTGTTGCCGCGGAAGGTTGCTGCGCATCGGTGAGAGGCTGGGTGCTGCCGTCATGCACGGTGTTAAGCAAAGCGGTGACCCTGCGCTCGTCAGCGGGCACAATGCCCTTTAGAACCGCACCTCCGGCGCGGGCTCCGCGTGAGATCAACACCTGCTCGTAGATGGCCGGAGCTGCGGCCTTCACGTGGGGAAGCTTTTCCAGTCGCTGCTGCAGTGCGGAGTAGTCGTGAATGCCATCGTTTTCAACTCGCATCAAGTTGACGTGCGACGTGGAGCCTAGAAGACGCTGCTGCATGTCCTGGCGAAATCCGTTGTTGATGGCCAGGGCGATGATGAGGGAAGCGACTCCGGCGGCCACGCCAATGATGGAGATTGCGGTAATCACTCCGATCACCGCCTGACGGCGCTTGGCGCGGAGATAGCGGGCGGCGATGAAAAGCTCGAAGCGCATGAAAGGATTATAGAAGGTGAGAGGAACAGCAGCGCGCATTCTCGCTTGATAGGCAACTTCCTGCGCTCGGTTTGGCTTCTCTCATGGCATGCATAAGTCAGCCGATCAAACACCGCCGATGCACTCCGGCGCAAGCTCCGGGCCAAGTTTTTCAAGGTTTGCCGCCAGCACGTCGGCGGTTATGGGCTCCAGTGGAGTGTTTATAATCGCCCTCGGAGGTGTCATTGTCTGGGGACTGACCGGGCCTTACTTCCACTACTCCGACTCCTGGCAACTGGTTATCAACACTTCGACCACGATCATTACGTTCCTGATGGTCTTCCTTATTCAGAACACCCAAAATCGCGACGCCCGCGCCTTGCAACTCAAGCTCGACGAAATCATTCGCTCGAATCGTCTCGCGCACAACGAGATGATCAACATTGAAGAGTTGAGCGATGGCGAACTCGAGGAATTGGCAAAGCACTATCAGAAGATTCGCGAGGAGTGCGATCAGCGATCCGCAAAACGCGTTCTGCGCGATTCCGAAGGGCACGACGCCTCCCGCGTTTGAGTCGAGAACTGCCGGGCATCAACTTCCGGGGAGCGGAAAAATTGCCGGAGTCTTCTCCCGGTACTTCTCCCATGCCACTCCGAAGCGGGCATGCAATTCGCGCTCTTCGAAGCTAATCATCACCCCTCCGGTCACAACCGCAAATGTCAGGAGTGCGTAGCAGGCGACGGTGCCGGAGCCGATCGCGAAGCCCAGCATCGTGCAAAGGTGGCCGAGATACATGGGGTGGCGCACGATTTGATGAACGCCATCGGTAATGAGTGTGTGCGGGTGACGTTCTGGTTCTAGCTCATGCCGCCCAATCACCCGCATCAGCGAGAGTTCGCGTCCTGCATTGACATACATGAATACAGAGACAGCCCAGAGCAGCGGAGCTGCGGCCCAGGTCCCCGCGTTCCGGTAGAGCAGCTTCTCGCGCCACGGATACGACGCCGCCCACGCAATACACCACATTCCGACCCAGAGCGGAGCCAGCAGCGTGAGCTTATAGCGCGCCGTGCGCCAGCGCGCAGCAAAGGGGTGCACCATCATCCAGTAGCTGGGAATCGTGGCATAGATGCCGCAGGTAAGCCACGATATGACCCGAAGCTGTTGCATCATCTGCCTCCGGCACGGACGACCACCTTGGCCGTGCCCACGTTATCGGCGCGGTCAAAGATGCGTACCACGACGACGTGCTCCTCGACAGCCGCGGTGCGGCGCGCGGCGGTTTCTTCGGCCGGTGAAGGAGCGGCTGAAGGAGAGCTGGCTTCCAGATTCTCCTGTGCCGCGGTACTGGTGTTGCGTGGGACTGGAACCGTAAAGTCGTAATTCGCATTGATCGCGTCGGAAATGCCGCCGACCGGAGCGACGAACTGCCAGTCTCCTGCGTCGATGGAAAACTCGGCGCGACGAATGATCGAGTAATTGTCGCTGGCGCGAAAGGTGACATGGAGTCCGGTTTCATCGATCCGCGCGGCCAGTCCACCAACCACGGGCGGAGTGTTGTCCACATTGAATGCTGCGCTTTCGCGCGTGCCCGTCAGGAACTCCTCCGGGGAATGGGAAGGCGCGTCGCTGGCAACGACGCGGATCGTGTAGCGTCCATCGGGGAGCAGGTTGCTCTCGAAGGAGTAGAACTTGTCGGCCAGTCCCGACTTCAGAAGCTGCCAGCGGCTCTCATTTTCTCCGCGATAATAGACCGAAAAGCTGAGGTGATCATCATTGTTATCGCGCGCACTCCAGCGCACGGCAATCGATTCACGGTCGCGCTGCGGCTGCGGAGGATTCTGACTAATACTGGGTTGAACTTCGGCATTGGCCGTGTCGGGTTCTACGTTGGAGACGTCGGAAACCATGCGAGGGGCCTGGGGAAATTTGTGGCCGACAAACACCGTTACATCGTCCAGCTCGGGCGCTACATTCTTGGACAAATAGTTGAGCGTGACGGATCCAAGTTGCGGCCACGGACGACCCGAATGCAACACCACGCGCCATTGCACGAAGCGCGCGGCAGGAGCCTGCAGTGCGGCGTTATGCGTGAGGTCGATTTTCTGCCAGGGACTCCAGTTCCGGTCTGGATTATCAACGTTTCCGCTACGCGCGAATAATTCGACATTGCCGCTGGCGCGAAGTTCCACATGTCCCCACCGTGAAAAAATCCTCGCGTCGAAGACATCGCTTTCGAAGGTGCCTTCGTGTTCGGCGGCTTCTTCGAGCAGGAACAGCTTGCCGAGATTGCTGGTGGCTGCCCATAGTCCGCCGTTGGGCGCCGGCGCGAAGCCGATGATCTGGTTAGCGCTGGCTTTCAGCAGGTCGGTGAAGCGTGACTCCCCGGTCGAGAGCGCATAAATTTTTCCCTTGTTGCCGGTTCCAGCAAGAAGGCGCCCAGCCGGATCAAAGGCCAGTGCGTACACAAGGTCATCGCGCGACTGCCAGATCCGGCGAGGTGAACCGTCTGGCGCAATGCGGTACACCTCTGATCCCGTGGAGCCAATACCAGGAAGAGGAAGCTGCGCAAAGGTTGTCGCCGCCGGTGCCGCACTGGGCTGGGATTGTGCGTTGGCCGAGTTCGAAGCAGTCACCTTGGCGCGCTTGTCTCCCGCCGCAGCGGCATAGATGTTCCCTTGCGAATCCAGAGCGAGAGCGGTGATTTCCTTCTTGGGCGCGCTATAAAGCACAAACGCCTCGGCTGCGGGAGAGATGCGATAGATGAGTCCGGAGCCATCGGAGCCGGCAATCAGGTTCCCGGTTTTATCGAATGCTATGGAGCGGATGTGAGCTTCGTCGCTCTTGAAAAACACGGAGCCGGTGCCGCTGGGCTCGACTCGATAGATCTCGCCCCGATCGCCGGTTGCGATATAAAGCCGTCCCTGCTGATCGATCGCCAGCGCCCAGATGTATTTCGTGTGAGGCTCAAAAAACACGCTTGCCGTGTAGCCAGGGTCAATCGCAAGCTTTGGCGCCTCAGCGGCGGGAGAGTTTGCGGCTGAAGGGTTTGCGGCCGCCGTGCTCTTTGCCGCAGAGTTCTTCGCCGGTTTGCCGGGGCCACTCGGACGAGCCGCTGAATTTCGCTGAATGCGATAGATCTTGCCGTCGGGCGATGTCGCCGCGTAGATCGTTCCATCGCGTGCCACGGCAATAGCCTGCACCTCCAACTCGGCAGGCTGCAGAAGCGTGGAAAGTTGACCCTGCGGTGTCACGCGATAAACGCGGGCCGGCGCTCCGGTAGCGGCCAGCAGATTGCCTTCATTGTCGCTGGCGACAGCCCAAATGTAAGTGGATGGAGTTGTGGCGATCGCACGGAAAGCGGGCGCCAGTTCAAGTACACCATCGCTGCGGATCGCCACTCCGCGCGACGTGCCCTTCTCGAAGTCATCGAAGGAAGATTGCTCCCACGTGCGCGTGGTCTGCGCATAGGCAGAGATGCACAGCAGAAGCAGTGCGGCAGACATCGAATTCAGAGTTTTCAATCGACACGTATTCATCGAGACGTATTCATTCAGACAAGGTGATGGAAAGAGTAGCAGAGGCGCGGCAACGGCGGAAAGCACGCCCAGGCCCATACGCCTGGAGCATTGCTTGATCACGAGAGCCCCCAATCACCCTTTGGGGTGATTTTTGTCACCGACACTTTAGTGCTAACCCGATATAAAGATGCTATCTTGTGCAAGTCGTTGCCGGAGTGAAAATCGACCACCTCCCGAGTCGGGAGATGACTCGGAACTTCGGCTGCAGTATTCACGGAGTGCATACGCAGGACCTCACCTGCATCCACAGTTGGAAGTCCTGATTAAAGAGGGGCCATATGCGCCTGGCTCTTTCAACAGCACTTTTGTTCGTCCTCGAGAACCGGCGTCGAATGTGGTTTGCGGTCGTGTGTACCACGATTCTGTTCGGACTTTTCGAATTCGCCGTTTCCCGCTGGTTCATCGGCGTCAATATCTCGCCGAACCTGCATGCGGCGTTACAGGCGAGCATTGTTGGAATAGGGGCAGGAGTTTCGCTTTGGCTGCTGCTGCTCGGGATCATCGAACGGCGCAAGATGGTTGCCGATGAGTTGCATCGGGTCGCCGAACTGAATCATGCAATCAGAAATTCGCTGGAGTTGATCGTGCTGGCGCACTATAGCGAGACAGACTGCGAACACAAGACGATTGTGCTGGAATGCACCAACAGAATCGATCAAACGCTGAGGAAATTATTTCCCGTGATCGGAAGGGAACGTTACCGGGACATTCCGCGAAAATGATCGCGTCCCAATGACGTCGATGATAGAAGGAACAGTGTGAACTGAGAGCCCGTGGGTGTAAACGGCGGGCTCCTGGTAAAAGCAAGGTGATTAGCGGCGTTCGCCGAAACCTTCTCTATAGCCTTCTTCGTATGCCTTTCGGTACTCGCGCTTGTAGGCGTTCTTGTCTCCAAAATTATCGTGATATCCGCGATCCGGATGTTTGTAGCCAAGGCCGTAGCGCCATCGGCGGTGAGCCTCGCGGTCATTCTGGCCATCCCCAAAGCCATCGCCGAAACCCTGCCGATACCCTGGATTGCGCCCCTCAAAGCGCTTGTCACGGTCCCGATCGTGGTCGCGATCCATACCGCGATCGCGGTCATGGTCGCGGTCCATATCGCGATGATCATCATGGTCGCGAGGCATATCTTGCGGAACTGATGAGGGACCTACGTACTGGGCCACTGCAGTGAACGGCAGCAGAGTCGTGCAGACAAGAGCCACTAAAATCCAGCGTGCTTTCATGAAGCCTCCTAACAGCATCTCGGGAGAGCCCGAGGCGCATGACTTAGGATGCCTTCGCCGGGAGCAGGGGATTCCCTGAGCTTGTGAGCCGGGGTTCCAAGCTATCGCTGATGCAGCTCTCTACCGGACGTTTACAGTGATGACCTGGGCGCCGCTGACGACATAGTCGATTGGGGCAGAGGACTCGCTGACACTGGATTCGCCGACCAGAACCATATCCTGGGTGCCGCGCATGCCTTCCATCACGTTCATAACAGAGAGCGGCAAGGTGGGCATTATTTTGTCGCCGACTTGTGCTTGCGGGCTCGCTTCGAGCAACGAAACATAGAGGCTGGAGTTCGAGTGATCCTTGTTCAGCAGTGCAATGGTGGACGCCAGATCGTAATTGCGCGCGAAGCCCGGGACGGGGCGACGTCCCTTGTCGAGCGTGTCGCCGTCGGAGACCAGGATGCGGAGAACGCCGCGCGGCGTGGATGTTGGAATACGCACCGGGATCTGACGAACAATGCGCTCGCCCCGATAAGGACGAAGCACGGTTTCAACCGTAATCTCATCTCCCGGACGAGCCTCGGTGATATCGGTGCGTGCCGTTTCCAGGCGGGCGACGCGGCGCTCGGGAACCAGATCAATGTCGAAGACTACGCCGGTGATGTCCGGACGCGCATAGGGATTGTCGAAGATTCGAGTGAAACGCTCGCCCAGCGACATTGCAATGGCTGAAGCCGTCGGGTTCTGACCATCGCCGGGTGCGTACATATTGTTGATTTCGAGCTTGGGGAAACCCGCTACGCTGATCGCTCCGGAAACACGAAACGTGGTGTCCTCGCCATATTCGTTAATGCCTTGAATTGCGTTGTACACGCTGCTCATCATCACCACAGGAGTCAGGCGCGCGTTGTTCATCACTTCCATGTGATAGCTGCGCGGACGCGCGATGCCATGGAAGTTGATGGTGACAGGGATCATCTCCGGAGCTTTGCCGAAGCGTCCCAGGATGCCGGTGTGGCGGTCCTGAACGAATGAGCCGATGGTTTCTGTCGTGGTCGCAATCTTGAATGCATTTGAAGTAGACGGCAAGGTTGCGAGCACAGTCGACTTTGTCATCGGCATCTGCACCTGGCCGAAATTGAGGAATGGATGGCCGCAGGCCAGCAGATGATTGGCGTCGATGTAGGTAACCGTGCAGGTGGCTGCAATATCCATGTCGCCGCGGACCAGGACGGCACCGACCGACGAGCCGGGCTCAATGGTTTCAGGTTGCGGCGCGTCGCTGCTGGAGCCCGCGCCCATCACCGGAACAATTCCGGCCGATGCAAACTGTGGAGCAAAGCGGCGGATCGATTCCTCGCTGAAGCCGTTAAACACAAGTGGAGTCTCAATGGGCTTGAGGTAGCTCCCCATTGATGGAGATGCCGAAAGGGAGGGCTGCTCTCCGGGACCGCCCGAAGGTGCGGCAGCATTCGTGGGTGAGTTCGCGGCTTGCTGCTCAGAGGCGGATTGATCCGTGTAGGGAGATTTGTCGAACTCATTGATCTGCAGCATGGAGTCGATCGGGGTAACGCCACCGATAGGCTCTTTGCTGAATTCGCCAATCCGATAGGCCAGTGCGCCCACCAGTTTGCCGTCGATGTAGACGGGGCTGCCGCTCATTCCCGCGACTACGCCGGTATATTCAGCTTTCTCCCCCGTGAGCCGGACCAGAATGACGTCGCCCTTGGGACCCGCCATGTTGCGTAGAATCCCCAGCACGGTGACTCCCATCTTCTCCGGACGGGTCCCCTGGAATACCGTGTAAGCTTCACCGGTCATACCGGCTCTGACTTGCGACAAAGGCATGATCGGCACACCCAGAGAATTCGCAGTCGCAGGCTGATGAGCCACGACCTGCTGTGCTCTCAAAGTTTGTATGTTGGGAAAAACGATCAACGCTGCCGCTGCCAACGCAAGCAGCAGTGCAGGTTGCAGAACACGTTGTAGATGGAAAGAGAATGGGCCCGAACTGCGCATGCTTTGGTGCTCCTCAGGAGATCACCCTGTTAGGGCGATCATACGGCTTCCTGCCCCGGCGTGCTTACTTCCAATTGCGAACCCTGTGAAGTGGCGCTCTACAGAGATCGTGTGACTCGAAAAGGTGCATCTATAATAACAAAGACTCTGCCAGAGTCTGTGGGAAGCACACCTCATGTTTGCAGGAAATAGCCTTACTACCAGGGTTGCACACCGTAATCCGATCTGGTGGCTGCCTCTCATCTCTCTCTGCCTGGCGCTTGCATCCGGAGAGTTGATTGCACAGACCGGTCCTTCCTCTCAGGATTCCACCAGCACTCAGAATCCGAGCAGCCAGAAGCAACAGGCCCCGCCGGAGGCAGGTGGTCCGCAGAGCGATACCGGCCCCTACGCGATCCCAAAGGTGAATCCTGACAAGCAGCAGGCCAAGCCCGCTCCGCCTCCGGCACCGAAGCCCACCGAAGGGATGCCGAGCTACTCGATCAACGTAGATGTTCCGCTCGTCTCGGTTGACGCCCTCGTTTTGACCAAGGATGGTCAGTTCATTCCCGGACTCCAGAAGCAGCACTTCCGCGTGCTGGAAGACAATGTCCCGCAGCCGATCCAGAGCTTCGGACTCACCAAGGGAGGCTTTACGGCGGTGCTACTGGTCGAGTTTGCCTCCACGCCGGCTTTCCAGGTCAGCCGCCGTCAGTTTCTCTATGACGCGTTGCGCGCCTCCTATGCATTCACCGACCAGTTGCAGAAGAATGACTACGTCGCGGTGATCCAGTACGACATGAAGCCGACGATACTGGTCGATTTCACCTCGGACAAGCAGGCGATCTACGGAGCGCTGAATACGCTGCGCATCCCCGGCTTCAGCGAAACGAATCTGTTTGATGCACTCTATGACACGCTCGACCGCCTGGAGCGCATCGAGGGCCGCAAGGAAGTCATCCTCATCAGCAGCGGTTTGGATACATTCAGCAGAATCAATTACGACAAGATATTGAAGAAGATCAAAGCGACGCCCAACGTCACGATTTATGCCATCAGTACCGGCTTCCTCTGGCGCACTTACATGGAGTCGCGCAGCAGTGGCATGGGAGCCTCCATGCGCAACCTGGATTTTCTGCAGGGCGACAACCAGATGAGTACGTTTGCCAAAATGACCGGCGGACGCTGGTTCAACCCACGCTTCGAAGCCGAGCTTCCAGAAGATTTCCGCGAGATTGCATCAGCGGTGCGCAACCAGTACACCATTACGTATCGCCCCACCAACACTAAGCTGGATGGCAGCTTCCGCAAATTGAAAGTCGAACTGGTTCAACCGGGGACCGACAAGCCGCTGATCGTGAAAGATCAGAAGGGTAAAGAGTTGAAGCCCCTCGTGCTCTATCGTGAGGGCTACACGGCCAAGCACGAGGTCGAATAGGAAAGGGCTCTATTTCGTCGAGGAGGGCGGCCCCGGTGGCCGCTCTTCGATTATCGTCACCAATAAAAATCAAGAGGTGAACGTTGCGCCAGAACTTTAGGATTGCCCCGCTTGTTTGTCTTCTGTTGCTGTTGGGCTCAATTCATTTGATTGCAGCCGAACCAGAGCCGCCTGCATATGACATACACCAGCACTACACGAAGTTCGAATACAAGATTCCAATGCGCGACGGAGTCAAGCTGTTTACCGCCGTGTATGTGCCCAAGGATCAGTCGCAGGCTTGGCCTTTCCTCGTCAACCGAACTCCCTACAGCGTGGCTCCCTACGGCGTCGATAACTATCCTCCGCGGCTCAGCCCCGACGAGTTGATGACCGCCGGCTACATCTTCGTTGCGCAAGACGTTCGCGGCCGCAACATGAGCGAAGGCAACTTCGTCGAGGTGTCTCCATACAAGGAGAACAAGGGTTCAAAGGACGTCGATGAGACGACGGACATGCACGACACCGTCGAGTGGCTATTGAAGAATGTGCCCAACAACAACGGCAAGGTCGGCATATGGGGCATCTCCTACCCGGGCTTCTACGCCGCGGCCAGCATCATCGATTCGCATCCGGCCATCAAGGCGGCCTCGCCTCAGGCTCCCATGGTCGATCTCTATCACGGAGACGACGCATACCATAACGGCGCCTTCATGCTGGCAGGCAATTTCGGCTTCTACACCTTCTTCCGCCCACAGAAGAATCCTACGACCGATCAGGACGGCTCCGGGCTGAAGTTTGGAACCAGCAGCGGATATGATTTTTATCTAAAGGCGGGCACGCTTCAGGACCTCGACCGCAAGTATCTCAAGGGCCAAAACCCAATGTGGAACGAGCAGGTCAATCATTGGACGTTTGACAGCTACTGGAAGCAGCGCGATCTGGCGCCTCGGATGAAGAACGTGCATTGCGCGGTGCTCACCGTCGGTGGATTGTTTGACGCAGAAGACCTCCAGGGACCGTTCTCGCTCTACAAGGCCATTGGCAATTTGAATCCCAACACGGTGAACCTGCTGGTGGAAGGACCTTGGGTTCACGGCGGCTGGTCACGTCTGGACGGTCATAAGTTGGGCAACGCGGATTTCGCGCAGAACACCGGCGACTTTTTCCGTGCACACATCCTGCTTCCGTTCTTCGAAAAGTACCTGAAGGACAAGCAGGTCGAAGAACTCCCAAAAGCATATGTCTTCGAGACCGGAACCAACATTTGGCGCAAGTACGATGCCTGGCCGCCGAAAAAGTCTGTCAAGCGCACCCTGTACCTCCAGGCCAGCAATGGACTGACATTTGAGGCTCCGGCCAGCAAGCAAAGTTTTGATGAATACGTAAGTGATCCTGCGAAGCCCGTGCCCTACGTGGGATATCAGACGCTGGACATTCCGCCGGAATACATGGTCAGCGATCAGCGTTTTGCCGAGAGTCGTCCCGACGTCCTCGCGTACCAGAGCGAGCCCTTGGAGCACGACGTAACAATTGCCGGACCGGTTGCGCCGAAGCTATTCGTATCCACCACTGGGACCGATTCCGACTTCATCGTGAAGCTGATTGACGTCTATCCGCAGAAGGACCCCGAGGAGAGCCATCGTCGCGGCGCAAAGGATGTGGATGTGCCGGAGACGGATCTTGCGGGTTGGGAGCAGTTGGTTCGCGGCGAGCCGTTCCGAGGAAAGTTCCGCCACGGCTTCGAAAAGCCTGAAGCGTTCTCGCCCGGAAAAGTGGAGCAGATCGACTTCACCATGCCCGACGTGAACCACACCTTCCGCAGGGGCCATCGCATCATGATCCAGGTTCAGAGTTCATGGTTCCCATTGGTGGATATGAACCCGCAGAGTTTCGTGGAAATCCCGAAGGCGAAGCCGGAAGATTTCAAGAAGGCGACCGAGCGCGTTTACCACGAGAGCGGTCATGCATCGGGAATCGAAGTGCAGGTGTTGGAGTAGATTCATCTCCCAGCCGACGGCAGTTCTGCTCCCGCCGGCTGCGGAGAGGGATTACAAAAGGGTCCGTTCAGCTTTTTAGCAGTGGTGGATCGCGGAATAGCTAGTGCTTTCAACTCGACCGCCCTGCGTGAGCCCGGATATTAGATCCCTGACTTCATTGCGGGCCTCGGCCTCTGCCAGTTCCTGCGTTGGGGCGTGACCCCAGGAGACTAATTCCTCAGGATTATTTTCCCAGCAGATCATCCAGTGATAGCGAGTTTTCTTGCGGAAAGATTGCGCTTGAATCGACACCACATACCGGTCACGTTCGTGGTCCATTGAGTGCGCCCCCTTCATAGCTTACGCCTTGCATTTACTACCTGGGCGGCAGTTGTGTATCGCCCGGTTCTATTTGTTCTGTATGTCTCCATCATACACGGAGCCACGGATCGCTCCGCAATGAGGTGCATCACAACCATCGTGTAAGGAACTCTCACCCTTGTAGGATTTGCCCTGCTGCAACGCGGCTGGCTGGGATGGATTTTGCCGCTCTCCATTTTCGAACCTCGTGCATTTAATGGGTTGAAAGCTCCTACCGATTTTTTGCGACGATGGAGAGGAAAGTGCTCTCAATTGAGTTGAAGTTGCAAGCAGAAAGAGGGCCGAATACAGTGTTGAGCTGGAGCGAACTCTACAAGCCACTGATCCTTTGTGTCGACGATGATGAAGAGATCCTGGATCTGATTCGAGTGGCGCTTGAGAGCAAAGGGTACCGCGTGCTGACCTCCAGCGACGGGTTCACAGCCCTACAAGCTTTCGCCGTCTGCCCCATCGACGCTGTAATCCTTGATCACGAGATGCCGGGGATGGATGGGGTCGAACTCGCGCGCGAGATGATGCGCATCAAGCCAAAAATTCCCAAGCTGTTGTTCTCCGGAACCCCGAGCCTTCCCCACGAGGAATCCAAAGCGTTCCAGGGATATTGCGCCAAGCCCAACGGACTGTCTGCGCTCCCAACGCAGATCAGCGCGATGACCTCGTTGGCTCGAACTGCTTAGGCGCTCGCCCCAGAAGTAATGTTTATCTGGTAACTCGCGTAATCTTCCGTATGGGTACCAAGTCCGAGTAACGTCACTTAGTCTCTTCAAGTGACACCGGACTGAACTCTATGAAGCGATTACTTCTGTTTGTCTTCTTGTTGCTATTCCTCGCTACCTCGATGCTTGCGCAACCTGGCGGAAAAGCCTCCTCCCGAGGAGCTTCGCTCGATCGATTGGGAGCAACGATTCAGACGGATCTCGAAAACCACGGCAATCGCGTACTCGGCCATGAAACCTATAGCTGGAGCACGCGGCTGGAGAGGTTCTCAGGCTGTCGCGCCGAATTTTCCGTGCGAGTGACAAGCAATTTCGGAGACAACACTGTCCGTGTTGAGACCGTGAATTTCTCGCTCGGAGCTCTGGAACCCTTCAGCATCGAGCTTCAAAAGAGTTGGTTGCAGTTGCCTTGTGCCGGCAGAGAGAAGTGTGTGTTCTCCACTTCCACCTGCAGTCGCAAAACCAAGAATGGAATGATCACCGACTGTGCCACCGCCAGCCAGAAGCGGGTGGAGTCGTTCCTGCTGCAACTCGACGGCGATCCGGCGGCGGCTGCACGATTGGAACGAGTTTTCCGAGAAGCCGTGAACCTCTGCCGTGAACCGAAAACCGTAACTTTCTAGGCGTGATTTAAAAGACGTCTGAAAAACCGGGAGGGCACCGCACGCGCCCTCCCGGTTTTTCGTGTGCCTATTTTCCGGTCAGCAGAATTCCCCGCAGCAGCATGATCGGCAGCGCCCCCTCATTCAAGGCACGATTGTGAAACTCCGCATTGCTGAACGCGGCCCCGGCCTGCGCCTTGTAATCCTTTCGCAGCGCCAGCCAGTCATGCAAGCCGACATAGTAGGTCACCAGTTGCACAGAGCTCAGCTTGGCACGCAGCAGTTTGCCCTCCGCTTCTGCCTGCGTCTGGAACGCCCGCTTGGTCATCAATTCCATTGCCTGTTCATCCGTCATACCCATGGTGTGCATGCGAATGTCGAGGATGGTGTTGGATAGAACCCTCAAGCGGAGCTTGCGCATGACCAGGCGAAACTTGGGATCGTTGTTAACGAAGCCTTCGTCCATCATGACCTGCGCAATGTACTCGGCCCATCCTTCCACATATGCGCCATTGCCAAACACTGCCCGCAGCAGCCTTCGCGACTCAGGTTGCACGTCATTGGCGTGTTCACCTTGCACGTAATGACCCGGCAGCGCTTCATGGATGGTGAGCCATAGCAGTGTGTAATTGTTGTACTCGCGAAGCTTGGACTCGGCCTTTTCCGGTGGCGTACTGGGATCGATTGGAGTAACCCAGTACTGCGCTTCCGCCCCGGGTTCCAGCGCCGGAGGTGCATGAAAGCCCGCCACCGAATACGTGCCGCGCATGAACGGCGGCGTCGGAATTACCTTCAAGTTGTTCCGCGGACCGAGATCGACAATCTTCTTCTCCCGGATAAAGGCGATGATGCCGTTCAGGTCCCCTTCAATGTGGCTCTGCAACTCCGCGGGCTTCACGTGTTCGTCGGAGATGCGGGAGAGCACCTCGCGCACGATAAGATTTTCGCGATCCTCGCCCGCCAGTTCGGTGTGGCCACCGTGTGCGGGATACATCTCCTTGTGCATCGGTTCGGCAAGACGCAGCATGTCGGCCCTTACGTCGCGCATCTCCTGCTCTGCCGCGGCCAGCATCTGTTCGGGCGTTACCGGTGTCTCCATTACCAGGCGGAACTTCTCCGCATACAGAGGAGTGCCGAGCCGCCAGGTGATAGCGCTCTTGCGTGGCCCGTACACGTCATGCAGCCATGTCGAAAAGCTCTTGAGCGCCGCAATCGCCTTCGGGGCCGCAGTCTGATAACGCGCCTCCAGAGGTGAGCCCGCCGGAATCGCGGCCTTGACCGTGGTCTGGATCAGGTCAATGTTTCCGGAATTCTCATCGATTGCGGTTGAGGTCTTGATCGGATCGCCATCGCTCAACACTTGCTTCGCCTGTTCCAGCGCGCGAGGAATTTGCTCGACACGCGAGAGCACATGTCCCATCCGTACCTCGGCTGGCGCGTAGCTCTGCGTCATCGGCAGAAAGAGTGCGTTGCCGATCAGTTCAACATAAATTGTGGGGTCGTGGCGGTAGCTCTGGATGCGATCCAGTTCGAGCAGCGAATATCCAATTTGATCGTCGATGAGCTGCCAATCCGCCGCCTGTTCCTTATCGAGATTGCTGCGATCGATGGCGTGGAAGCGTTGCTGCCACTGCTGATAAAAGGTCTTCTGTGCTGCCACTCCTTGTGGCCCAAGGTCATCAAGAATGGCATCGAGCTCAAGCGTCTTTCCCGAACTCGCGACATGCTTGTGATATCCGGCCTGAGAGGCGTTAACCGGTGACAGGGCCAGCGCGTCAAACATGTACTGCGCCGCAACTTGGTCGAAATTCATATGTGCGTCCGAAGCTTTCACCGCACCGGGTTGCGACATCAGCGGAACTGCAACCAAAAGAAGAGCAAGCAAGCGCAAGTGCATGAAGTTCCTCCAGATGAAAAACTATACAAGAGCAAAACACTATTTCGATCGTCGAACAAGATCGTCGAACAATGTGTCGATTCATCATCCGCTTCGCGCGAAAGTTGTAACACAAATGAGGCATGTAGAGGCGGACGTGCAAAAAGGAAACAGGGATGCTGCAAGGAATTGCATTGTCTGAAATGCCGCAAATTCGCTGGAAGAGCCATTCCATGCGGTCAACAAGCGTTATAGTAAAGGGAGCAAGGGCGAATGACGACGTCACCATTTGCCTGGATTCAAAATTGGGAGATTGTGAGAACGAATGGCTAAAGAAAAGAAATCTGCCGATAAAGCTAAAAAGAAAACTGCTGCGAAGAAGAGCGCTGCTCCCAAGGCTGACGCTCCGAGGAAGTCTGTTGCTGAAGAGATCGCCAAGGCGGCTCCAGCGCCGATGTCGAGCTCCGCGTCTGCGCGTACAGCTCAACCTTCGCCTGCTGAGCTGTATGACGAAATTCGCCGCCGTGCTTATGAGTTCTACCGTGCACGCGGTGGCCAGCATGGTTCGCACGAAGCAGACTGGCATCGCGCTGAGTCCGAAGTGCGCGCGAAGTACAAAGCATAGTTCCCATGCTCCAAGTATTGATGGTCGATGACGACCCCATACAGTTACGGATCAGGGAAGCGATCCTTCGCAGCGCTGGATTCATAGTTCACGTTGCAACCAACGTCGAAAGCGCGCTGGCCTTTTTGCGCTCCATGGGAAGCAAGATTGGGGTCGTGGTGACGGACCACTATTTGCCCGGACGCACCGGAGCGGATCTGGTTCGCGAGTTGCGCTTGACCGCGCCCTCAATGCCGGTTTTGGTACTGAGCGGCATGCCGGGAATCGAGGAGGAGTACGAAGGTCTGAACGTAAATGTTCAACTGAAACCATTTCCTCCCGAGAAATTCATCCGCATCATCCAGATGTCGCTTGCAGGGGATAACGGCCAATAAAAAAGAGTTCGCATGGAGCGAACTCTAGCAATCAGGAGGTCTCATACTGGATTCCTCGGGGGAGGGGACCGTTAATGATGACTTGCCCAGAATAAAATTTTCGCCTCTTAATTCCATCCGAATTCCGCCTTAATACTTTCTTCGCGTTTTCAAACTGAACCTTGGATCGAACTGTTCCGGTTTGGCATCTACACTTGTGACGTTGTCTGGTTATCGTGCACAATAGCTCCAGATTTGTTGTCCCTCACAAAAATGCCACAAATTGGAAGCTTTTCTTTACTGCTCGGGCTAGCTTTGAGCGTCTACGCGTTCGCCGCCGGACTATTTGCGATCGTTCGCAATGATGACCGATTGAGTGAAACAGCCCGTCGTGCCGGAATTGCGGTTTTTCTGGCAGTTACCGCGGCTTCAGCGGTGCTTGTCTATTGCGCCTTCCAGAATGATTTCTCGGTCGCTTATATCCTGCATCACTCCAACCGCGCGCTGCCTGCTCCCTACAAATTTGCGGCGCTCTGGTCCGGGCAGGAGGGCTCTCTGCTCTTCTGGTGCTGGCTGCTGGCTACCTATGGTCTTGTTCTGCGGCTCCGCCATAAGGTGGACACTCGATTAGTGGCGCATGCCTCGGTTGTCATCTCTGCGGTGCAGATATTTTTCCTGGCGCTCGTCAACTTCGCGGCGCACCCCTTCGCCCTCGTCGCTGGTACGATTCCGCCCGATGGCAACGGCCTAAATCCGCTGCTGCAGTATCCCGAGATGGTCATACATCCTCCGATGCTTTACCTCGGATACGTCGGCATGACCGTGCCCTTCAGCTTCGCATTGGCCGCGCTCATCATGAAGTATCCCGGCGAAAAATGGATTCACATCACCCGCCGCTGGACCATGGTCGGCTGGCTGTTCCTGACCTGCGGAATCTTCCTCGGCTCCTACTGGGCTTACAAAGTTCTGGGATGGGGCGGCTGGTGGGGATGGGACCCCGTCGAGAACGCGTCGCTGCTGCCGTGGCTTACCGGCACGGCCTTCCTGCATTCCGTGATGATGCAGGAAAAGCGCGGCATGATGAAGGTGTGGAACATGTGGCTGATCTTCTCCACCTTCCTGCTGGCAATCTTTGGCACCTTCCTCACGCGCTCCGGTGTCGTCAGTTCGGTCCATGCTTTCGCCGAATCAGACATAGGCCCGTACTTCGTCGTCTTCCTCGCGCTGACTTTTGCTGCCTGCGCCTTCTTCTATGTGCGCAACCGCTCGCATCTCGAAAGTGAACACAAGCTCGAGTCGCTGGTTTCGCGCGAGTCGAGCTTCCTGTTCAATAACGTGCTGCTGCTGGTTGCGGCCTTTGCCGTGCTCTGGGGCACGCTGTTCCCGGTGCTCAGCGAATGGGCTACCGGACATAAGGTCACGGTTGGACCGCCATTCTTTAACAAGGTCAACATTCCCATCGCTCTCTGTCTGTTGTTGCTTACCGCCGTGGGGCCTCTGTTGGCCTGGCGCAAGACTTCCACCGAGAGCATCCGCCGCAACTTCCTCGTTCCTGCGCTGATCGCGCTTGCCGTTGGAGTGGTGCTGACCGTAAGGGGCATGAAGCCCTGGATCGACATGAGCTACTTCTACGCGCTCATGACCATCATGCTTTCCGTGCTGGTAGCGGCCACCATCGGCAGCGAGTTCATTCGCGGCGGACTGGTGATCGCCCGCCACAACAACAGCAATGTCTTTCACGGCATGTATCTGCTGACGCGCCGCAACACGCGCCGTTACGGCGGATACATCGTTCACCTTGGCGTTATCGTCACTATGATCGGCTTTGCCGGAGTCGCCTTCTACCAGAACACCGAGCAGGAGCTGAGCTTCGGCGACAAAATGTCGATTGGTCCCTACACGCTGGTCTGCCGTTCCTACACCCAGGACGACAAACCAAATTATTCCAGCGAGTGGGCCATTCTCGACATCTACAAAAATGGGAAGCAGATCACGACCATGTTCCCGGAGCAGCGTTTCTACAAGGCCAGCGGGCAGCCCGCGACCATCGTTGCGAACCGCTCCACCATCATGGAAGATCTCTACTTGGTCTACACCGGAAAGAATCCTGAGAACGGCCGTCCCATCATCAAGGCGCACTTGAATCCCTTGGTCTGGTGGATTTGGGCGGGAGCGCATTTCATCCTGGTGGGCACCCTCATAGCTCTAGTGCCGAACATGCAGGCCAGGCGCAAGAAGGATTCTCCGCGCGAGCGGCCGCGTGCGCTGGTGGATAGCGAAATAGAAAGCCGTGCACCGGTGGAGGCCGGATCGGATTGATGAGGATGGCTCGAACTCTCGCTCGAAATAAGCTTCACCGCTGGACGCTTTTGTTGCTGTTCGCCAGCACTCTGCTCCTCGTCGGTGCCTCGGGAGACCGCACTGGCCAGCGCTTTGACCGCCTCGGCCACAATTTGATGTGCGAGTGCGGCTGCGGCCAGGTCCTGCTGGAGTGCAACCACGTTGGCTGCTCCACCTCGGAAGGGATGAGGAAGGAACTGAAGCTGTCGATGGACAGAGGCGACTCCGACGACGTGGTTCTTGCCGGATTCGTAGCCAAATACGGCCCCGCCGTGCTCTCCGCGCCCACGACCACGGGGTTCAACCGTGTCGCCTGGATCATGCCGGTTGTGATCTTCATCGCCGGCCTGTCTGCCGTCGTTCTGGTCGTGCGCGCCTGGAAGCGTCGGCCCCCAACTCCGCCTTCTGATTCCACGGGCTCTGCTCCCGCCGAGCTGGACGAGTTCCGCCGCCGCGCACGTGAGGAGACAACACTTTGATCGCAATACTGCAAATGCAAGCCAATCCGCCGGACGGGACTGGCAGCAGTTTCTTCCTCTTCGCCACTGTGCTGTTCGCCATCGCCATCTTCATCTACATCTTCAAACCCGCGCGCGCCGAGCATGCCGTGGAGAAGACGCGCCTCGCCTTCCTCTACGAACGCAAGGAGCAGACGTTCGAGAACCTGCGCGATCTGAATTTTGAGTACAAGGCAGGGAAGCTCAGCGACGCCGATTTCAGTGGGATGCGCGACTCCATGGAGCAGGAGGCAGCTAACATCCTGGCCGAGATTGAGCAAATTGAGCACGAAACCGGCACCAGCCACGAGGTAATCGCCTGATGCGCCGCACTCGTCTGGTTTCCTTGCTTTCGATGTTATTTTTGCTGGCCACGGGCGCTTACGCTGAGAGCATTGGTGGCACTGTGAACAATGCCACAACCGGCAAACCCGCCGCCGGAGCCGCAGTCACACTGGTTGATCCCACAAGTGGTATGGCCGAAATCGGGAGCGCAAAGACCGACGCACAGGGGCGCTTCAAGATTGATGCTCCCGCCGGGCAGGGTCCCCGCCTGGTGCGCGCCGAGCGAGGGGGAGTCAACTACTTCAAGATGCTTCCCCCAGGATCGACAAATGTCGATCTAACCGTGTACGACGCCGCACCCTCGGTTGAAGGCATTAGCGGAGCGGCCGATGTGGTTCGTCTTCAGTCTGACGGCTCCACGCTGCAGGGAATTGAGCTGTTTGCCATCCGGAACGCCAGCAGCCCGCCGAAGACGCTGGCCGCGCCCGCCACGTTTGAGTTCGTGCTTCCGGACGGTGCACAGATCGACGGTGCCGACGCTCAGGGCCCAAACGGGCAGCCGATCACCACCACCACGACGCCCACGAAGCAGAAGAATCACTACACCTTCTCCTACCCGCTTAAGCCGGGCGAGACCCGTTTCCAGGTCTCCTACCACATGCCTTACAGCGGCAAGCTGGCGGTGTCTCCCAGTTTCACTCGCGACTTCGATCACTATGTGCTGGTCATGCCCTCCACCATGAGCTTCTCGCCGAAAGATGCCAAGCAGTTTCAGGCGATGAAGGATCAGCCCGGAAGCAACGTGCAGGTCAGCCTCCGAACCCACGCCGGACAGGATCTCAGCTACTCAGTATCCGGCACCGGCACCATTCAGGATGAGCAGGCCCAGGCGTCACCGGGCGAGGGCGCACCCGCAATGGGCGGCAGCGGAGCAAACGACAATCGCCCTGGCGGCGGACTTGGTAAGCCTATCGACGCGCCCGACGGCCTCGCAAAATATCGCTGGTACATCCTTGGACTCCTGCTCACGATTCTTGTAGGCGGCGGCATCTGGACGCACGAGCGCACAAAGCAGGCCGAAGCTGAGGAAGCACCCGTCGCGCATCTTGTGGCATCCGCTCTGCAGCCAACGTCGCGCTCCGCATCTCTCACGCAGAATGCCGCGGCTGTACCCGTAACGCCTCCTGCCAACCTGCTCCTAGCCGCTCTCAAGGAAGAGCTATTCGAGTTGGAAGTCGAGCGACAGCAAGGGAAGATCACGCCAGAGGAATACGCGAAGGCGCGATCTGCTCTGGAGCAGACGCTTCAACGCGCACTCTCCCGCACTCGAAGCACCTAGGGACTTACAGCGCTGCCCTTTGCCTTGAAGTTACGTTGTAGCTACAAGGTAGAAGGGCCGCGCTGCTGAATACGGCACCTTATTGCCACGCACCCGCGCTCTGCAGAATTCTCGCCCAACACCTCACTTGCCCTCTGCATCTTTCATTGGCAGAGGATTTTTCTACCATGGCCCTGCTGCACAAGAGTGCCTCGATGTTTTCCAACCGCCTGCCAAAAGTGCTTGGCCCAGGAACCCACGCCATTGTTGACTACTCGGTTGCCGCACTTCTGTTTACCGCCGGTGCCCTGTTCTGGAGCCGTCACAAGAGTGCTTCCATCTCTGCGATTTTGTGCGGAGCTGGAACCCTGCTCAACAGTCTCTTCACCGACTATCCCGGAGGAGTGGTTCCGGCCATGAGCTTTGAGACTCACGGCAGAATCGACATCGGCTTAGCCGGAATAGCGGCCTCTATTCCCGGACTCATGCGCTTTGACGACGAAGCTCAGGCGCGCTTCTTCGAGGCGACTGCCGTTGCGGAAACTCTGGCGTCCGGCTTCACTGACTACAAGTCCGAGCCGAATGCGATGGAGGTCGGTTGGCAGGGCAAACACGCTGCCTAAGTTCAAAGAACTTATCCCCGGTTGTCAGCTAGCGCTCCGCAGTTGACGGAAACGCCCATTGGCGCGTCGAACCGCGTTGCGTTAGCATCTACATAGACAATCATGGGAAACAATCTTAAAACCGCATTCCTGCTGACGGCGATGACCGTCTTTCTAGTCCTCGTCGGGCAGGCGCTCGGAGGCCGTAACGGCGCCGTGATGGCGCTTTGCATCGCCGCGGCGATGAACTTCTTCTCGTACTTTTTCAGTGACAAGCTGGCGATCATGTCCAGCGGTGCGCAGCCTGTTTCGCGTGAAGAACTACCGCGCGTCTATCAGATCGTCGAGCGCCTCTGCGCCAAAACCGGGCTGCCGATGCCCAAGATTTTCATGATCCCAACCGGCTCGCCCAACGCGTTTGCAACCGGAAGAAATCCCGAACACGCGTCGGTCGCTGTCACTGGCGGCATTCTTGATCTGCTGACCGATGACGAGTTGGAAGGCGTTCTGGCTCACGAACTTGGCCACGTCCGCAACCGCGACATTCTTATCAGCTCCATTGCCGCGACCTTTGCCGGAGCGGTCACCATCCTGGCCCGTATGGCGGGATACGCCGCCATGTTCGGCGGCGGTGGGCGTGACCGCGATCGCGAGGGCGGCGGCGGAGCTCTCGGCGCAATAGCCATGATGATCCTGGCGCCTATTGCGGCCATGCTCATCCAGATGGCTGTCTCGCGCTCGCGTGAATACCAGGCCGACGCCACTGGGGCGCACTTCACAGGCAACCCCGGCGCCTTGGCCAGTGCTCTGCGCAAAATTGAAACCTATGCAACGCGGGTTCCCATGCAGGTTTCGCCAGCGACGGCCCACATGTATATCATTCAGCCGCTGCTCGGAGGCATCAGCTTCGGAAACCTGTTCTCCACACATCCGCCCACGGCTGAGCGCATCGCGCGGCTCACCCAGATGCATCCTGGAACTTTCTGATTCAGGCTGGCCAACAGCCTTCGTAAGTGATTTGTATTTTCGTGGGCGGTTCAGAGCAGATACAATCAAGGTAAATGTCGCAGGCATCGGGTTCCACACTTCAACACGCGGCTGAACTGGAACGCACACTGCGCTCCATCATCCGCGGCAAAGACGATGTAGTCCGGCTCGCTCTGGTCGCCATCCTTGCCCGTGGACACCTGCTCATTGAGGGCGTTCCCGGCGTCGGTAAGACGACGCTGGCTCATGCCCTCGCCCGCGCCATCGACTGCGATTTTCGTCGCGTTCAATTCACCAGTGACATGTTGCCCAGCGACGTGCTCGGCATCTCGGTGTACTCCACATCCGAGGAGCGTTTCGAGTTCAAGCGCGGTCCCATTTTTACCAATATCCTGCTGGCCGACGAAATCAATCGCACCACCCCGAAGACGCAGTCCGCGCTGCTGGAAGCGATGAACGAGCGCCAGGTCACGGTGGATGGCCATCCTCATCCGCTGCCTAATCCGTTTCTTGTAGTCGCCACGCAGAACCCGGTAGAGCACCACGGCACCTATCCGCTTCCCGAGTCGCAGCTTGACCGATTTCTGATTCGCGCCCGCATGGGGTATCCCGAGGCAAGCGGCGAACGCGACATTCTGCGAGGCAATGCCGGAGCTGCGCGTCTCGATGAGATGCAGCCTGTACTGTCGGTCGAAGAGGTGCTCGCCCTGCAGGATGAAGTATCCGCCGTACGCGTAGAAGACTCCCTGATCGACTACTCGCTTGCCATCGTCGAGCGCACTCGCCACCACGAGCAACTCTCGCTCGGAGTCTCTCCTCGCGGTTCGCTCATGCTCTATCACGCGGCGCAGGCCATGGCTTTCCTTGAGGGACGAAACTACTGCATCCCCGATGACTTCAAGCGACTGACCGTGCCCACATTTGCGCACCGTCTCGTGATCAGCGCGCGTTACACTTCAACGCTCAAGCGTGCCGAGCAATCCGAGCAGATTCTCCGCGAAGTTGTGGACAGCGTACCCGTACCCGTTTAGATCCTTCATCTTCCGCGTTTTCGGAGGCTCGACCTTGACGATCCTGCGTTATCTTAAGTTCCTTGCGCTCGCTTTGTGGATAGGCTCCATATTCTTTTTCGCCGCCGTGGTGGCGCCCACGCTGTTTTCGGTGCTACCCACGCGCAACCTGGCCGGGATCGTGGTGAGCCATTCGCTGTCAAGCCTGCATTGGATCGGCATCGTCTGCGGACTGGTGTTTCTGATTTGCTCCGTATTGCTGGCATTGATCGAGGGCGGCCCGACCCCGTTTCACCGGCGCGATCTCTTGCTGGTTGTCATGCTGCTCATCACGCTCGGAACCCACTTTGGCATCGAGCGGCGGATGAATTCGCTGAAGGCGGAGATGGGCGTAATCGACACGATTTCACAGGACGACTCTCGCCGTGTCCAGTTCAACCGCCTGCATAAGTGGTCCACGAAACTGGAAGGCTCGGTATTCTTGTTCGGAATCGTGCTGCTGTTTCTCGAAGTGAGAGAGGAAGAAAAGAACGAGAGACGATTCTAGTCAGGATTCAAAAGATCAATTTGCAACGGCTCCGGGAGTCACATTGGCGTGGCAGGAGTAGGCGATATGAGTCACGACCGTCCCGCGATTGCCCGCATTTCCTCCCAGTCGTTTATCATGGAAATGGCACCATTCTTTTGCAGGTCTGTTAACTGGGCTAGGAAGTCCGGGCTAACCGTTACGCGGAATCGATAAATATCAATATGAAGACTGGAATCATCGGTCTGCCCCAGGTGGGCAAGACTTCGCTGTTCAAAATTCTCACCCGAGCGGATATCTCTCACCGCAGCTCCAACCCGCGCGAGGCGCACATTGGTGTCGCCACCGTTCCCGACGACCGCCTCGACCGGCTCGCCGCGCAATGTAACCCGCGCAAACTGGTTCACGCCCAGGTGGAATACGCCGACGTGGGCGCCATCGGCCAGGAAGCGCTGAAGGAGACCGCCTATCTTGCAGGACTC
>Ga0137379_10001016_pt1 | contig 25387 bp, 18 predicted proteins | sample SagtaG_18_FD_104812 | JGI IMG/M metagenome (GOLD analysis project Ga0137379, IMG submission 104812) | Vadose zone soil microbial communities from Sagehorn Ranch, Mendocino, California, USA - Sage2_L_80_16 metaG | ecosystem: Environmental > Terrestrial > Soil > Vadose zone | place: USA...
CCGCGCCGTTCTCTATGTTCGAGAGCATCATCATCCTCAAGCCGAAGGATCAGTGGCTTCCGGGGATCAAGAAGGCCGATATCGTGGCCGAACTGGACAGCAAGCTGCAGCAGATCGGCGTGCGCAACGGCTGGACCCAGCCGATCATCAACCGCATCAACATGCTCTCCACCGGGGTCAGGACCGATCTGGGGGTCAAGATCTTCGGCAACGACCTGAATGTGCTTAAAGACCTGGCGATCCAGGCCGAGGCGATATTGAAGCCGATCAACGGGGCTGCCGATGTGGTGGCCGAACGGGTCACCGGGGGCAATTACATCGACATCGACATCGACCGCGAGGCGGCCGCCCGTTACGGCGTGAATGTAGGTGACATCCAGGATGTCATCGAGACCGCCCTTGGCGGCGAGATGCTCTCCACCACCGTAGAAGGTCGTAACCGCTTCCCGATCCGGCTCCGCTACCTTCGGGACTACCGCGATAATATTCCCGCTATCCGCCGTATCCTGGTGGCCGGTATGGAGGGCGCTCAGGTGCCGCTCTCGCTGGTAACACGGCTGAAAATTTCCACCGGCGCGCCGGAGATCAACAGCGAGGGGGGGCTCCTGCGTTCGCTGGTCTTTCTCAACGTCCGCGGCCGGGACATGGGGGGTTTCGTCACGGAGGCAAAACAGGTGCTGGAAAAACAGCTCAAACTTCCTCCCGGCTATTACGTGGCCTGGTCCGGGCAGTGGGAGAACCAGATTCGCGCCAAGGCGCGCCTGCAGATACTGATACCACTGGGGATGGTGATCATCTTCATCCTACTTTACTTCACCTTCCATTCTGCGCTGGAGGCGAGCATGGTCATGCTCTCGGTCCCCTTTGCCCTGGTGGGCGGAGTCTACCTGGTCTCGGCGCTTGGGTACAACCTGTCGGTGGCGGTCTGGGTCGGCTTCATCGCGCTGTACGGCATCGCCGTGGAGACCGGGGTGGTTATGGTGATCTACCTCCACGAGGCCCTGGACAAGAAGCTGATCAACGGCCCCTGTACCGAGCAGGATATCTATGACGCCACCTTCGAGGGAGCCGTGCTGCGCCTGCGCCCCAAACTGATGACCGTGGCCGTGGCCCTTCTTGGCCTGATCCCGATCATGTGGTCAACCGGCACCGGGGCCGATGTGATGAAGCCGATCGCCGCACCGATGATCGGCGGGATGATCTCCTCGGCCGTGCATGTGCTGATCATGACGCCGGTCATATTCGTACTGATGAAGAAGCGGGATTTGAAGAAGGGAAGGCTGAAGTATTCGGGGATGAAACATTAAAACATCAAGCGAAAGGAGTTCAGTGTGAAAAAAGTATCGTTACTCGTCGGGTTGTTGGTAGCAGTGGTCATGCTGTCGGGGTGCGCAGTGGTTGACAGTTCCACGGACCGATATGACGGTGGTTACAGCAATAGCGGTGATCACTGGCATTAATTAGTGCCGGAACGATGTCAAGCGGGGTATATTCTGCGCGGTGTGTCGAGTATTCCTCAAGGGCGCCTGTCTAGCCAAAGGGTAAGCCTTGTAACAACAGCAATTTATGTGTTGGCATGACAAATGCTCTTAGTAATTCATCTACTTGTAAATACACAATCAAAGGAGAATTCGTACCATGAAAAAAATGACCGTACTAATCGCAGCACTTTTTGCTCTTGCAGCCCCACTCGCCTCCTTCGCCGCCATGGACCATAGTGAGCACGAACACGGAAGTGGCGCCCATGACATGAAACATGACGGCCACATGGGTAACGTTGCCCACGAGGAGGTCGTGGATGGCGTGAAGGCGACTTTTACCGTCCAGACCATGGCCGATGCGATGAAGGGGATGGGGATGGAGATGCCCAAGGGAGTCAAGGAAACCCACCATATCTCGGTCTCTTTCAAGGATGCCAAAACGGGTAAGGCGCTGACCGAGGGTGAGGTGAAGGTGAAAGTACAGAACCCGGATAAAAGCGACCAGTCCAAGGATTTGATGGGAATGCAGGGGCACTTCGGGGCCGACTTCGATCTCTCCAAAAAAGGCAAGTATGGCGTAATGTGCAAGTTCCAGCTGAAAGATGGCAAGGTACGCAGTGCAAAATTCTGGTACACGGTCAAGTAAATCAGACCGCCATCAAGGAGGATGATACCGATGAAAAAGACACTGGCAATACTCATGGCAACATCACTCTTCGCAGCAGCGGCCCCGGTCCTGGCTGATGATGGTCATCAGCATGGAGCATCACACCAAACCATGGATGAACAATGTGCCAAGGAGTGCGAAATGCTCCTGAGGAACTGCGTTCAGGAGGTGGACAGTATTCAGCAACGAATCATGAAACTTCAGATCGAGATCAAGGAAAAGGGTGCAAATACCTATACCCTGGAAGAGCTAAAGACTCTGAATAAGAAGCTGAAAGATGCTAACGAGACCCTCCGTGTCCTGGAAAAGCCGCGCTAGCCGGACCACCCGAGGCGGGTCCAACAGCCCGCCTCAAACTTTTCGGGCAAACTTCTATGAAAAAAATTATATCCATTCTTATCGCGATAGCATTAGCCGGATTTCTGATATACGGCGTCACCTTTCACAAAAAGGAGATTCCCGTCGAGAAACCTGGAAAGGTGACAGCGACCCTTGCCTATGAGAAGTATTTCGGAGCAGCGCCGTGGTGTGACAAGGGCACGGTCTACGCCTTTGTGATCTACTTCCCTTCGAGAAAAGAGACGGGCAAAGTTGTTCCGTTCCCGTTTTTTACCTTCGACGAGGGAAGCATCAAGAAGGTTGCTGTAGAACGTCTACTTGGCAGCATGAACACCGGTAGTTACCAGGGAGAATTTATTCCTTTTCCCGGCGGAACTCGGCTGATAGCAATCAACGATGATGAAGGGACTATAACGGCAAACTTCAGCAAGGAGTTGGAGACGTCGGCTGAAGCAGGAATCACACATGCACTTGTTTTGACCTTGCGCCAGTTCAAGGGCGTAAAGGATATCAGGCTTCAAGTAGAGGGCAAGGGAAGCCGGTTAAGCGACTTGGCAAAAAACACTGATGACAGCGCGGCTCAGCAGCCATCGCCGCCGCGACTTTTGAGTGTCACCGCCATGAGGGATAAAGGGGCAAAGGACATTGAAGACGTGAATGCCTTCTTCGATCGCCCGGTGGATGTCAAGGAGTTGAAACTTCTCTCTAAAGATGGTCAACAGTTTGCCGGCGAGCTGTTTCACTCGGTCTTTGACATGGCTGCGGTGTTCAAACCGAAAGATCCGGCGCAGTTCAAGGAACGCATGCCGATCAAGGTGCGCTGGAAGGCGGTTGACAAGCTGGGCAGGCAGGCTGAGGGAGACAGTGTCTGGTTGCTGGAGGTGAAGCAGCATTGAACTTTTAGCGGGAGACGATGACAAGATATGCTAATTTTCATGGTCTGGTTGTAAAACCCGGAATGGTTTGATAATATTAGGTTGAGAGAAGTAGCCGAGATGGTATGAAGCAAGATTGAGCGGATTTTATCCGCGCTGAGTTATGGCCTGAATCAACAGGGGAGAACTCTTTGCCATATTCAGCTTTTCTGTAGAAAGGAGGTGTGCAGTTTTATAGTTCCCCCCCTATCAACGATGAAATAACTACTAAAAAGGAGGCCTCAAATGAAAAACGTATTCAAGATCATCATGCTGTTCTCACTTTCGCTCATGTTGGCGATACCCGTAGTAAGCCAGGCTGCCGACAAAAAAGCCAAGAACGAAATCGTCATGAAAATGGGCGACAAGGTTCACCTGTTCCATAGCGGTAATGTGGCGGCACAGAAAGAGATTGCGATTAACGACGTGCTCCAGGTTTATCGTGTAAGCGGCAAGAACAATCTGGAAAAGGTAATCGGAGAGGTGAAGGTGCTCTCGTTCGAAGGCGAACACTATTTCGTGGCTGAGATCATCAAGGGCGAGTTTAGGATCGGTGACCTCGCCAAAAAGGGTGACACGTCGCTACTGTGTTTGCCTGCAAAATAGATATTAACGTCAAAAAGTGACGGGCCAACGATGTCCCGGCACTTTTAAGCCGGATAGTTTTTATGATCACATTAAGGGAGATTTGTATGAGGAAACTGGCGTTAATCGCCGTGGTACTGTTTGCGGGGATGTTACTCATTAAACCCATCGAAGCATCGGCTCACGGCAAGGATTCTCATGGCGGAACTATGGATGCGCAAATGAAAAAGCTGCACGCCATGATGCCGATGTTTTCGGTTGCATCTGCAGATTTGGAGTCCGCCCTCGAAAAAGGTGATGCGGTTGCGGCAAAAATCCAGGCCGACAGGATCTTGGCGACTGTTCCCGATCTGAAAAAATCGAAACCGCACAGAAATATCAATCAGCGGAAAAAATATGTGGAAATGGCTACACATTTGGGAACGGTGGTTAAATCCACGGTTGATCTGGCAAAAAATGGTGATTATGCCGGGGCAAAAGCCTCTTTCAAAAAAGTTGAGGAGGCATGCGCGGCATGTCATGCAAAATTCAAGGATTAAATGAAAAAGACGGTACTCCTCGGAGGAATTCTTTTATCCGCTGCCCTTGCCTGGTTTGCCGTCGGTAATTATCTGAGCGCCCGACCTATTGCCGAGGAAAACCTGCGCGGCCTCGCTTTATCCCTTGCTTCAGCTATTGAAAACATCGCGCTCCACGATCCATCACTGCAGAGCCTCGACACATTCCAGTCGCATGACATCGCCTTCTTTGCACTTGTGGACCGGAAGGGTGTGTACCGTTTTCACACCAATCCTGATCTGACAGGCAAGCCTGTTCAAGGTGCCATGCCACTATCGGCAATTCTGGATGGAGCAACTTCGGACGCGCGGATAACCCTCCGCACGGGCGAGAGCGCATTTGAGTTCAATACGCCCCTGTATCTCTCCAAGGAGACACTTGCTCTCCGGCTGACACTCCATACCTACCGGGCCGATACTGTAATCCGCAGGGCTCGGCTCAATATGATGGTGCTCTTCGCCCTTCTAGCTACAGGATGGATTCTGGCGCTGGCGCTCTACCGTTTCACCCGGCGGGAAGAACAACATACGCTGGAAATGGCGCGACGGGAGAGTCTGGCACAACTGGGAGAGATGGGTGCAATGCTTGCCCACGAAATCAGAAACCCTCTGGCCGGTATCAAGGGGTATGCTCAGTTAATTGAAAAGAAACCTCAAGAGGAGCGGAATAGCGGTTTTGCACAACGCATCATATCGGAAACGCTCCGGCTGGAAACACTCGTCAACGAACTCCTCTCCTACGCCAAAAGCGACCGTGAATCGATGGTAAAGCTGAATTTGACGGAGATCGTTTCTCATGCCGCGGCACTTCTCCGACTGGAGGCTGAGCAAGCAGCAATCAGGATTATCTGTGACTGTCAGGATAATATTGTGATTGACGGTAACCGGGACCGGTTGGTTCAACTCCTGCTCAACGTGGTAAAAAATTCCCTTCAGGCTATGCCTGATGGCGGAACTGTCCGGATAACCGCAGGAATAGACGACAGACAGGCAATAGTCAAGGTAAACGACAGCGGTCACGGGATCAGCGAAGAAGAGATAACCAGGATTTTCGAGCCGTTCTTTACCACCAGGGCCAGGGGTACCGGACTGGGGCTGCCTCTGTGCCGGAAAATAGTTGAAGAGCATGGGGGGAAGATCACCGTGCAAAGCGTTGTCGGCGAAGGAACGTCAGTATCGATAGCCTTTCCAATCCGCAAGTAGGAGTTGACCATGAAGGGGCGTATATTACTGGTTGAAGACGACGAGACATTCAGAAGTTTTGTGCAAACGATCCTGGAAGACGAGGAATACGAGGTCCGGGTCGCCTGTAATGGTCGTGAAGCGGAGCAATTGCTCGCCAGGGAGAATTTCGATCTGGTTGTCACGGACCTGAAAATGCCCGGCAAGGGCGGACTTGATCTTTTCCGGGAAACCAGGCAGGACCCCGGAGCCGCTCCATTCATCTTTCTTACCGCCTTTGGAACCGTTGATGAAGCGGTTTCCGCGATGAAGGAAGGTGCCGTTGATTTTCTTACCAAGCCGCTTTCAGGGCCGGAAGAGCTGCTGGCCGTGGTCAGGCGGGTAATAGACCATCAGGAACTGGCGCGAACGTTACATGCCATGAAAGAGGCCGAATCATCAGGTCTGCCGCCTGAAAAGCTGATCTTTGCCGGTCAGGCGATGCAGAGTGTGCGCACCCTGGTTCTTGATGTTGCCAAGACAACGGCAAATGTTCTGCTTGCCGGTGAAAGCGGGACCGGCAAGGAACTTATCGCCAGAACCATCCACCTGATCAGTCCGAGAGGGAAGGCAGCTTTCATCGCGGTTAATTGTGCCGCCATACCTGAAAACCTCCTGGAAAGCGAACTGTTCGGCCATGAGAAAGGCTCGTTCACCGGGGCTATTCAGGCGCGACAGGGGAAATTTGAGCTGGCCGGGGGTGGCACCATTTTTCTTGATGAAATCGGTGAAATGCCGCTGGCGTTGCAAACCAAATTACTGCGAGTCCTGCAGGAGAGGGTATTTGAACGGGTCGGCGGCAGCAAGGAGATACGAGCCGATGTCCGGGTCATTGCCGCAACAAACAGAAATCTCCAGGACGAAGTAGCCCGGCGACAGTTTCGCGAGGATCTCTATTACCGGCTGAATGTCTTTCCGATACTGTTACCGCCACTCAAGGACCGGGTAGATGCAATTCCTTTACTGGCAGGATATTTTTTGAACCATTTCAGTGCGCAAACCGGCAAGAAACTCAACGGGTTTGAAAAAGAGGCATTGACCGCCATGGAGCATTATGCCTGGCCTGGCAACGTCCGGGAATTGCAGAATGTCGTGGAGCGGGCGGTGATTCTGGCCCAAGGGACAATCCGCTGCGCCAACCTGCCGGACGTCGTCCTGCACAAGACGGAGCCGGTGCAGCTAGACAGCAGAGATGCCCTGAAATCCGTGGAACGGGAAATGATTATCAAGGCACTTGGCAGACATAGGGGCAACCGGCGGTTGGCGGCTGAAGAGCTGGGCTTGTCACGCCGGATGCTGCAGTACAAATTGAAAGAGTACGATCTCCTGGATGAGAAAGACTGAAGTGCAATATCTTTCTCAAGAGGTGCAATTATTTGCACCAAAAACATGTACACCGTTGACGGTCACAGGTTGTTGCACATGTAATTACAGCATGTTACATGTCTGACGCTTTTTGGCACATTCTGTGGAGTCTCTCCTTGCAGAAACTACCACCCCACGACAGGAATATCATGAAAACGGTCACCAGGATGACACCAGGGCGTTTTTCCATAATTTGTATGAGTGTAATTCTCATGAACTGTTTTCTGCTCGGCACGGCGTTCGCCGGATTCTTCGGCAATGACGACAAGGGAAAAAGCGGCCTGGATTTTACCGGCGGCTATGACATCAACACTGTCAGTTCGAGGTCGGGACGGGTGGTCTCGCTGCCGCACTCCGGAGAGAAAGAAAACGTTATCGTCGAAATCAGGAGCGGCAATGAAACCCTGAACATCTCTGTCGGCCCCGGATCGTACTGGGATAAGAAAGGCATCGCCATCAACTTGAATGACGACCTTTCGGTCAAGGGATCCAAAGCCCAGGGCAAAGACGGGAAGTCGTACATTTTAACACAGAAGCTGGTAAACCGGACCACCGGTTCGCAAGTGGAGTTGCGCAGTGAAACAGGAGAACCGGTCTGGTCCGGACGGGACATGACCGGCATGCGGTCAGATCGGTCTGCCGGCGGCATGAGAACCCAGGGTGGCGGCATGATGCGGAGTGGGGGAGGAATGATGCGGCATTGACGGGCGAAATCCGCCTGCTGCATTCGGAGCGATGAGAGTGAATAATTCAACATTAATGATAACGGCAAGACGTCTTTTGCTTCTGGCAACAACGGTTGTTTTGCCATCCCTGGCTCAAGCCACGGAGTACCCGTTTTCCATCAGCCAGGGTGTTGAGTTCAGTTCCGGGAAATATGGCACCGATACCCGGACAGACTCGATCTATGCGCCTTTCACCGTTACGGCCAGCCCGACAGATCGCCTTGCCCTGTCGCTTGAAATCCCTTTCATCTACCAGAGTAACGGTAATGTGGTTTCCAGTTTAGCCCGCGGAGGGATGCAGGGCAGCAAAACCACGATGCTGACGGCTGTTGGGATGGGTGGCATGTCTGTCGGGAGCGGCACATCCGCCTCTTCATCCGGACTGAATCAAGCAGAAAGCGGGCTGGGCGACATAATCCTCAGGGCCGGTTATGTTCTGGTGCCCGAGAAGGATTCAATGCCGCAAATCCGGCCTACGGTATTCGTGAAATTTCCGACTGCCGACAAGAACAAGTCGCTGGGAACCGGCGAATTCGATGAAGGGTTTGCAGTAGAGTTCTCGAAGTGGCTCGGGAGCTGGAATCCGTTCGTCGAGGCAGGCTACACCGTGCAGGGGAAGAGCGCGCAACTGGCCCTCAATAATTATATGACCTACAACGCGGGAGTTGGGTACCAGGTTGCCGAGAGTTTTCGCCCGATACTACTCGTCAAGGGCGCCACATCACCGGCCGATGGGGCAAGTAGTTTGCTGGAAGTCCGGCTGAAGCTGAAATACCAGGCAACGAATCACACCGGTATCGACGGATATGTAGCCAGGGGGATTGCCACCAATAGCCCCGATTATGGTACCGGATTAGAGGTATATTACGATTTCTAACACCACGCAAAAAAAGGAGAAACCACCATGAAAACGAAGATGACAGCAGTACTCACGATCATAGCGGCCGGCATTATCGCCGGCTGCGGCAGCAGCGGCACAAACACCCCCGCAACCTCCATCTCCGGGAAGGTAGCCGACGGTTACCTGGTCAACGCCACCGTATTTATGGACAAAAACAATCCGCCCAATTACCGGTTGGACCCGGGTGAACCGTCAACTACCACCGACGCAAATGGCGCCTTTACCCTGAACGTGGATCCCGCCGATGTCGGCAAGTTCCCGATCGTAGTCATTGCCACCAATGGGGTGACCATCGACATGGATAATCCGGGCGTGCCCATTGCCGGCGGCAGTTACGTTCTCAGCATGCCCGCCGCAGCCGTATCCGGAACGGTCAACAGCAACTTCATCAGCCCGATGTCGTCGCAACTGCGTGAATTGATGGAGACCGGCAAATACGCCACGATGCGGGACGCGATGAATGACCTGGGTACAAAACTCGGCATGCCGGCGGGAACGAACATGATGGCTGATTACATGGCCGCCAATAACACGACCATGCACACCGCTGCCCGGAACATGGCCGGCCTGATGGGGAGCCAGATGGCGCAGGTCTTAACTACGAACGGCTCGACCACTACCGTGGATGTCAATCGTTACCGGGGCATGATGGGCATGATCTTCAGCAACCTCTCCTCGGTCGATGGATCGGGCGCGGACGTCCAAGCTGCCATGACAAGCCTGATGGGTACGATGACCACCACCTTGTCAATCATGCCGATGACGAGTACGGTGCAACCCTTCCTCAACATGTCGGCCGCATTCCGTGGAAGCATGATGACTGGAACTACCGGCGGGATGATGTGACGAACCGCGGCAACCCTTAAGATGAAACGCCGGACAAAAACGGTCGCTAGCCACAGTTAGCGGCCGTTTTGTTTTGTCCGACAGGCACTGAACGTAAGCGTATGTAAGAGAATTTGGCAGATCAACAAGCCAGCCGATGGAATTTTTATGACTTGAATATTATCTGCACCTTGCCTGCCTGCCCCGATTCTGTTATTTTCGTGCAAATCACTGGAAAGTTGGCAGGCATGAAAATCACTATTTTGGGGTGCGGCACCTCCACCGGGGTACCGATGGTCGGCTGTGACTGCCAGGTCTGTATCTCGGATGACCCCAGGGACAAGAGAACGCGGGCATCCGTTCTGATCCGTTATAACGATCACGCGATACTGGTCGATACGTCCACCGATTTAAGAGAACAGGCGCTGCGGCAGGGTATCCGCCGTATCGATGCGGTGCTTTTCACCCACGCCCACGCCGACCATGTCAATGGCATCGATGACCTGCGCGGATTCCACTTTATCCACAAAGAGATTATCCCCTGCTTTGCATCACGGGAAACCCTCAAAACATTGCAGAGCGGCTTCAGTTACATATTTAATGAGCATGAAGGTTCCGGTTATACCCCGTTGCTGGCCGCACATGAGATCAGCGCTCCTTTTGAGCTGTTCGGTCAGACTGTTATTCCGATACCGCTGTTGCACGGCAAAACTCATTCGCTCGGCTACCGGATCGGGAACTTTGCCTACCTGACCGACTGCAGCGCCATTCCGGAATCTTCTCTGAACCTGCTTCATGGGCTGGAGCTGCTGGTTATCGACGGCCTGCGTTGGACGGAGCACCCGTACCACTTCAATATTCCGGGGGCAATTGCCGCAGCACGTCAGATCAAAGCCAGCCGCACGGTCCTGACCCATCTTACCCATCAGATCGCGTACTCCGAAGAAAACAAGCTGCCACCCGGCATCGAATTGGCGTATGATGGCATGGCGTTCGACCTGTAGTAACCCTGAGTTGGAATCCGGAAAGCCTCAAGGAGAAAACGATGCATAAGGACATTCGACTGCACGGCATGATTGGAGAGCAGACAGAATATTTTGTCATGGTAGTCGGCAACGACGCGTACCAGCGCTATTTCTTCAACATCGTCCAGGAAGATGATCAACTGCGCATCTTCTCTCCCGGCAACGAGCTGATCATCTCTGCCGAGGGGATCAGCTACCAGGGGAACGGAGGCCATTTTTGCGAGTATATGTTCGGGGTCGATCAGCCCACTTCCGATCTTGCCAAACCGGAAATCATCAACCGTCTGATTATGTATGGGGCCCGCTCCAACAAGGATGGCAGCGTTCATTTCAGTGACCGCACCTCGGGTTCGGAAACATTCGACAGCATCTTTTTCGAGGGGAATGCGGTATGCAACTATTTCTTTTTTGTCCATTCCAACCTGCTGTCGCGCAAATTAAAAAACCAGCAGGAAGAGCTGGTCAAACTGACCGGCAAGAGCATCAAACGTTCCGAGGCCATAGGCAGCGAGCATGACGATGACCTTGTTTCCGAGCTGTTTCCGTTATTGAAGGACGAAACTTCCCAGCTTTTTGTGGTCAAGCTGATCAATCGCCACCATCGTGAATATCGCGACCTGTTTCGAAGTTTTTATTTCAAAAACAAGAAAATATCCGATGAGGATTTCAGTCGTCTGGTGGCTGTCGCCGCAAAACATAAAATTGACCGTTACCAGCAGGAGCGCATCAGAATCGATGCCATGTACCGCAGCCCGGCCAACAAGCGGATTGTCGACGAGTACCGCAACATCCTGCTGGCGTGCAATGCCACGGGAGGGATCAGCAACCTCGATAACGCCCGGCTGACACGCCTTAAAACGCTGTCGGTCCGCAATAAAATTCCGGGAGCCCTGTTTTATACCCTGGATGAGATGCTGAAAAAGGGGCGCAATCTCAAAAACGACCTGGAGCCCGAATATATCGCTGCAACCCGTGAGATACTGGAAGGTATCTTTTTCCGGGAAATCGAGATCGAAAGCCTCATTGACCGGGATGACATGCTCAAGCTGATACAGGCCAAGAAAAAGGCGATGGAAAACCGGGACCATTCCTTTGATCAGCTGATGCTGGATGCCAGCAAGGGATGTGACGAAAAAATCCGCGACGGCGCCGACTCATCGCTGATGGACGGATTTTCGTATGTCATTACCTATCTTGATCGATTCGACACCGTTTCAAATCTGATCAGCCAGCTTGCCTTCATGGAAACGGTACGGATCAACGAAGAAATGCTGAGCGGCCTGCTGGAGCATAAGGCCGCTTTTGACAATCTGCATGAAGGCTGTTTTCAGGAGCTGTTTATCAGCGAGCTGTTTTCTAATGCTTATCTCGGAAATTTCGGCCGCCGCAAGGTAAAAGCCCTCATGGAAGGGCTGGAGTCGATTGAGGCGCGGCTGTCAACGATCGAGGAGTTGCACCGCCGTTTGACCGAGATCGATCAGGAGGAGCGCATTGCAATTGTTCTCCTTGAGCATGTGCGCGACCGCATTCGTAATTTCTACTCAAAGTTCGCCACAAAAGCCGATCAGGAAGCGCTGCGCCGTGAAGTTGTCGAGGAGCTGAAAACAAAAAAACGGATCAGCGCCGACATTCCGGATCATCTCTTTAACGAAACCATCATTACCATCAAAAAAGAGGCCGTTTATCTGCACTCGCTGTTGCCGCAGATTATCGCGGAATGCAACGTCGGACTGCGTGAGGATTTTCTTGAAAACTCCGGACTTGACCGGTTCTACGTTGAAGAACTTGAACGGGAATACTACGAGAAAAATGGTCTGGACATCGAAGAGCTGTATCAGATCAGAAAAGGGCTCAGCTGAGTTCCGGCAGCCGCCGATATATCTGACTCACTCAAAGGGCAACTTCAACACTCTGCCGACCCCGAGGGACATCTGCGTCATTTCACTTCCTCCTTGACCTGACCAAACTCCCGCGCTACATTCCTGCTGTGTAGATTTTATACTCAAGCGTGTTCTTGAATTGAATATGCCGGCAGGAGACACCATGCCTATCACATCCCGCATTAAAGAGTTCCAGGCGGCAATCGCCCCCTACGGCAAGGAGAATCTCGGGGAACTCCTGTACGCTCTTGCAGAAAACGCCACACAGCTGTCGGGGCGCGAACAGGTACGCATCTATCTTGAAGACCTGACACGCGGGGCGCTTACCTGTGTCCATGCCACAGGACCGCTGGGCAAGGAGCTCGTCGAGACAACCTTCCCGATCGTTTCAAACGAGGCCGCCGTTTCCAGGGTTTTTGTCAGCCAGCTCCCGCTTGATTTCAAGCTCTCCGGAGCCGGTAAAAATTCCCTTGACCATGAATGTGCCGCCCGCTTCAGATTCCGCTCCAGCTACGTCATACCGGTCGTCAGCCTGGGGAAGTCGATCGGGGTACTCTGCGTCGACCAGGATCACCCTGGCGAAGTGCTGGAAAGTCACACAAAAACAGAGTTGGAGGAGCTGGCCGGAATTGTGGCCGACCATCTCGACCAGGCCAGGATTTATCATCAACAGGTCCGGCTCGCCCGGCGTCTCGAGGAGTTCAAGGCACGTGAGGCGGCCGGAATGATGGTCAGATCGGCAGTAAAGCTGATTGAAAAGGTTTCTCTGGCGGCGGTCCTGGTGCCGGCCCACCAGGAGGGCATTGCAGGCGCTCTCGAAAATCTTGCCAGCTTTTCGGCGGATGAAGAGCTGAAAAGAACTTATGACCAGCTCGGGGCACTGGATCTCCACAAGGGAATGTCGCTGATTTCCAACTATATTAACGATCAGGGGGTGATCACGGATGAACGGCTGTTAAAACCGCTATTTATCCCGGATCTGACCCAGCACAACCTGCAGAAGCGCGCCTTGACCGAATCAATGGAGCTCCGTTCCCTGTACGTCGTACCGCGTTTCGACCCGGAAACAAGGCGCATAATATGTCTGCTTAATTATTACTCTCATGATTTGTATCACTTCAACGATTTTGAGATGGGACTGCTGCAGACGCATGCAGAAATGGTCGAAAAGGTCATCAGCGAGGTCGGCGGCGAACATCTTGAAATCCGCGTTCTCTCGGAGATCAGCGATCTTCTGAATGAGCGGACGGAGAGCCTGCAGCCGTTTTTGACGAGGGTACTTTCCAAGGCGACGGAACTGATCGGCGCCGACACCGGCAGCATCGCCGTAGTGACGGAACGTGACGGCACCAAATGGCTGGTGGTCGAGGATGAGAACGGCACAATCATCGGCGCCAAGAACAAGGAATGGTTGAAAAAATGTATCCCGCCACTCGTTGTCGGCGGCAACGAGCTGCCGAAGGAAGAACGAAGTCTGACAGGATATGTCGCATTCACCAAACAGCCGAAAATAACCTCCCGGGTTGAGGCCGAACTGCAGGGAGAAGGTTTCCATCGTTCCATGAGCGCCCTTCTGAAGAGCGAAATCGCGGTGCCGATCATCTGCGATGACGAAGTTATCGCCGTTATCTGTCTTAATTCGCTGCAGTACGACTATTTCCGTGAAGAACACCGCCGCATACTGCAGATCGTCGGTTCCCTGACGGCGCGCCACATCTCCGACCTGCAGCGCATCGAGCGCCTCCAGGGCGAGGTAAACCGGCTCACTACCGATGTCGCCTACAAGGATCCGCACGTATCTTCGTATCGCCTCGGCAACATCATCGGCAACAGTCCGAAATCACAGGAGATAGTCGATTTCATCAATACCGTCTCGCCCCCGCTCTTCAATCGCATCGTCTTCTGGTCGCGCAACATCCTGCAGGAGGCGACCATCGGGCTTCCCTCGATCCTGGTTACCGGCCAGACCGGGTCCGGCAAGGAGTTCTTCTTCAACAACCTCTACAACAAGCTTAACGTTTTGTACCGTCGCGACATCAACCCCAGCGGCGAACTACCGGTCAAAAAAACAAATATCGCCGCATATTCGGGCGATTTGACCTATTCGGAACTGTTCGGCCACAAAAAAGGGGCTTTTACCGGGGCATATACCGACCGTCGCGGGATTCTGGAAGAGAACATCGGCGGCATCGTCTTTCTTGATGAAATCGGCGACGCCGATCCCAAGACCCAGGTGCAGTTACTCCGCTTTCTCGATAACGGCGGTTTCATGCGGCTCGGCGAGAATACCGAGCGCTACAGCAGGGTTCTGCTGGTTGCGGCCACCAACAAGAATCTGGCCGATGAAATTGCCGCCGGCCGTTTCCGCGAGGATCTTTACCACCGGCTTTCGGAGCTTTCGATACGTTTGCCGTCACTCAACGAACGGCGCGAAGATATCCCGGACCTTTCGGTCCATTTTCTCGGCAAACTCTACCGCACCTACCGGGCCGAGAGCGATACCGGAGAAACACCCCCCTATCTGAACAAGGAAGCCAAAGAGATTCTCATGCGTCACAATTACAAGGGCAATATCCGCGAACTGCGCAGCATCCTCCTGAGAGCACTGTTTTTCAGACGCAAGAACGTCATCACTGGCGAGGCGATCAGCGAGGCCATAGCCGGCACCGGGCATATGGAAGTGCGCACGCCGTCTTCGGCGGCCCATGAACTTGACCAGCGTCTGGCGGGCGAAATACTCGACAGGATTGCGGCAGGCGGTGATTTTTGGTCTGATATCTACGAGCCGTTCTCGCGGAACGACATCTCCCGGGAAACGGTGAGACTGGCAATCGAGAAGGCCCGTTTGCTGGCGGGCAAGACCATACCGGCAGTGGCGCGTCATCTGAAAGCGATCGGGAATAGCGGGGATAGTGCGGAAGAGCAGCGGCTGCTCTTTAAATTCAAGAACTTCCTGTACAAGACGGTCAAGATATGACGGGCCGCCGCAATCGGGCCCAAACCCTTGCCCTTGGTGACCGGCAGGTTGCCCGTCAGCCCTTTCCGATCCGGCATGAACCGGATGCGCAGTTGTCACGTTTTGGCAGATAGCCACGAAAGTTTGCAAAAACATGATAACAAAACATGGCTATCGGCTTGACCACCGGCTGCATAATTACCCTCCCGCACAAGCCAAGAACGGTTGATGACGGGAAAGCCTGCCAGATCGCCCAGAAGGCCTCGACTCCGCGAAAAACCCGGCCGTTCCGGTCGATAACATGCATCTGGAACATGAATTCCGGCAGCGTGATTCCATATGGCCGCGGATCAAACCCGGCGACGCTGACATCCACCGGGATCAAGCGCGCATCGCGATCCTTGCGGCTGTAATGTTCCACCGCCGTGGCGCAGACCGAACAGGAACCATCATAAAAGATCCGAACCGGAAAATCGGGTGAAGTCCTCATTTTAAAGCCACCTTCTTTCCTGGGCAACGATGTTCATGTCACCCTGACATCCTGATTATACCATAATGTGTAGCGGAGGGAGTTATGCCGATATACTCTCCCCTGGAAGTATTTCAACAACATTTTGGCCTCGCAACGCCCGTTTTAACCCGCTTCAGATGCCAATCCCGTCCTGATTCTGCTATACTAAGAGCATGGAATCCCTGATATGTGAGGGAGGTTATGGTCATGGAAAGTTCGACCGGATATTGGCTGACGCGGCTGGTTCTTCAGCGGAGCCTGGGCTTGGTTTACCTGCTCGCGTTCTGTGTCGTGGTAAACCAGTTCCGGCCGCTGTGCGGCGAGAAGGGGCTCCTGCCGGTGGGCCAGTTTCTCCGCAGCACTTCGTTCGCGGAGTCACCCAGCATCTTCTTCCTGTTTCCCCACGACAGCGCTTTTGCCGTTTGCGGCTGGCTCGGGATAGCGCTTTCCCTGCTGGCCGTTGCAGGAGTGTCCGAGCGTTTCGGCGATCTGGTCTCGATGGCGGTCTGGACCCTGCTCTGGCTGCTGTACCTGTCATTTGTAAATATCGGCCAGACCTTTTACGCGTTCGGGTGGGAATCGCTCCTGCTGGAGAGCGGCTTCCTGGCGATTTTCCTCGGATCGGCGCGAACCGAGCCGAGCGTCATAATGATCTGGCTGTTCCGCTGGCTTTTGTTCCGGGTCATTTTCGGGGCGGGCTTGATCAAGCTGCGCGGTGACACGTGTTGGCGGGATTTTACCTGCCTCGACTACCATTTCGAGACGCAACCGATGCCCAACCCGCTCAGCTGGTATTTTCACTGGTTGCCCGGTTGGGCGCACAAATCCGGAGTGTTCTTCAACCATCTTGTGGAAGTGGCGGTTCCGGCGGTCTATTTCGCCCCCCAACCTTTTGCCGTGATCTCAGGTATCCTGACCATCCTCTTCCAGGGTTCGCTCATGGTGAGCGGCAACTTCTCGTGGCTGAACCTGCTGACCCTTATCCTGGCCTTCAGCACCTTCAATGACTCACACCTGGCCAGAATCATCCCTCTTGAACTGCCGGCGCTTGTCCCGCCGCCGCTGCCCCATGCCTGGGCGGTGTGGGGGGTGACGTTGCTGGTGGCGGCGCTGAGCGTCAAGCCGGCGCTGAATCTTTTTTCGCCGCAGCAGATCATGAACACCAGCTTCAACCCGCTGCATCTTGTGAACACCTACGGCGCCTTCGGCAGTATTACCCGTGAACGCCTGGAGATTGTGCTGGAGGGGAGCTACGAGGCGGTTCCTACCCCTGCAGCAAGATGGCAGGCTTACGAATTCAAGGGCAAGCCGGGTGATCCACGGCACTTGCCGTCCCAGTTTGCTCCCTATCACCTGAGGCTCGACTGGCTCATGTGGTTTGCCGCGATGCCGTCGCCTTACCGTGATCCCTGGTTCATCCACCTGATGCAGAAACTGCTGCAAGGAGACGGCGCGACGCTGTCGCTCCTGAAGAGCAATCCCTTCCCCGATGCGCCGCCGCGCTCGATCCGGGCAGTATATTACCGCTACCACTTCACCACGGCGGCGGAACGCGAGCGTACCGGCTGCTGGTGGCGCCGTGAGCGACTGGGGAACTATTTCCCCGCGGTCTCCCTTGCCGACCCCTCTTTCCGCAAGCTGCTGGACGGTCTCGGCTGGCTGAATGAATGATCCGATCTTTGCGGCATTTTAGTGACAACTGGACAAAAGAAGGCCGGACAATCAACTTTGCCCGGCCTTCCTGCTTAATTGATATTGGAAATTCCTACCATCTATTGGTTTTGGTTCCACCCCCCGAACAACTACTGTTGATCGTACCATGAACACAGGTTGTACTGTTGGCAGGGGTGCCGACACCCTTGGCGCTGGTGGTCGGAGTAATGCCGTTTACCATCGGGCCGACGACATTCGGCTTGCCGTTCCTGACAGGACCGGCGGTGGAGCCTTTGCCGTGGTTGATCCCGGAATTATTGCCGCTCGTCGTACCGGCGCCGTTGTGGCACACGATACAGGCTGAGCTGCCATGGAGGCTGTCTTGTGAGCCATCATGAAAGCCGACCCTGTCCGGGTATGCAGGGCCGACCGGACGGCCGATCTTGGTCGTGGTAGCCGTGCTCAAGCCGTGGCAGGAACTGCAGTTGGCACCGGCTCCCGTACCGGTATGAAGCGGCGCTGCTTTCTGGTGGCAGCTCATGCAGTCCGGAGGATTGCCGGCCACCGCAGCGGGGTATGGACTTGCAGCACTCCCCAGGGCATGACAGCCCAGACAGGCGGTATTTCCCCCTGCCGCCACGACATCGACTTTATGGGTATCGTACGGCACGCTATGGACGGCGGCGGCGGATACTTGCAGTGTGCCGTCAATATGCAGTGCCGGATTAACGAAAATATTCGCATAACTGTTCCCGGTCGTATTGATGTTAGCATGGCAACTGCAGGTAGATCCGATCGTCGCGGTTGACGGGAACCCGGTGGGGATTGTAACAACCGGATGACCGGAAGCGGGTGACGGCGGGAAACCATGGCACATGCCGCAGGCAGCCGCCGAGACGGTCACCGGCAGGAAGGGGGCGCCCCAGGCAGGCGTTCTGTTGGTCCCGGTGACGTCCCCCCCCGGCATCTTGGCGCCGTGGCAATAGACGTTGGCGCACTGGCCGCTGCTGTCGGTGTAGGCAGATACCAAGCCGCCTCCGGCAACCAGAAGCGTACCGCCGCTGAATGCAACCGGATTGGCACGACCCGTGACAGAGCGGGCACGGGCGCGGTTAAGGTGGTCGAGAGTCCCAAGTCCCAGACCGGTATGACAGTCGGCGCAAGATAGATTCATGACGGTTACCTTGCTTGCATTCACATGTTGTACATGCGCGTTGACAATGTTCGGGTATGATGCTCCGTTCGGCGGATTGGCATGGCAGGAACTGCAGCCGCTGGGAGTAGCCACCGGACTGGTCAGGTGGCAGTTCAGGCATCCCGGTGGTTTTGAACCGGGGGCATTTGCGGCAACCTGGTGACAACCCAGGCAAAAGTTGAAGTTGCTGCGGGCTGCCGCGTAATGACTGAGATACGGCACGATATGGGCGGCTGCGGTGGTGGATACCTGCAGAGTACCGTCAATATGCAGCGACGGATTAATGAAAATATTCGCGTAACTGTTCCCGGTCGTGCTGATGTTATCGTGACAACTACAGGTGGACCCGATGGTCGCAGTTGCCGGGAACCCGGCGGGGATGCTAACGGCAGGATGGCCGGAAGCGGGCGACGGCGGGAAGCCGTGGCATGTGCCGCAGGCGGCTGCAGAGACTGTTGCCGGCAGGAACGGGGCGTTCCAGGCAGGTGAACTGTTGGTTCCGGTGATGTCGCCCCCGGGCATCTTGGCGCCGTGGCAATAGACGTTGGCGCACTGACCGGTGGCGTCGCTGTAAGCCGATGGCGAGCCGCCTCCGGCAACCAGAAGGGGACCGCTGCTGAAGACGACTGGGTTGATGCGTCCTGTAACAGTACGGGCACGGGCACGGTTAAGGTGATCGAGAGTCCCCAGCCCCAGGCCGGTATGGCAGTCGGCGCAGGCCAGAGCCATGACTGTTACCTTGCCGGCACTTACGTGTTGGGCGTGAACGCTGGCGATGTTCGGATACGACACTCCTGCCGGCGGATTGGTATGGCAGGAACTGCAACCGGTAGGTGTGGCCACCGGACTGGTCAGGTGGCAGTTTTGGCAGCCCGGCGGCTTTGAACCGGCGTCATTTGCGGCAACCTGGTGACATCCCAGACAGTAATTGAAGTTGCTGCGGGCCGTGGCGTTATGGTTTGGATACGGTACGCTGTGCGGCGCTGCTCCTGGACCATTGGCGTGACAAGTCCCGGTCTGGCTGATTCCATTGGTGAAAGTAGAACTGAAACAACTGGGAGCCGCAACCAGTGGAGCGTTGCGTCCCTGGTTGACATCGTGGCAGAGGGAACAGCCACTGGCGATACCGCCCGCCGTACGGTGCGAGTAGATAACGGTCTCTCCAGGGTTGGTTGTGCTCCCTTGCCAGGCCGTAGGATGGGCCTTGGCAAAGGCATGACAACTGGAGCAGGCGATAGTTGTGGCCCCGCCACCCACGGCCAGACCGTCGAAAGCGGTGGTCCCTTTGACGCCGTGGCAGTTCTGGCAGACGGACAGGTCCTGCTTGGCCAGCCCTCCATGAACCGCGGGGTCAACCCCGGGCGGTTTGAACGGGATCGTGTGGAAGTGACAAAGGGTGTTGTTGTAGCAACCGGCAGGCCCTGAAGCCGGGCCGGGCGGGGTGGGTGGAACAACCGACGAATTGGCGCCGCCGGTGTGGCAGATGGCACAGGTCGCTGCATTAGCGGAGTCGGTGGTGGTATGGGTCGAGGCGCCGACGGCCGTGGACGTCCAGGGCCTGGCCGGATGGGGCGATGAAACGAGCAGCCCGTGGCAGCCAAAGGTATTCATACACGACGGCGCCGATCCGTTGTTGAACGTCGAGCCGTGACACAACTGGCAGGAGGAGAAACCGGTCGCGGCACCGGGAGCGCTTTTGGCTGCTGCGCCATGTTGGGCCGCCGCGTTCCAGCCGGCAGCATGTCCTTCCGCCCCGTGACAAAGAGTATTATTGAAACAGCCTGATGATCCTGTAGCATCCCCGGCTCGCGGGGTCCGGGTTGAGTTGGCGCCATTGGTGTGACAAACGGCACACTGTCCTGCATTGCCGGTGTCGGTTGTGGTATGGGTAACGCCGGTTGCCGAGCGCCACGGCCTGGCCGGGTGCGGAGCGGACACATTGGCGCCGTGGCAGCCGGCAGTATTCAGGCAGCTCTGCTGGGCGGTGCCGCCGTCATAGCTTGCGCCGTGACACTGGGCGCAATTGCCGAAAGAGCTCACCGGGTTGTTCAGACCATTGAAGGTGGTGCCGCCTTCCGCTGCCTTGGCGGCCGCACCGTGGAAGTTGGCGTCGGTCCAGTCTGCAAAAGCATGCCCCTCCACACCGTGACAGAGCGTATTGTTGTAGCAACCAAGCGCCGTGCCGGCCGGCGCTGTTGTTGTGGGGGTGCGGGATGAATTGGCGCCGCTGGTGTGGCAGACGGCGCAGGCGGCAGCATTGGACGGATCGGACGAGGAGTGGGTGCGGCCGCCGATTCTGGACAACCACGGTTTAGGCGAGTGGGCCGCCATGATGCCGGCACCGTGGCAGCCGGTGGTGTTCAGGCATGATATTTTGGCGATGCCCCCTGAAAAATCCGCGCCATGGCAGAGCTGACAGCGGACCAGGCCATTCTGGCCCTCTAAATGGGCCTTGGCTGCGGCGCCATGAGCATCAGGCGCAGCCCAGCCGACGGGATGTCCCGACGGCCCGCCGACATGGCAGGAAATGCCGCTGCGCGAAGCGCTGAAACAGCTGACCTTGCTGATGCCGCCGCTCAAATCCTTGCCGTGACACTCGTAGCAGGCGCTGGGACCGGTGAAAAAAGCGGCCGGATGCGCGCCTCCGGTATCGGCAACCGCCCATCCGGCCGGGTGTTTACCGGTGCGCGGATCGATGTTTGAAGCTTTGTCGTTCCCCCTTGAACAGGAAGACAGCAGAACCGCCGCAACCGTCAAAAGAGAGGCCTTGAGCAGGTGATTTAATATTTGGTTCATGATCTGTTTCCGTTTCAGGGATATAACTTGGAACATGCGCATTGTGGTCATGAGTGAGGTCCCCCAATTCCGGTAAAGTTACTTGAAGTACTCCGAGTGGATCGAGCCGTTCAGCGTGGCCATCCCGAACAACGACACCAGAGAGATGAAAAAACAGGCTATAAAAAACCACGACGCACGGGTTCCCTGTAACCGGAAAAATCGGCGCAGGTGCAGATACGCGCCAAACATCAGGCAGGTAATCAACGCCCAGGTTTCCGTCGGATCCCAGCCCCAGAAGCGTCCCCACGACTGGTGAGCCCAGATGGAACCGGCCAGCATTCCTATGGTCCAGAAAATAAAACCGAAACCGGCGAATCGGTAGCTGTAGATGTCCAGAACCTCTAGTGCCGGCAAACGCAGCAGCCAGCCGCTATCCTTGCGTTTTTTGAGCAGATAGAAAATCGCGAACGCACAGGAGATCACGAGCGTGGCCAACGCGATCTTGTAAAGTCCGATATGGATAATAAGCCAGATACTGCGGAATGTTGCGGGAAGGGTGCGGATGCCGGGATTGTAAAACATGGATAGAGCCAGCATCAGAAACGAGGCGGGAAAGGCCAGGATGCTGACCGGTTTGATCCGCGGATAGAGTTTAAGGAAGGCAAAATAACAGGCCATGATCACCCATGCATCGGAGGATAGCACCTCGTTCGGCGCCATGTAGGGGCCATGCCCCACCTCCACCCACCACAAGGCAATCACTCCGGTGTGCAGAGCCAGCCCTGAGCCGGCAAACCGGTAACTGATCCGCTCAATACGTTCATTGCTGAAAAGCACCCCGGAAACATTGGCTATCGTCGCCAGGACATAAACGATGACAACCGCCCAGTTGCCAGCCATGAACAGCTCAAGTGACGATTTCAAGATGCTGCCTCCTTTTGCAACTCTCTTGTAATACTGTCGCGCTCATCCATGTAGAACTCTTTGAACGCCGCTGCTCTCCAGTATACCAAATATCGGCCATCTTGCTGCCTGATTGCTATCAGCTCACGGGGCGGGACCGTGTACTGAACCACTCCTCCGATCATAATAATTCCAAATCCTGCAAAAATTACCGCCATCCCGCCGATATCTACAAAAATAAGTTTCGCCCACTTCTCCACACCAAGAAGTCGGACCCGATAGTTTCCCAGGATACCGGAATTGCCGGGGGTCAGGCTGGCTCTTGCCAGTTCCCGGCTCTTGTCGAGCAGGCGCACTACCAGCTGCGGTTTACCGCCGGTCATTTTTTTACGATCGGCATCGGCATAATATTTCGTCGAAAGAACGTGTGGCGACCAGGTAAGATCAAAGTCACCATAACCGGCATTATCCAGGCCGGTGGATTGCTGGACCGGTATTTTTTCTAAATGACGCCTCCCTTCTCCATCGCTAAATTCCAGTGAAAACGCATCGCCGTACTGGGCGGCGTGATATACCCGCAGACCCCGATACCGGATGATTTTGTTGATGGAAGCAGAAAATGATTCCGCACTTCCCGAACCATCGGTAATGGTTACGTCCGAAGAGACAGCAGCCGGCCGGTTCTTCCCGTCAAAATTGACCCTCACCTTGTCCAGTCTGACTGTCCCCGGCAAAACCAGCGGCGAGGCCAGTATACCGTATTCGCTCAAGTCCCAGTGAAGAGGGGTGCCGCGCGTTTCACCCTCGATCATGATCAGAACACCCTGCCTGCCGGTTACCGCCACGTACAGGGATGCGCTGACCACCAGAACCATACCGAGGTGCAGGAGCGTGTTGCCGAAATACCCCCAAGGGTTTCTGACAAATTTCAGCTTGTCTTGAGAACCCGTATGAAGAGAAAGATACCACCGCGACCGGGCCACGGAACGCAGCGCCTGTTCCGAAGACGCTTCCACCACCGGATCTTCGACGCCGCAACCTGTGGAATACAGCTTCCTGCGCGCCGCGGCGATCTGGTCAAAGGTCGTTATAACGAGCGCCGCCAGCGCAAGCAGAATGGCCGCGGCAAACCAGGGCTGAACATACATCCGGTAAAGCTTGAAACCATCAACCAGCCAGAGCAGCGCTTCATGCTTATGCCGCCACTCCGCGATTCCTTCAGGAGAGGAGCCCATTTCCTGCGGGACAAGGGTTGAAACGTACATCATGCCCGCCAGAAAGAGTATCAATCCCAGGGAGAGACGGCGGGCGGTTATAAGCTTTCTGAATATATTCAAGTGGCACTCGCTGATTGACAATTTTACCAGGTCTTGGAACCGCCGCCGCTGCATCCGCTACTGATCGTGGAGTGATTGCAGCTTATGGAAGGTGATACTCCCTTGGTTGCACCGGTCACGGTTATGCCGGTTGCAAAGCCCGGCCCGACAACGTCCGGCTTGCCGTCCCGGACAGGCCCGGTTGTGGAGCCACGGCCATGATTAACCCCGGAACCGGTGCCACCGGCTGTGCCGAGGCCGGTATGGCAAATAGTGCAAGCGGCGCCGGTATGCTCACTTCGGGAGTGCTGGCCGACTTTATCCGGGAAAGCCGAACCGTTCGGTCGCCCTTTGGCTGAGGCGGCCGCCGTACTCGATCCGTGGCAGGAACTGCAGGCGGCGCCGGCCGTAGTGCCGGACGGCAGCGGTGCTGCTTTTTTGTGGCAGCTCATGCAGTCGGGAGGATTGCCGACCGTTGCTGCCGGATAGACACTGGCGGATGTCCCGAGGGCGTGGCAGCCGAGACAGGCGGTACTGCCTCCGGCCGCCAGAACAGCGGCATTGTGGGTATCGTACGGCACGGCGTGACCGCCGGTTACCTGCAGCGTGCCGTCGATATGCAGGGCCTTGTTCACGAAGATGTTGGCATAGCTGTTACCGGCCGTGTTGATGTTTGCATGACAACTGCAGGTGGTGCCGATGGTCGCGGTTGTCGGGAAGCCGGCCGGGATGGTAACGGCTGGATGCCCTGATGTCGTTGAGGGAGGAAAACCGTGGCAGGTTCCGCAAGCCGCCGCGCTGATGGTAGCGGGGAGGTAATTCGGGTTGATCCAGGTCGGCGCCCGGTTGGTTCCGGTGGTGTCGCCGCCCGGCATGGAGGCGCCGTGGCAGTAGACGTTGGCGCAGGTACCGGTGGCAGCCGTATAGGCCGGTGCCAGAGCGCCGCTCTTGGTTGCCAGGGTGCTCCAGGTGAAGTTGGTCGCGCCGTTCATATGGGTAGCTAAAGTCAGCGTGACCGTTCCGTGACAATCGGTGCAGACCAGGGCATTGGACAGGCTGTCGGTCGCCGTAAGGTGCGCGGTATGGGCTCCGACCTTGGCATTGGTGTTGACGGTAACCTGGGGAATTGCCGTCGAGTAGAACGGTTTCGCCGTAGTAACGTCGCCAGCCAGATTACCGGAGTGGCATTTGGCGCACTGTACCGAAGAATAGGGGAAACCGTTCACAACCGCGCCGGTTCTGGCGCCCCAGGCAGGCGTGCCCTGGCCGTGGCAATTCGTGGCGGAACATGTTTTGGTTGCGAGCGTCCAGAGCGGCGCGGCACCCTGGCCGGTAAAGACAACTTTCACACTCGCGGGGGTCGCGGCAACCCGGTTGGTGGAGCCATGGCCGGCGGTGCCGGTGCCGCCGCCGGTGTGGCAGGTAGCACAGGAGGCGCCGGTTATGGCGACATGAATCCTGTGATTGCCGCTGATATTGGGGAAGACGTTGCCGTTCGGCTTGCCGTCGGTGGCGCCGGCGCCATGGCAGTCCCAGCAGGATGATGTGCCTGACGGCACTTTGAGCCCCTGGATGTGGCAACCGGTGCAG
>Ga0137379_10001017_pt1 | contig 25387 bp, 19 predicted proteins | sample SagtaG_18_FD_104812 | JGI IMG/M metagenome (GOLD analysis project Ga0137379, IMG submission 104812) | Vadose zone soil microbial communities from Sagehorn Ranch, Mendocino, California, USA - Sage2_L_80_16 metaG | ecosystem: Environmental > Terrestrial > Soil > Vadose zone | place: USA...
ATACCCAAATGTAGCATACCTACGAGTACGATATTGGCTCCTAACGAGATTAAGAGGTTAGCAATCGACAATAGCGAAAAAGACAAAGCACGGTTTTCCGCTCGCATCCAGGAGAATCCAGGAACGGCAAGATTCTGGAAAAGAACAACCAGCGCTGCGACTTTCACGGCATCGCTAAATGACGCGTTGTTAAATAACAGCGTCGAGAACCAGGAAGCGTTTAGTATCATGCTCAAACTCATGCAGAACGAGGTGAGTGATAAAAGCACAACGACCGTTGAAAGTACATCCAGGCGATCTTTTTGAGATTCATAATCGTAGTTATAGGAGCGAAAAAAAGCTGAATTAAGACCTAGCTGTGTCACTCCAGTCAGAAGAGCAATAGCGGTGTTCAATACTGCCAGCGCCCCATACGCCGTATGCGGGAGGTTGCGCGTCAAAAACGGGGCCAGTATTAAGGAGATAAGAGGACCCACCAGTGAGGCCAGAGCGTATAGGCCTGAACTTTTAGCAAGTTCTCGAATGAGTGAGGCATAGCTCTCAGTTTTTACGCCCTGTGCTGTAAGCTGTGATGTCTTAGGCGCAACTTGAATTACTGGAATAATCCATGTGGTCTGCTCTTCAATAGGGAGGCCACCCATCAGGGCATAATCATAATGGTTTGATAGCGACAAGCCATAATTCACTGCCGGGTTGCGATCAGCAGCCGACGGCAGGATATCTATAGCGGGCTGTTTCAGTGTGGGGAGGTCTTCAAGCCATAGAGATTTATTGGGCGATTTATCCTGTGATGATGCCACGATCAACTTCTACTTTCACTTCCAACAGTCAACTCGCTTTCATCTAAAAATTCATGTAATGCTAACCAGTGATATACAGCCTACAACACTTGCAACTCTCAACCACTGCTTTTATCTGCGAGTAGAGGAGACGACATAGCACCTAAAATAACCCAGCCTATCGCTGCTAGAGGTGCAAGCGTCCAGGCATTGATGCTCATACTATTGACGCTCAGAGCAATGATGGCGGCAATACCTCCACCCAGCAAGTAGCGTATACCAGCATCGACCTTTCTCCAATTCCTCCAGGACTGCCATAAAGCCAATAGTAGTAGAGCAAGAAACACGATGAGGACCGGGAGACCCGCCATAGCACCCAACTCGAGGTATGAATTATGTGGATGCGCTAAAGGGAGATATTGCGCTGGAACCCTGTAAGGGTCAGCGCGTTGGAGGTAATTCGTCAGGCCCAGGCCTATCCCCGTCAAGGGAAATGCATGAATAATGTTAATGGCTGTTTGCCAGGCTCCCACCCGTAATGATACCTCCTTTGGGTTTGATATATGTTGGAATTGAAGATTGAGTTGAGCCGGGAATGCTATCATTATGATTAGCCCGTTTATCATCAGAAGGGCGGGCAACAGAATAAGACGAATAAGATAGCGACCACGCTTCATAATAAAGATAAAGACAATAATACCAGCTAAGGCAGCGATCCAGGCGCCTATACTATATGTAAGAAGCAACGCAATCGACATGAGAAGCATTTCGATAATACACAGAATTTTCTGTACAAAAGAGGTGGCCTCAGCAAAGAGACCAATGGGAAGAAAGAGCATCATAGCGAAAAATGTACCATTCCAGTCAGGATTATGCAAGAAAGATCCAGGGCGAGGAATACCATAGCTAGTCAGATCATAGTATGATACCTGCGCCAGATACGCATCAATGCGTTCTGAGCCAAACAGAACTGTACCGGTCGCATTTTGAATAATTGTATGTATAGCTAGCAAGGCTCCCAATAGCGAAAGAATCTGGAAAAAAGTTCTCAAATGCACTCTATTACTGGCAACTAGCATTCCCAGCCAATACATCAACAAAGCCCCCAAAAAGATATTAGGATAAGAGAATGCCAGGTCATAGTGACTCTGGGCGCCTCGAATTGCCGGAGGAATACCTATTATCAGCAATAGACCCCACAACCATAGAGAGCGAGGGGCTACCCACGGATACTCAGGAGAGCGTATGAGGCACAAGAGAAAGAATAGCCCAACTGCCATTGCAGTCACAACGATTTCTAGCCCGAGATACCAATCAATATAGATATGGGCAATAATGATCAACGCTACAGCCAATCCATACTGGCGTAGAGCAAGAACGAGTACAAGTAAAATAACTCCTGCAATAAACACTACTGTAGAAACATCTAAACCACCTAGCAGACCACCAAGTAACACAGCTATCGTTATCGCCAAGAATGGAAAAATAACAGAGCCCAATAACAAGGTTATTCTTCGCTCTTCCGCGGTTTTTTCGCCAATTACGTCGTTTTTTATCACTACCACTTCTCCCTATCGAGATCGTAAACTATACTATGAATACGACGCAGCTACAACTGAACTGACTCATTCTTCACAATAGCTGCCGGCAGCGTCTCAATCATGCGCTGAATAGAGTCTCGGTCAACCAGCTTCCTCGCGCACTCTAATCCGGCCAACACGCCTGGCGCTCGCCTTTGCAAACCATGAGCATCGCTGGCAATACAATGAACCAGCCCCTTTTTGAGAAGTGTTTCAGCACAGTGGCGCACCGTCTTCCCCCAAAGGCCAGAGAGACTACTGGCTGTCAACTGAGCTAATACCCCTTGTTCTAGCAATCTGACGAGCCGACGGGAGTCCTTCTGAATCGTATGGTAGCGCTCCACATGAGCAAGCACAGGAATAATACCTGCTGACCTCAGCTCAAAAATCACACGCTCTGTTTCTGGAATCCAGGTGCTGGACCACAGTTCCAGCAATAGATAGCGACTGCCATTGAGCGTAGCAAGTCGGTCAGATTGAATATCTTCTACCAATCCCGGATTGATCAACGCTTCGTGGCCGCCAAATAGACGCAGTGGAATACCACAGCGATCAAGCGTATGCTGCATATCATCGACACGGGCCTGAATCTCCGAGGCAGAGCGCCGTGGAAACTCGTCGTTGTAATGCGGTGTCGCAATTGCACTGTGAATGCCTTCCTGCACCAGTACCCGTGCCAGGGCTAGAGATTCCTCAAGAGTCTCTGGCCCGTCATCGATGCCGGGCAAGATATGCAGATGTGTATCGATCATGGTGATTTCCTTAATCATGCTCTCTAGTCTACAGTGTACTAATCACTCAAAACCGCCGCTATGGTTCGGCTACTCACCGTGATAATCAAGCCCTACACTCAAATCCTTATCCCATGATTCGTTCAGTATAGCCGTGTGGGTACCACTGGACACGAACCCTCCGAGCTTACTGGTCACTTTCGCCCATAACGGGAGCATCACCTGCACTTTCAACATGCGCTGCGCCCCGGCTTGTCTTTGCAGCAGATATTGATAATGCCAGCCATTTGCATGCTTCTTTGCAACGCCGTAGCTGGTCCATACCAACGTGATGGTACGGGTCTGCCCATAGACAAACGAGAAGAATCCTTGCCATACCTGGCAACCAAAGGCAGTACTCGCGCCACGCGGTTGCCAACCATCCTGTGCAGACAACGTACTCCCAGACGGTGCATAGACACGAACGTAGTCTCGATAGAGACCCACGCCGTAGTCACGGCCCGGCAGCGTCCAGGCATAGCTAATAGTGGTGCGATGAACGGCATTTCCCTGCCCATCGATGGTGACCTGGTCATTCACCGTCGTAACGATAAAACTGTTCGCTTTATTCGGTGAGACATTGGTATCCACGATAAACAGGTGGTCTCCTGGCGGCGATTGAATTGTCCCATCAAGGTGAAGGAGCTGCAGCACATTTTCTGCCCCACCTGCGTTGAAATAGACCTCCACATCCTTTGTCCGCAAGGCATTGGTCAGTAGGTGCAAGAATTGCGGCATAGCTGAGGATGAAAGCTGCTGCACACGTGCCAGGAAATGCTCTGCCAGCAGTTCCATGAAGCGTTTGCGCTCTGATGAGTGCCCATCGGGCGAAGGAATGTAGCTGCTCCCTTCGCCGGCTGCTCTTCCCCCCAACTGGTGAAAATGGATCAGGCTAACCAGGTTCTGCGCGGTCACCGTTTCGTGGTATTCTGGAACGTAGATTGGCCCGGTAATGGCAAGCGCTTGCTGGATGAGCGCCGGGGTAATGGCAATCACCCCCAGGACAGGAACATTGCCACCCTCACGTTGATAGTTTAGCTCCCCGTATCTTGCTGCCGTTGGAAAATCAGCGTCGAGATTGGAGTCGCGAAAACTCCAGCTATCCCATGCCAGATAGTTTGGGAACCACGAGTACGCCGGGGGATAAGGGATACGCTGGCCTGTCAGCGCGTAAGGATGATCAAGCAAAACCACATCGGTTATGCGCGCGCTTGTCAAGCGTCCACCAGAAAAGGTGGCAATGCCATAGTTTCCAATGAACCCGCCGGTTGGCCTCAGTTCAGTCGAGTCAAGGACTTCCACCAGGTAATGCGCCGGTGTACCGATCCCCAGCATCGCTGGCAGAACCGGGAGCAGCTTTCCAACGGCGTCAAGCCATGTCTGCAGCATTGGCAACTCACTCTGAAAAGTTGTTATCATCTTGCCAACCTGTGGGATAAACTGCACATCACCCGGCTGCACCTGATTCGCGGCAATAATAGCCTGGTCGAGCACGACTTTCATCTGCTGGAAATCCTGGTCTATAGTGTTGAAATCCGCCATAGTAAGACCGTGACCCTGGGTATGCAGTGGATCGTGAAACCAGGATACCAGGATACCCAGGATACTACACCCCAGAACTCCGGCTTGAGATAGCCCTACGGCTGCGGACGCGAGGTGTAGCGCAGCTTGCAGACGTACACCATAGACAGGGATGGCTACGCTTATCCCCGGTATCGACTCCAGGCCATTATCTAACTGGACAAAGGTGGTATGTGCAGCTGCAAATTCCAGGCGAGCGTGATCAATAGTACCAGCATCAAGCGGGTCCTGCGCTAGCTTTTCTAACAGATTTGCCCCCGTTCGCAAATTTTGCATCCCTACGCCTGCCAGGGACAGATAGCGATGATAGTTGGAATTGTACGCCTGGTAGCCGACTATGGCGAACACAGGCGCGAGTATACACATCAGTAACAAGATAAACAGGAAGATATAAAACTTTTTAGACTTGCGCCATTTTCCTTTTACCTGCTGTTGCCGCATTGTTATCAGGCTTTTCGTCTGTTCTGCTGTCTTCATGCCGAAACTACCTCGAGCGCTTATGGGATGAATTGAGAACACGCACAGGAGCAGCGGGAGCGATCGCGCTCCCACTTTTCTGAGCGCTGTCCCGATTCTGCCCATCACTGCGATTGCTGTAATAGTAGTAAGAATAGGACCTATCGTGGCGAGCAGGGCGTTGTTTATTTACGACGCAACCAAGAATATGAGCATTGGCCTGGGTTAGTATCTCCTTTACTTGCTTGAGGTTCTTTTTATTTGCACGAGTTATATCAGCCACGACAAGTACCCCATCAACCTTTGAGGCCAGAATGGTGGCATCCGATAAACCTAAAATGGGAGGCGTATCAAAGATCACCACCTCGGCTCCATAAATTTCAATGCCCTTGAAGAGCCGCTCCATCGCCTTCGAGTCAAGTAACTCCGAGGGATTTGGCGGCAGCGGCCCGGATGGCATCACTCGCAAATTTGGGATGCCCACTGCATGGACAAAGGGATCAAGCGACACGGTTGGCATAGATGTGGTACTCGCCGACCCAAGAGGTGAACTCAATAAGGAAAATTGCTGAGAGGGCGATTGAGGAGGCACCGCTGTACTAAATGCCAGGATGGCGTTGCTCAAGCCGATTTTGTCTCCGGGGAGATTAAATTTTTCGTGCTGTGTTGGGCGGCGCAAATCAGCATCGATGAGAAGCGTGTTTTTCCCGGCCTTGGCCATAAAAATTGCCAGGTTGGCTGCAGTGACACTTTTACCATCTCGAGGCACGGCGCTTGTCACCATCAGCGAACGCAGTGGTTTGTCAACGACTGAAAACCCAATATTTGTACGCAGGATGCGATACGATTCGTTGTTAGCATTGTGGCCCGTTGGATTAATCACATCTTCTCTATTAGCAGAATTAGCGCGCCAGATGGTCGCCAGCACCGGCAAATCAAATAGTTCACCGAGGGCTTCAGTCGTGTGCACCCGTGTATCCAATTGCTCAAAAAGTACCGCCAACAGCATTCCCAGCAACAAACCCGCTACCAGGCCACCAATAGTGTTAAGCGATACGTTGGGCTGCGCGGGCCTTGAGGCGGGCTGAGCAGGCTGGGCAATGCGCAGAAAATCTCCACTCTGCGCCTGTGCCAACTCAAGTTGAGCCAGCGCTGTCTCCCACTGGTCGTAGTGCTGCTGCAAACTGTGAAGTTGGGTCTGTAATACTCCTATGCGCGTCTGGTTTCCCCCCTGCGCTTGCAATGCAGCTATCTGGTTGGTAACACCAGTAATTCGTTGTTGAGTTGAGGTAAGGTCTTGCTGGATCTGTTGCTGCGACTGGTTATTATTCTGTTCTATTGATTGCTGCTGCTGCTTGATTAACGTCCTGGCAATCTCGTTTGCCAGGTCAGCCGCTCGCCGCGAACTTGGATCCAGCACATCGATCTCGAAAAGCTGTGTACTAGCTCTGGGCGTCGCTGTGACTTCTCCAGCAAGCTCTTGCACTGTCAAACCGGGATAATGGGAAACAACTTCATGTAATATAGGCTCGCTGGTCACCAACTGTGCCTCAGTTTGAACTAACTGATCACTCGCCAGTAGGTTGTCGTTGCTAACCAAGCTATTCGATGACCGAATAGAAACCTGTACAAGTACGGATGACTGGTAGCGCGGAGTCATGAGCTTGCTACCTACATAAGCCCCCAATCCTACCACCACGAAGCAGATCACAATCACTTTCCACTGCTTCAATAGCATGGCCCAATATTGTTCAAATGTCATCTATTCCTCCTGGTCAACAAATGGCCCTCGCAGGCATATTGACCGTTGGTTTGTCAGCTCTTAATTTGCCGCAATTAACTCGTGAACCTGCACCATCTCAAAGAGGCAGTCGCGTAGCTGCGCCATACGGTCACTTTGCAGCGCCTCATCCAGGCTCAGCATCCATTGCATAATCGTTGAAGGCGCCGGTATGTCGCAGGTATAAACCACGCTAAAGATTTTATTGTGAACTGTGGAAACCAGTTCTTCGTCGGATGCCACCAATGTTTCGTGCAGTCGTTCACCTGGACGCAGACCGGTGAAGACGATCTGTATATCACGCCCCTCGCGCAAACCATACAGGCGAAGCATCTTGACCGCCAGGTCTAGAATGCGCATAGGATAGCCCATATCCAGCATATATAGCCCACCTTGCTCAGCAATCGCCGCCGTAGTGATCACCAGCCCGCACGCTTCGGGGATGGTCATGAAATAGCGCGTTGCTTCAGGATCAGTCACCGTCACAGGACCGCCGCTTTCGATCTGCCGCGCAAAAAGAGGCACGACACTACCACGGCTGCCAATGACATTGCCAAAGCGTACAGCGCAAAAGCGAGTTTGATAGCTCTCCATTTGCGCCAGCGACTGTACGACCAGTTCTCCGACCCGCTTTGAAGCGCCCAGAATACTGACAGGTGCGGCAGCCTTATCAGTTGAAACAAAAATGAAGCGATCTACCCCGCGCTCTCCTGCCAACCGGCATAGATGGTAGGTGGCAAGCGCATTGGTATGCACCGCCTGGTCAGGAAATTGTTCCATCAGGGGTACGTGTTTATATGCAGCCGCGTGAAAGACAATCCGCGGGTGTACCTTCGTGAAAAGGCGCGACATTTCTTGTGCATCCCGAATATCTCCGATATAGGGATATAAGTTTGCTGCACGTGGATGGTGGCGCAAACTCTCGGCCAGGTCAAACAGCCCGGTTTCGTTCGTATCCAGCGCGATCACCAGTTCTGGTTTATAGTCCAGCAATTGTCTGCATAGTTCCGAACCTATTGACCCGGCAGCGCCCGTCACCAGAATAACTTGATTTTTCAGAAGAGCCTGGGCCTCCGCAGATTGCAACGGTACAATTTCACGCTCCAGGAGATCTGAGAGGTTTACTTCGTGCAGGCACCCGGTGCGACGTGTTACATCCGAGCGAGATCCATTCATAGCAGTATTCTCTAAACGCCTCATAGCACTCCCATCCACAGTCCATTAAAACTTCCCACTATTTACCCCTTCTTTTTTCATTTTTTAAATGTTTCAATAATTCGCCCGATTGCCGCTATAACATCCTCGACATCGTCATCGCTCATGCCCGGATAAATGGGCAATGAGATAACCCGTTGATAAATATCCAATGCTACGGGAAAATCACCTGGCACCAACTGGTATGTCTCACGATAGAAAGGATGCAGGTGAAGTGGAATAAAATGCACGCTGGTGCCGATATTCGCCCTGGCAAGCTCCTGAATAAACGCATCTCGCGTGATGGTAAGGCGCTCTAGTTGCAGCCGCAGCATGTAGAGATGCCAGGCATGCTCAATATGTGGAGGATCGGGCGGCGTCCCCAGCTCAGGCCATTGCGAAAATACCTCTGTGTAGCGCTTCGCAATGGTTTGCCGACGTTCCAATAACCAGTCACAGCGAGCCAGTTGATGTAAACCAAGCGCAGCAGCAATATCGGTCATGTTATATTTGTAACCCGCCTGGATCACTTCATAGTACCAGGAACCCTCAGCGCCATAGCGCTTCCACGCATCACGGCTGATGCCATGCAGGGACTGCATTGAGGCGCGTTCTGCATACTCGGCATTGGCCGTAGTGAGCATGCCGCCCTCGCCCGTTGAGAGCGTCTTCGTGGCGTAAAAGCTAAATGCAGTCAGGTCGCCCATCGAGCCGATCATGCGCCCGCGATATCTCGCGGGGAAGGCATGGGCAGCATCTTCGATGACAGGCAAATTATGCGCTCGTGCGATGCTGAGAATGCTATCCATCTCAGCCGGCAACCCGGCAATATGGACCACGATGATGGCGCGTGTGCGCGGCGTAATGCATTTTTCCAGTTGCGCAGGGTTAAGATTGCAGGTAACAGGATCGACATCCACAAAGATCGGGCGAGCGCGAAAATAGATAATCACCTCTGCGCTCGCGGTGAAGGTATAGACGGGTACAATCACCTCATCGCCGGGCTGCAGACCAATCGCATCAAGTGCAAGGTGCATGGCAGCGGTCGCCGAATTGACGGCAACCGCATATGGCGCATTGACTTTCCTGGCAAACTCGCACTCAAAGCGCTTCGTTTTCGGTCCCGTGGTTAACCAGCCGTTACGCAGGGTATCTACCACCTCGTCAATTTCCGCCTGGGTGATATGCGGCACAGCAAACGGCAGATATGTTGCGCGCGGTTTTCGGACATCTATTGTGGATGTCCCTACACTTCCCCCCCTTGTAGGGAAACTCTTACCTTCCATGAAAGCTGAATACCTCTACTAATGTTTTCAAAATAATGACGATATCGAGGAAGCATGATCGGTGTTCGATATAAAAGAGATCGTATCGCAACTTATGCAGTTCGCTATGATCCCCTTCGCCGTAGCCAAACTTCACCTGTGCCCAGCCTGTGAGTCCAGGTTTCACAACTACACGATGGCGGTACGCAGGATCAATCCTCTCCATCTCCCTGGCATACACCTCCCGCTCTGGACGAGGACCAATCAGGCTCATGTCTCCTCGCAGGATATTGAACACCTGCGGCAATTCATCCAGGTGGGTCGCGCGCAGTACTCGCCCGACCCGCGTCACCCGTTTATCATGCGCGCCTGCCCATATTGCCTGCCCTCCGCTCTCTGCATCCGTGCGCATAGAGCGAAATTTATAAATACGAAACGGCTTGCCTTGAAACCCCAGGCGCACCTGGCTGTAAAAGATCGGGCCAGGCGAATCCAGGTAAATGAGCAGAGCCATGACCGGTAACGTCAGGAGTAATATCGCCATACCCAGTAGTCCAAAAATGATGTCTAGCGCCACATGCCAGGTCGAATAAAGCAATGAGAGCCGGGGTTCAAATGGTAGTTCCAGGGACAACCGCTCATGGTTATGAATAACCGGAACTTCGTCACTTACGATTTCATACGCCCTGGAATTATTCTCCTGAAGATCAGGCAACATTAGCTTACCTCCTTTCTCCTATGTCCATCATAGTCATCCGTCTTCATACAAGTGTTTATCTTTTTCATTCTACCTCTGACTTTTCTCGACACCAGCCGCCAGGAGTGTGCGCTCTTCTGTCTCGAGGTCAGATGCCTTCTTTGTAAGTAACTTCGTAATCTGCTCTTCAAGTGCCTCTACGAGCTTTTCCCGGTCGAAGTGGGCCTCCACAAATGTGCGCCCGCGCCTACCTAATGCATTAGCTACTTCAGGGTTTTCTCGCAGGTAGAGAATCGCAGATACAAGTGCTTCAGGATTCTCAGGTTCTACATAGATTGCAGCGCCAGCTTCTTGTTCCACAAGTCGGCGAGCCTCTCCATCCACTCCCAACAAAATAGGTCGGGCACAAGCCATGATTTCAAATACCTTTGCAGGTAGCGTAATCCCGGCCATTGGCAGCTTACGTAAGGGGATGGAGCATACATCAGCCGCGGCAAAGAGCCAGGGCATACGCTCATGCGGCTGGGGATCAAGAAACTCGACATTCGCGAGATGGCGCCTTTGAGCTTGCTTCATCAAATCGGCCCTGGTCGCACCATCGCCAACGAAAACTATCCGTATATCAGTCTGATTTTGCAATTGCTCGGCCACATCAAGAAGATTGGTAAGCGCATACACAAGTCCATGCGTGCCTGCATACAGAACGGTAAAGCGATCATCCCAGCCCAGTTCTGCACGAGCTTGCGTACGAGACAATGGACGAAACCTGCTAGTATCGGCGCCGTTAGTCAAGAGGAAAACATGTTCGGGAACAAGTCCACGCTTGATGAGTGTATTACGAATACCCCCCGTTATTGCCCAGACCAGGTCCGCTCGCCGGTAGGTGGACCACTCAAGCCACTGCGCAAGCCGGATTAAGAGGTGATTACGCAACATACCCAATTGAACCGCAACTTCGGGCCAGAGATCAGCGACAGTAAAGATGAAAGGGCAATGTTTACCCAATGCCAGCATGCGTGCCCCAATAGCATTGAAAAGCGGCGGTGATTCGACAATAATTACATCCGGGTGGCCAATATCCCTCCACCCAAGCAGAGGCGCTAGACAGCCAAACGAAAGCTGCGCCAGGATACGCCGCAAAAAGCCCCTATTTGGTGTAATATAGCTCCATACCCGTACAATATTCACACCATCACACACCTCTCGCCTGATGGTATGGCTGCGATACTCCGGCGGCACAATGCCAGTGGGAAAGTTAGGAAAAGTTGTCAGCACGGTGACCTGGTATCCACGTTTTACCAGGCACTGCGCGGTTTCACTGATACGGATTGCAGGCGCCGTCTTCTCGGGCGAATAATATGGAGTCATAAAAAGAATATCTGTCATTATCCGATCCTTATAAATTGCCACCGCCGTACTATAGTTCTCGCCTTCCCTGAAAATCGCCTGCGGCGGTTAAGGTAGGTGTTTTGGCAGTGAACTGCGATTGCTGGTATCCCCCATCGCCAACGGCAAGATAGTGCATCCCGAGGGACTCGATGGCTACGCGGGAAAGCGCCCGGCGTCCATCAAACACTACCTGGCAATGCGTAAATTCACCGAAGTCGGCAGCGGAATACTCCTGGTGGTCCGCTTGTAGTATGATCGCGTGAATCTCGTGCTTATAGCAGGCAGGCAGGGGAGTATAGCCCAATGCGCGTAACTCTTCGTCGCTATAGAGTGGATCATCGGCATACACAACCGCGCCGCGCTGTAACAAAGCGTGCTGGACCAATTTTGCGCTGGTGAAGGCCGTTTCGCGCACATTCCCACGATATGCAACTCCCAGGATAAGTACAGATCGATAGGAAAGTGAACCTGTTACTGCTTCAATTCGCTGCACTGCGTACTCCGCCATGGCATCATTGACCTGGCGCGCGGCGCGCGGCAACAGCAGGTGAGCCAGCTGGAAGGCTTGCTGCTGCATTTCGTTCTCGAGCAAGCCATTGATGAGAAAATAGGGATAGACAGGGATACAATGACCACCTACACCTACGCCTGGGGTATGAATAAGTGAATAAGGCTGCGTGTTCGCGGCAGCGATGGCCGCCGTGACATCGAGTCCGTACGCATCGGCGTAACGCGCATATTCATTCGCCAGGGCAATATTCACATCACGATAGGTGGTCTCGATCAGCTTGACAAATTCGGCATCGTTGGTCGAGGGCATGGTAATAATCTCGGCGTCGAGCACAGAGCGGTAAAATGACTCAGCAGCCGTTGTGCTGGCTTCATCGATTCCGCCAACAACCTTTGGATAGTTCTGCAGATCACGGAAGATATGACCAGATGAGACGCGCTCAGGGCTATAGGCCAGATAAAAGTCTTCACCAGCCTTTAGATTCGATATGCGTTCGAGGATATTCCGCAGGCGCAGTGCAGTCGTGCCAACGGGGAGCGTTGTCTCGTAGATCACCAACGTTCCAGGCTGCAAACCAGCCCCAATCGCTGCTGTGGCGGCATCAATCGCGTCAAAGGTGACCTCGTGTCGCTCATTGACCATCACCGGCACGATGACAACCACTACGTTAGCCTGGCTTACGGCCCAGGTAGTATCTTGTGTTGCGGAGAGCAAGCCCATTGATACTAAGGAGGGCACTTCAGAAGCAAGTTCCGGCTCCCCATGAACATAAGATATTCCAGCGTTGACCATTGCAACCACCTGGAGATTAACGTCGCAACCAATCACTACTCTTCGTCCGTGCCGCGCATACTGCACTGCAAGAGGAAGACCAATCTTGCCCAGACCAACAACGGACACTATAGGAGCCAAACGTTTTATCTCTATTTCATCAAATTGCATGTTACACCTCTACCCCCGCTTCCACGGCCACTTTTGCTGCCTGGACTCCGTGGTCTTCCTGGTAGGCCATGCTAGAAATCTGAATGGCAGCCTTCAAGACGGCCAGCCCATCTTCTCCGGTCACCGAAGGCAGAGCGTCATTGCGCAGGGCTGCGAAGATATCCTCGTATTCCAGGTGCAGCGGCTCCGTCTTTTGCACCTTGAGACGGGTCATGGTTCCCTCGCTGACGCCCGTCAGTGCGCGCAGCGTGTCCCAGTTGGTGGGGGTGTAGTCGTTCTCATAAAAATAGAGGTCCTGGGTCAGGTAGTTGATGAGATACATACCCCTATCGCCCGTGACGCTCAGTTCGCGCACCTTTGTAGGGGTCAGCCAGTTCACATCGAGCATACCAATCGCGCCGTTACAGAAACGCAGGACGCCCAATACCAGGTCCTCATATTTATTGTGAATGCGGCGCTGCGTTTCAGCGTAGACACGTTCAATTTCCGCATCAGCCAGGTAGCGCATTACGTCAAGATCGTGCGTGGCGAGGTCGAGTGTGACGCCCACATCGCGGATACGCGGCGGGAAAGGACCAAGCCGCCGGGCGTGCAGGTGAAAAACCTGACCAAGTTCGCCAGCGACGAGACGTCGTTTGACTTCTATCACCGCGGGGTTAAAACGCTCAATGTGACCAACGGCGATTTTCGCGCCGCGCCTGCGCGCGAGTTGAATGAGCGCCTGACCTTCGTCCACCGTGCTGGTCATGGGTTTTTCGACCAGGACGGAGATAGCGCGATCGAGTACATACGATGCTACTTCATAGTGTAAATAGGTAGGCACCACGACCGAGACCAGATCTGGATGGGTTGCTTCGACTAACTGGCGATAGTCGCTGAAGCCCTCTACGTGAAAGCGACTGATGGCCCGCTTCAAAGTCGGTTCGTGCACCTCTGCAATACCCACCAGTTGCACCTGGTCTTCAGGAAAGTCCCGCAGCACCCGCAGGTGATTCATGCCCATCGAACCCGTGCCAACCACCGCGACCTTTACTGGCATAAAGCGAGTACCTCCTTGACAATCGTTGACAGGTCTTCCTGACTCAGCGCCGGGTGTACCGGCAGTGACAATACCTGCCGCGCGGCCTTCTCAGCTTCTGGAAGTTGCTCGACTATGGCTTCAGCAGGTCTGGCTGCCGTCAAAGTAGCGGAGTTGCCCGACCCCAGGGGACCTGTAGGCGCCTTGCTCAGCGTTGCAACCGCCTCTTCTTCCAGCGATGAATTGGCTATACGAAAGAGTTCAGAGGATTCCTGGTAGAACGGCTGCTGGTGGATAAGACAAGAATAATGAATGCTCGTTCCAATGCCACGTGCCTTCAAGTGCGCAACCCAGGCATCGCGATCGTGTTCGGCAGGCACACGAATGGTGTACTGGTGAAACACGTGACGATATCCTGCATGGGTGATAGGCGTCTGTACGGACGAGCCAAGATGCCCGGTCAGGCAGGCGGCATTGGCAATGCGCTTCTCTGTAAACTGCTCCAATTTGTTCAACTGGGCCAGGCCTATGGCTGCCTGCAGGTCTGTCATGCGCAGGTTGAAACCGAGCGCGATATGGCGATAGCGTTCTTTCTGCCCATGACTACGCAGGAGTCGCACGCGTTCGGCGATGATGGGATTACCGGCGGTGACCATACCGCCCTCGCCTGTCGTCATGTTTTTGGTCGGATAAAAAGAGAAGCAGCCCGTGCCAAAGCTTCCAACCGGCTTTCCGTGGATGCTGGCGCCATGGGCCTGGCATGCATCTTCGATCAACACGAGGTGATGAGCGGAGGCGATGGCTTCCAATCGCTCCATATCACAAGGATTTCCATACAGATGCACCGGAATAATGGCCTTCGTGCGGGGCGTGATGGCGCTCTCAACGCACGCGGGGTCGATGTTACAGGTATGCGGGTCGATATCGACGAACACGGGTGTTGCGCCGACGAGCAGGATGACATTCGCGGTAGCGGCAAAACTGAACGGGGTCGTAATGACTTCGTCACCATAGCCGATCTCATGCGCAATCAAGGCGAGATGCAGCGCGGCAGTTCCCGATGAGACGGCAACGGCCTGCTGCAGCTGGCAGAGTTCGGCAAAACGGCGTTCAAATTCGGCCACGCGTTCACCCTGCGCCAATTGGCCGGATCGTAATACCTCGAGAACGGCAGTTTCTTCTTCTGCTCCTATAAGCGGACGTGCGATAGGAATCATGAAAAACATCCCTCAATTAAAGCTCGGGACGTTTCTAGCTTGCGCCGGTAGAGATTGAGGCAGCCAGAAACTCGCCCGGCATTCATTACAATTCGTAGGCGAAGGCCTCTGCCACCAGCGTGATCTGCTGCTGACAAGCCGCGCAATACCCCACCAGCGAGTCGGAAAACTGCTCAACTTTCGCAAGACGTTGTCCACAGTGGCAGACATAGCCATGCCGCCGTGCCGGGTTGCCATAGACGAGCGCGTAATCGGGCACGGAACGAGTTACTACTGAACCGGCGCCTATCATGGCGAATCGCCCTATGATGACATTGGGTAAAATGATGGAACCGGCCCCTATCGAAGCGCCATAGCGAATAAGGGTAGTACCCACGACCCAATCATCTTGCCCTTTCACCTGACCCAGGGGAGTAATGGCGCGCGGAAGCACGTCGTTCGTGAAGCATACATGTGGACCGATAAAGACGCCATCTTCGACGGTGACACCATGAAAGACCGAGACATTATTTTGAATTTTGACATCATGTCCGATTACTACGCTATAATCGATGTAGACATTCTTTCCGATGCTGCAAGCTGTCCCTATTTGCGCTCCGCTGCGCACCTGCGATTGGTTCCAGATACGAGTTCCCGCGCCAATGCAGGCATCCTCGGCGACTTCAGCAGTAGGGTGTATGAATACGTTCTCCACCTTTCACCTCCAAATCACATCAAAACCCCACCCGGTTAGTGGATACCTCACAGGGGGATACTGGTAGAAGATTACCTATTCACAGTATATGAGTTGGTACAATTGAAGAGTTTCTATATCGGTACTGAAACGCTTTGTCACCACAAGCCGTAATAGTAGTGACAAAATTGAAAGGAGGAGGGTCGTATGCCCGGTTGGAGCGCAAAAGATATTCAGCCCAAAATGCACGTCTATACTTCTGATAATCAGGAATTAGGTCACGTAGCAAAAGTCTACGAGGACTCTTTTCTGGTACACAAAGGACTTATTTTTCCCACAGACCGCTATATCCCCTATAGCGCCATTGCCTCTGTCGAAAACGGCAAGATACAACTACAGATGGCGCTAGACGAAGCGAAACAGAAGGAGTGGGAAAAACGGCCCGACTATGAGCATCACCTGGGTGATCCTTTACAACTCTTTTATGATCGCGGTCACGGCGTTCACGACCCATTCGATGATCAAAATCCCGATCAGCAGTGATACATATGGCTGAACAACGTAACGTTTATCGCAGCCTGAACGTATTATCTGTAGGAGCAATTCGCAATCACTCTCGCAGACGTAATGCACCCGCGATACCGTTTCAGGAGTCTGGTTTCGATCTTTGACAACTATACCATCTGATACGTCGTATTACTTAATGAGTGTGAACGACGCGAAGATACAGTTAGAACCTGATTCGATCTAAGGTAATTACCTGATGTGGGAGGTAAGACTACTCTATACAATAGAACCAGATACTATAGAACTAGCATGCAAACGTTCAGCACACATACACCACCAGGCTATGAGTGCTGACCACGGAGCCAAACGGAGGAGTCCGGCAGCTGATTTTGTCGGGGAGTTTCCCGAAAGGAGCGTGGAATAATGGCCATCGTAGATCCCATGAGGGAGCTCTATAGCGCACTGTTGGATGCACAGTCCGCGGCGCTTCCCTCCACAAGTAGAATCGATCCATTTTTTGGCAAAAAGACCGCCCGGCGCGACACCGAACCACTCATCGAATTGGAACCATCACTGGACGATGCCGATACCTTTCTCGACGAGCCCGACAGTGTTGAAGAGCGCAGCGTGAGCGATGTCATCGAGGGTATTCCTGTACGCACGCGACGAAGTCGTGGAACAGCTACCCGCCAGGCTACAGGCTCTGAAGATGCTTTTCAGAGCTACCTGCGTGATATTCGCGGTCTCGGCCTGTTAACCCATGATGAAGAAGTTGACCTGGCACAACGAGCGGCGGCGGGTGATGAATTTGCGCGCCGCACCTTGATCGAATCAAATCTGCGCCTGGTGATTGCGATCGCGCGCCGCTATACTAGCACCGGCGTTCCATTGATTGATCTCATCCAGGAAGGCAACCTCGGACTGATGCGTGCCGCCGAGAAATTCGATTACCAGCGAGGCTGTCATTTTGGCACGTATGCCACGTGGTGGATTCGCCAGGCTGTGAGCCGCGCGGCAGGCGAGCAGTCACGTTTGATTCATCTCCCTGAACATGTCGCAACCCGCCTGCGCAAGGTGCGCCGTGTCGCGGCGCAATTATCGCAGGAAAATGGACTCGATCCCCTGCCAGAGCAGATCGCTGATGCCTGCAACATCGATCTCGCCGAGGTCATCGACCTGCTGGGGATTATCGAACAACCCGTTTCGCTGGATGCGCCTGTCGATGACGAAGCCCGTTACTCGCTAGCCGATACTCTGGAAGACAGCGCGGCCCCTGCACCCGCCGAAACCGCCTCGCAGCACCTGCTGGGTGAAGAACTACACCGGGCATTGGCCCTGCTTACTCCTCGTGAGCGTTCGGTTATCACATTGCGCTATGGCATCGGGGATGGACGCAGCCGCACGCTGTTGGAAGTCGGCAAAGAACTGGGCATCTCCCGCGAGCGTGTGCGCCAGCTTGAGGTTGTGGCACTGATGAAGTTACGCAGCATCAATGGCAACGCGACGCTGAGGGAATGTGTGTAATACCAGTAGCTTCCAGGGCACCCCACGCCGCTTCCATACAACGTAGTTTATAGCTTCCAGGGCGACCGCGAGGGTCGCCCCTACCATATACGCGCAGACTCTGTGTGACAGCTCATTGTCCGCGTCCCGCGTCAGTGAAGCTGCTGGTGAAAATGCTGAGCAGCTGGCCGGGGTCAGTCGCGGTCAGCACCTCAATACGGGTGATCCATTTAACCCATTCAAAACCACGATGGCCTGGAGCCACTAAACGAAAGGGAAAGCCATGTTCGTGAGAGAGCGGCTCTTCATCAATGTGTGTCGCTAGCAGTGCTGTACGTGCTTCCTCCAGCGGCAGGCTCCAACGATAGCTCGTCACTGAGATGAAACTGACATAGCGCGCATCCGTGTGGATAGCGACTTGATCCAGCAGGCGACCGATACGGGTGCCCCGCCAGCGTTGGGTGCTGTAGAAACCGCCAGTGCAGTCCAGCGTTGCCTCCAATTCATCTTTCGTCGCCAGAAGCTCGTCGTAGGAGAAATCTCGAGGCGCACTCACAGCGCCGCCAAGCGTAAGCCGCCACGTCTGCGCGTCAATTGGATGCGGCGCATCGGCGACCCAACTGGAAGTGGGGAAGGCGTTTCCGGCGTAGCTGCCGCTTTCGCGTGAGCCGGTGAAGCGTCTACTGGCGCCGGGCAGCTTCAGGACACGTTCGGCGAACTGCTGCCCTGGCCAGATTGCTATGCCGCCAAGCAGCAATGCGCTGAAATGCAGCGCTTTTCGCCTTCCGGCAATGTCGCGTTTACGCAGACGTTTGGCGCGCGCGAACATATGAATCACGATAGCCGCCGTGAGTACGAAGCCCAGGGCGATATGCCAGTTCAACAGGTTCAACCCGGCGAAGTCCCACTCACCTCCTCCGGCCCACCAGATGCCTGAACCAAGCGCCAACGTAACAAACAGCAGCGCTAGCACGCCAAAGACGGTGCGGCGATCCCAGCGCCGGGGATGGATCAGCCGGGACCACACGCGCCGCAGCTTGCCCCACAAGAGCAGCAGCAGCCACAAGCCAGCTATGCCGTGCAGGGCGAAGATGAACCACTCCTGTGGGAGGCCACTCACAAGGCTGATAATGCCGAGCGTGAAGGCGAGAACGGCGGCCAGCGCAATGCTCCAGTCGGTGAGGCGCGGGGACATACTCGATCATCCTTTTGAGGTGTCGTGAGCTTTCTTACCAGAAGAGTTCTCAGGGATCAACAACCTTTAAGGAGAGCATACCCTATTCGAGCGGGAAAGACAATCCTACTCCTGAGGTCGATAAGGCCCGCTAATATGTTCGAAGCGAGGACGGTAGCGGGTGGTGTGATAGTCCGCGGGATCCACGCGCCGGGCAGGCAAGTTCTTACCTGGTATATCGGTAGCGATAAAAGCGCCGTCACGGTGGGCTGCCATGACCCCGTACGTACCATTCTCGACCTGGCTCATGACCAGATTGGCGTAGTAGATCGCCATATGCTTGTCATACGCGTCCGGTTCACCGCTGCGCAGGAAATAGGTCAGGTCAATCGGCAGAAAACGCACACCCGGCAGGCGGGCAGTGAGTTGTTCCGCCAGGAACTCGGCCACGTTGGCTTTCTTGCGGTGCCCGTAGGCATCAATTGGGCCGATTTCCGGTACAGGCATACCCAGGTTAGCTCCCTCTGAGAGCAGCACTATCGAATAGTTGAAAGGGTTCCGCCGATCCTTGGGTATCAACCTGGCGAGCGCGTCGATATCGGCAGGCACCTCGGGGATCAGCACACGGTCAGCCCAGGTAACGGTGGCCGTTTCGAGCGCCGTGAAGCCCGCGTCCCGGCCAAACATGCGGAAAAGCACGGTCTCACTGTGCGATCCGGCGGTGGAGCGCATACGCGTGATAAACTCCGCCGCCCGGCTGATAGCGGTTTGGAAGCCGATACAGAAGTCGGTGCCGGGTACATCGTTATCCATCGTCTTGGGAATGCCCCAGATGGGCACCTCTTTCGCTGAAAGCACTGCCCCGTAACTCAAGGTATCGTCTCCACCGATCACGACCAACCCATCCAGCTCAAGAAATTCCAGGTTGGTCAGCACCACTCCGGTAAGGTCAACCCGGTCATCTGGGCCGTGTCCAGCACCGTAGGCTGCCAGGTGGGGCGGCAGATCGCCTACTCGCGTACGAGCCGGGTTGGTACGCGTGGATTGCAGGATCGTGCCACCCATGCGATCGATGGTACGAGTGTTTAACCGGTTCAAGGGCACGAGATAGCTGCCCTGCCAGGTGCCGGGTTCGTCCCGGGAGAAGATGAGGCCCTCGCGACCACGCGCCCGGTCAAGAAATGTGATGCCTTCCCAACCCGCCCGCAGGCCGATGACGCGGATACCCATGGATTCTGCGCGATATACCAGCGCTTTAATCGCGGCATTCAGCCCCGGTACATCTCCACCACCGGTCAGCACCCCCAGTGAACGAATAGGACTCGATAGCTGTCCTGGCATTAGGAACACCTCCCTGTTCATGTTTTTTAACATTGTACACTGAAAATAGCAAATCACAAGCTCACATACAGATAAATTGTGCTGGTTATGACCGTCCGCATCGTTCGACAAAATGAATAAACTATGCTACACTGCTTACAAGCTATACAAAGGCAAATAAACAGTCTTTCTTTAAGGAGGGTGCAACCCTATGACGAATTGTTCAAATTGCGGCAATGATGTTACCGGAAAGAAGTTTTGTCCAGAATGCGGCTCAGCTGTACAAGTTACAGCCCCACCTGCAGCCGAATCATCAACCAATACCTGTCCCCGTTGTAATGGCCTCGTCAAACCAGGCGCATCTTTCTGTATGCATTGCGGTTCGTCGCTGAGCGCTCATGCCGTGGTTGCCACCGCCCAATCACAGCCATTAACGCGCCAGTGTATTGCCTGTCATTCCGAAGTTCCTATGGAATCGGCATTCTGCACGAATTGCGGTCAGACGATGCAGCCATCGGCTGCTGCGCCCGTCTCAGCGGCACCAGCGCCAGCAATTTGCACCAATTGTGGACGACAGAACGCCCCAGGAACACGCTTCTGTGGAGGATGCGGAAGCCCACTCGCGACAGGCACATCTACTCCCGCACCTTCTACGGTGTACCCACAAACAGGCCCTTATGGGCAACCGCCGCAGTACCAGCAGCCGCAATATGGCACTCAGTATCCGCAGCAAGGGCAGCAGTACCAGCAATATCCACAACAGGGGCAGCAATATCCCCAGCAATACGGGCAGATGGGATATCAGCAACAGCCAATGGTTGGGCAGCAGCCGATGGTGTTACGCTGTCCAATTTGTATGGCCATGTCACCGTTGGGAACGGCCAACTGTCCCGGCTGCCGCACTAACCTGGCGGGCGTTGTTCCCACTGCTGCTGCTGTCCAGATGCAGGGCCAGCAGGGAGGTCTTGGAGGCTTCTTGCAAGGTAGTGGTGGCCAGATGGCGGTAGGCGCGCTGGGAGGCGCGGCCGCAGTAATCGGGGGCGAAATGCTCCTGCATGGCATCGAACGAGAACACGAGCGCGACCGCTATGGTTACGATCGCGACCGCGGTGACGGCGGTATACTTGGTGATGTTGGCGGCCTGGCAAACGATGTCGGCTTATTCTAATTCCTGACATCCAGGGCATAAAGTCGTGATCCTGATACCCATCCCAGTTGTCAGGATCACGACTTTATGCTTCACCGCCTCTTCAAGTTACCCAAAAGGGCTATCTCTCTCTTCATTTTCCGTTGCCTACTACGCTCAAACCGTCTATAATGATGTGACGTATTCAGATGCGCTCAGCAGAGATATTATACCAGGCATGGTAGACATTCTGACAAGCGCGTTGGGAAGTGTACGACACCTATCTCTCAAGCCGCAAAGCAGATCGCACCATTATGGGTGGTTGAGGGACTATTGATGAAGAAAGTATCTATATTTCATGCAATATCAGCGAACGACGTTACAAAATGGGCTGCGCTTACTGACCGCGCCTATGCCAGGGATGCGTTCCGCGAGCATCGGTCTCATTTTTACCGTTGGTTCACGTTATGAAACACCGGCACAGGCTGGCATCTCGCACTTTATTGAACATATGTTGTTCAAGGGCTCTCAGCACTACCCAACGGCCAGGCACATATCCGAAGCCATCGAGGGAGTTGGAGGGAACTTTAACGGGAGCACGGATAAAGAACTGACGGGCTATACCGCGCGTGTTCCCGGCGAACACTTACCAGCAATTATGGAAGTACTCGCCGATATGGTACGCAGGCCGCTCTTTGATCCTGTCGAGATAGAGAAAGAGCGCAGTGTGATCATAGAGGAACTGAGTTCCACGCGCGACGATCCGCAGGAGTGGGTCAATCTGCTCATTGATGAAACGATGTGGCCAGGTTTACCTTTAGGGCGCGACGATGCAGGATTCGTGGAAACGGTTGCGCGAATTTCACGCCAGGATATGCTGTACTACTTAGATGAATATTATCGACCAAATTCACTTATTATCAGTGTGGCAGGGAATATCGATGCAATGGAGGTTGCTCAACTCTCCGAACGGCTTTTTGGTGATTGGGAGGCAGGACCGCATACGTCATGGGTAGAGAGTTTTCCACCACGTGATGCCGTGCCTGTCACCATTATACAAAAAGAGACGGAGCAGGCCAATATTTGTCTGGGAACACTGGGTATAGCTTATGCTTCACCCGACTATTATGCATTCATGTTAGCCAATGCAATTCTAGGTGAAGGAATGAGCTCTCGCCTCTTCCAGTCTATACGTGAAGAGCAAGGCCTGGCATACGACATTGGAAGCTACTTTAATAGTTATGCTGAAACTGGAAATTTTGTCGTCAGCGCGGGTGTGGACCCTACGCAGGTTGAACCGGCCATACGGGCCATCATCCATGAACTTGTAGGCATGTGTCAAACACCTGTACCGGACGACGAGTTGAAGCGCATCAAAGCATATATTCGAGGAAGTATTCTTTTAGGTATGGAAGGCACGGCGCAGGTGGCTTCCTGGCTGGGGAGCCAGGAGTACTTTCGCGGCAAGGTTTTACCTGTTGATGAGATTGTAGCACGGATTGATGCCGTTACAGCCGATGATATTCAGCGCATAGCGCAAAACTGCTTTGCTGCCGAATGGCGTCGCCTGGCTGTAATTGGCCCTTATGACCCTGGGAGAGCGGAGTACTTTGCAAAGTTGCTCAAGGGCGGTGACTAAAACGCCTTTCATTGGACGATATATTCACTCACATTCGACCAAGAAAGACGTGAGACAGGAGATCGATTTTTATGGTGCAAACAACGCTTCGTGACCGTATTCAAAGTATAGAGGATGCCATCAGCGCCGGTCAGATCGACGATGCGATGGCGCATTGCCAACAGCTCCTCGTTCGTTATCCCGACGCGCTTGAAATACAACGCCTGCTCGGTGAGGTATACCTGGCGCAAGGCCGTTTTGACGAGGCACAACAAACATTAGACTGGATACTGGTGAATGATCCAGAAAACGTCATCGCCTACTGTGACCGTGCCCTGATTTGCGAACACCTGTCAGATATCGATACGGCGCTTGACTGCTACCAGCAAGCCTACGAATTGAGCCGGGGAAACAGCCAGATACGAAGAGAATTTAACCAGCTCAGCGCCAGGGTAGGCCAACAGGAATTTATGATGTCACGCGCAGGGCTTGCTCGCCTATATATGCGGGGTGATCTGCTTACACAAGCCATTCAAGAGTGGGAGGCAGTACTGGTGGCGGGACCAGACCGCCTGGATGCCCGTTTGGGGCTGCTTGAGACCTACTGGCGTGAGGGCATGTATGACCAGGCAGAACAAACCGCATCGCGTATCCTCGAAGAAGTCCCCAATTGCGTAAAAGCGTTGTTGCTCCTGGCTCATATCACCTCGGCCTTCAACCTGCAGCGCGCGCGCGAACTGATTCAACGCGCCGAAATACTGGACCCCGAACTGGTAATGGCCCAGGAACTCTTCAATGATCTCTCCGCGAGCCAACCAAATGACCCATTTCTGCCGCTTATTCGAAAAGATCCCATCCAGTTAGAAGAGCAGGGCAATGGCTATAAGAAGCCGATAGAGGCCATCAACACTCTCCAATACGCTTCAATTGAAGTCAACAGAGCTGAGCCTTCTGACGAGGAGCTTTCTGCAGATCACCTGTACAACTCGAATGCTATGGATAACTTGAGCGCGCTCGATACCAGGACGGTTATACAGGCTGGCTCACAACCAGTACAGGAAGCGGTGTGGTCGGATGACACGAACATTGAACAGGTCGAAACCTGGGCAACCACCCATATATCCAACCAGAACCAACCTGTAGATGATTTTGAAGCATGGGCGACGCAACAAGAAATCGACGATGATTTCGACCCGGCGTTGCTCGAACAGCAGCCCTGGTTCCAGGCTGAACAGGCACCCACGCTAGCCGCTGAACCTGTCGAACAAGCACATACAGATGCGAGTACCTTCAAAGACTCCGACGCGGTGAAGGCGCCTCGTGAAGAGGAGGTACCCGCTCCACCTGCATGGCTCGACATGTTGACGAAAAGCGAACGACGCCAGCCCAGCGGCGCCATGCCTCCAGTACGAGAGCAATCTGCTTCTCCTGAACAGCCAAAGGAAAGCGCATTTCAACGCCAGGATGAGCCTGTTCCAGCCCCCAGGCAATCATGGGAAGATGAGTTTCGTTCTGTTCCCGCACCACCAGAACAAGCCGAGGCCGTCTCACCTTTCGTCTTTGCACCCGATGACAAAGAAGAAGATATGGGCTGGCCGGAATGGTTGAAATCACTTGGAGCGGAGTCTATCGAAGCAGCTTCAGAATCTGAAAAACAACAGCCATCACCTTTAAGCGGCTGGAGCGACTTGCAGCAGCCAGTGCAGGCACCAAAACCCACACCTTATGACTCGTGGACCAGTCAGCTTCAACCGGCACCGGCGGCGCATGAGCCTGAGCCTTCCCGCTATAGCTCATGGGAAGAGCAAATTGACCAGACAATGTCAGAGGCGGACAGGCAACAACTGGCAACGCTGGAAACCCTGGAAAAGAGCTTGCTTTCGCAAGGGTTCGTTCCACTGCAACCTGGCTCACTGTCGACCATCGCGCAAGAAGCGAGCCATTCTCCAGCGCCAGAGCCATCCAGCAGGCCGCCGATTGCGAAACCGGCTGAGATGATTCAGCCGGTATTACCTGTTGCCGAGCCATCTAAATTATCTCAGCCCGAGACACCGGTCGTCGAGCTGGCGCCTGAGCAAGCTCAACCCTTGCCGAGCAGTCCAACAATTCCACTATTCGCGCCAGACCTGGCGCCTACACCAGTTCCGCAGGAAGAGCCGATTCTGGCAACGAACCTTATTGAGCCAGCCAGCAACGCGGCTGCCAGGCAGGAAGGCGTGCTGATGCCCGCGTACCGCGCGGATGCTTTCCTCGAAAATGAGTTGGAAACGACCATGAAGCGCCCTGC
>Ga0137379_10001026_pt1 | contig 25275 bp, 17 predicted proteins | sample SagtaG_18_FD_104812 | JGI IMG/M metagenome (GOLD analysis project Ga0137379, IMG submission 104812) | Vadose zone soil microbial communities from Sagehorn Ranch, Mendocino, California, USA - Sage2_L_80_16 metaG | ecosystem: Environmental > Terrestrial > Soil > Vadose zone | place: USA...
GACGCCGGCCTGGCCTGCGTCGCCCTCGCCGACCGCGACTTCGGCGACTGGGCCAGGCAGGCCTGGCCCCGGCTGTCCGACGACCTGCTCGCGGCGCACGCCACCGGCTGAGATGCTGGGGCCCTAAGATGCTGACGCACGGCGAGATCACCCGGCTGCCCTCGTTCGGCATCGACGTGCTGTCGTTCGAGGACCCGGACGGCATCCAGCTGGAACTCACCGCGCCGGTCGCACCGTAGGCCCGGTCAGCCGAACACCTCCTCGGCGGTCAGCTCGCCGAGCGCGTCGGCCTGCTCGCGGCGCATGGCCCTGGCCGAGACGATATCGCCGAGCGTGCGCTCCGCGCCGCCCACCGCCCCGGCCCCCTCGTCGGCGAGTCCGGCCAGCTCGTCCTTGATGGCCTGCACCACCCGGCGCCGGTCCAGCTGGGCGAGGTCGGGGGACCGCCACGCGGCCGCCAGCGCCACCGTCCGGTACGCGGCTGCCCGCACCGCGTTCGGCGGCGCCTCGAGCAGGGCCTGACCGGCCGTGCTGAGCGGGTCCTGGATGTCCTTGAGCCGCCAGTCGTCCCGCTCCTTGCGTCCCTCGACTCGCAGCAGCAGGTAGTCGTAGCCCGTGAGGTTGACCGGTTCGCGCCCCGGCGCCTGGCGGTACAGGAGCCGGCCGTCGCGGACGGACAGGCGGTCAGGGCTGACCTCGCCCGGCTCGGCCAGGATGACGGCTAGGTACCCCGGCCGCAGCACGGCCCCGCCGGCGCCGTCGGAGATCAGCTCCTGGTGGAAACCGAGATGAATATTCCCCTTGGTGGCGCTGAGCAGGTCGCGCGTGCCGGATACCAGCGTCTGCGCGAGGGAAATGGCCGGGCCGAGCGGCGGTGAGATGAGGCTGGAGAACTGCTGCAGGATCCCGATGGCGGTACCGAGGTAGTCAGCGCCCTTCAGGCCGAGCAAGGCCGCCTCGATCTCGACCACCCCGCCGTTGAACGGAAGCAGTTCGGTCAGCCGGTAGCCCAGCCGCACGCCCTCGCCCAGCTGATCGGTGGGCGGCTGCGCGACCCGGCTGAACGCGGCGCTCTGCCCGCCGAACTGCAGTCGCACCTCGCTGTGCACGGCCGGGAACCACTCCGTTCCCCAGGCGACGCGCTTGGTGAGGAACATCTCGCTCAGCCACAGCCGGAAGTAGCTGCCGCCAGGCTCGAGCGGTGCGTCGTCGTATTCCTCGCCCGCCTGCTCCTTCGGGATGGGCACGTAGACGTGATGCCTGGCGTTTTCCGTCCACCACCCCTTGACGTGATCCCACAGGCTTCGTCCGCTGGTCATGTCCGCTCCTCTCGGTTCGTGAAGGCAGGCGTCCGGCCGCGCCGGAACAGGCACACGTCGAGAGCCTGCTCGACCGAACGCTCGGCGGCAGCGGCGCTGCCCTCGCGCGGATCCCCGGCGGCCCCGGGCGCAGGCCACGACCCGATGCGCGTTCGCGCCGCGCGGACCGCCGCATGAACAGCTCCGGCGTTGATGCCCTCCCTGATATGCGAGGCCATCGCCTGCAGGACGGTTTCGGCCAGCTTGGGATGCAGCGAGGGCAGCATGATCACCGTGGCGGCTCCCGCGCGGAAGACGTCGGCGGCCCAGCCGCGCAAATCGGCGGCATCACGCCGTTCCGTGTCGAATCGGCCGCCCGCTTCGGCCGGCGAGCCAAGGACGATGAACAGGCGGGCCTGCAGGCCGGCGACGACCTGGGGCTCGAGCAGCCCGCTGCCGACGACGGCCTCGCGGAGGCTGTCCGCCGAGGTACCCTGCGCGGTCGCCTGCTCCGCGGTCTGCAGCAGGACCGCGCCGCGCACCCGGACCGGGCGGCCGATGACCAGGACGACGTCCGGCTGGTCAGTCGCATGCGAGCCGGCCCGCTCGACCGCCCGGTTGACGTCGGCGCCGCCGCTGGCCGACAGATCGGGAAACGACACGTCGCCGGCCAGCGCGGCCCGCTCGGCGAACAGCCGGCGCGTGCTGTCGGCCAGCACGGCGACGCGCCGAGGCGGCCCGGGGCGTTCCGGTCGTCCGGTCCCCGTGAGCGGCTCGCCCCGGCGCCAGAAGTCCAGGGCGCCTGGCACGGAAGTGTCCCCGGCCAGGACGTAACACGAGAGCAGCGCCTCCCACGGCATCCGCTCGAGGGCCGCGTCGATGTCGAGTGAGACGCGGACCGACCGGGGAGCGATCCGGTCGGCCAGCTCGCGCAGCGCGTCCTGGAAGCTCGCCGCTATCGCCGCCGCGCCGCGCTCGTAGGCACGCAGCGGCGGAAGGGTGACGATCGTGGTCACCTCGGTCGGCTCACGGCGTTTCCACGGCAGCGGGTAGACGGGATCGGCCTGCCATTCCTGGATGACCACGCGGATGTCACCGCCCGGCGCGTCGGTGCCGGACCAGGGGGCAATCCGGAACCCGATCACGGTCTTCGCCCACCACCAGGCCCGCACCCGGGTGCCGAGCCTTCGCCGCAGGCCAGTCGCCGAGAACGCGGCTATCGCGCCCGCCAGAGCGCCGATGACCGCGAAGATGCCGGCCCCAGTGGTGATCCCGCTGGCCGCCGCCAGCTGACGGCCCGTGAACCCGACCGTCGCGAGCGCCCCGGTCACTGTCGTCACGAGTGCGGTGATGGCGGCGGTGACCTTGAAGCTCGTCCACGGGAACCCGCGGGCACCCGGCCTGGCCCGCCGCCGGGTCAGCACGGACGGATCAAGCTCGGCGGGAACCCCTCCCAGGGCGGTCTCCAGCATCTTCCCGACCTGGGCGGCCTCCTTGGTGGACGGGCGTGCCGCGCCGCCGGTCTCGGTTCCGCGGGCCAGGCAGGCGACCAGGCGGGGCAGCCATCCGCCCATCGCCTGATCCAGCTGCCCGGGCCGCCTCAACAGGTATTCCGCGGTGACGCCGGACCACGCAGGAAGCGAGGCCTCGGCCCGGCCGGCCACCGCCTCATACGCGGTGGACAGCAGCGGGCCGTTCTCCGCCGCGACAGGTAGTCCGGCCCGCTGCCGCGCGAGCGTGCCGGCGATCGCCGCGAACAGGGTCCCGGCCGGGTCGCCGGCCTCCTTGAACCAGGCGGCGGCCAGGTCCAGGAGCAATACCGCCTCGCGGGGGAGGCGCAGCGCCAGCAGTTCGCCCTCGTCCATGGCCAGCTCCGCCTTCCGGCGCAGGCCGACCCCCGGCGCCCACCTCCTCGCCCGCCAGGTCGCGGCCGCGGTGGAGGCGTCGGCGGCGGGGAGTCCGTCGCCGCGGTACCCGAGCGCATGCAATCGCAGCAACACCCGGACGAACTGCTCGGCGGTGACCTGGCCGCCCCCCGAGAGCCGGGCGAGGTCCATGGCCGGCCAGGCCGGATCGGCGCCCTCCGCGATGTCCGCCTCCGCGAGGTCCAGACCGAGGGAGACGGCACCGAACGGAGCCTGGCCTCCCCGGGCCGAGGCCAGCCGGCCGGCCCGGTCGCGGAACAGCCGGGCTTCCGCGGAGTCTGGGTCGGGCACCGCCGGGCGGCTGCGCCACCAGTCGTGCAGGAGGGCATCGGGGATCTCGCCGGCCGGCTCTGCGGCCTGGACACCCGGCTGTTCGGTCAGCGCCGCGAGCGCCCAGGCGGCCGCCCGCTGGCCGGCGTCGGCGGACCCGCTCGAGTTCTTGGCCATGACCGGCTGGGCGATCCGCATGCTGCGGGAGATCTCCAGCGTCGCGGTCAGCGCGGCGTTCTCAGCGTCGGCGTCGCCGGCCTTCAGGGCCCGCCGGCGCCTGGCATGCAGCAGTTCGATGGCGCGATCGCTCTGGCCGAGCGCCAGCCAGCCCCGGGCCACGGCGGTGAACAGCGGCGGCACGGTGAGATGGCACCACAACGCGCTGCGCGGGGATCGCCCGGCGCGTTCCGTAGCCTGCTCTTCCAGCGCGGCGAACCCGATGACCTCCTCCCGCGGCAGGATCCCGGCCGACAGCTGCCGCAGCACGATGGCCGCAAGCAGCCGGTCGGCGTCGATCGTGCCCAGGTCCGCCTCGGCTGACCGCCGCCAGTCGTCGACCTGTGCCTGGCGGAGCGGGTCGGACGCCATCGGAAGCGCCGCCGCCATCCGGATGAACTCCAGCCGGATCCGGTGACAGGTCACCGGGGGCGCGTCAAGGTCGGCCCATCGGCCAGGCCGGGCGGCCGGCCTGCCCGCCGAGGACCTCTCGGCCTGCATCGCCAGGTCCAGTGCCGCCCCGGACCGGCCATGCAGCGCCTGGCCGCGGGCCGCGATCATCGTGCCCAGGGCCAGCAGGTCCGCCGCTACCCACGTCCTGATGTGACCGAGCCAGCGCTCGACCAGCTCGATGTCGGACATCAGCGAGGGGTCGCCGCGCATTTCGGCGACCTCCACGAGCGCTTCGAGGGCCGCGCAGCACGACGCCGCCAGCTGCTCGGCCAAATTGCCTGGCAGGTGTCCCGCGACCGCGTCGAACTGGTCGACAAGCTCCCAGAATGCGGCCAGGTCGTCGGCGGACAGTTCCACGCCGGGCAGCCTGAAGGCGGCGACCAGGCCGGCGATCGCGCGACCGTGCAGCCAGTCGCGGACAACCGGGTCCGGACTCGCGTCGGCCCGCTCGTCGACCTCGCGCCAGTCCGGCGCCGGGTTGTACTCGGACCGGGTGTGGATCAGCGAGCTGATGCGGGCGGCGACGACGGCGGCGCGGGCCGGATGGCCGGGGTCGGCCACCGCGCCGTCCTCACCCAGCAGCCGGCTGGTGCGCTGATCGGCCCACGGCCAGTCGCACTCCTCCCGGATCTTGTCGGCTATCTCGTCCCACAGGCGGGCTGCTCCGGCCGGAGGCAGCAGCCGCATGGCGGCGTCGGCCAGGTCCACTCCGATTTCGCTCAGCGGCCGGTCCCTGACCAGGGCGGCCAGGGCGGGACCGAGCCGGTCCTGCGCCTCGCGCAGCCGGAGCGACTGATCCGGGTCGCCCTGGTAGTAGGAGAGTAGCCGCGGCCTGAGGTTCCTGTCGACCTCGAGGAAGGTCGTGTTCAGGGACGGGTCCGGCTGGTAGTCGATCCACTCCTGGCTGGACAGATCGGAATAGGCGTTCTCGAACTTCTCGTCGCTGCCGGATAGCTCACCCCGGATCATGGACCGGTCGAAGCGGCCGAGCAGGGTGACGGCCGGCAGCAACCGGTCCAGTTCGGTGCGGCCGAGCCGGCGGACGATGCGGAAGGCGATGTAGGGATCTGTCGTTCCTTCGGCGATGGTCTCCGCGCGCAGGGACGGATCTTCCCGGGCCCAGTTGGCGTACAGGTTCAGGTCGAAGGGGTTGTAGCGACGCTCGGCGTCGCCGGCCCGGGGCGGCTCCCAGACCACCGGCGCCGGGCCCGCCGGCGCGGGACTGCGGGCCAGGATGGCCTGGGTCTTCTCGGCCGCCAGCCCGGGGGCCACCGAATCCAGGTAGCGAACCGCCTCGTCGCGGCTGAAGCCGCGCATTTCGTGCAGGCTCAGGAAGTCCTTGCTCTCGGGCAGCAGCGCGTGTCCTTCGGCGTCGGCCGTCGCGCTGACGGCCCAGCCGCGACCCGATCGGGCGAGCAGCCGACGCCCGGCGAAGATCACGCGCAGCGTCGGGATCCGGTCGTGCAGGCGCTCCAGGATCTCGAAGGTCGCCTCCACCGGTGGCAGGGACGATCCCTCCGACCGGCGCTTGGCCAGTTCCTCGCAGGTGTCGAGGATGAAGACGACCGGCTGCGGAAGCAGCAGGACGAAATCGCCGAAGGTCCTCAGGACCTCGTCGAACTGGCCGTCGTGGATGCGGGCCAGCGGGTCGCTGCTCCCCTGGGTGACCGGGCCGTGCAGCTGGGCGACCTGGGCGCGGAACGTGTACGCGAACGAATCGGCCTGCGCGTCCGCCGAGAACGACTGCAGTTCGTCAAGCAGCTCGAGCAGGAGCTGCCCGGGCTTCTCGATGGGGTAGTCGGGACTGAGGTGGTCGAAGTCAACGCGTGCCGTCGGGATGTGCCGGTCGGGCGCCAGCACCGCCGTCACCTGCCGCATCAGCATGGTCTTGCCCAGGCCCCCTGGGCCCAGGTAGTGAATGGCCCAGGTCGCGTGGTCTCCGGCGAGCAGCTGCCGGAACTCCTCGATCTGCTCCTGCCGCGGCAGGAACCGGCGGAGATGCCCCAGGTCCAGCGTCCGCCGGTAGAGCAGCTCGATGCGGCGCAAGCCGACGGAGACTACCGAGTCCAGCTCCTGGCCGAGGACCGGCACCAGCAGCTTGCCCGTCTCGATCCAGGCGAGCGCCTGGTCGGTGTCGCCGCCCTCGACGAGTTCGGCCAGCCGCCGGTCGAGCCAGGTTGCGGCCTGGGCCGGTTCGTCGGCTCCTTGCCTGGCCAGTTCGGTCCACCTGGCCATCGCGGGTGAGACCGGATCATCCTGGTGGTCCGCGGCCAGCACCCCCTCGGCGACCTGGCTTGCCTGCGTATGCAGGAAGGTCGGCCCATGGCGGAGCGCGAGCTCGTCGAGAACCTCCGTCCTGGTCGGCTCGGGCGTCCAGAACGAGAAGTCGGTCTCCCTGTCCGCCAGTGACCGGGCGGCCTGGATCACCGTTTCCAGCTGTTCCTGGGGAAGGTACGGCGCCAGGTCCACCAGCGCGTCGATCCGGTCGGGCAGGCTGGCGATGCCCTGCGCGGCGGCCAGCGCCTGCTCCACGGCCCGGCTCCTGAGCGGCTTGGGGAGCGCCGTGAGCAGCCTGTGGTACAGCTGGTAGCGGTCTTTGGCCCCGCTGATCCCCGCGGTGGCCTGCAGCGCCCGCTCGGTCACCTCGTCGGCTTCCTGGCCGGTCCGGACCAGGGCGCCGACCAGGCTGGCCAGCGCACGGGCGTTCGCCGGGACGGAGGCCAGCGTCGCGGCGGCCTGGCGGGCCCGCTCGGCCATGCCCGCCGCGATCGGGCGGTCGCCGCTGGCCAGGTGATTCGCCAGCGAACTGAGGAAGGTGACCTCATCAGGGCTGTCCTGGCCGTAGGCCAGGACCGCGGTCGTGGCCTCGGCCGCCTGGCCCGGTTCGCCGGCCGAGGCGAGGGATCCGGCCACGGCCTGCAGCGCGGTCTCCCGCGCGGCCTCGTCCGTTAGCGTGAGCGCGGTGCTGTTGGCCAGGTCGGCCGCTCCGTGGTCGGCGAGCCTGCGGGCGAGCGTCTTCGCGGCCCGGTCTCGGCCGATCTCGGCATCGATCGTAGCGATGGCGGGGATCTCGTCCCGCAGCAGCCGTACCGCCTCGGTGTCGGGCAGCTGCCCGGTAACCCCGGCCAGCGCCTCGATCCGGTACTCGGCCGCCTGCAGGGCCAGGGCCGCGGCCAGGGCCTGCCTCACATGTTGCGGCTTCAGGTAGGGAGTCACGCGGACCAGGATGCTGCTGCGCTCGGACTCGTAGGCCAGCTCGGGCAGGGCGGCCAGGACGGCCCGGCCGAGCCGCTGCCGGGCCTCGTCATCCAGGCGTCCCTGGTCCGCGACCCGGAGCAGCGTTTCGGCGCGATCTCCCGGATCCTCCATTCGCGCCGCGACGTCGAGCGCGAGCCTGGCGGTCACCCTCGCCTCGGCGGGCGGCTGGGCCGCCGAGATGGCCAGCAGCGCCCGGGTCCTGGCCGCCGGATCCTCCAGCCCGTCAGCGATCTCGGCGGCCCGGGGCAGCAAGGAGCCTGGGAGCGAAGGTGTCATCGCGGCCAGGATCCGCGCCCGGGCATGCTGATCGGGGATCGCCGCGACCTCGTCGAGCAGCCCGGTAAAGGAATCGGCCGGAAGGTAGGCGGCCAGCCGCGCGCCGATCTCGGCGGCGTACCAGGGCGGCCGGTCCGTCAGCGGCGCCTCGGTCCTGGCACACAGGCCTTCCTTGGCCGCCGCGTCAGGGAACGCGGGATCCCAGTTGGGGAAGCCGGCCTGCCTGGCGAGCCGGCCGGTCCACCGGGGCGGCAGGGCGAGCCAGGCCAGCATGTCCGGGCTGAACCGGCTGGTCCGTTCCCGGCGTGATTCCGCCACGTAATCCCGGAGCGCCAGCTCGAGCGCCTCGCGGGTAGCCGGGGCCTCGGTCATGGCAGGTCACCCCTGTCGATCTGGCTCTGGACCAGCTTCAGGATCTTCTCGTCGTCCTGGTTGGAGGGCAGCGCCTTGATGAATTTCAAGGGCAGGAAGCTCTTCGTGAAGCCCTCGAACTTGTCCTGGTTCGCGAATTCCCCGGGCAGCCCCTTGAACATCGTCTGCATGATGCCTCGCGCGCTCTCCACGGTCTCCTTGGCGGCGGCGTAGTTGAGGAAATAGCGGCCGATGGAGAAATCCGGCGGCGGGTTCAGCAGGATCCAGCTGTAGGCCAGGAGATCCTCGTCGGTCTCGTAGTCAAAGGGTTTCAGCATCAGCTGACGCAGCCACTTCCGCGACGCGACGCGCTCGAGAGTGTCCTTGACGACCGTGTTGGCCGGCTGGCCCAGCGCCAGGGCCAGCACGGCGGGGACCGGCTCCTCGCTGGTGCCGAAGCCCGCCCCGTCGAGCATCCGGTAGATCACCTCCTGCATGAGAGCGCCGTACTGCTCGACCTGGTCGAGCAGGATCACGACGCGTCCCTCGGCGCGCTGGACCGACTCGTGCCGCTTCCGGGCGTCCTTGACCAGCCGGCGCAGGTCCGCTTGCAGCGCCAGCCGCAGGGCCACCGCGGTCAGCTCCCCGTCGGCGGCCAGCTCCACCGCGATGTCGCGGCGAAGCGAGAGTTGGCCCGGGTTCAGCGCGGAACGGCCCGGCTGGAGCATCTCCAGCTGGCTCTCCGGGGGAGTGCCGAGGTGCAGGATGCGGCGGACCTCACGGATGGCTTTCGCGAGGCTGTCGGCGAATGCCGACAGGGAATTCGGGGCCGCCCAGTCCGGCGTATCCGGTGTCAGGATGATGGGGATATGCCCGTCCCGCAGCATCTGCGTGGCCAGCTCGAGCAGCAGCCGGGTCCGGCCGACACCGGATTGCCCGTCGGCCACGATGGCCAGGACACGCTGCGGGCTCGGGCCGAAGAAGCCGTAATAGGCCTGGAAGAAGTCATTCCGGCCGCAGAACACAGGAAACCGCTCTAGGTCGTACTCCTGGATCCAGTTCTCTTCAACGGTCGCGGGGTCGGCGGCTCCCGGCGGTACCGGCGCGTAACCCGGATCGACCTGCTCGGCGGCGAACAAGGCGGGGAAGGCCCAGTCGACGGTCTCGTCCGCCGACCGGCCCTGGGATACGGTCGCACGGCGTGCCTCGGCCGTGGCCACGACCAGGCTCTCACCCCGGACGAGGGCATCGCCGAACTGCTGGGTGAACAGCCGGCAGGCGGTGTCCGAGACCCGGCCGGCCATCCCGAGGACGAGCGGGACACCCAGGCTGACCAGCTCGGTGGCCAGCGGGGCCAGGTCGTGAGCACCCTCGAGCACGTCCGGCGGCGGTGCCTCCGCCGAGCCGGTCCGGCAGGCGCTGAGGACCACGAGCGGCGGTGGCTGGGCGTTCGCCGTCATGGCCGCGTAGAGCTGGTCGGCGTACCTGGCGCGGGCCCCGTTCGGGTCGTCGGGGGCGAGCTCGAGGTAGCCACGGCCGCTATCCCGGTCCCAGTCGCCGTGGCAGATGAAGTGGACCACGTCGGGATGGAAGACGCTGATCACCCGCTCCAGCTCGCGGGGGCGGGTCTTCTCGAGGACGCGGGCCCGGATCCGCCGGCCGCTGTCCTGCAGCTCCCGCAGCAAGCCGAGGAACTCGGCCGCCGGCCGGATGCTCGGATCGTTCAGCGTGGTCCCGACCACGAACAAGATCCGCGGCGGGAACTCGACCTGCCGGGGTTTCCACCTGTCCCCCTTGGTCCCCGCGACGAGCCGCGTGATGGCCACCGTGACCCCTGGCTGGCCCGCGGCCAGGAAGCCCTGTCCGTCGTGCATCAGCTCCCAGTTCAGCCGGTTGAGGTTCGCATCCTTGTTGCTCCAGGACAGCGCGAGCTCGATGCAGCGGGCGTGCTGGCCGGCGGAGACGTCGCGGATCCACTGCCAGGAGGCCGCGCCGATCAGCGCGTGAAAGAGGTACCCGCCGAACGGGCTGGTCCCGGTGCCGAGGTCGGGATTGCGGTCGATAATCCGCCGCCGTCCCTCGGTCAGCACGGTGGCGTCCTGGGTACAGCAGTACAGGCGGCAGCACGCGGGTTGTTCCGCCGCAGGCAGCAGCTCCGACACCGGGGCGAGCGGGAAAGCGTCACGGCCCGTGCCGGGCAGCCTGCGCATCGCGCGGCCGGGGCGGGGGCCGGTCAGTCCCAGCGCCGGACAGCTGACCGTGACCTGCCATTGCTGGTCGACGGACACCAGGAAACGCAGCGGCGGCAGGGTCACCAGGTCTCCCGGTCCTCGGGGATCGACTCGATCAGCAGGCGGGTCAGGTCGTCCGAGAGCGTCGCGGTGTCCGGCAGAGCCTGCTTATCGGCCGCCCTGGTTCCTTCCTCCCGGCTCGCCACCACGGCCGGGAGGAACCGGCCGGCCAGCTCGTTGCGGCTGTCTTCGCGCTGCCCCGGGTCCGGGATCCTGGCTACTTCCTCCCAGGCCGCGACCGCGGCCGACGTCAGCAGCCTGGCGGTCCTGATACCTGGCCTGACCTTGAGCGGGAAGCGGTTCCTGAGCCCGTCCCGCAAGACCTCGATCGTGCCGCCCGGCGCGAATGCGGCCTGATCCCAGCCGAGGAGACTGCCGAACGGGCCGCGGCCGGACAGCGGATCGGCCAGGGCGGCGTCGGCCAGCGCGGCGACGACGGCGGCCTGCGGCAGGTTCGCGACGTCCAGCCCGGCCGGCTCGAGCGCGGCGGTCACCTCTAGGCCAAGCCGGCCGGCCACCGCGGCCATGATCCCCAGCCGGACCAGCGGCGGCGGGTACTTCGCCTTGCTCCGCAGCATCTTGTCCGTGTCGTCCAGCTCGAGCTGCACGATGCCGTACACCGCGGCCGGGCCCATGGCGTGCACGGAGCAGATATCGGCGAAGATCTCCGCGCTCCAGGCTCTCCATCGCACGGGATCGGCTTCTCCGGCCTCGCGGCTGACCGACTCGGTGAGGCGGCCGAACGCCTTGACCAGGCTCCAGTCATCCGCCAGGTCATGCTGGAGATGATGACCTACCTCGTGGCCGACGTACGCCAGCCACCATGGATCGTCCGCGCACACCGCGGGCAGGGCGATGACCGGAATGGGCAGGCGCTCCAGGTACTTGATCAGCACCGAGTCGTCTCGCTCCGCCATGAGATCGGCGGGCGGGTCGTCCCGGGGGACCGCCATCGGGGAGTACTGGGACTCGATATAAGGCAATGGCGCTGGCCGCATTGCCAGCGCCGGATCCCGGTAAATGGCGTTACGGAAAGGCTCGGCCCAGCAGCTCCAGACCACCTCGTCCGCCGCCCGGAGCACGGGCCCGAGCGAATCGTCGTGTCGCTGATCGAGCTTGGTCTGGTAGTACGTGAACACCCGCCTGACCAATTCGGCGCGCGTGTCGCTCGCCCGGCAGGCCGCGTAAACCCGTCCGGTTTCCGGGACCTTCCTCAGGTTATCGGCGATCGTCAGCAATTCGGCGAGCGGATCGACGACGGCCATGCGCAGGACGTCAAGCTGGGTGGCGTACTGCCCGGTCACGTCCTCGTCGGCCCGCTGCCTGATCCATTCGTTGGCGGCCGTCTTGAGTCGGTCGAGTCGCCGGCACGACTGGTCGATCCGGACCTGCCGGACGAGATTCCCATTCATTCCGGTAGCCGTGTCCGCGGCCAGCGGCCGCCGCGCGCAACCAGACCTCGCGGGGCCGCCAAAACCCCAGAGCCGCACTTTTCCGGCATAACGACACAATTGCCCGGATAGCTATCAGACACTACCCCCCCAACCCCTCATGACAACTGAGGGATCGTAGCGCCGGTTTGATACACGGTCAATAGATAAAAACGATTACTGGGACTATATTTATCTCTAGAGCACTATGAGGTGAACTGCGGATCATCCTCGTAGCGGATCGCCGTCGGCCTGGCGGATTCGCCGCGCGATATAGTATCCGGCGGAAACTGTCCGGATGCTGATGTGCCCGGCAGGCGCGGAGAGGTGATAATGTCCCGGCTCACCCGACAGGACTTCGAGAGGCTGCTGGAGTTCCGGGTCACCTTGCGCCGCTTCCAGCGCTGGAGCGAGGACCAGGCGCGGGCGGTGGGCTTGACTCACGTCCAGCACCAGCTGCTGGTGGCGATCAAGGGCCACCGCGGGACCGTGCCTCCCGCCGTCGGCGACCTGGCCGGCTACCTGCTGCTGCGCCCGCACAGCACGGTCGAGCTCGTGGACCGGGCCGAAGCCGCCGGGCTGGTGGAGCGGACGCCGGACGGTGACGACGGCCGCGTGGTCCGGGTCCGGCTGACCAGCGAGGGCGACCGCATCCTGCGGAAGCTGACCCGGGCGCACCTGGAGCGCCTGCATGAGCTCGCGACGGTCCTGGACGAGCTGGTGACCCGGCACGGCGCCTGACCGGCGCCAGCGCGCCAGGGCCAGCGCCTCAGGTCTGGCGCCTCAGGTCTGGCGCCTCAGGGCCTGCGCGTCAGGTCTGGCGCGCCGCCGTCGCCCCGGCCGCAGCGCGCCGAGCACCCGCCTGGGCGTCAGCCGCAGCTGTTCCCAGCGCGGCTTCGCCTCGCCCGCGTTGAAGCTGCTGAACGCGGCCAGCATCGAGTCCAGGCGGGGATCCGACCGGCCCACCGCCCTGCCGATCCGGCCGAGCGCTCGCCGTTCACTCAGTGACAGGCCCATGGCGATCCTCCCCGGCGCGACACAGTCCCGAAAAATTATCGTATCACGACACATCTGGCCGGGCCCCGCGGCGCCGGTCACCGCGGGGCCCGGCCGGTGGGCTCAGCCGGTCAGCAGCCGTCGTAGGGGGACCAGTTGGACTGGCCGCCCCGCGCGAGCGCGTTGGCGAACACCTGGTTCTGCTCGGCCGCGCTGGCGTGCCCGAAGTCGGCGGCCGAACCGCCGTAGGCGACCCAGGTCGACTCGCTGAACTGGTACAGGCCGTAGTGCCCGCTCGAGTTCATGACCTGCGCGTTGCCGCCGGACTCCCGGGCCACCACGCACGCGCCGAACGAGCCGCCGGGTGCGCCGCCCGAGTAGCTGCTCGCCACCGCGGACGTGGCCTGCGCCGGTGCGTACCCCGAGCCCGCCGGGGCGGCGGGCCCGCCCTGCCGGGGGGCCGCGGGGATCTTGGCCGGCTCGGCCGGGATCTTCAGCACCTGCCCGACGCCGAGGATGTCCGCCCAGCGGACCTTGCTGTGGTTGGCCCAGTACAGGACCGGCCACGCGCTCGTCTTGTGGTAGAACCGCCCGGCGATCGAGGAGAGCGAGTCACCCGGCCGGACGGTGTAGCTAACGGACCGGGCCGAGCCCGGCGTGTGCCCGGTGGCCTGCTGCACCGCTGCGAACAGCTCGGCCGTGGCCCGGCCGGTGTAGCTGGCAGCGTCCGTGACCATGGCGGGCTGTGCGGCCGCGGCGGGCTGTGCGGCCGCGTGGGCCGGCGCCGGGTCGGCCAGCGCCTGCGGCGCCAGGCAGACCGTGGCCGCCAGGCCGGCCAGGGCGGGCACGGCGGCAGTGGGTAGAAGATGTTTGAGTCGGATGCGTGTTTGTTTCCTGTGGCAGCCCAAAAGGCTCCTCTCCGCGGAGGGCGCGCTCACCGGGAAGGCAGCACAACATGCGTGCTGCCTTCGGAGCGCCTGACATCCGGGCAGCTTATAGGGCACTCGGGGCCTAATTTCCCAAAATGGACGAAATCACCCGCGGGCTGCTAAACTGCGACGCACACTACTGAACTGATTTTCGAATAATTTGCTATACCTTCTGACTCTGCCATTAGCGCCGTGGATCACCCGGCCGGCCCGGGCACGAGCAGGTGCGAATCGTACTCGCCGCCGCTGTAGATGACGTGCCGGCCGCGGTTCACCAGGTCGTCATGCCGGGCCTGGACCAGCGGCCGGGGGTAGCGGTAGACGTCGCGGCCCTGGATGACCAGACGCAGCGTCTCACCTGGCCCGAACCGCGTGCCCGACGGCAGGATCTCGATCTCGAGCGGCACGATCTCGCCCGGCGCCAGCGGCAGCGCGCGCCGGTGCGCCAGCACCGGCTGCCACGGCCGGGACCGGGCCGGGTCGAGCTCCCGGTGGGACGCCCGCAGCCAGCCCAGCGCGACGGGCCCGTCCTCGTACACCGCGTAGAACGGGAAGCCCACCAGGTCGCCGTAGGCGTCGAGCTTCTGCACCGCGACGAACACGTCCAGGTCATCGGCGTCAGGTGCGGCCATCCAGACCCGCAGCTTCATGCCGCCGACCACCTCGGCCGCCACGTCGAAGCGGAAGTCGAACGTCGCCCGGCCGCGCCCGTACCCGGCCTGCTCGCTGTCGTAGGACACCGAGGCGGCGGATGGCCGGGAACTGCCCAGCGTCCCCGCGCCGGCGTCCAGGTACAGCGGCCGGTACGACGTGCCGGGCACCGGCCAGTCGGCCGCGATCCGCCATCGGCCGGCCTGCCCTCGCTCCCTGACCTGGTACCGCACCCGCGGCCAGTCGCTGACCTCGGTGTCGAGCCCCAGCAGGAAGTGGTCGAAGAAGGCCTGCTGCCGCCGCAGGCCCTGCTCGCTGTAGTAGTAGCCCCACTTCTTCCCGCCGTGCGCGTCCAGCCATTTGCGCTCCGAGCCGATCGCGGTGAAGCCCTCGAACGTCCCCCGGGTGTGCAGCCCCTGGTCCGACCAGCTCGCGACCACGTAGGCGGGCGCCGTGATGCGCGACAAGGGGGCCGCCTTGGACGCCCAGAAGTCGTCGAAGAACGGGTGCGCGGCGGTCTCGGCGGCCAGGTCCTCGACCCGGCCGGTGCCGAACCCCCAGCGCTCCCCGATGTACGGCCAGAATGACGTCTCCGGGATGCCGCCGTGCCTGGTCACCTCGCGGTAGGTGTCGCTCCAGCCTTCCCACGGGTTGATCGCGGCCAGGTGCGGCGGCCTGGTGGCGGCGATCGTCCACTGGCTGGAGGTCAGGTAGGACACCCCGGACATGCCCACCCGGCCGTTGCTCCAGCTCTGCGTGCCGGCCCACTCGATCAGGTCGTGCCCGCGCAGCGCTTCCTCCCCGGACAGGAACGTCGCGTCCCCGCCCGAGTACCAGGTCCCCGGCATGTCCGCGTTGACCACGGCGTATCCCCGTGCCGTCCAGTAGACCGGATCGGGTGACTCGAACGCGGTGTACGGGGAGAGCTGACCCGGGGCGACCCCGCCGTCCGGGTACCGCTCCGGCAGCTGGGGCCCGGCGTGCTTGCCGTACGGGGACCAGGCCACCAGCGGGGGAGCGGGCTCCTCGGCGGCCGGCCGGAACACGTCCGCGTAGACGGTCACCCCGCCGCGCACCGGCACGGCCACGTCCCGCTCGATGATCATGCCCGGCGGCCCGTCCTCGCGCCGGTACCGGGGAGGCGGGGCGCCCCGGTCGGCCGGGCTGCCGGTCGGCGTCCTGAACAAGTAGTCCACAGGCATCAGGATGCCAGCATCAGGCGGTCCCGGACACCGTGGAATCTTCGCCTATCCGCCCATATGCCGGTTACCCGGGTTTATGGCCAGGCTCGGGACGCATGAATCGCAAATGCCTGGCCGGTAAAGATGCAGGTACTTCGGTAATCACGCACATGGGCATTCTTCGTCATCTACCATTTTGCTGGGCTGCAGGGTGGGGGGGTATGGGGCGGGTCTTCCCGGTCGTCTGTTCCGTGATTTTTCTTCCGGCCGACGTGGCCGGTCCGCGCCGAACTCATTGTGCGAGCTGCAAACTTATCCCGACGAGCGTCGTGGAGAGTACGCAAAGGAGCGGACCTATGCGCCTGGTTTTGTGTGACGATAATCGCATTTTCTGTGAGGCGCTGGCGGTCGCGCTTGAGGCGCGCGGCCACCAGGCGCTGGCGATCGCGACGACCGCCGACGAGAGCGTCGCCGCCGTCGCCAGGCACCGGCCTGACGCCTGCCTGCTTGACTTCCGCTTCCACGAGGGCGGGGCAGGCCGCGGCGCGGCCCGGGCGATCCGGGACCGGTGCCCGGACACGGCCGTCCTGGTGGTGTCCGGTCCCGGCGGCCGGGTGGCCTCATTAGCGGCCGCGCAGATCGGCGTGGCGGGCTTCTTCGGCCAGGACCAAGAACTCGAACGGATTGCCGTCGCGCTGGACACGATCGCCGCCGACCGGCGGCCGGATTCCTCCGGGCCAGGCCCCGGGAAGGCCGGAGCGGCCGCCGCGGACCCGCTGTCCACGCTGACGCCGCGGGAGGCCGAGGTGCTGCGGCGGATCGCCGCCGGTCAGGGTACCAAGACGATGGCTCGCGAGATGAACGTCACGACCGAGACCCTGCGCACCTACGTCAAGAAGGTGCTCGCCAAGCTCGGCGCGCACAGCCGGCTCGAGGCCGCCGCGCTCGCCAGCCCGCCGGGCCGGGACGAGCCGGCCCGCGAACACCCGCGGCTCGCCGCGCTCACGCCCAGGGAACGCGAGGTCCTGACGCACCTGGCCGGCGGCGCCGGGCGGCCTGAGGTGGCCAGGCGGCTGCACATGTCCGTGAAGACCGTCAACACCCACCTGCACAACCTGCGGGGCAAGCTCGGCGTCCACTCCACCCTGGAAGCGGTCGCCGTGGCCCGGTCCGGCCTGGCCAGTAGCCCGATTCATGCGCAGTCCCCGGCGAATAGTCCCATTTAGCCGGCCTTGTCAAATTGCTGCGGCAATACGCGTCTAAGCAGAATGAGGAGAACGGAAATCTCGGCAAAATGAGGGATTGCCCGGCGCGCGCCCGGCATTTACTCTCATACCTGTGACACGGAGTTCCTAACGGTCTTTCCGCACTGACCTGCCGAGGGAGGGGGATTTCCAGATGCCTTTTTTCCGGGCCCCAGGTAAAACGGGAGCTAGATCTTGAGCCGAATGCAGGGTTGCCGACTCGTGAGACGCTTTCGCCGCCCCCCTCATTTCTCGCTTGATCCAGAGCCCGCACACCTGGCCATGCGCCAGCGTTGTGCAAACCCCCGGTGCCCACAAACCGTGGTACCGGAAACCTAAAAACAGAAGGGGAGCAACATGTCTGAACTCAGCATGCACGAGCTGGAGGCCGAGCACGGCGAGGTCCTGCCGGAGCGTGAGGCCCTGAGCCGTTTCGTCACGGTGGGCTCGTTCAATGGCCACAACCACATCAACGCGGTCAACGCGGCGAACGCCTTCGCGACCCGGGGCGGCACGGCGATCTCCACCGCAACTCAGACCATCACCGTGGCCTGAGCCAGCGGCGTCCTGATCGTGTGATCGCATCCTGGCGGGGACCGGTTCGCGCGGTCCCCGCCAGGGCCAGCGTGGTCGAAGGTCCGCGAACCGAGGCGGAGGCAGCAGGTGGTGCCATTCAGCCGTGGCGTCAGGATGGCCAGCGGCGACGTTACCCGTCCCGACCTGCCCGCGGCGCGGGCTAGCGCGCCGCGGCTCGTCCCCGGGGTGGAGTCGCTCGGGGAGTACCGGGGGTCGGGCCTGACCGATGCCACCTTCCTGGTGCGCGATCCGGGCGGCCAGGTCGTGCAGGTGTCCCGGCTGCTGTACCTGGTGCTGAGCTGGATCGACGGCCGCCGGTCAGCCGGCGAGATCGCCGCGCGCGTCACCGCCGCCTTCGGCCGGCCGGTGAGCCCGGACAACGTCGAATACCTGCTGGCCGCCAAGCTTGCTCCGCTCGGCCTGCTGGCCTGCGCCGACGGTGCTCCCGTCGCCGCCAGGTCCAGCTGGGATCAGGGCGTCCTGACGCTGAAGCTGCGCTATACCCTGATTCCCGAGGCGGGCGTCCAGCACTTCGCCCGCGTGTTCCGGCCCCTGTTCAGCCCGGCCATCGTGGTGGCGGTGCTGAGCGCCCTGGTCGGCTCCGACGCCTGGCTCCTGCACGGCGGCCGGCTCGTATCCGCGTTCTTGTACGTGCTGGCTCACCCGGTCCTGCTGCTCCTGGTGCTCGGCCTGACCGTGCTGTCGACGCTGTTCCACGAGTGCGGCCACGCCGCCGCCTGCCGCTACGGCGGGGCCCGGCCCGGCGTCATCGGCATGGGCATCTACGTGATCTGGCCCGCCTTCTTCACCAACGTCACCGACGCCTACCGGCTGGGCCGGGCCGGCCGGATCCGTACCGACCTCGGCGGCGTCTACTTCAACGCGATCTTCGCGGTCGGGCTCACGGCGGCGTACCTGGCGGCCGGCTACCAGCCGCTGCTCGCCGCCGTCGTGCTGGTCCACCTGGAAATCGTGCAGCAACTGCTGCCGTCGCTCCGGTTCGACGGGTACTTCATCCTGGCCGACCTGATCGGCGTACCCGACCTGTTCCGCCGGATCGGGCCCGTGCTGCGCAGCATGATCCCCGGCCAGCCGGCCGATCCCCGGGTGCAGGGCCTCAAGCGGGGGGCCCGGGTGACCCTGACCGCCTGGGTCCTGCTCATGGCGCCCCTGATCGCCCTGGAACTGGGGTTCACCCTCTTCAATGCGCCCCTCCTGGCCAGGACGTTCAGCCAGTCTGTGGACGCCCAGGTCCACGACCTCGTGATGCAGTTCGGGCGGGCCGACGTCGCCGCCGGGCTGCTGAGCGTGATCTCCGTAGTGCTGCTCGTCGTGCCGATGGCGGGCCTGTGCTACATCCTGGCGCTCACCGGGCTGCGGCTGGCCCGCTCCGTCGTCGCCGTCAACCGCCGGCGCCCGGTCTGCTGGCTGCCATCCGCGGCGGCGGCCCTCCTCGTGACCGGGCTGCTGGCCGTGCACTGGCATCTCGTGCCCGCCTCCGGCGGGGTCACGCCGCGCCCGTCCGCGGCCGGCCACGTCACCGTCCGGCGGCCGCCGCCAGCCCGCGCCCGCCCGGGCCGGGACCGGGACCGGGTCCGGGGCATCGTGCTCAGGCCGGTCAGCGCGCACGGATTCGACCCGCTGGACGCCTCGGGCGACCCGTACGACGAGAACGACGCCGTGGCGAGGTACGCCATCGACACGAACCCGGCGACCGCCTGGCAGAGCCAGTACTACCTCGGCAACCCGGTGTTCGGCGGGCTGAAGGCAGGCAGCGGCCTGATCCTGGACATGGGCAGGCGGGTCCGGCCCCGGTCGGTCACGGTCACCTTCGGGCCGGAGCCCGGTGCCGACGTGAAGATAGAGGTCGGCGACGACGCCGACCTCGCCGCCTCCGCCTTGCCGGCCTTCACCACCGTCGCCGCCGCCGACGGCGTCGGCGGCGGCACGCGCACCTTCCCGGCGGCCAGGTCAGTCAGCGGGCGCTACGTGCTGATCTGGTTCACCAAGCTGCCGCCCGCAGGCCCCGGGCGGTTCCAGGCTCAGGTCTTCGCCGTCGTCATCCACGGCTCACCCCGGAGCAAGAGCGCCCGGTGAATGGCGGCGTATCCCGGAAAACTTAGCCGGCCAATTCAATGGCATGCGCATATGCTCTCCGAATTACCGTATAAAACCGGTATGACCGAATTGGCATTAGGTCTGGAAATCGCCGGAACGGTCGCCGGTAATGTCGCCGCATGTGGTAGGTTTTCGTGAAACCGGTTATGAAAGGATAGGTATGCTACCCAGATTCAGGGATTTAACATTGCGGCCGCGGTTCAGCGTGATAGCGCTGACCGCACTCGTCGGCCTGGCTGTCCCGGTTACCGCGTCGGCGGCCGTGCTTTCTGGTTCGCCGACTCAGACGCTGGTCAACGAGGCCCGGGCGTCCTCCCAGACGGATGGCCATCGCGACTTCGTGCTCAGGTACCAGCTCCAGCAGGCCTCCGCCGCGACGCTCAACGTCAGCAATCACGCGGTGGCGTCGACGGCGCAATGCCATGATTGCAATGCCGACGCGGTCGCCTTCCAGGTGGTGGTGGCGTCGAAACAGGACCTGGTCACGCTCAATGCAGGCAACACCGCTGATGCCTCGAGTTCGGACTGCATCAGGTGCTCCAGCCTGGCCGGGGCGTACCAGATTATCTACGCCAGCGACCAGCCGCGGCTCTCGCGATACCAGATACAGGGCCTGAATCACGTGCGAAGCGAATTGATAGCCCTGCAATTCACCGGCCTCAACGGCGCCCGGCTGCAGGCCAGAACCGACGCGATCGCGAAAGACGCCGTGTCCGTCCTCGCTGACGGCCCGAACCCGATACCGTTCGTCACCCCCGCTATCAACGACTCGTCTCGCCCGGCCGAGCTGACCCGCAGCAGCGGGCCGTACATTGACCTGTTCATCAAGGTCGAGCATCCGGGCAACTAGGGACCCGGACGCTGCGGCGAGCGCCGCTGGCACCTGCCCCGGTGCCAGCGGCGCTTCCGCCGGGCCACCCGTGACCAGGACGCGGTACCGGCGATCCGTTCGGCGGCCTCACCGGGTCCTCCCGCCGTCGCAGATCGCCAGCAGCTCGTCCACCCCCCGGACCCGCAGGTGCGGCCGGCGCGACCCGGGCAGGTCGTCGTAGGACGAGGTAGCCCCCAGGCCGGTGCCGACCGCGATGGCCAGCGACCGGCCGCGGTGCGCCATCGGCACCTCGAGCTCGGGGTCGTCGCCGACCACGGCCAGCTGGTCGGCCCGGACGCCGATCCGGTCCGCCGCGCTGCGCAGCGCGTCGAGCGACGGCTTGCCCACCACCTGGACCCGGCAGCCGGTGAGCGACTTGATCATCGCGGAGATGGCCCGGGAGGTGCCGAGCGCCCGGCCTCCATGCACCGCGAAGAACGGGGTCTGCGAGCAGCTGTACAGCTCGGCCCCGGCCCAGACCGCGCCGCAGGCGGCCTCGAGCGCGGGCATGGTGAACTCGGGGAACCAGCCGGCCAGCACCGCGTCCGCCGCCGCCCCCGGCGCCGGCGGCACGACCTGCAGCCCGGCCTCCCGCAGCGGCTCCGCGATGCCCTCGCCGCCCAGCAGCATGATCCGCTGGTAGCCCGCGCGGGTGAAGACCCGGACGGCGCTGCTGGCCGGCGTCATCATTGCCTCGTCCGGCAGCGGGAAGCCGAGCTCCCGCATGACCCGCGCGTACTGCGCGGGCGAGCGCATCGTCCCGTTGGTGAACACCACGAACGGGAGCCCGCGGTCCGCCGCCCAGCGGGTGATCTCCACCGCGCCGGGCAGCGGCCGCAGCCCATGGCTCTGTTGATCGCCGAGCACCAGCGTGCCGTCCATGTCGAACACGAAGCCGCGCACGGCGCGCAGCCGGTCCAGGACCAGGCCGCTAGGCATCGGCCGCGTCCCGGCTGAGCGACAGCCGGAACCCCGGCTTGTCGACCACGAGGCGGGAGACCGCCGGCCGGGAACCGAGCTCGCGCAGCAGCCGCAGCACCGGCTGCAGCTCCGGGGTGTAGTGCCGCGCAGGCGGCGCGGCGGCCAGCATCGCGTCCACCTCCTCGGACGGCATGGCGAACCGCAGCAGCAGCTCCTCGTCACCGATCCCGCGCGGCAGCCGCTGGCGGAGTTCGGCCACTGACGGCGGCGGCGGCTCGGCGGTCAGCTCCCTGGCCCGGGGCCGGTCCAGGATCCGGTCGAGCACCCCCGGCTCGACCGGCGCCGTCGGCCTGCCGAAGCTGCCGAGCACGTACCTGATCACCTGGTCGGGCACCACCTCGTACCGCGCGCCGCTCAGCACGTTCGACAGCGCCTGCCCCATCACCATCTGCGGGAACGGGGTGACCATGATCGGATAGCCGAGTTCGGCCCGGACCTGGCTCACCTCCTGCAGCACTGCGTCGAACTTCGTCTCGAGCCCGAGTTCGGCCAGCTGCCGCCGCAGCGTGGTCATCACGCCGCCGGCCAGCTGGTGCTGGGTGAAGGCCGCGTCGTACGGCTGCGGCCGGCCGGCTGGCAGCGACTCGGCCGCGGCCAGCCGGCCGAAGTAGCGCGCGGCCCGGGCCAGCAGCCGGCCGTCCACGTCCACCGTGTGCCCGAGCGCGCGCAGGTTCGCCACCACGCGCTCGGCGTCCGGCAGCGAGGTCCCGTCGGCGAGCGCGCCGCAGCCGGTCTGCAGTACCTCGACGCCCAGGTCCGGCGCGGCCTGGTAGACCAGCGGCGACAGCCCGATCGTGCAGTGCGCGTGCAGTTCGAGCGGCTTGCCGCCGAGCCGCGCCCGCACCGCGGGGATCAGCGTGCGGGCCCGCTCCGGCGTCAGCAGCCCGGCCGGGTCCTTGATGTAGGCGCGGTCGATGTACGGTGACGCGGCGGCCTGCCCGGCGATCCCGGCGTAGAAGGCGTCGTCGTGGACGGCCGAGATCGTGTAGGTCAGCGCCATGATGATCTCGGTCCCGCCGGCCCGCCTGATCATCCGCGCGCTAGCCAGCACCGCGGTCATGTCGTGCGTCGGGTCGAGCACCACGAACCGCGATATCCCCGCCGCGACCAGCCGTTCGTAGACCAGCCGCAGCACGTCGGGGTGCGCCCGCTCCCAGGAGATGAACCGCAGCCCGGTGCCGATGAACTGCAGGTGCGCGTCCGGGACCGCGGCCCGGGTGAGCCGGATCCGCTGCCACGGGTCTTCCCGGTGCGTCCGCACCGCCACCCCCATGGCGGTGCTCGACATGAAGTCGAGCGCCCGGAACCCGACCCGGTTGAGCACCGGGGCGATCTGCAGGATGTGCTCGGTGCGCAGCCCGGTGGCCCCCCACAGGCTCTGGTTCCCGTCCCGCAGCGAGACGTCGACGAGCTGAACGTCAGCCACCTTAATGCTCCCTAACGGACCCGGTTTCCCGCCCCAGCCACCGGGCCAGGTACCCCAGGTCGACGCCCCCCGCGGCGAACTCCGCGTCCGCGGCCAGCGCCGCGAGCGCCGGCCGGGTGGTCGCCACCCCGCCGATCTCGCACCGGGCCAGCGCGCCGCGCAGCCGGGCCAGCGCCTGGGCCCGGCTCGGCCCGCTCGCCACCAGCTTGGCCAGCAGGCTGTCGTACTGCGGCGGCACCGCCGCGCCCGGCTGGATGTGCGTGTCGACCCGCAGGCCCGGCCCGGCCGGGAAGACCGCGCTGGTCACGGTGCCCGGGCTGGGCCGGAACCCGGCCGCCGGGTCTTCCGCGTTGATCCGGCACTCGATCGCGTGGCCGCGCAGGCACACATCGGCCTGGGACAGCCGGAGCCCGCGGCCCTCGGCGATCGCGATCTGCTCGGCCACCAGGTCCAGGCCGGTGACCGCCTCGGTCACCGGGTGCTCCACCTGGATGCGGGCGTTCACCTCGAGAAACCAGAACGCGGACCGCGCGGCGTCCACCAGGAACTCGACGGTGCCGAGCCCCTGGTACCTCAGGTGCAGGCCGAGCGCGACCGCCGCGGCCCGGATGCCCACCCGCAGCGTCTCGCCGAGCAGCGGCGCCGGCGCCTCCTCGATGAGTTTGGCGTAACGCCGCTGCACCGAGCAGTCCCGGTCGCCGAGGTGGATCACGTTCTCCCCGTCGCCCAGCAACTGCACCTCGACGTGCCGCGCCGGAGAGACGTACTGCTCCAGGTACACGCGCGGATCGGAGAACGCCGCCTGCGCCTCCGCGCTGGCCACCGCGATCGCCCCGGCGAGCTCACCAGGGTCGCGCACCACCCGCAGCCCCCGCCCCCCGCCGCCGCCCGCCGCCTTGACCAGCACCGGATACCCGATCCGCGCTGCCAGCCTGGCCGCTGCCGCGGCGTGGGCCAGCCCCGCCGCCGCCGCGGCGTGGGCCAGCCCCGCCGCCGCCGCGGCACGCGCCAGCTCCCGCGCCTCGTCCACCCCAGCGCCATCCGACCCACCAGCCCCACCCGCCACAAGCCCCCCTGGCAGCACCGGCAGCCCGGCCGCGACCGCGTGGCGCCGCGCCGCGAGTTTGTCCCCGGCCGCCTCGAGCACCCCCGCGCCCGGCCCGATGAACACGACGCCCGCCGCCGCGCACGCCCGCGCCAGCCGCGGGTTCTCGGACAGGAAGCCGTACCCGGGATGGATCGCGTCCGCCTCCGCCGCGACCGCCGCCGCGACAACCGCCTCCACGTCTAGGTAGCTCGTGATCTCGACCGTCTTGTCGGCCAGCCGCGCCGGCACCGAGTCCGCGTCCGCGGCCGACACCGCCAGCACCGTCTCGACGCCGAGCCGCCGGCAGGTGCACATCACCCGGACCGCGATCTCGCCCCGGTTGGCGACCAGCACCCGCCGCAGGATCACCGGTCGGCCCTGATCCGCAGCAGCGCGGCCCCCTGCGCCGCGAACTCGGCGTTCCCCACACAGAACTCGGCGACCACCCCGGCCACCCCCGCGGTCACCGAGTTCATCAGCTTCATGGTCTCCACGATCCCGATCACGGTGTCCGCCCCGACCCGGCTGCCCACCTCCACGAACGCCGCCACCCCCGGCCGCGGCGCCCGGTAGAACGTCCCCGGCAACGGCGCCCGCACCGCCACAAGCTCCCCGCCCTCCCCGTCCGTCCCGTCCTCCCCCCCGTCCGGTCGGCGCGATGTGACATCGTGCCGGTTATAACCGGCACGATGTGACGTAGAGCCGGTTGCCTCCGCGGGCGGCGAGCCCGGCGAAGCGGGCGCGAGCGGGTCCGGGGCGGACAGCACCTGGGTGGACTGGGTCCAGCCGTCCGGGGTGCGGCGCAGGGTCAGCCGGAAGCGCGGGGTCTCCAGGTCGAGCTCGTCGTAGGGGAGCGAGTCGAGCAGCGCGAGGATGTCCGCTACATCCTCGTTCGTCAGGTCCATCTACAGGGCCCTCCTGAACCGGGCGAGCACGTGGTCACTGGCCCGGGGCTTCGGCGTGGCGACCGGCAAGCGCTCGCGGGCCGCCCAGACCGTCTCGGGGCGGCTCTGCAGCAGCACGATCCGGTCGGCGGAGTCGCCGTGCAGGGCCGGGCAGCCCGGGATGTCGCCGAGCAGCGCCCACTCGATGTCCTGGGGCACGCCGTAGTGCTCCTCGACCCGCTGCCCGGTCAGCGCCAGCGCCCGGGCCTCGTCGTCGCTCAGGCTGGGCGCCCGCCGCAGCGCGGTGGGCATCGGCTGGGCGGAGATCCCCGGCCCGTTCGGCACGAATGAATGCACCCGCAGCTTGGCACTGACCCGCCGCCCGGTGATCTCGCCGGTCACCTTGCTCACCGTGAAGCTGTCCGGGGTCACCTCGCCGGCCACCAGCGCCGAGCCGAGCCCCCAGGTCGCCTCGATGGCCACCACCGAGCGGTCGCCGGTGACCGGGCTGCGGGTGAACATCACCCCGGCCGCGCGCGGTCTGAGCATGCGTTGCACGACCA
>Ga0137379_10001031_pt1 | contig 25237 bp, 16 predicted proteins | sample SagtaG_18_FD_104812 | JGI IMG/M metagenome (GOLD analysis project Ga0137379, IMG submission 104812) | Vadose zone soil microbial communities from Sagehorn Ranch, Mendocino, California, USA - Sage2_L_80_16 metaG | ecosystem: Environmental > Terrestrial > Soil > Vadose zone | place: USA...
CGCCGTGAGGGCGAAGCGACCGATCTCATCTACGCCCGCTCCGCATTCGTGACGGCCGCCGCCGCCGCTCACGTTCAGGCTGTGGACGGCGTGTGGCCGAACTTTCAGGATATAGAAGGACTGAGGAGGTTTGCTCGGCAATCGCGGCAGTTGGGTTTCTCGAGTATGTCTTTGATTCACCCTGCCCAGATCGATGAAGTGAATGCTGCCTTCACGCCCACGGCCGAAGAGATTGATTATTGCCGGCGCGTGGTCCAGGCGTTTGACGATGCCCGGGCTCGCGGCGAAGGGTCCATTGCCTTCGGCGGGCAGCTTCTCGATGTCCCCATCGTGGACCGGGCTCGGCAAACGATTGCCCTGGCGGAGTCGTTGGGGATCTGAAGGATTTCGGATTTCGGATTTCGGATTGCGCATTTCGGATTTCCGTGGGCCAGCTTGAATCACGCGGTTCCCTCAATCCGAAATCCGCAATCCGAAATCCGAAATCGTCCTAATCCAGCCACATCAGCTTGGCGGGGTTGTCTTGAAGCATGACTCGAACGTCGTCGGGTTTGATCCCGAACGCCAGCAGCGCCCGAATGAAGACTCTCATTCCGTCGATACTGTCCATGTGCAGAACCTGGCCAAAGTCACTTCCGATGATGCATCGCTTGGGGCCAATTTCCTTGATCGTGCGGATTGTTTCCATCGGATCGGCCACCGGCTGATACAAGCTCGGTATCATGGGCTGGCAGTACGTCCCCACATAGACTCCAAGCTCAGCGAGTTCCTTCATCTCCTCCAGCAACAGCTTGTTCAGTTCTAACAAAGGATGGTCCAAAGTTGCCCGGACGCCGAGTTCCCTGGCTTTCTTCGCCAGCGGCAATAACTCCTTGAAGTCGGTGTGTCCGAAGCCGATTCCGACCTTCTTTGCCACCGCCATTTTCATGATCTCGACGACTTCCGGGAGCACCTCACCGTCCTCGCTCACCAGCCGCACGCCGCCTTTCTCGGGTTGTCCGGCGCCGCGCCAGAAGCCCAGCGATGTGAAGGTGGGGAACCATATCATCTTAAAGTTTGGATACTGTAAGGCGATGCGGACCGCCTCGGGGTTCATTCCCAGGCAGGTTCCCGCTCCCCCATAGATTTCCACGCGGTGAGTCAATTCTCCCTTTCCGACCAGGTAGTCAATATGCCGCTGCGCGAGGAAGGCGGCATTGGCGCTGACGTTCCAATGGTCTTTAAAGGCCAGGGCACGCATTCCGGCCTTCGAAGCGTCAATCGCGATCTGAATCATGTCCTGGGAGCGATGGACAAAATCCGGATAGGCATGGATATGACAGTCGATAGCGCCCAGCAAAAGCTCATTCTCGATTCCCGGATAAATCTTGAGCATCTCCGGGTTGTCTTTGAGCATTTGGTAGAAATAATCTTTGGCATTGAGTTGCCGGACCCGTTCCACAGTCAACACTCGGCCCACGAGGAGCTGTCGGGCCGCTTCGGCATCAGCAGCAAAATCGCACATAATAGCCTCCTTTAAAAAAGGAGAATTTTGCCGCCAATTACGCCCATGACGCGATTGGCGCAATTCGCGGCTATGAATTCCCCCACGCTTCAACGAATCGACGGGCATCTTCGATGACTGGCTCCGTCACAGGGACATAAGGAACAATTAGTCGATGGACACCAGCCTCTACAAAGGGTTGCAGCCTTTCCTTGATTTCTTTCACGGATGTCGCCGGGATGACGGGCAGCTTGTCCATGTAGGCGTCGGTGATCAGCGCACTGGCGGCTTTGAACCCGCCCGCTTTGAAGGCCCCCTGGATAGCGTTCACCTCCTGCTCGAATCCGGAAGCTTTGAGCATGTCGCGATAGTGATCGGCGATGTTGTAAAACGTCAGGACCTGCCGCAGGCGTGAGCGCGCCATCGTCCGGTCCGGATGCAGCGACACGCGCACCTTCGCGATGATCTCAATTTTGTCCGGATCGCGGCCCGCCTCGACAGCTCCGGCGCGAACGCGGCCTGCGATTTCCCGAATCGTGGCGGGGGTTGCCATATTGATGAACACGCCATCGGAGATCTGCCCGACGAGCCGCGTCATCTGCGGACCCAGGCCCGCAAGGTAGATAGGAAACGATGGCTGGCTGGGCTTCCAGGAAAGTTGGAAGCGCTGCCCCGTCGAATAGACTTCTCCCTGATATTCCACTCGCTCACCGGCGGCAGTGCGGCGAACGATGTCGATGTACTCGCGGGCGCGGCGCAGCGGACGATCGAATGTGCCTCCGTGCCAGGCGGCGATCGTCTTGTTAGCGACGCCAAGACCCAAGAGCAACCTTCCTCCCGAAAGGTCCTGCAACGTGGCCGATTGGATGCCCAGAGTGACTGCGCTGCGGCCATAGATATGATAGATAGCGGTTCCCAACTTGAGCGTGCGAGTGCGCGCCGCAATTGCGGAAATCATAATCAGCGGGTCCGTGCTGTTGGATTCGCCTTTCCAGAACGCGCCAAAGCCGGCCTGTTCAATCGACGGCGACAAGTCCACGATTCCCGCAACCGGGTAATGCGCAGCCGAATTGAGTTCGATGTCATAGATCACGATTCTTCCTCCGCGATAGGAATTAAGGGGACAGTGACCGAATTCTGAGGTTCAAGAATTCGGTCACTGTCCCCTTAATTCCTAACTTCTTACCTTAAGTAAACGCCTTTGGGGTCGATCTCTTCGCGCAAAAGACGCAGCTCTTCCGCGGTGGGAAGCGGCGTAATAGGAACCTGCTTGGGGATGTGCAGGGGAAAGCCCGTATTTTCCACCACGTCTTCCAATCGAACCACCGGATGCAAGGAGAGCAGCATAGCCGAATGAGTCTCGGGATCGAAACCCAGCACAGCCATATCGGTGATGACGCGGTGCGGACCTCCTCCGCGCAAGCCCAATTGCTGGCGGCTGCGTCCGCCCACAAATCCGGGACTCGTGAGGTGGGCCACAGCGTCCGGCAGCTTGCGCTTTTCATGCCGCATAATCATGATCACGCGCTTGGCGAGCGAGGCAATATCGTTTCCGCCGGCGCTGCCGTTAAAATAGCGCACTTTTCCGGAGTCCTCCTTCAAGAGCGTTGTGTTGATGTTGCCGAAACGGTCTATCTCCAGAGCCCCGAGAAAACCTACGTCGACAACGCCACGATGTACGTTCATCCCCATGACATCCAGAAAGCCGCTCCAGCACGTTGCCCGGTACCAAATCCGAGGATCCGCCAGGCCCACCGCAGTATCGATCGGGCTCATATTCATCACACCAATCTCCAGAAGAGCACTGAGCCTCGGCGCGTGCGTCCGTTTGGCGAGCACACTGGCCACCTGGGGCAATCCAAGGCCGACGACAACGACTTCACCGTCGTAGAGTTCTCTAGCACCGGCAGTCGCCATAATTTCACTGGCGAGGATTTCTGGCATCTTTATCTCCCGGATTCCGATTCCTGTGAATTTGCGTGGGCCGGAAAGCGCAGGAGGCTATCAGAATCGGATGGAAAACTTCAAGCACGATTCGTAGATTTCGTAGATCGGCCTGGACCTAAATCGTCCTACACCATCGCCACTCTGGGAGTGCCTTTTTTGCGGCGCCTATCACTCAAAGAAAGTACCTTATGAGCGCACGTCAGAAGCCTCGAATCAATTTTGATCGCCTACCGCAACATTTGAGAGAACAACTAGCGCCTGCACCGCATGCAATCTCAAGATTGAAAGCATCCCGATCAACTTCGTTCTTAAACCCAAACCACATCTATGAAGGCGATGCCCTACAATTGCTGCCACAAATCAAGCCAGACTCTATTGCGCTAAGCGTATGGTCACCACCGTATTTTGTTGGAAAACAATACGAATGCGATTTGACATTCGACCACTGGCAATCATTGCTGCGTACAACCGTTCAGCTCCATTTCGGAATCATTAAACCTGGAGGATTTCTCGTCATCAACATTGCCGATATTCTTTGTTTCAGCGACTCATCGATGCCCAAGATCCAGGCAGATAACGTCAGCCGGAGGCGTTCTAAGGTTTCCACGGAGGATGTGTTATGTGCGCTGAGGGAACATCCCGATATGAATCGCTACCAAATCGCTTCGTTTCTCGGCTGTAGCGAGCAAACAGTCGACCGCCGTTTAAATGGAAACAACATCCGCGGCGGAAAATACGAGGCACAGACTAGGGTAAAAATAGTTGGCGGTCTCGTCGAAGAGTGGGGGCTGTCGGCCGGATTCTACCCCTATGATCGGCGTGTATGGGTTAAAGATGCGGCATGGGAAAATGGCCGATGGCACACGTTGTCCTACCGTTCCGTTGATGAATTCGAGTACCTATATTTCTTCTGGAAGCCAGGTATCACGACCGTTGATCGTTCGAGATTAACTAAAGAAGAATGGACCCACTGGGGATCGCGTGCCGTGTGGGCTTTTCCATCGGTCAGAGCCAATAACGATCATGAATCCAAGTTCCCAATCGAACTACCCCGCAGAACCATTCGACTGCTGACCGATCCCGGTGATGTCGTCTTAGACTGCTTTTTGGGCAGTGGTACGACAGCCTTAGCTGCCCTACAAGAACACCGGCGATTTATCGGGATTGAGAAAGAAGCGAAATATGTCGAGCTAGCCATGGCGAACCTTGGCGCAGCAGCTTTCGCTGGGGGAGACGTCGTCATTCACCCGGCAACACGTTAATGTACTATTACCCGTGACTGTCGTAGCACAGGGATGAACCGGGCTAAAGCCCGCGACTACACGGAGAATGCAACAAGTTGTCATGTAGTCGGGCTTTAGCCCGCGTTCATCCCGCCCAGGAACCGGGATATGAATGGCGCAGTCCTTGCATAGTTGGTCAGTTTGCAAGAAACTGAGAGCTCCATTGTAGCGCCCTCTTACGAGCGCGGACGGTTCAACAAGTGTTAAATTGCCGGCAGTCATAGACCGCGACTACAGTTCGCGCTGACCATTATCGAAAACTTGCTGCTGGTTTTGCCTTTGATCCAAAGGAGAAGAGAAAGATGATGTGCCTCAAGAGAAAAGATTGGGCCGCCGTATTGGCCTTAATCACAATCATTGTTTGCGGAACCGGCGCCGCTGCCGCACAGAGTGGTCCGGGCGCAGTAGCAATCCCGAAAGTGACCGGTCCGATTCCCGTGACCGCAGATTCTTTTCCGTTTGCAGCGGCGAATAAGAGCACGCCGGTGATCGATCTCGCGAAGGTTGGTTATGTCGAAGAGGAGTTCATCGTTACCGGCTCCGCGAATGTCTACGATTGGGCTGCAGACGGGACCGTGAGCGTGAAAACGCCGAACGCTCCTTACGGAACCCGGATTCTGGTGCGGCGTCCTATGGATCCCGCCAGATTCAGCGGTACCGTGATCTTCGAGCCCATGTTCACAGCCCGGCGCTTCGATTGGCCCATGATGTGGGGATACACACATGACTACATCGTAGAGAGCGGGGCTGCCTGGGTCGGGGTGACGCTGCCTGCATCTATCGATGGCCTAAAGAAATTCAATCCCACCAGGTACGCGCAGTTGTCTTTTGCGAATCCGACGCCCAATGCGCCGTGCGCCTCGGCACCGAACAGCGCTCCTTCGCCATCGGAAGAAGGCCTGCGCTTTGACATGCTGAGCCAGGTGGCGGCGCTGCTTAAGAGTGGCACCCTGGCGGGATTGAGCGCGCAGTACGTGTTCGCTACGGCCCAGGGCGGCGATATTGCGACATACATCAACACGATTCATTCGCGGGCCACTCTGGCAAATGGCAAGACCGTCTTCGACGCGTATCTCATGAGGCCCGGCTTCAACCCGGCCCGCATCAACCAGTGTGCGGCCGCGCCGGGCGCGAACGATCCGCGGCGAATGGTCAAAGGCGTCAACGTTCCTGTCATCGTCGCGACGGCGCAAGGCGAAACGCTGGGGACACTGGCATCGCGTCGCCCGGACAGCGATGCCGCGAACGATATTTTTCGGTTGTACGAGCTCGCCGGAGTCGGCCACATCGATTGGTGGGCATATTACGGCTTTCCAAGGATGGAAGACCAGGTCGCAGCGGTAGGGTCCGCTCAAGGCCCGCCGGCCTGGCCGTTCACCGCCCGATGCGAGCCGGAAATTCCATTGATGCCGCTTCCCGTCCTGGCCCAGGTCTATAACGCCACGTTTACCAACCTGGATCAATTTGTGCGGAAAGGGACGCCGCTTCCGAAAGCGGCGCGCCTCGAGTTAAAGGATGCGGGAACTCCACAGCAGAGTTTTGTGCTCGACCAGTTCGGCCACGGCGTGGGAGGCGTCCGTAGTGTCTATATGGAGGTTCCTGCTGCAAACTACTTCGTGACCAGCCCGGGTCCGGGAACTTGCCGGGAAATGGGGCATATTGAGCCTTTTACTTGGTCACGCCTGGAATCTCTCTACGGGAATTACAAGAACTACGCCGCCAAAGTCGAACAGACGGCGGATCGTTTGGTGAAAGAGCATTGGCTGACCGAAGCCGACGCGCGAAGAGCTAAAGCGGAATTGCTTGCGGCAACGCCGGCTGTTCGCAGCAACAATAATTGAGTAGGTGCAAAAGGTATCGCTCACAGCAACTCGTACCCGGGGCCCCCGCCGCCCTCAGGTGTGATCCAGTTGATAACCTCGTAGGGGTCCATGATGTCGCACGTCTTGCAGTGGACGCAGTTGGAAGCGTTGATTTGCAGGCGAAGCTGTCCGTTGCCGGTATCCGTCATCTCATACACGGCCGCAGGACAGAAAGACTGGCACGGATTGCCGTATTCCGCTGTACAGCGCGGATGGCAAATATCAGGCTGCAAGACGACGAGGTGGCACGGCTGATCTTCGTCGTGATCGGTTCCCGAGTTATAAACATCCGTTAGCTTGTCAAAAGTCAGTTTGCCATCGAAGACCGGCTGAGCGTACGCAGGTACTTTGCCGTCGTAATACTCTCTTAATTGCCGCATGCGCAGATGGCCGGGACGATTCGGGTTACGATTCCACAGTCCCCGTCCTGCAGTCACCATTTGAAGGCCCGTGTGAATCATTCCTGCAAGCAGTCCGTGCTCGAAGCTTTGGTGAAAATTCCGAACCTTCCAGAGTTCCTTTTTAACCCAGCTGTTCTCCACCAGTTCCTCAAAGCGTTTCAGCCTTTTGGCAGAAAAGTCGTTCGCCTCCAGCGACTCGAACGCAGCTTGCGCCGCAAGCATGCCGGTCTTGAACGCGAGATGAATGCCCTTTAGACGCATCGAATTCAAGAATCCAGCGGCATCGCCAATGATTAATCCTCCGTTGAAGTAATACTGGGGCTGCGCCCAGTAGCCGCCTTCCGGAATCGTCTTAGCGCCGTATGAATAGAGCGTGCCACCTTCCAGGATGGTCTTGATACGAGGATGTGTCTTGAACTCTTGAAATCGCTGATGCGGATCCAGCCGAGGATCGAGATAATCCAGCCCAACAACGAATCCGATCGAGACGCGGCCATCGGACATGTTGTAAATGAATCCGCCGCCGAATTCTTCATTGCGCAGTGGCCAACCCATCGTGTGAATCACGCGGCCGCCGGTCTTCTTTTCCTTTGGGACGTCCCAGACTTCTTTCACTCCAACTGCGTAGACCTGTGGATTCCGGTCTCGATCGAGATGGAATGTCTTGACCAGTTGCTTGGTCAGGGAACCGCGCGAACCCTCAGCCAGAATCGTGATCTTCGCCCGGATGTCAATGCCGGCTTCGAAGTTGCTTTTCTTGTGGCCTTGCTTGTCGATGCCTTTATCGCCTGTCTGCACGCCGGCGACTTTCCCGTCGTCGATAAGCAGTTCTGCACCGGCAAACCCTGCGAAAATATCCACACCGCTGTGCTCGACCTGCTCGCCAAACCAACGGGTGAATTTGTTCAGTGAGATGATGTAATTCCCGTGATTTTGGAGAGGCGGTGGGACGATCGGAAGTTCAAATTGGCGACCTTCGGTGAGAAAGAGAACGTGGTCCTCGTCGACCGGCTTCTCGATGGGCGCGCCCTTTTCTTTCCAATCCGGCATCAGTTCCTGGATGCCGCGCGGGTCCATGACGGCGCCTGAGATCGTATGCGCGCCAATCTCCTTGCCTTTTTCAAGCACAGCGATTGAAACGTCGCCATTCAGTTGACGCAGATGATAAGCAGCAGCAAGTCCGGCGGGCCCGCCACCGACAATCAAAACATCGACTTCGAGGATTTCGCGTTCCGGCATATGCCAAGAATAGCAGACTCTACTTGGAAAAAGCCGCCGCGGAGCGTACCCCCAGCGGCTCAAGTCGATCTTGCGCGTCTACTCCTCGACGATGTCCCGTTTTGTGCTCTCTACAAACGCAAATACCTCGTCACGTTCGGCCTGAGGGACGTGAAAGGCCTGCAGGGTGCCGTCGAGGTGCCCCAAGAATGCCGACCAATCGCTTTCACTGATTTTCAACCCTTTATGCGAGATCTTCATATCTCGTCCGGTGTAGTACAGGGGACCGCCTGCACTGGAGCACAGAAAATCGATCAGGAGTTGTTTTTCCCGCTTTACGCCATCCTCTCCTCGATGCTGCCAAAAGCGAGCCAGTCGCGCATCCCCTTGTAAGCGCGGCAACAGGTCGTTGGCCACTGCGGAAATGGCATCATAGCCGCCAAGACGTTCATAAAGCGTTCTTGATTTGCTCCCTGTCTTACTCACTGCTTATCTCCTTCCAGTTAGTTCAGTTTCACCGCGAAAAAGCTCCAAGAGGTTTCAACTCCGCGGGCGAAGCTTCGGCGGCGCGATCTCGTACGTTTCGTGTGCCGGCGACGGGTGCTTTACCTTTGACCGCCGGCCCTCCGCAACCATCTTCCGGTGCGCCTCTAGCCAATCCGGGAGGCCGGAGTTCTCCTGTGCCCAATGTACGACCGCCGCTTCGTTGCACCAGTCCACCAGCCTGGACATCGCACGACGGTGCGGCGTTGCCATCATGAATGCCCGCATCGAAGCCTCATCCCGCCAGGCGGTGCGCGTCCAGAAAGTGCTGTTCGCGTCGCGTAACAAACCGATACCCAGGTTGCCGGAGGCACGCTTCGCCTGGAGGGCGGACAGTAGCGTATAAAAAATGAATCCCGGTATGTAACGAAACGACCGGACCCGTAAACGTGTCACGGAGATCAACGCCATGTTCTGCCCCTGTCTGCCCAACAACATATCAGGATCTAACATTTGCAGAACAGACTATCTGCACGTATTGTGAAGCACGATCTTAGCAACCGTTCGCCGGGCCGATTTGAGCTTGACGCCAAAGAGCGACTACCATATGGTCTTGCGCAAGGATGATTCATGGGAGTGAAGCAGGTTAAAAAAAGGAGTAAGGCTAAGCTGGAGAAGGCCCACATCAGCCTGCGTGTGAATGGCGAGCAGGTCGAAGTGGCGTTTGCTCCGCACAAAACACTTCTGGAAGTGCTTCGCGAGGACCTGCGACTCACCGGAACCAAGCACGGTTGCGAGTTAGGGGAATGCGGGTGCTGCGCGGTGCTGGTGGACGGCCACCCGGTGCTTTCCTGTCTGGCCTTAGGAGTTGCATTGGAGGGGCATGAGGTGACCACGGTCGAAGGTATGGCGGAGGGAACGCAACTTCATCCGTTGCAGCAGGCCTTTGCTGAACTGGGCGCCGCCCAATGCGGATATTGCACGCCTGGAATTCTCCTCACGGCAAAAGTACTGCTGGAGAAAGCCCCGCGGCCTTCCCGCGACGAAATCAAGGAAGCCCTGGGCGGAAACATTTGCCGCTGCACCGGCTACATCAAGATCTACGAAGCCGTGGAACTGGCTGCCGCACGGATCGCTGGCGAGCAGGCCGAACCCGCCGAGGAGAGCATTTATGGCTGGCAATAACGGATCAAGGCGGAATGGTTTGCGCGTTGTTGGAAGGCCGTTCCCAAAAGTGGACGCGAAAGTAAAGTGCACCGGTGAATTGAAGTATGCCGACGACCTGGTGCTTCCGCGAATGCTGCACACGAAGCTCTTGCGCAGCCCGGTCCCCCACGCGCGCATTGTGAAAATTGATATTTCGAAAGCGGAAGCCTTTCCGGGCGTCAAGGCCGTGCTTCTTGGAAAAGATCTGCCAACCACGTTCGGCGCGCTCCCCGTCAGCGAGGATGAGCACGCTCTGGCCATCGACAGAGTGCGAATGGTGGGAGATCCGGTAGCCGCTATTGCCGCAGTGGATGAAGATGTGGCAACCGAAGCTTTGGACTTGATTGAAGTCGAGTATGAACCGCTTCCGACGATCACGTCGATCCAGGATGCGTTTGACAAGCCCGAGCCCCGCATCCATGAATACGGCGAACTAGGCAATATTCATCGGAGACAAGTCTACGAATTCGGCAACGTACAGGCAGGCTTCGCCGAGGCCGACTTCGTCCGGGAAGACATCACGTTCTACGAAGGCAGCACACACCTTGCGTTGGAACAGCATGCAAGCCTGGCCCAATTCAGCCATGACGGCAAGCTCACGCTGTGGACTTCCACCCAGGACATGCACTACCTGCATCGGCACCTGGCCAAAGTGCTCGGTCTTCCCACCAGTCATATCCGGGTCATCGCAACACCGAACGGAGGGGGCTTTGGAGGGAAGTGCGATCCCTTTAACCATGAGATCGCCGTCTCCAAGCTGGCGATGATCACGGGACGCCCTGTCAAGATCTGCTTAACGCGTGAAGAAGTCTTCTACGCCCACCGCGGACGGCATCCCGTCCTCATGTCCACGAAGACTGGATACAAGAAAGACGGCTCCATTACTGCGATGCACCATCGCACGATTTTGGACGGCGGCGCTTATGGAGGCCACGGTGTGGCCAGCACGTTTTATACCGGCATCCTTCAACCAACCACCTACAAACTGCCGAACTATAGATTTGAAGCCGTGCGAGTCTTCACCAACAAGGCTCCCTGCGGCCCGAAACGCGGCCACGGAACTCCGCAGCCGCGCTGGGCCCAGGAAATCCAAATGGACAGGATCGCCGAGCACTTGGGGCTCGACCCGGCGGAGATGCGCAAACAACATGCGGTTCCGCCGAATTTCATTACGGCCAATTGGATTCGGATCGGCACTCTCGCATTGGGTAAATGCATCGATAAAGTGGTGGAAGGCTCCGGTTGGAAGAACAAGTTCCGGAAGCTGGCCCACGGCAGAGGGGTCGGGATCGCATGCAGCGCTTACATGACCGGGACGCAAACTCCAATCTACTACAACAAGTTGCCGCATTCTGGCGTGCAATTGAAGCTGGATCGCAGTGGGGGCGTATGCGTTTTTTGTGGTTCCGTCGAGATCGGCCAAGGCTCGGATTCGATTCTCGCCTACATTGTCGCTGAAGTTTTGGGGATTGATCCCTTTGACATCCGAGTCGTCACGGGCGACACCGATCTCACTCCTGTCGATCTGGGCAGCTACTCGAGCCGCGTTACGCTCATGACCGGTAATGCTGCGATCCAGGCCGCCCAGCGAGCACGAGAAATCTTGCGCCAGGCCGTTTCGGAAAAACTCGAAGTTCCAGGCAGCAGGCTAACGTTTGCAGATCGCCGCGTTTTTGATACGGAGAATCCGGAAAAAGGAATGAGTTTTGTGGACGCCGTCTGGCTCGCCGAGGAAAAATTCGGCACACTGGGCACGACCGGCTCCTACAAACCGCCAGCCGCACCCGGAAAATACAAAGGAGCCACAATCGGTCCGTCGCCGGCCTTTAGTTGTACGGCGTCAGTCGCCGAGGTGGAGGTCAATCCGGAAACCGGGATCGTGACGGTGCCAAAAATCTGGATCGCACACGACATTGGCCAGGCCATCAATCCCGTATTGGCAGTGGGGCAAATTGAAGGCTGCGTCTACATGGGTCTCGGTGAGGCCCTGATGGAAGAAATGGTGTACCGGGGGAATCGGAATTTGGTCCACAAGTTCCCGTCTTTCCTCGAATACAAGAGTCCGACCACGCACGAGATGTGCGATGTCATTACTTATCTCGTCGAGGAACCCGATTCCAATGGACCGTTCGGAGCGAAAGAAGCGGGCCAGGGACCGCAGTTGCCTGTTCCGCCCGCGATTGCCAACGCCATCTATGACGCGGTAGGCGTTCGCATCGATGAAATTCCAATCACCCCCGATAAGGTGTTGAAAGCGATCCGGGCAAAAGCCAAGGGACAGGAAGGCAGATATGGGCCGACTGTCTTCCCGACTTGCCCGATGCCTGCCCCAACTGTTGTGCGAACGCCTTTTGAAGGCGGAGACGGCAAGGCCGTGGAACGCGAGCCCGCTTTATCCCGAAAGTAGCGCCGTCGGTAACCACTCACGACATCGCAAGTTGGTGTACTGCCGGCGCTCAGAGAAGGTGTAGATGAATAATGTTGCGACTCCCGAAGTTTCGTTACATCCAGCCGAAATCTCTTAAAGACGCCGTCAGCGTCATGGCCGACAGCGGCCCGGACGCCATGTTTGTGGCCGGCGGAACAGACCTCTATCCCAATATGAAGCGCCGCCAGCAGACGCCGAAAATCGTCATCGGACTGGGGCAGCTCAAAGAACTGCGCACCATTAAGGGCAAACTAAAAGAGGACGTGGTCCTGGGTGCGGGTCTTACGCTAACCGAGGTCACCGACGATCGCCGCGTTCAACGCGGCTATCCCGTTGTAGCGAAGGCCACCGGGTTGATCTCCACACCGCTGCTGCGCAACATGGGTAGTATCGGGGGAAACCTCCTGCTCGATACGCGATGCAATTACTACGACCAGAACTATGAGTGGCGCAAGGCGATCCACTTCTGCATGAAGAAGGACGGCGAAATCTGCTGGGTCGCGCCGTCTAGCCCTCGGTGCTGGGCAGTCCAGTCGAGCGACTGCGCCCCCGTGATGGTGGCCATTGGCGCGAAAGTGAAGCTGGTTTCACGTTCCGGAGAGAGGGTGATACCGGCGTCGGAGCTTTATAACGACGACGGAATCCGCCACTTGAACAAGCGGCCCGATGAACTGCTGACCGAGATCCACCTTCCACCAACCAACGGCTGGCGAGCCACATATTGGAAGCTCCGCCGCCGAGGCTCGTTCGATTTCCCGGTTCTTGGCGTGGCGGCCTGTCTGCGGCTGGCAGGCGATGGAACCGTAGAGGACGCCAAAATCGTCCTGGGAGGCGTTGGCTCTTATCCTATTCCGGCCGTAGCCGCGGAGAAGGCTATTGCCGGGAAAAAGCTGAACGAGGACACCATCCGCGAGGCCTCAGCAGCGGCATACCAACCTGCGAAACCTCTGGACAATACCGATTTCGCCATGCACTGGCGCAAAGAAATGGCGCGGTATTATGTCGCCGGTACGCTTCGGGAACTGGCCGGCCTCCCTCCGAGTTTTAGCCGGCCTGAATAAGGTCTAAACGCGGGCTAAAGCCCGCGACTACATGCTTGCCAGAGCGTTTCGGCCTAAATGTAGTCGCGGGCTTTAGCCCGCGTTTCGTTAGAAGTTCACGCGAGCGTTGATTATGAATGCTCGATTTCCAGTCGCGTTGATGATGCGCCCGAAGTTGAGAGAGTTGATGTCGGTCGTGGGATTATCCCATTGCGGCGTGTTCAATATGTTGATTGCGTCCAGCCGCAATTCAAACTCCTTTGTTTCATCAATCCTCACGCGCTTGACGAGGTTCATGTCCAGGCCAAGCTTCGACGGCCCTTCGATCCAATGGGCACCCAGACTGCCGACTTCTCCGGGCGCCGGGTTCACCAAAAGAAGTCGCCCCTGGGAATCTGCAATTGCGCGATTGCTGAATGCGCCCTGGAGTCCCTGCAACGCGGAAACGTTTCCTCTGGTGGGATCGGTGACCAAGTGGAGACCATCGAAATAGGTGACGCCATTCAGCAGCTTCGTAACCTTCCCCGTGCTCTTGGGAAAATTCCCGACCAGGTTCGGAGTCATGGTGGTTGTGCTAGCCGTAATCGACGATGTGGAAGCAAGGATATCGATAGGAGCTCCGGAATTCCAACTGAAGATCGCACCGAACTGCCAACGTTCGACCAACCGCTCTACAAACGTCGGCGCGTTGTGGAGAAACGGCCGGTTGGGCCCGAACGGCAGTTCCAACGTGCCGCTGCTCCGGATGGCGTGCGTCCGGTGGTAACTGAGGAGGCCTTTGTCCAAAGCGATGTTTCTGGGATTCCGATAATTTGCGGTCCGGTCCGGATTGGTGTCACCCGTACCGCTTTGGCCTAGGGTCCGGCTCCACGTGTATGACAGCTGATTCGTGAAGCCCTGCGACAGGCGTTTGGTCACCTGCAACTGCAGGGAGTGATACGTGGAGTTGCCCACGTTCGAATTCAGTATGACACTTTGGAACTGCGGGTTGACCACAATGAAATTCTCGGGAAATTCACCGTTCCGGACCAGCCCGCCGCCTTGATTGGTGACGGTCGTCGAAGTATTCAGTGTGCTTGCAAACTGGCCGATATCTCCGTTGGCGATGAACGCTCGGAACAGCGTGTTCTGGCGCAGCGACGCCGATCCGGTGACCGTCGTACCATTCACCGGTCCCAACCCCAAGTCGAGTCGGCGCAACATCTGGTCAAACAACGGCGCGTCACCGCCGGCCCGTGTGATGTTGTACGCGTTCAGGATTCCGTTCTCAAAGATATTCACGTCGTTGAGCGGAAACGGCGTCCAGAGCTTCGTGGCTTTGCTTCCGACATATCGGGCTTCCAGCGTCAGGTTGCGGGCGAGTTCGCGCTGAATCTCGATGTTCCAGTTTTGAACGTATGGATTCGGATGGTTATCTTCGTACCCTTGAATAGTCTGCTGCCGATCGTTTAGTGGAATCGGCTCCAGCGGCTTCGCGGTGCTCTGCGGGACTGGCAGAGTGAAGTTCGACAGGTTCAAGTAATTGGCCGTCGTGTGCTCGACAAAAAGGTTCGTTCCGGGGAGATTACCGACGGCGCCGTCGAGACCGATATACGTGACCGCTCCCTGATAACTGACGCCATATCCCGCGCGCAGGATCGTTTTGTCCTTTCCCCACCAGGGCAGCGACCAGCTCAAGCCAACAGCGGGAGCAACGTTGTTCCAGTCGTTGTTGTAGATTTGTTTGTCCGGCTGAGGTGAGTTTTTGCCGACAAGCTCCACCTTCGTTATGGAACCATTCAGCCGTCCGGGGTTCCACCAATCGGCGAAGCCGGTGCCTGAAATCCCAAACAGCCCGCTCGTTCCTCCAACGGGACGTCCCGCAAGACCCTGCGCTTCCCACGGCACGCCGTAGAATTCGTATCGCACGCCGACGTTGAGTGTGAGGTTCGGACGCAGCTTCCAATCGTCTTTGAAAAATGTACTGAACTCCCGCTGGCGCCAATAACGCCACTTCTCCTTCAATTCACGGCTATCCACAAATCGCGGATTCTTCGCGTCAACGAGCGTAAAACCTTCCCGGATCCTTTGGAATGACCCAGCCAGATCGATTAGCAAATTTTGCGCCGTTGTTTGGTTAGCGCCGATCAGACCCTGGATGGCGGTGTTGTCGATGCCTCTCACCGGAACTCCGCCAGGGCCAAAGAAGGCCCGTACAGCGTCAATGTCCTCTGCGTTAAATCCGTTCGAGCCTGTGAAGCGGACTTCCCCGCCTCCCTTAAAAGCATGTGAGCCCCGAGTCCAGCTAATGGTGTCCGAGTACATGTAGAGTGGACTCCGCTGGCCACGAGTGCTGTTTACACCGTTCGTGACAAGGTGCTCCGGGAACAGCGTTGGTTTCGGAATCAACAGAATCCCGTTGCTCTGGGGAAGAAACGCCCGCGCTTCCTCTCCTTCCTTGCCGGGCAGCGCATACGATCCCCAACTGTAATAGTGCGAGCGCCGCAGGCCGGTGCGGAATTCGTTCACGATGGTTGGCGACAGTGTCGATACCAATCCAGCGGTGTAAACGTCCGGGTTCCGAATAACGTGGCCGCTGTACCCGCCGGGCCAGTTGGTAATGCGGGCGGTCCCGGGTGATATACAACAGTTGTTTTCCCGAGTGCCGGTGAAAGAGAGCTTGTGGGCGGCGTTGAAGCTATGATCGATGCGGACATTGTACTGGTTCCGGTTGGTGTTTTGTGAAGCTCCGGTGTTGTCCTCCAGACCCTCGATGCGGCGGACCCATCGATAGCCCGCTGTGTTCAGGCCATCGCATGATGCGCCGGACGGGAAGTTCGGGCCGCACGTGGTGAAATCGTTGGGCAGCGGCATCCTTTCGATCAGCCGTTGCATCCATCCGGACGGGTCAAAGCCCGGCCGAGCGGGATCGCGGCCGAAGACGCTGAACGAAGAAAGAGGACCTGTTGCCCCTCGAGGAGTGACGGGATTGCCCAGCAGATCCACAACCGGATTGCTCGCAAAAGCATTTCCGTTCTCCACTCCTGGGAAAAATCGGAAGATGCCCTTCCTCGCGTCCGCCGTTAGCACACTGCCCGTAAAAATTTGTTTGGTGACGTAACGCTGGCCCTCATAGAGGAAGAAGAAGAACGTCTTGTTATGAATGATCGGTCCGCCGATGCGTCCTCCAAACTGGTTCCGGTTCTGATAGTCCTTGCCGACCCCATTAAAATTGTTGAACCAGGTGTTGGCGCCAAGCGCAGAGTTGCTGTTCATCCAGAACACGGCGCCGCGAAACTGGTTGGTTCCCGACCGTGTCGCCATCTGAACCTGCCCCGAGCCGCGCCCCGCCTCCGCATCTGCTGGCGCGACAATGATGCGGACTTCTTCGACGAGGTCTGGGCTGGTGTATGTGGTCGAGAAGGCGCCATTGGCTTCCAAATACCGCCCATCCGAGACCACAATCCCGTCTCGAGTCGTGTTCACTTGACCGGGCCGTCCGCCAGCAAAGTTGCTTCCCACGGTTCCGGCCGTCGCCCCGACCAGATCGATTACATTCCGCGTCAACAGTGGCAGGTCGCGCACCTTGTATTCCGGAAACACAGCACCCACCGAGGCCGACGATGTGGCTAAAAGCGTGTCGGCTGCCACGGTCACTTCCACGGCCTGCGCCACCGCACCCACCTGGAGCGTGAAGTTCAACCGGACTTGCTGCGACACTCCAAGAACAACGTCGCTGTAGGTCCGGGTTTGAAAACCGGTGAGTTCAGCGCTGACCCGGTAGGTTCCCGTCTGCAGGCTCGCGAATTGGTATGCGCCGGCTTCGTTGCTGGTGACGGTCGTAACGATTCCGGTTGCGATATTCGTTGCCGTAATCGTTACGCCGGGAATCAATGCGCCGGTGGCGTCGGAGACGGTTCCGCCGAGCGTGGCATTACTTGTCTGTGCGAATGCATGAGTGGATATAACCAGACATAGCAGCATTCGAGCTGCGAACAAGAATTCCCTCATTGATCCTCATCCCCCTTCCCGGACCGATAGGAAGCAACGTCCGTACGATATTGCAAATTGACTAATGGAAAATCCGCATTGGAGGTTGAAGATTCGAAAATTGAAGACTGCAAATTGTCAGGGCTGCATGAACTCCCCTCCTTGGCAAAGGAGGGGTGGACGCGCCATCAAAAAATATTCCCGTTCTTTTAAAAGGCGCAGACGGGGTGGTTCGTTCAACCTACCGTTAGATCTATTCGGAGGTTGAACGAACCACCCCGTCTGCGCCCAGCTAAGGTGGCTTCGCGACATTTTATTGATGGGCGCAGCCACCCCTCCTTCGCCAAGGAGGGGAATTCCAGCTCATTCTGTTTTCCTCGTTTGCTGCAAATTGTCGCGAGATCAGGATCTCTGAACTTCGAATTTCCAACCTCCAATGCGGATTTTCCGTTTAGTCAATTTGCGATGTCGCGATTGCTCGGGGACGAGGGGTCCGAACCTCTCGTCCCTCCAAATCACTCCCTATTTTTTCGGCCACACCACGCCCTGATCTTCCTTCGTGACCGGCGCCAGACCTTTATAAACGAACTTCTGCACGCGCTGCCCCCGATAGGTTTCTGTTGTGTAGATGTTGCCCTTCGAGTCGGTGGCAATGCTGTGCACGCCGTAGAATTCACCGGGCTGGCGGCCGCCTTCGCCGAAAGTCGTCAACAGTTGGAGCGATTCACGCTCGATGATGTGGACTCTGTCGTTCTCTCCATCGGTAAGGTACATGTACTTCTGCTGTGCATCCCGCGAGAATGCGATGTCCCACGCCGAGCCGGAACCCAGGGTCTGTTTTTGGAAGAACATTTCTTTCACAAACGTGCCATCTGGCTTGAACACCTGAACCCGGTCGTTCACGCGGTCACACACATATAGCAAGCGATCGTTCGAGAGTTCGGCGCAGTGGACGGGATTGCGGAACTGCTGAGGCGGAGGCGCGTTAGGATCGTACCGGCCAAGGTCCACGTCTTCGGGTTTGTGACCATAGGCGCCCCAATGCCGTTTGTATTTGCCGGTATCGGCGTCGTATACGATCACACGATGGTTGCCGTAGCCGTCGGCGACGTAGACTTCATTCGCCACCTTGTCGATAAACGTCTTGGCGGGCAACCGGAGGTTCTCGGTGTCATTGCTGCCTTTGCTCTGACCGGGTTTACCAATCTGCATCAGAAACTTTCCGGCCTGCGTAAATTTCAGGATCATGGCGTCGTTGAAATAGCCCTGAACGCCGCCGGTCTGATTCTCATTGAGTTCGCCTCGTTGTCCAGCCGGCTGCCCGCGACCCGCGCCTCCCCGAGCGCCGCCTGGCGGTTGGCCTCGGCCGTTTCCGCCAATCCAGACGTTACCCTTGTAGTCAACAGTGATGCCGTGATTCGAGTCGGGCCAATCATAGCCTTCGGCTTTTCCGCCCCAGTGCCCGATCAGGCTGCCTTCCTGATCGAATTCGAGAACAGGCGGAGCCGGAGCGCAGCATTGAGCGGTCGGCGGGTTCGTTGTGGCGTGCAGTTCGCCTGGTTCGAGCGAGCCTGCCCGATGAATGATCCAGATGTGTTCCTGGCCGTCGACCGATACGCCGATCGTCTGACCCATGAGCCAATGGTTCGGCAACGGCTTCGGCCACAGCGGGTCCACTTCAAATCTGGGCGCCATAACTGTGGCGGCTTCCACAGCGGCTCTCTTTTCAAGTACGGTGCTTCCAACCCCCAAAAGAACGACAAGCGTTAGAAAGATCGCACCTACGCAGAGATTACGCTTCATGCTCTCCTCCTTCTCGGATGTGAGGAACGGTTTTTGTCGGGAAATTACCCCATGAACAATTTGGCGGCATTTTACAACCACAAAGAGGCATAGAGGAACACAAAAGGTGAAACGGTATCGTCAAGAGTGCATTGAGGAAAACTGCCGCCACCGTTCTTGACTTCGAAGAAAGCGAGGAATATCTTCGACTCGCTCTTAAAACCTTAAGGAGAAAAAACATGGCACGACAGTTATTTCGACCGAAAGGCTTGGTGTTGTTGATCGTCCTGCTGCTGTGGGCTGTAACGATCAGCGGGCAGCAAGGCACGAAGAATGGCGAATGGCGCTCCTGGGGCGGCGACCCCGGCAGCACACGCTACGCGCCGCTGGATCAGATCAATCGTGACAATGTGAAGAATCTCAAGATCGCGTGGATCTGGCGGTCCGACAATTTTGGCAGCGGGCCGGAATACAAGACCGAAACGACGCCGCTCATGGTCAACGGTGTTTTGTACTTCACAGCCGGAAACCGGAGAGCTGTTGTCGCGACGGATCCCGCTAACGGTGAAACACTCTGGACATGGAGAATCGACGAAGGCAAACGGCTGGAAGGCGGCGCCCGAAGAAATAGCCGCGGAGTTTCGTACTGGACGGATGGGCGCGAGGAACGAATCATCGTCGCTACACCGGGATATCAGCTTGTTGCGTTGAATGCCAAGACTGGCCACCAGATTCCGACTTTCGGAAAGGACGGCATCGTCGATCTCTTGAACGAAGTGGAAAAGGACGCGAATTTGAATCCCGCCATTGGTCATCTCATGAACACCTCCCCGCCGCTGGTTTCCCACGACGTCATTGTCGTCCCCACATCACTGGAGAACGGCCGTGCACCCAAATCCATGAAGTTCCCCAAAGGCGATATTCTGGCGTTTGATGTACGCACCGGAAAGAAAGTTTGGGCGTTCCACACCATTCCACGCAAAGGCGAGTTTGGCGCCGACACCTGGCAGAACAACTCCAACGAATATTCGGGCAACACCGGAGCCTGGGCACCGTTCTCTGTGGATGAGGACCTGGGATACCTGTATCTGCCGGTTGAAGGCGCAACGGGTGACCAGTATGGAGGGCCCCGTCCCGGGAACAACCTTTTCTCGTCGTCAATCGTGTGCCTCGACATCAAGACGGGAAAACGGATCTGGCACCAGCAGCTCGTTCATCACGACGTCTGGGACTACGATCCGCCGTCGGCGCCGATTCTGGTTGACCTGAATGTTGGTGGAAGACCGGTCAAATCGGTCGTGCAACTGACGAAGATGGCTTTCGCATACGTGTTCGACCGCACCAACGGTCAACCCGTCTTCCCGATCCAGGAACGCCCTGTTCCGCAATCCACCGCCCCAGGCGAGCGGACTTCGGCGACTCAACCTTTCCCGACAAAACCGCCCGCCTTTGATCGCCAGGGACTCACGAACGACGACCTGATCGATTTCACACCCGCGCTGAAGCAAATGGCGCTGCAGGCTGTCGAAGGCTATCAGCTTGGCCCTCTGTTCACACCGCCCTCCGTCGTCGATAAATCGAAAGGCGCAAAGGGTACACTCACGTTTCCGGGTTCTGGCGGCGCAAATTGGGAAGGTGGCGCCGTAGATCCCGAAACGGGCTACCTGTACATTGGTTCAGCAACAAGGACGGATACCGCAGTCTACGGGTTGACGACGCCGCAACCGGGCCAGACGGACATCCAGATGATCGGCACGGGTAGCGTTGCGCCATCAATTCAAGGACTGCCGATTATTAAACCGCCTTACGGCCGGATTACAGCGATCGACCTGAACAAGGGCGAGATCGCCTGGCAAATCGCCAACGGCGACACGCCGCCGGAGGTGAAGAATCATCCACTCTTGAAGGGAATCAACATTCCGAAAACCGGCAGCCAATCGCGTGCAGGAATCGTGGTTACGAAGACGCTCTTGTTCGCGGGCGAAGGTTATGGCGGCCAGCCAATGTTCCGCGCCTACGACAAGAAGAATGGCCAGATTGTCTGGGAAACCAAGATACCGGTGGGCCCTCAAAGCGGTGTGCCAATGACGTACATGCTTCGAGGCAAGCAATACATCGTGTTTGCCGCTGCCGGTGATCCCGCCACTCAAACGCCCGGGCAAGTGATCGCCTTCGCGATACCCGATCCACCACGAGCGGCACCTGCACAACCTCGCGTCGACTAGCGGTCATTTCGGCACGGAGGAAGAATTCAAAGGGGTTGGAAATTTTTCCTCCGTCCCGAAGTAATCTCCTTGAGGGCTGGCTCGGAAGAGTTGCGACGTCGCCGCTTCGCAGACCGTCAGGAGGCGGAAAGCGAAATGCGCGATAAGCAGGAGAATGCGAAACATGCTGTGGTCAAGCAAGCCTATCAACACGGAGGCATTCGATTATTTTCCCGCCTTAAAGAGAGTTCGTGACTACTTCGAGAAAAACTATTCCGAACCGATTTCCTTGTCAGACGCCGCGAGGCTAGCCGGCTTGGAAACGAAACACTTCTCGAAAGTGTTCAGCCGCAACGTCGGTATTGGTTTTAAGGAATGGACGGACATCGTCCGTGTTGAGAAGGCAATAGACGCGATACGAAAAGAAGAGCAGCCAATTTCCACCATCGGCTTCGCTGTTGGGTTCCAAAATCTGAGGACATTTCAGCGAGTCTTCAAGAAGCACGCTCGCACGAGGGCACGCGACTTCAAGAGAGACGTTCTGCACCAATTCCAGAACAAAGCTTCATAGAAAATTCAGTTTTGCCCCAAAAAAAGACGAAAATTGTCGTAAAAAACACGAATTCTGCCGCGACAACGTAGGTACAAAAGAGCATCCTTTCGCTCTCAAAAGTGCCATTGGTTGGCGGCACGCTTGGGCCATTGTTACCGAAGGGGAAGCCCGAATCGGCCACTGAGCGCGCCTGACCCTCATATCCTTCACGATCGGTTCAGTAAGGAGGATTAGAGTGGTACCGGCCGTAAACCTGAATCGCGGACATCTCCGCCGGAAGACGCTGCTACTCAGCATCGTGCTTCTCCTTTCGCTCGGTCTCATGGTCGGCTCCGCTTCTCGATCGGCGGCCGCCGCTAACCCGATTGTCCTCGAGAACCAGCAGCCGGGCACCGATCAGTGGCAGCTCTCGCGATCGGGCTATCAGACGGCAAACGATGCGAGCAAACAGATCAAGGGATACGCCTCGGCGACCAGCGTGAACAAAGGTGAAGCGATCACGTTCTATGTCAGCGTGAATCCCGCCCAGTCGTACACGATGGACATCTATCGAATCGGCTGGTATCAGGGCCTGGGAGGCCGTTTCATGCAGCGGATTGGGCCGATCGGCGGGAGTCAGCAGTCCGCCTGTCCCATCAACGCCAGCACGGGACTAATCGAGTGCGCGTGGGTGCCGAGTTACACGTTCACGGTGCCAACAACCTGGACCTCCGGGATCTACTTCGTACTCCTCACGAATTCGCAGAACTACCAGAACTACATCAACTTCGTGATCCGAGACGACTCGCGCGTTTCCGACCTGCTCTACCAGGAGAGCGTGACGACTTTCCAGGCATATAACAACTACCCGAACGATGGCAGCGGCAAAAGCCTCTACGAATATAACAGCTACGGTGCCAACACGATCGCGGGGACTACGCGCGCAGTGAAGGTTTCTTTCGACCGGCCGTACCTGAAGTCTGGCGATGGAGGGTTCCTTACCTGGGAGATCTATTTCGTGCGATGGCTCGAGCGGTCCGGCTATGACGTGACCTACTCGACGGACATCGACACACACGCCAATGGCGAACGACTCCTCAATCACAAGGCGTTTCTCTCAGTCGGCCACGACGAGTACTGGTCCAAAGCGATGGTCGACAGCGCGGAACGGGCAAGAGACCTGGGAGTGAACCTCGGCTTCTTCGCAGCCAACGCTGTGAGCTGGCAAGTCCGATTCGAGCCGGCAACGGCAACGGCAGCCCCGAACCGTGTGCTCGTCTGTTACAAGGAGGCTCTCGACCCCGTGCAAGGGCCAACAACGACGGTCCGATGGCGCAATCCTTATCTCAACCGTCCTGAGCAGCGTCTTATCGGCATCCAGTCCACGGCCTGGCTCAGTCCCGACATCGACCAGACTGTCCCCTATGTCGTTACCAATAGCTCGCACTGGGCTTACAGTGGCACCGGATTTCGCGACGGCGATAGCGTTCCTAGAGTCGTCGGCTACGAGACGGACCGCTACATGAGCGAGTATCCGCAGCCTGCGTATATCAACAGCAGTTCCACACTCCTTTCCCGGTCACCGGTCACGAATTACAGTAATAACGGGGCGCCTGATTACTCGAACTCCTCAATTTACCAGGCGCCGAGCGGCGCATGGGTCTTCGGGGCAGGGACGATTTCCTGGGCGTGGGCGCTCGACAGAGCCGGTATGGTCGATACGCGCATGCAGCAGACTACCGCGAACATCCTCAATAAATTCATCGTTGTCAGCGGCACTGTGCCCTACGCTCCCAGCGGCTTCGGCGCCACGGCCGTTTCGGCGAGCCAGATCAACCTCACCTGGACCGACAACTCGACAGACGAGACGAACTTCATTGTCGAACGCGCTCTGACAAGCGCCTTCTCATCGATAACGAGCTTCACGCTGCCGGCGGGTACGACGAGCTCCAGCGATACCGGTCTTGCGGCGGGAACAACTTACTACTATCGCGTAAAGGCGAACAATGGAGCCGGAAGCTCGCCCTACAGCAACGTCGCGAGCGCCACGACCCAGGTGGCGTCCCCACCCCCGGCGTCCCCACCCCCGGCGTCCCCACCCGCGGTATCCTGGTATTTATATGATGACCAACTTAGAAATAATTGGGCAAACTGGTCATATTCCGGCACTGCTGATTTCAACTCCACTTCCACGCCTGCCTTTTCAGGCACAAAATGCATCTCTTTTCAGCCAACAGGCTCTTGGGCTGCTCTCCAGTTTGGTTATAGCAACGGAACTTTTGCGACCACAGGATACTCCTCAATTACCTTTGCTCTAAAAGCCACACAGCCCAATCAAAAGTTCGGCATATTTTTTAACGGCGGCAGCTCTCCTTTCAAGAAAGTCTCACTCGATACCTACGGCTCTCCTCCCCAAGGAGCGTGGAAAGTCTACATGATCCCTTTGTCTGATTTGGCAGCAAGCAACACTTCTGTCAGTGACTTGGAAATTCAAGATTGGTCCGGCTCCACGGGACCGCAATTTTATGTTGATCAAGTATCTTTTTCAGGAAATTGAACAGTGGGAGCAAGTTCTACTTGCCCTTCTTGGCAGCCTCCGCGGCCTTTTCCTCGGCGCGCGCGCCTGCGAGGATGCTATAGAGGCCATAGTTATCCTCATGGCACGCGTACTCGTAGAGCGCGTCGGCCTTATTCCATGCAATGGCGCCCGACCAGGGTCTGGTCCATGTTGCTGGATCATCCACGGTGAACCGGTAATCGATCCTGTCTTTGGCAACGCGGGTCCAGCGTTCCACCAGGCGCATGTTTTTGGTGGATCCTTCAAAGCTGGTCTGGTCGCTGAAATTGGTGGTCTCGACAACCAACGTGTTGCCCTCCCAGTGACCGCGCGAATCCCCTAACCACTGCCGCACATTGGAGTCGAGGTGCGGGCGCCCGTCTAAAGGGATGATGCGCGTCTCGTGCATCTGTTCTTGAAGGATTGCCACGGATTCCGGAGTCTGCACGATCTGGTAGTTGTTGTCATAGCCGGTCGGAACCCTCGGCAGAGGGGCGCGGATGATACAGCGCGTGTACAATTCCAGCTCCTCCGGGCCATTGTAGGGACCGGCACCGCGGAAGCTTTCATTGGACGAATTCAGGCGCTTCGCTTCGGCTTGCCTGCTCTGCGCCGCCGGTGTCAATGGAGGAATTCGTCCGTCCGGCGGATCATAAATCAACGATGTTCGTCCATCGGACCATCCTCGCTCCCACCAGACCTGGTTATAGGCCCCGTTGACGTCGTCGGGCGTGCCCCGTTCGTCGCGCTTATCGGTGCCGATGGAAGTCTCTTTGTCCTGTGCAGCCCGCTCTTCAGCCGTCAGAAACTCTCTGCCGGCGTATTTGGCCGGCCGCTGGAGC
>Ga0137379_10001034_pt1 | contig 25186 bp, 25 predicted proteins | sample SagtaG_18_FD_104812 | JGI IMG/M metagenome (GOLD analysis project Ga0137379, IMG submission 104812) | Vadose zone soil microbial communities from Sagehorn Ranch, Mendocino, California, USA - Sage2_L_80_16 metaG | ecosystem: Environmental > Terrestrial > Soil > Vadose zone | place: USA...
AATGGCCGCAACACCGATTGTCGTCATGACGGCTTTTTCAAGCATCTCCAGCATGGTAAACCTCCCGGACTCATTGTAGTTACGTCATGGTTTAGATTAACATAACCGATTCATAATGCAACTGGATCGCCTGAATCCTGACGTACCCTTCAGATATCTCATTACATATTACGGGAGGGTGAATATTCAACAACTATTATTTGCAGCAGGCTTATGTTATTCTCCCCTCCGATTCCTAACGACAAGAAAAGGGCGGCATGAACTCTATCACCGACGCACTCATACCGGTCCTGGCACTGATCCTGGTCGGCTTCCTCATCCAGCGCACCAGTTTTCTCCCCCCGACGTTCTGGCCGTCGGCCGAAAAACTGACCTACTTCCTGCTCATGCCCGCCACCCTGATCCACAACCTGGCCGGTAAGCAGATCGGCTCCCTCCCCTGGCTGAAGATCCTGCTGACCGTGGAGGGAGCGATACTTGCCAGTGCCGTTCTGGTAACGCTCTGGTGGCTTGCCAACCGGCGCATGGATGGCCCGGCCTTTACCTCCCTTTTCCAGGGCGGAGTGCGTTTCAACACCTTTGTGGCACTGGCCGTGGCGGAGAACCTGTTCGGCAGGGACGGCCTCTTCCTGGCCGCCATGGGGGCCGGTTTCATGATCATCCTGATCAACGTGCTCTGCGTATCGGCATTCTCACTTACGGTTACCGGCGGTAAACGGGTTGACCCCAGGCGTTTCCTGGCCGATCTGCTGCGCAATCCGCTCATTATCGGCTGTGTCATCGGGGTGGGACTGAATGCAACGGAACTTAAGCTGCCGCTGGCGATTGACGGCATCCTGGCGCTGGGGGGAAAGGCGGCGTTTCCGGTGGGGCTGATGGCGGTAGGTGCGGCCTACCGGGCCGAAAATCTGATGCTGCACTGGCATCCGCTGCTGGTAACCAGCACCGTGCAGTTTCTCTGCAAGCCTCTGATCGCATGGGGGCTAGCGACGTCATTGGGGCTGTCCGGCATGGCCCTGGGCGTGGTCGTGCTGCTGTTCAGCGTGCCGACAGCCCCTTCGGCCTACATTTTGTCCCGGCAGATGGGGGGCGACCATGACAGCATGGCCGCGATCATCACCGTACAGACATGCCTGTCGTTTGTCACCCTGCCGCTGACGATCTGGCTGCTGCGCTGACAATACGATTCACCGATCGGCTGGATCAATCCGTTCCACCACCTCAACCAGCTCCCCGCGCACTTCCACCTTCATCAGCACCAGAGCCCGATCGGCAGGGCCGGTAAGAACATCTGATTTGGAATCAACACACCTACATTTATCCGATCTCGGCGTCTGAAGGATCTTTTTTTTCGACGAGCCCATAGAGGATGGCGCCCAGTGGTGGAAAGGCCAGGATGGCGAGTGCCCAGAGTGTACGCTCGCTGCCCGTCAGGCGCCTTGCTGCCAGATCTGACAGCGCCCATCCGACGGCTGCCAGGGCAAATATGGCAAGGAAAGGAAGTATCGGTTTCATAAGGGCATAGGTGATCAGTTCCATATTCATCTCCTTTTAGTGCCTATCAGGGCTGGGGAGGCTTTCGCTCCACAGCAGTGCGCAAAGCCACCGTTCCGGCGAGCGCTATCCACTGGTACAAGGGAACCACCCAGAAGATCACCCGGTTGCGGGGATCCGTGTGTACGAAGAATCCGTCGAACAGCATGACCATGCCGAAGGCGACGGTGCCGGCTGATCCGAAGAAAAGCACGATCAACTGGCGCAGGGTATGCTTCATTTTGAGAAGGATCGAACTTAGACCCACATAGGGGGCCAGCATCCAGAGGGCAGCTGAAAGGAACGATGTGATCCACCACTTCACTCCCAAGTGCCACCCTTTGTCGGCGTACACCACCACCTCCAGGCTGAAGGCGGCCGCACCGCTGAGCATATAGAGGGCGACCCCCTTGACCATCTTCTCAAGTTTTTCGCTGTTCTGCACGTCGGAGGTAAGAATGTTGTTTGTCCTTTGCTGCCGGGATTCAGTATGTCAATGTGCCAGAACTATAGTGGAAACTGAATATTTGTTCAAGTACAAGCACCATGGCGCGCTCCGCTTCCCGTCTCCTACTCCCTGGCTTCACAGAGCTCCCCCGCCGTCTCCAAACTGGGGACAAAGACCGATGATCTTTTAAATCCGACGGTGCGCCGGACCAGGTAGTTGTAAGCTACGGGTCCCGCCAGGGGAAGCGCGATAACCGCCAGCGTCCAGAACAGCCGGCGGGAGGCCGACACGTTGCGCAGCGAGAGATCCATCAGCGCCCACGCAATGGTTATGAACAGGAAGATGATGGTGAAGGGGATGATAGCGGAAATCAGTCCAAATGTGATCATTCGCAACGTCATGACATTCCTCCCGGAGTCTGTGTTGCGACTCCTGTTTGTTGGTATGCCCCGAAGGGCGGTGCTTAAATCGGTAAGTGTTACATGTTTAATTCAGGGAGATTCGGACTTTTACGCTGTCGCTACCCTGCGAGAGTCCGGTGCCTTTGACCCCGGAATGACAGGCAGCGCACCGCGTATTGGAGGCAAAGGCCATGATGCCGTTGTGGCAGGTGCCACAGTATTTGCCCTCCACAAGCGACTTCATAGTGAAATCAGAGTTTTCCTGCACCTTCAACGCTTGCATCTCGAAGTTGCGGGCATGGCAAAGGTCGCAGGACAACCCCTTTTCCTCCACATGCACCTTGTGAGAGAAGTGGACCGATTTGACCGGCTTGGTATAGACCACATTTCCGCCGTGGTTTTCCGCCGCCATGGCCGGTACGGCGATGGCGGTGGCGGCAGCAATGATTGCACACATTTTCTTCATGACGTCTCCTCGAAATATTTGAATAAATCTTTTTTATTTGAAGGCTACCGGCGAGGTATCCTTGGTATAGAACACGTTGGGCTTGGTGCCCGCCTCGGGGCGCAGCACCCACACCGGCCGCTCCAGTTGGTGAACCGCCTTGAAGAGGTCGCTCCCCTTGTCCGAAAGGTCGCCGAATACGCGACAGGTGGCCGGGCAGGCGGCGGCGCAGCCGGTGAGTTTCTCCCCTTTGGAGAGCCGCGTGTCGAAGCAGAAGTTGCACTTGTCCACCGCATGCTTCTCTTCATTGAAATAGCGGGCGTTGTAGGGACAGGCTTCCTGGCAGGTCAGGCATCCAATGCACTTGTTGATGTCTATCATGACGATGCCGTTGGCCTGGTCCTTATAGGTCGCCTTTGTGGGACAGACACGGGTACACTGAGGGATGTTGCAGTGGTTGCAGAACACAGGGATAAATTCCCGTTTCAGACCCACCGCGTCCGGCATCTCCTTCATCAGGATACGGGTGCGGTACCCATAATGAGGGACGTCGTTGGTCTCGACGCAGGCCGCCACACATCGCTCGCAGTCGATACAGCGGTTCTGGAACAGGATCATCCCATAGTGGGGCTTGTAGGGGTACTTGGCGGTAAACTCGTCCGTCGAAGCGAACACCTTATCCATCACCGACATGGCTGAGAAGATGGTTCCACCGGCGAAGATGCCGGTGATCGCCAGTCCCATCTTGAGGAACTGACGACGTTCCTCCATCGGTACGTTTTCCTGCCCCTCATTCTTCATGCTGTCCAGGTCGTGCTTGATCTGTCTCATGGTATATGGTCCTTTGCGTTTGGTTGAATGGTCGTTGGGTGAGTTCTCAGTGGTATTCCGCCACCTTGTGGCCGGCAAAGAGCTTCTCCCCGAGCAGGAACAGGAAGGCGGTAATGCCGAAGCCTCCCAGGGCGATGATCGTTTCGTAGAGCGAGGGGGTGTAGGAAAGGAGGTGTTTGTACTCGTTTACCCCCAGTTCGTGGTAGACCGGCACGATCTGCCCCACTATCACCAGGTCGTAGCGCATCACGAAGATGCCGATGATCATGGAGAGGGAACCGACCAACATCATCTTCATGTTCTCACCTTTGGAGCGGAGGAACATCACCAAGGGAAAGATCATGCCCATGCCCAGCTCGCCGACCCAGAAATTAAGCGCGTATGGGCCGCTCAGAAGTGCCATCACAGCCTCGTACTTGCCGGCTGGTTGCCCCGCAATCCCCGAAATCATCTTCCAGCAGGTGAAAAAAAGGATCACGCTGATCAGGAGGACGCCGACCTTGGCGGTGACCCGAAGCGCGTTCTTCATGGAGGCGGGCATCTCCTCTTTATTGATCTTGTATCCGAGGATGTGGAACAGGATGATTACCGAGCAGCCGGTCATCATGGCCGAGGCGATGAAGTAGATCGGCATGTAGGGTCCGTGCCAGAATTCGCGACCCATCAAGAGGCCGAACACAGCCCCCAGGTTGCTGTGGGCTGCAATCCCGGCCACCGAGCCGCTGAATCCGCAGAACACCGCCGGCTTGTGCTTGTCCAGCAGCAGGAAGACATATTCCGCAAACATGAAGGCCAGGTAGACGCCATAGAGGGTCCCCATCCACCAGATATTGGAGGACAGGTTGGGAGAGATGACGTTGTAGATGGCCATGCGCCAGGGAATCTTGATCTCGAAGGCGATCACGAAGAAACCCGAAAGGATTGTAGCGACGGAAAGAAATACCGAACGCTTTGCTATAGGCATGAAATCACGATTGCCGAAGACATGCCCGATGGAGGAGATAAGACACAGACCGGTGGAGGTGACCACGAAGAAGACATAGGTGCTGATCAAGAGCCCCCACGGCACCTCGCGGGTCACGTTGTAAAACTTGTCATGGCCCGCCACCATGGCGTGAATACCGGCCGCAGCAGCCGCCAGGACGAGAACGCCGCTAAGCAGAAGCAGGAGATAGTAACCCTTGCTCCCCGACTTTAATCGCGTGGTGACCATGCTCTCCAGTGCGTTCAGGGTGAGTTGCGCTGTTTCTGCTCTGTATTCCATTGATTGATCCTCCGGTGTAATGTTTCAAGAGAGACGGAACCGTCCGTCCCTCTGGTCTCGCGTATCGTTTATCCTGCGGCGGAGAACCCATACTCCACCGCCATACCGTACTGTACTGTGCACCAGGGGATGATGGGCTCGCCGCAACGGTACTCCTCCAGGTTGTTGAACTCCCCTGCCGCCCAGCGCTCCACAAGCTCGATCGCTTCACCCTCTTGCTTCCAGAGCACCCAGATATTCTCGAAATTGAATGCCGCCTGATACGAGGACCCGTTGTCGCTGCACACGACTCCTGAAACCCCCAACTCGCGCATCCATACCGACAGGTTCGGCTCATTTTTGGGGTCCCACACCTGAAGCTCGTTGTTAGTCACCTTCCTGGTCGCAACATCGACTGTCGCGATGAAGAAGACCCGCGAGAGTCCCAGAGGGGGAAGGGTAAGTGTGCCATAGTAGGGGACTGCAACGAATATAGTTTGATTTGACAGTTGTGCACTCATGCCGGTTCATATTCCAAGGTTCGTGCCGGATTGGGCAAAAAAAGAAATTTGTTAAAAATACGTTATATTACGGCCTGTTACATTGGCGCTGCAACAGCAAACACGGGTGTTGCAGGTTGCCCCAACCGTTGCAGACACAACGCCCGGAGGCGGTTTTGGCTTAAATATATTGTATTTCGAATATACTTGATTTTTAATAACAGATGAAGTCTGGTGAGTTACACCATTGTTGCGGGGAGTTGTTGCAGGTGGCGTTGCATTAAAAGGGGAGGTGCTGCACCGTGCAACACCTCCGCCGGTTCAGGCTGCGATCCCGTTTTTTTTCATCCAGCGCCAGAGGGTGGTGCGGTCCACACCCAATTCACGGGCTATCTGGGTGCGGTTTCCATTGTGAAGGGGCAGAAGTTCCGCCAACTTCTCGCGGGTTATCTGGGTGGACAGGACCATGACATCCGGCTTTTCCGCTTCCTGTCCGGGACAGCGGATAAAGACGGCAGGAGGGAGCTGGTCGATGCCGATCTCGCCGTTGCGGCAGAGAATCACCGTTTGCTCCACGATATTGAGCAGTTCGCGCACGTTGCCGGGATAGTGGTGACGCAGGAGGACCTTGAGCGCCTCCGACGAAAAGCCGCGAATCTTTTTGGAGTAGCGTCCATTGAAACGTTCCAGCGCCATGTCGATCAGGAGAGGTATGTCTTCGGGGCGCTCCCTGAGTGGGGGGATCTTGAGTTGCACCACGTTGATACGGAAGAAGAGATCGCGGCGGAAACTTCCTTCAGCCACCATCTTTTCAAGGTCCCGATGCGTGGCGGTTACAAAGCGTACGTCAGCCTTGAGGGGGCTCTTCGCACCCAACGGCTGGTACTCCTTGTTCTCCAGTACCCGCAAGAGCTTCACCTGGAGCGGCAGCGGCAGATCGCCGATCTCATCAAGAAAAAGCGTTCCTCTCCTAGCCATCTCCAGACGGCCGGGGCGGTTTTCCACGGAGCCGGTGTAGGCGCCCTTGCGGGCACCGAAGATCTCGGCCTCCAGCAGCGGTTCGGGAAGGGCTCCGCAATTCACCACCACCAGTGGTCCCTCGCGGCGCGGCGAGAGATCATGGACGGCGCGGGCGAACAACTCCTTGCCGGTGCCGCTGTCGCCGTTAAAAAGCACCGTCACCTCGGTGGCAGCGACATCCGGTAGCACGTCGAAGAGACGTCGCATTACCGAGTTGCGGCTAACAAGGTCGCGGAAGGAATACTTATCCTTGATCTCCCGCTTGAGCACATTGATCAGGGACAGGTCGCGAAAGGTCTCCACCCCTCCCACCGCCTGCCCCTGGGCATTGCGAAGCACCGAAGCGCTGATGGAGATGGGGATCCGGCGATTATCCTTATCGGTGATATCCAGTTCCCGGTTCACCACCGCTTCCCCGGTCTCCTGCGCCTCACGAAGCGGACAGCCCGAGGAGCAGACAATGGCACGGAAGATGTCGGAGCAGCGGCGCCCCACCGCTTCCCTGGCTGTAAAGCCGGTGATCTCCTCGGCGGCCCTGTTGAAGGTGGTGATGCGCATCTCCACATCGACCGTGAACACCCCATCCGCAACGCTGTCGAGAATTGTCTTCAAATATTCCAGATGTTCGCAATTTTGTTTCTTCTCCATCCGATCAATCTCCATAAATCCTTGCCATCTCTATAAAAAAAGGCGGCGATCTCGTCGATAGCCGCCAGGGTCCGCCGAATGATGCCCACCACCAAATGCGCACCTCTTCAATAAAGCGCACGTGATCGCCTTGACATCATAATCGCGTTTGTCGTGAAATTGCATGGTGAAATACTCAGTATAAATCCATAACTACAATGTAATTTTCCTACTTGCCTTCAGAAAATCGTTTGTTTCGTAAACACTGAATGATTCTATTCACCTCTTCTGAATTGTTGGGAAACAAATCCAACGGAACGGATTCTCTACCACATTCTTTATAAATCCTGTACCGCGCACAGGACTCATAGTCGCTAAGGCATAACTTGTTTTTTATGTAAGCTGCCGTCTTTGGCATGTCTTTCATTTTGTCGTTGAAAAACTGACAACATGCCACTAATTCGCACGCCATTGCAGCACCTCCCTATAATCAACAACGTATCAGATGCCTGCCTGCTGGTTGTGGTCTGAATACTTCTGTCATCACGAGGAAAGACAACCCGAGATGAGCAGCAAGATCAAGGTCGTAGTGGATTTTCGATGCTATTGAGGAATATTTTAAATTTTTTAGTAAGAACCTGACTCCCGCATCATACGATTAAAGCCGCCCGTAGCAACAGTGGACGGCTTTAATCGTAGCGCAACTGCTATTAAAATGAATTAATCACTTCTTGCCTGCCAGTTTCCGCCCACCTACCTTCATTGGATCACCTTTGTAGCCGAGCGCTTTCCAGTTCATGCGGTCGCCGCCCATGTGACATTCACCGCATTGAAGGGCTTCTTCCTTCGGCGACACCTCATGCTCCGCAGCGATGTAAGTGACCGTATTCACGAACTGGTACTTGCCGCTGTATGGCAGTCCGGAACCTTCCGCTCCACCCTTCAAGGCCTTGTCCCAGTTGTAGTCTGCCCAAAGGGACTTGTACTGCTGGAAGATGCTCAGATACTTGTATTTGGCGTCCATCGGCTGATCGCCGGTGTAGATCTTGTAAGGGTATATTTTGGCGGTCTTGTCCTTGATATCGCCGACCGGGCGGGACATGTAGACCGGTTTGCCCGGATCCTTGATCTTGTCGCCGACCATGTAGCGCTCGATCATACCGTTACTCCAGGCATAAGACGGCTTTACGTTCATCCCCCAGACGAAGGAGCCTTTCTTCTTTACAAAGGTTTCCTTGTCGAACTGTTCCTCGGCCTTTATGTCCTTGCCCACATCGGACCATTTCCAACTCATCTTGGTTGCCTGTCCCTTGGCGAATACCGGGATGTGACAGGTCTGGCAGGCGACCGTAGCTAGGTGTCTGTTCAGGATCTTGCCGTTCCTGGCCTTCTGGTGCGGTGCCTTTGCACCGGTGTGGCACTGTTCACAGTTCACGCGGGAATCATAGTGGGCCATCATGCTGGAGGCGCCGCCGATCTTGTGCTCCCTGGTAACATGGCAGGCCTGGCAGGCCATGTCCTGACCGCCGCTCGCCTTGGTACCCATATGCACGTCCTGTTTTCTGTCCGGTTTTTCCATGGTGGAATCGAGGCCGGCATGTTTGACGGCGTCGGCGCCGCCGCCGAAGAAATGGCAATAACCGCAGTTTCTGCGGGTGGGAAGGCCTACACTCTTGGCGGCCAGATCGAGGTCCATAACGCCTTTATCCATAGCTTTCGTGTCGACGATACATGCTTCCGACGACCTTTGGTAGTTCCCCTTGAGGGCATGGCAAACCAAACAGTCGACGTTCTCTTTTTTAGTAAAGTCATAATTGGTGCGGGTCCAGCCGTATCCGGCGTGGCACTTGCCGCAGGATTCGTGTACCAGGCCGTCCTTCCCCCCCTGGATCGAGGTACAAAAGGCGTTGATCATATTGGCTTTACCGTACTCTTTCTTGCTCTTTTCCAAACCCTTGACATGGTTGGGGGTGCCTTTCCATGTCCAGTGGCTGGTCTTCATGAAGCCGGCAGCTTCTTTCTCGTGGCATTCAATGCAGACCTTGGTAACTTCCGGCCCGGTTTTGAAAGGTCCTTTAAGAAATTCCGCATGGTCCTGTCCCGCAAAGGCCTGGAATGCGAACATAACCAACACTGAGACCAGTAAAGACATCATCCTGCTGCTGTTTTTCATAACCTGCTCCTTATTAATATTTTTTGCTGTTCCCAGTCGGAAAGCAGTCTTTGAATATAGTTTACGTAATATATTTATTATTGCATATTATTTCCCCTAATAACGGCGTATCCCTGTTACGAGATACGCCGTACCGGAATGGGCCGTTACAGACATAAAGGTGTTACGGCATTCAGAAGCGTCTTTGCGGGCATGATAGCAGCCGCCTGAAAGATGTTAACCTTAGCACCCGGCCGTCTTTTTGAACATCTTGCTGATATTCTTGCCACCTTCTGATTCGTATTTGGTACGGACTTCATCACCTTCCACGATGCGCTTGTCCTTGAACTTGTCGAGGGTAAGATCATCCTTAATAGTGATCGTGACCAAAGCTTCCGTCTTGCTGTCTTTTAATACTGCTGTGGCAGACTTACCGTCAGCCGCAAGCTCTATTTTTGTAATTGCACCTGTCATTTTGAGTTCTTCCGCACTGGCTGTTCTAACCACGGCGAGCGAAGAAAAGAGTACAAGTGCCATGACCATTACAATTGAAAGTGCTTTTTTCATTGTGGGTTCTCCTTTGTTAAATTGCGTAAAATGAGCTTGGCAGACAGTTTTCCATATTCCATCTGCCGGTCAAAGGACTGTCGGGGAGTCCGCTTAGACTCCCCGACATACCGCTGCATCTAGAACTTTACTTCGAATGTTGCATAAACATCATGTGCATTCTTCACGGGTGCCAACATCAACACGTCCGTCGACTTGATTTCAGAAATCTTCACGGGAGCGCCGACCCAGTTGTTGCTGCCGGTATACTCGAAATCATAATACTGGTAGCCGATCCTGAAGAAGGTCTTGCTCAAGTATGAGGAGATCGGCTTGAGGTTGAGTTCCTGAATGATATAGGGCTCATAGACATTACCACGTGTGCCGATTTTGCTGGTCCACATATCGTCTGCCGCCGGGCTGAAGGTAATCCAATCTTTTGAGCCGTGGTTAAACTCGAACCCAATCTTGGTTTTGGAGGGGAGGTCATAGCGGAAACCTGCGTGTACAGCCCAACCGGTCCTGTCAACAGGGGCCTCAGGCGCAAAGAATGCACCGGTTTCCAGTCCCTGGAACCCAGCCTGTCCTGAAACATTGCCGTTAGGATGAGTGATGCTCATAGCAACATCGGTGAAGATATTCAGGTTACCCGGACCGACCTTCTTGAGGGTGCTCATAACACCGCCGCCCGCCCAGTCAATACTACCCAGGTTGGTAGAAGGGGCGGTGTTTCCGAATGCAGAGTTTTGCATGACGGGGAAGTCGAAGATGTTGAAGGCGTGGTCCCACAGGAGCCAGACGCGCAGCGGATCGGTTTCGATCGGGACTATCGTGACGCCGAAAAAGTCGGTGTCCTTAACGCTGTTGGTGGGCGTCTTGATGCCGCTGTCGAAGCCACGGCCACCGCAGAGTTTGGCGTAGGCTCCTGGGAGGGCATCGATATCGGGGGCATAGCCGATGGCAAAGCCGTCGAAGGCGTAATCGATCAGCATCGCGGGAGTGCCCCCGTTGCCGGGACGCTCGTTATTGAGCTTGAGGTTGGTGGGGGCTCCGTCGGTGGAGGGACGGCGTCCAATCGAAATCCAGGTAGGCTGATCGGCGATGTTGCTCCATGTGGCGTAGGCGCGGTCTACGTTCAGCAGGCTGCTCGATGGGATATGGCTAAGGGTGCCGTCAAAAACGCCGACGCGGTCGGCGAAGTAGTTGCCGGTTACCTGGGAATCGTCCTGGGAACCGGTGGATTTGTACATGAGGAGCCGGGCATTGACCGTCACGTCCTTAGTGGCCTTGGCATGCAGGTCGAGGCCGAACCTGTTGGTGAAAAGGGTTTCGTTTTTAGGTTTGTATGCGTCTACAGCCCCCTGAGAGGCAAGCGTCGGTAATCCGGCCACGAAGGGGTTTGCCGGATTTAAAAAGGCCTTCGCTCCGGCATACGTGTTTGTTGCTTTCATCGTATTGCCAAACGCAATGAACCCGTTGAGCGCCGCTCCTGCCGTGATTCCAGATCCAGGAGGGAAAAATGCGCTGGCTGCGGTAGGGTCTGCGAATGCCGCAGTTTGAAGTGCCTGGCCAACGTTTCCGAACATCTTATTGGGATCTGTGTAGGCGACCGTCTGCCCATACAGCGAATCAACCCGGGCGCGGTATTCGCCGCCGATAGTCAGCCATTTGCCGATTGACTTGTCCTCGACCTTCTTGACCGAGCCCTTGAGATCGGCGACCTCCTTGCTCAGCTTGTCGATCTTCAGCTGCAGATCTTCGTCCGCCGCATTCGCTGCCAACGGCACCATCATTCCCAACATAAGAGTTACCGCGATTTTTCTGATGGACTTCTTTTTCATGCTGCCTCCTTCTACAAAGAATTGGCTGTCATGGCATTGGAACATGCAAACATAACTCCAGATATATGAGTATTAAATTATATAAAACAACATTCAATCTAACTATATTGTTTTACGTATATTTAAAATGTAAAAAAAATCCCGTTCAAAAAAATAGAATGGGATTCTAAATATTTTACAGTTATTTGGCGTAAATGGCCCGGTGAAATGACAAGTATTCAGTCAAAAGGCCGATACCGCTTCCGTCAGCGCAGGATTGGAAAGCCGTTCCGATACCAGCCGACAATGCCGTCGGTCATGTTATACACATCCTTATATCCCTGCTGAGCCAGAAAACCTGCCACCGGCTTTGACCGGGAACCGACGGCACAATACACGACAATGGTCTTGTTTTTCGGCACCTCACGGATTCTGCGTTCAAACTCGCCGATCGGGATCAGAACCGAGCCTGCCAGCCTGCCCTGGCTGTACTCCTGAGGCGTCCGCACATCCAGCAAATACACATTTTTATTCGTATCGAGCAGCGTCCTGGCTTCACGAGCCGAAATGTTTTTCTCGGCAGCCCAGACCTGAGTCACGATGATCAATATCAACAACAGTACCAGCACAATTCTTTTCATCCTGTCCACAGCTCCTTTCAAATTCAGACTTCCAATGTATAGCCAACCATCGCCACCTGAAACTCCTTCGGCAGCTCCCGCGACAGCCGCGCTGAAGCGGCAAAACCGGTGCAGTGGCCGGCGGCCAGCTTCTTTATTCCCAGACGCCTGATGGCGTCAACGGTCATCCCGATTTGCTCCTGACTGCAAAATCCGAGGTGCGTTCCGCCGATTACGGCATGAATATCCCGTCTGCCGGTCATATATGCAACGTGCTCCACCGTATTGACCAGCCCGGCATGGCAGCAGCCCAGGATGAGGACCAGCCCCCGGTCCGTCTCCAGCAGCAGCGACTGATCATCCTGAGTGATATCAGGCTCCTGGCCGGTGCAGTCACAATACAGCCCCTGGTCACCGGTCTCAAAATCGGTTACACGCGGCACCTCACCGGTCAGGTACACCCCGGGGGCTATCGCACGGAACTCCTTCGAAAAATTGAACAGGGCACCTGCCGCCTCCAGCTCCTCACGACCGGCAGGGATGGCGATGGAATAACAATCCCCGGTATCCTTGACCCGGAACCGGGGTCTGAAAACAGAGGGGTGACAGTAGACCTGTTTCGTACCACACTCGTCCAGCAACGGTTTAAGACCGCCGCTGTGGTCAAAGTGTCCGTGTGAGAGCACCACCTGTTTAACGTTGGCCAAGTTCTTGTTCATACGCCGGGCGTTGTGCAGCAGGGTCAACCCCTGGCCGGTGTCAAACAGCAGCGGGTTTCCGTGTGACGGTTCGATCAGCGCGGAAAAGCCATGCTCTCCAAGAGTGCCGGAGAGCGGGCCGACCGAGTTCTCACAGAGTACCGTGACGCGGAAGGTCATTTGCAGCAGTCGCTCTTCGGAAAACGCGGCACACCCATTTTCCGCAGGATGTTGAACATCGGACAGAACTGGGTGAAGCCGGACTGAAACAGGTTCAAGCCGACAAAGCCGGTGAACCAGAGCCAGTTGGGGGAATGGAAATGAGCCAGCAGCAGCGAGATCAGAACAAACGATCCGGCCACGATGCGCACGATGCGCTCGATGTAGAATTCTTCTTTCATTGATGTTTCTCCTTCTTGGTGTAGGCGCGCGGTCTATGACCCGCCCTGTTGCAATATTTAACATTTTTGTTATTCCGACAAGGGCGGGTCTAAGACCGCGCCCCTACGATTATTGTGACAACATCTCCGCGACCTTCCCGGCAACCTCTCCGGTCAACATCGGGCAGACCCCCTTGTGTGTCTGGCGGATGGTCGTGCAGCAGGTCACGCCGTACTTCTCCTTGAACCAGACATGCAGCTCTTTGGTAAGCCTGGCAGTCTCCTTCTTGTCCGCCAGAACCAGTCCGAGGGCGACGGTGCCGCCCGAAACCGCGCCGCAAATGCACCCGGTCCCAGAACCACCGCCAAAACCGGCTACGGTGCCGACAATCGACTCGGGCAGGTCAGCGGCGAAATGCCTCCGCACGGCCTCCAGTACCGCTTCCGCACAATGATATTTTCCCGAGCGGTAAAGCTCCTCGGCTTCCGCCCTGCATTCTTCAGCCAGCTTGATTCCTTCCAACAATGGTTTTGCTTTTTTCGACCAGAACATGAAGACCTCTTTTACATGGATATACAGGATAGACAGGATAATAACGGAATATAATCCTGCATATCCTGTTCATCCATGTCAATTATGTTTTTTGTTGCTTGTAATTCCTTTCTTTCCAGTTTTGAACGAGGTAATACAGGATCGGTATCGTCACGCGCGACAGGGTCGTAGAGGCGATCTCCCCGCACATCATCGCGATCGCCAGTCCCTGGAAGATCGGATCGAAGACGATCACGAAGCTCCCCACCACCACCGCCGCACCGGTCAGCAGCATCGGGCGGAAGCGGACCGCCCCGGCCTCGATGATAGCCTCGTCCAGCGGCATCCCCTCGCGGCGCTTCATCTCGGCGAAGTCGATCAGGATGATCGAGTTGCGCACGATGATGCCGGCCAGGGCGATGAAGCCGATCATCGACGTCGCGGTAAAGAAGGCTCCGAACAGCGCATGCCCCGGCAGGATGCCGATCAGCGTCAGCGGGATAGGGGCCATGATAACGAGCGGCGTGGAGAAATCCTTGAACCAGGCCACCACGAGGATATAGATCAGCACCATGACCGCGCCGAAGGCGACGCCTAAGTCGCGGAACACCTCGTAGGTGATGTGCCACTCGCCGTCCCACTTCATGCCGATGTGCTCTTCGCTCCAGGGCTGCCGAGACGCCAGCACCTCGATCTTCCGGCCGTCCGGCGTCGGAATCGCGGCGATTTCCTTGCTCATCTTCAGAATCGCATAGACCGGCGCCTCGATCTGGCCCGCCACATCGGCGGTCACGTACACCACGTTCTTGAGGTTCTTGCGGTAAAGGGTTTTTTCCTCGTTGCCGGCAGTGACGCGTACCAGCTGGGAGAGCGGCACGTTCCCTTTCGGTCCGGGAACATAGACCGATGAGAGAGCGGCGGCTGAACTCCGCTGGCCGGCCGGGAGACGCAGGTTGATCGACACCGGCTCTTTTTCCTTCGGCAGATGGAGAAGCCCGGCATTTTCTCCTTCGAGGGCGATGCGCAGACTCTTCGCAACGTCTTCGACAGCAACGCCGGAAAGGGCCGCCTTCTCCTGGTCAACGGCAAAGGTCAGCTTCGCCTGGTCATCTTCGCGGTACCAGTCGACATCGACGACGCCGAGAGTTTTGGCGAGGATCGCCTTGACGTTTGCGGCGACGCCGGCCCGCGAGGCGTCATCCGGGCCGTAGACTTCGGCAACCAGGGTTGCCAGCACCGGCGGACCGGGAGGAATCTCGGCCACCTTGACCCGGGCGCCGTATCGGTCGGCAATCGCCTTGACTAGCGGCCTGATGCGCTTGGCGATGGCGTGGGACTGGTCGGTGCGCTCATCCTTCGGGAGCAGGTTGACCTGAATATCGGCCAGCCCGGCCCCCTTGCGCAGGTAGTAATGGCGCACCAGGCCGTTGAAATTGAACGGGGCGCTGGTGCCGACATAGATCTGGAAGTCGGTCACTTCCGGCACCGTGCGCAGCGCATCACCCATCTCGCGGGTCATGCGGGCGGTCTGCTCCAGCGGGGTGCCGTCCGGAGCGTCGATGATCACCTGCAACTCGTTCTTGTTGTCGAACGGCAGCATCTTGACCGTGACCGCCTTGAAGTAGATCAGCGAGCAGGAGAGGAGCAACAGGACGACGACGCTGGCCAGAAAGCCGTAGCGCAGGCGCTTCTCGTGGATCAGGCGCCCCATCCAGCGGCGGTAAAATGCCGTCAGTTTAGAATCTTCCGGCGCCTCGCTTGTGCCGTGGTGCGATTCCCCCTTCATGAAACGAAAGGCAAAATAGGGGGTAACGATGAAGGCGATCAGCATCGAGAAGAGCATCGCCATGCTCGCGCCGACCGGGATCGGTCGCATGTAGGGGCCCATCAGGCCGCCGACGAACCCCATCGGCAGAATCGAGGCGATGACGGCAAAGGTGGCCAGCACCGTCGGGTTGCCGATTTCGTCCACCGCTTGAATCGCGGCATCGAGCGGTTTCATGACCGTTGTCGTGAAATAGCGGTGGATGTTCTCGACCACCACGATAGCGTCGTCCACCAGAATCCCGATCGAGAAAATCAGGGCAAAGAGCGTGATGCGGTTCAACGTATAGCCGATCAGGTAGAAGATCAGCATCGTCAGCGCCAGGGTGACCGGAATGGCGATGGCCGCCACCGCACCGGCGCGCCACCCCATGAACAGCGCGATCAGGATCGTAACCGAGATGGCAGCCAGGAACATATGAAAGAGCAGTTCGTTGTTCTTTTCCCGGGCGGTTTCACCGTAGTTGCGGGTAACCGTCACCTGCACGTCGGAGGGGATCGTTTTGCCTTTCAGCGCTTCAATTTTCCTGACCAGGTCCTCGGCTACCCAGGTGGCGTTGGCTCCCTTGCGCTTGGCGATGGAAATCGTTACCGCAGGGAAATCGACCTTCCGGTTGATTGCCCCTGCATGTGCCGCCGGCCCGATTCCCATGAAGACGTAATCCACAGGTTCGCTGAGAGCGTCCTCCACCTTGGCCACGTCGGACAGGTACACCGGTTTGCCGCCATAAACGGTGACAACCAGCCGTTTGACTCCCTCTACAGAATTGAGGAAGCCGCCGGTATCGACGAGCATCTCTCTGTTGCCGCTGGAAAAGCTGCCGGACGGCAGCGAAGCGTTACCTCTGTGCAATGCAGCCGCCACCTGCAGCGGCGACACTCCATATCCGGCAAGACGCGGGGCATCCAGAGTCACCCGCAGCTGCCGGGAGAGTCCTCCGGTGATGGTTGTTTCGGCGCTGTTCTCGCTCTTTTTCAGTTCGTCGGCTACTTCACGCGCCAGCGTCCTGAGCGTGCCGTGATCGTACCGCTCCGACCAGAGCGTCAGGGCCAGGATCGGCACATCGTCGATTGATTTGGGCACCACCAGCGGCTCGGCCGCGCCGGAGGGGAGCAGGGTGCGGTTGCTCATGACCTTGTTGTAGAGCTTGACCAGCGACTCTTCCATCGGCTGGCCGACGAGGAAGCGGACCGTGATGACGCCCAAGCCGGGACGGCTCATCGAATAGAGGTATTCGACCCCCTTGATCTCCCACAGCTTGGCCTCGAACGGTTTGACCACCCGCTCCTGCACCTCCTGCGGCGACGAACCGGGCAACGGGAGGTAGATATCCACCATCGGCACGACAATCTGCGGCTCCTCCTCGCGGGGGGTCATCTTGACGGCGAAGAGGCCGAGCAGCAGCGAAGCCCCGACGATCAGCGGGGTCAGCTTGGAATTGATGAAGGTGCGGGCGATCTTTCCGGCAAAACCGAGCTTATTCATGGTCTATTCTACCCGTGCCCCTTCGGTGATCTTTTCGACACCGGCAGCAACCACAAGGTCACCCGCAGACAGCCCGGAAAGAATTTCCACCCTTTCGCCGGTCTCCCGGCCGACCTTGACGATCCGCATCCGGGCGCTGTTCTCGCGGTCCACCGTCCAGACCGAGGTCAATGCGCCGCGTTCAACCACGGCTTTTTTCGGCACGGTAATACCGGTAAACGTTGATCCGAGAGGGATCGCGCCGCGGCCGAACATGCCCGATTTCAGCCCCTTCCGGTTCAGGGCGATCTTGGCGACGAAGGTACGGCTGCCGGGATCGGCGGTCGGCACGACCTCGGCGATCCTGGCGGCAAAAGAGCTGCCGGCAGCATCCAGAGTCACCTGCAGCGGAGAGCCCGCCTTGACCCTGGTCGCCACGTTTTCCGGTAGCGCCAGCTCCAGCTGATAACGCCCTTCATCCTCTATCGTCATCAGCGGCTGGCCGGGGAAAACCGTTGCTCCCAGATCCGCCTGTTTGCTGGCGATAATTCCGGAGATCGGGGCGACGATGCGGGTATAGCCGAACATCGTGGTGGAGGCTTTCGCGCCCTCCTGGGCCTGCTTGAGCCTCGCTTCGGCACGCGCTACCCCCTGGGCCGCCACATCTTTTTCGGTCTGCCTGACATCGAATTCCTGACGGGTGACCGCCTGCTCTTTGAAGAGGTTGTTGTAGCGATCAAAGGTCGTATCGGCCAGTTTTTTTCGCGATACCGCTTCGTCCACCCCGCGGCGGGCCTCGTCGATGGCGGCGGTTGCACCGGCTGCAGTGGCCTGATTCTCCTGGGCATCCAGCTGCGCCAGCAGCTGTCCCTTGCGCACCCGGTCACCTTCACGGACGCGGAGAACGCTGATGCTCCCCGGGATGCGGGTCGAAACTACGGCACTGGTGCGCGCGCGTACGCTTCCGACAACGTCCAGCAGCTCCGGTAGCGCAACAAGCTTGACGACCTCCAGGGACACACCCTTGACTACCGCTGCCGGTGCGGTTTCGGCTCTGCCCGCTTCATGCTTCTCGGAACACCCGGCCGCGGAGAGTGCGGCGGTCAGCAGGATCGTTACCGGCAGTATATAGTTTTTCATTTCAGCATCTCCTTCACAAATGTTCCCGTCATGTAATAAACCCGGCCGCCTGCCAGGGCATATCCCGCCTCGGCTTCCACCAGATTTGCCCTGGCCTGATTAAGCGCCGTCTGGGCGTCAAGCAGTTCAACCATCGTCGCCAGCGAATTCTCGAAGCGTTTTGTCAGGAGCCTGACCGTCTCCTCGGCATCAAGGACCGAGTGCCTGGCCACTTCAAGACGTTTGCCCACTTCATCACGCCGGACGTAACTTTCCCGAAGCTGATATCTGACATCATTCGTCGCCGATTCCAGCATCTCGCGGGCGGCCGACTGACCCGAAAGCGCCCGCTTTCGCTCACTGCCGCGCCGGAACCCGTCAAACAGCTGCCATTTAAGTGAAACACCCGCACTCCAGGCATCGTTATCCGCGCCGAAGGGGGCATCCTTGGCGTTCAACTGGTATGAGGCAAACGCTCCCACCGTGGGCAGATATTCGCTGCGGGCAAGCCTGAGCGCAGCGTCGGACTTTTCAATATCGGCATGTGACAGCTTCAATTCGACCCGGTTTTCGAGAGCTCCCTTTAGTACCTGATCGCTCATGGCGGGAACAGTGACGCTGTCAAGAGAAGCCGAGACCACATAACTATTGTCTTCGGGGAGGCCGATCAGCATCGCCAGCTTCATCCGCGCCAGCGCCAGATCGTTGTAGACGGAGATATGCTGCTGTTCAATCATGGAGAGGTGGGTGCGGGCCCGCAGTTCATCCGATCTGAGACCGACTCCGGCGGATGTCCTGACCGCTGCCAGCCGCATGTTTTCCCTGGCGTCGGCAACGCCCTTATCGGCCGCCCCCAGACGGGCCTCGGCCTTCTGCACCTCAAGATAGGTCTGAAAAGCCTGAAAGGCGATACCCTGGCGGGCCGCCTCCAGTTCCAGCCCTGATTTCTGCGCATCCTTGACGGCCAGCTCTTTGAGCGGAGAAAGGGAGGGAACGTACAGCGGCTGCTGAAGCGTCAAGGCGGTCTTGAAGTCATGCTGTGCGGAGGGGTTGTTGAGGTTGCTTATGCCGAAATCATTCGATGTAAAGCGTCCCTCATCGAGCTTCATCATAAACGTATTGGTCGGCGAGTTCGATGCAGTCAGGGTTTCCTCAAATGATACGGCGGGGAAATAGCGGGAATCGGCGCTTTGGACCCCCTGATCGATCGCCTGGGAGGTATAGCGGGCCGCCTTGATCCGGCTGTTGTTTTCAAGGGCCATGCTCATCGCATCCCTGAGCGACAGCTTCAACGTCTCGGCACCGGCAGAGGCGACCGAGAGCAGTAAAACCGCGCCTGTGACTGATAAACGGGTCATATTTCCTCCACGCATTTGTAATATTCATATATATATAAAAAGCTGAATATGTCAATATCTATTTTCGTTCCATACCTGGATGCAAGCGTAGCAGATAAACGGGAAAGGTAAACGCGAAAGGGGATAACGCCTGATGCGTTATCCCCTCTTGTGAAGCCGGTGCATGAGATTACGGCGGGGCTATGAAGCGGGGCTTCCTGCTACTTGCCGACTATCAGGACCTCGAAACTATCCTTAACCATCACCGGACGCTGTTTGGCGCCGGGCGGTATTGATTTCGCGGCTTGAGTAAACTGTGCCGCGGCCAGATATACAGTGTGGGTTTTCGGATCCACCGCCATGGTGCGGGACCCGTGTTGTGTCGTGACCGTTTCCACCTCGAATTTGCCCGGGGAAGACTCGCGCACCACGCTGAGTGTGCCGTCACCGTTTGAACTGAAGGCGAGGCCGGTTCCGGCATCGAAACCGTTCCCGTCAACATTTCCGCCGATAGGCACCGTGGCGATTACCCTGCCGCTCTTTATGTCCAAAACAGTCATCACCTTGTTATGGCACCCCGAAAAAACCCTGCCCCGCTCCGAATCCAGCCCCAGCCCCGTTGGCTCTTCGCAAGGCTTCAACGAGAACCTTCGTGATACACTGGCCTTAAGGCTGTCAATCTCGATGACTTCGTTGGTGTCCTCATTATTTACGTACGCCTTCCCTTTGCCGTCTATAGCGGCAAACTCCGGTTTTCCTCCCAGCGGAATGGTCTTTATTACCTTTCCCGAAACGGCATCGATAACCGTTGCATCCTTGCTGCGGCCATTGAAGGTGAAGAGTTTTTTTGAGAGCGGGTCGTAAATGATGGCGTCGGGGTTTCCACCGGTCTTGATTTCGCCCAAGACCTTCAACGTCTTCAGGTCGAAAATGGTCGAAGTATCAGCCTTTCCGTTGCTGGTAAAGCCGCGGTTCAGTTCAGGCGCGATCGCGATGCCGTGAACACCCGCCGTGTCGGGGATATCACCAACAACCTTATCCGTTTCGAGGTCAATGACCATGACATGGGTACTTCGGGAGATGTACAGACGCCTGGCCGCAGCATCGACCGTAAGATAGTCCCAGCCACCTTCCCCGCCAACCTTGAGCCTCTTGATTATGTGGTAACCGGAATCAGCGGACCAGGCGTTGGCAGCGAAAACCAGGCAGCAGAATAGTAGGAATTTTTTCAAAATGTCATCTTCCTTTCGTAGTTGGTATTGAAACCTTCTTTGTCCAGCCCCCGGTTTGTTCCACTCTCCTGGTCCGGCTCAAATCCGAGCGAAAACACGTGCTGTGAAGCTCAATAGGCAGGCATCATTGAATTAAAACTTGTATGGAAGCCGTGTCAGTGGCGGTATTAAGGCCGTTAACCTGCAGCACGATGTAGGCCGTTGTGCCGACTAAAGCGGTAACATCATATGCATTAGTCAAACCGGTACACGTCATGAATGTTTTGCCGGGTACGGTCTTGTCAGTTTTGCAGGTCACATTGTCGCTGCCGCTGGTGCTCGCCTTGACAAGTAGTGGCGTGTTGCCCGGTGATGTCGTGTTGCTGACAAAGAGGTTGGCATTGTACGTTGAAGCGGTGGTATTTACGTTCCAGTCAAACTTGATGTCCGTGCCAGCCGGTATCGTAACCGGCGAAGTCTGAACCGCTCCGCCGATTGACGACTTGAAACTGTTTATCTTTGTCGAAAGCAGGCTGTCCACGGCTCCGCTGCCGCATGCCGACACCATTAATCCATACACAAGAATCGAAACTGCCAGGATACAATTTTTCATTACTTACTCCCTTAAAATGGTTTTGGGCCACACGTTATACAAGTACCTTGCGTCAGGGCGGGATTCAAATAACCCCTACTTGGAGAGTGATTCAAACCGGGGGCTAGGCTCCGGTTTTTCGATGAAAACTAGGTACAGATTTGCAAAACGCTCACCGCATACAGGAGGGTAATACTCGACAAAGTAGCCTGTTCTAGCTTCCTTTATTGGCTGAAATCGTATGTCGTCAGTCTGATTATCCAAGGATGTGCACCTTTGTTTTGCCAACGGGCATGGCTTTGACCTGCCGGGTTTAAGGGCAGGTCGTAAGCCTTGTTGGACATTAGATGCCCTCACTTTTGTTTAAAACTTTAATTTGATTTTGCGGACAAAAGAATCTAAGTACCGCAACTGTTCAGACGTCCAAGCTTCAATCCGTGCCTCAAAGAAGACATCATTCCCAACCACCTGATAAAACTTGATAAAATCTCCTGAACTCTGTTGCGCCTCCGGCAATGTTTGGCTAAGGCGATTATTAGTCCAAACTACCGCCTTTCTTCCAGCCAATTTTCCAATTTTTACTGAGTCGTACGGCGAAAAATTTTTCAGTAAGGTATCTGTAGATTGGAAAAAAGGTTCTGCCTCACGATCTATAACCGTCAACGTAATCATTCCAGTTTTGTCTTCAGGATCAACTTTTCCTTTCGAATATTTCGCATGCCGAACCCGATAATACATAGCTGACTCTGCCCCCCTCTGGCGAAAAACAGCTGAATAACCTTCGGGTGGCTCAAAGTAAATACAGCTAGCAAACCAATCTGCATCGAATAGTTTTAGTTGATCAGGTGCTTTTCTGATTGGTTGATTAGCAGATTGGGCATTCCTAAGTTCTATCTCTTTCTTCTCACGATCCATTTTCTCACGTTCTCTCTGATCTGTTTCTTTCTTCCAATTTGCCCAATACTGATCTGTCATTTCTTTATTATATTCCAAGTTACGTTCACCAACTAAATTCGTAGCTCTATTTCCCTCAAACCCTGCGTAAGAGCCATCTGAGTAGTAATAGTAATGAATTTCAAGCCGAGAATATAAACTCCCTTCTCGTGACTTGACATAATAGTAAACAGTAAAATTGTCGCCTTTTTTTATAAGTATTTTGCAATTACTTTGATATCCAGTTTCTGGTGACACATAGAGCTTATCATTTGATGCTATTATTCCATTTTCTTTATCAGGTACTTCAAAATTTACGGTGATAGCATTATCTTGGTCTGACACGGAATACGAGAAGATAATGTCCTTATGTTCATCCGTATCCCATCGTTGCTTCAGCCCCCTTATCACTCCACGTTTTACATCAATGCCAGAAAGTTCTCCTTCCCAACCGTTGAGAGATGTCCTCCCCATACCTTGCTCTTCTACTACGGTTGGAGGCTCTTTCTTTCTGACCTTAAAGACGGGGCTGTTCGACGCTGTTACAATAACATCGCCATTGTTCCCCCAGTTTCTTGGATTGCAGTCATATCCTTGTTTTTCAATGTGTTTGACCATGACTAAATGTCCTGGTTCATGCCTAATTTTGAACTGACCGTCTTGATCGGTAACATCTTCGTTATGCCTGTGGATAATCCCTATACTTTTCTCCGTCGCGACCTTTACTCCGGCAACAGGTTGTCCGTTTTGATCAACGACACTCGCAGTGCATTCAACTAACCTGCTTTGGTAGTTGGCAACTGTTGATGCAACTGCCGCATACGATGAAAATCCGATAAAAAAAATGACGAATAGAAATCTCCATCGTGTCCAGCCAACTTGTGGCCTACTCGTCCAAAGACCACGGCATGCCATGAACGATCCCCCGATAAATGGCACTGCCGCTAATAATACTAAGGGGCCAAAACCAAAAGGAGAGAATGCCGCAATCCAAAGTAGAGACAATGATGCTATTGACGATACGAAAATGCCAGCTGATACAAATAAACCGACACTCCAAAGGAGTAGCGTGGGTAACGGGTTCTTCTTCAGGTTCCAGCCCGAATACAAAAGTACTACTCCTAGAAAGAGCAGATAAATTTCTCCAACAGTCAGATTCATATTTATTCTTGCCTCTGGACTATTTTATTGTCGTTCAACGTGGTGGCGCTTGACCTGACGGGCGGGTTTATGCCCGTTCACGGTCTTAGCGCTTGTTAGGCGTTTTTTTGAAAATGGGATTTCCTCGCCCAAACTCATAGTCGGCTGGAAACATAATTGGATACGCTTTTCGGGTTTCTTTTTCTTCTGTTTTTCTGATTTTTTCAGGAAGGGTTGTCACTGGGTAATATATGAAATCTCGGATACGTTGACGAACTTCAGGTCGTTGAGAATTGAGTATCTTTGCATAGGCTTCCACACCCCATGATTCTCCTAGATTCAAAAAACTGCTGTATATGATTTGTCCATAAGTCTTTGCATTTATATCAAGGTTTGACAATTTAGTTGAGAATTGGAAAATTCGGCCGAGAGCGGCGGCGTCCTTCTTCTCATAGACTTTTTGCATGTCAGCCTGAAGGTCAAGTCCCTTTGGTTTCGCAAAAGTTCTAAATGCCTCAATGTTTGCGTCTGTAATATCTCCGAAAGGCATGCCATCATCCACGGCTGCAAAGGCCGACGATATGAGACACAAGAACAAGGTTACTGTGATTAAAATTCTCATCTTTTTTCCTCGCTTAACGGTAATGAGGCTGACCGGGCGGCTTTTCGGCCGGTCGTGCCGATTGTTGGGAGCCTCGCCATATTTCTGCACTCTTTATGTTGTAACATTTAATATTGACGGAACGTTTTTTTGTTGTTACGTTAAATCTATGATCATTGAGTTCGATACTGCGAAAAGAGAAAAGACCCTGTTGGAGCGTGGTCTTGATTTTGCTGATTCCGACAAGGTTTTTGACGGGCTTCACTTTATCGCTCGCGATGATCGTTCTGATTACGGCGAGGAGCGTTTTTTCACAATTGGGCTATTGGATAGCCGGATGGTTGTGATTGTCTGGACTCCGAGAAACGACGCTCGCCGAATAATTTCTATGAGGTACGCAAATGACCGCGAAATCAGCCGTTACAAAAAACACCTTGGTTGATCCGGATGACGCTCCGGAATTGACCGATAATTGGTTTGAAGAAGCTGATCTTATGCAAGGTGCCAAGCTTATCCGCCGGGGTCGTCCGGCGGGTCAGACTAAGGCTTCGCAAACCATCCGTTTTGATTTAGACGTCCTCGCGGCCTTCAAGGCCACGGGCAAAGGGTGGCAGACCCGCATGAACGAGGCGCTAAGGGAGTGGATGAAGGAACATCCGATGAAGCACGTCTGACCCTCCGGGGTCATACCAAAAGCTCCACCACCTTCCTTCTCCGACCTTCCCAATTATTTTTTGAAGAGCCTATTCGCGATGCCAAAATATCCGATGCACACCAAGATTACTGAAATAATGAATACCGTCAGTTTATTCTGGATTCCAAAGACAAGTCCAATTGTGACTATTCCTATGAACCCAAACAGTAAAGCCACTCCGGCCTTATTAGCTTCTCTTTTGGATATTGTCGCCCCGCTGAAGCAGACCTTGTAATCGTCTTTATCTGAATTCTTCATTTTTCTGTCTTTGACCAAGGTGAGTGACAATGGTGTCAGGGCTACACATTGCACAGATTTAGCCGTTTCACCAAAGCAGTCACAATATCCTGGAGTTTCTTGTCCTTTCCCTGCTCCACTGCAAATCTCCTGCTTGACTGCGATACTGCGGACTCCTTTACCCCGAATCGCTCGCCTATCTCTTTCAATTTTGCCCCACTATATCGGTGACAAAGG